>Ga0163144_10024448_pt1 | contig 11849 bp, 6 predicted proteins | sample OliLak19BULKMAT1_FD_123175 | JGI IMG/M metagenome (GOLD analysis project Ga0163144, IMG submission 123175) | Freshwater microbial mat bacterial communities from Lake Vanda, McMurdo Dry Valleys, Antarctica - Oligotrophic Lake LV.19.BULKMAT1 | ecosystem: Environmental > Aquatic > Freshwater > Lake...
ACGCGTGACCTTCGACGCGGTCGCCGTCGCGACGGACGCCGATCCGGAGCTCGGGCGCGTACCCGAGCGGGCGGACGGCGCCGAGCAGCGCGAGCGCTCGCGGAAGGCAGGGCGCGTCGAGGCGGGCGTGGGCGAGCGCGGCGTGCATGGCGCGGTTGAGCGCACGCAGCGCGAACGGGTGGAACGTCGGGGCGACCGTGACCTTGGTGCGCTTGGCGATCGCGTCGGGCAGCGGACCGGCGGCGAGATCGCGGCGCGCCGCCTCGAGCGCCTGGCCTGCCCGGCGGCCGAACCACAGGATCGAGAGGATCCGCTTGAAGGGCGCGAGGGACGGCACGACCGCCGATGATCCCACGGGCGTCCCCGGTGGGGGCGTACCGGGAGCGTCGTCGTTTCGCGGACCATCGGTGGGGCCCGCGTCGACGGGCGCGGGGCCGTGAGCGGCTGGGCCTCGCGTCCCCGAACGGAGCCCGCGACCTCGCCTCCGGTACCGCGCGACGCGCCGTCTTCTAAGGAGGGGCCGTGTGGCCCCTTGCGGGCGGCGCTTCGCGCCGTCCTCAGGGGGGTCGCTCGCTGCGCTCGCTCCCGCCCCGCCTTGTCTTGTGAGGGGCTCCGCCCCTCACCGGGCTCGCTTCACTCGCCCTATCTCCCCGGGCGCCTGCTCCGCAGGACGCGCGGGCTACCACCCCTCCCGGTCGCGGGGCGACTCCCGCCCCCCGACGTACCGGACCACGAACGCCCTAGAAATGGCGAAGGCCGCTGCTTGTGGCAGCGGCCTTCGTGGTTGCGGGGGCGGGAGTCGAACCCGCGACCTCCAGGTTATGAGCCTGACGAGATACCACTTCTCCACCCCGCGGTGGAGGGGAGAGAGTAGCCGCACCCCCCAACCCGTCAAGTCGGGTCGGACCCAACCCCCCCCCGCCCCCTCCCGACCACCCCCGAACACCCCCGAACGGACCGCCACCAAGCCCGCCGAAAAGGCAAAGCCCCCCGGTCGGCGTTCGTAAGCCAAGCCCCAACAGTGGAAAGCACGCTTTCGGGACCAAGGTCCCTGATCGGACGGGCACGAGGGCCCGGGCGGGGTCGTAAGTCCCGTCGATCCAACGGAAATGTCGGATTCGGCCGAATCGGACCACCGATTGCTGACCGCTCAGAACTCGTGAAGAAGTCGCCTTCGCTCGGTTTCCGGCGGGCCCAGCCCCCCCGGAAACCCGCTCGGCGCGCCGCCCCTGCGGGTCCGCGCTTCGCGTCTGTGACGGAATCTTCGATTCCTTCCCAGGCTCTCAGGGTCCTGACAGTTCCGGAGGTTCCCGCGTGTCCGACCGGCTGACGATCGGTGAACTGGAGGCCGCGATGCCCTTCCGCGAGGCGCTCGAAGCCGATCCGGATCGCGGGGTCGTCCTGTTCGACGCGTGGCTCCGTCAGATCTACGCCAACCCGCCCGCACGTACGCACCTGCTCGACCCGAACGGCTCCGCCGCCCTGGCCCTCCGCGAGGCCGTCTCGGCCGCGAAGACGCGCGCCGAGCGCGGGGACGGGCAGAACCTCCCCGAGGTGCCGATCACGGCCGCCGACGGCCGGCCGTTCCGCCTCGAGGTCGTCGTCCTGCGCCGGGAAACGAACCGCTGGTACCTCGCGCGGATCTCGCCCCCCGGGATCTCGACCGAACCCACCATCCGCCGCCTGCAGACGCGCTTCCACCTCACCCTGCGCGAGTCCGAGATCGCCCTCGAGGTCTCCCGCGGGCAGTCGAACCGCGAGACCGCCGCGAAACTCGGCGTCACCGAGAAGACGGTCAAGAACGCCCTCGTGGCGGTGTACGGGAAGTGCGGCGTCCGCAACCGCGTCGAGCTGTCCCTCCGCGTCCACGACGCGCCCATCGGCGCCCGCTGACCGGTTCGCGCGGCCGGCCGCTCCGGTAACGGCTTTCGTCGGCGCGAGTCGGCGGTAGGACAGGCGCGTGGACCTCCAGCGCCCCTACGAGACGACCTGGGAGGACTGGGTTCTCGGCGGCGGCGCCGCCGCGTCGTTCCCGCGGCCCGAGTTGCCCCTCGTCGTCGAGATCGGCCCCGGCGAGGACGACTTCCTCCTCGAGCAGGCCGGCGCCCACCCCGACCGCAACTGGCTCGGCATCGAGTACAGCAGCAAGCGCATCGCGCGGTACGCACGCCGCCTCAACGCCGCGGGCGTGGGGCACGACAACTGCCGCCTGATCTGGCGCCCGGCCGCCGACCTCATCGAGCCGTTCCTGACCCCGGCCAAGGTCGCGACCTACCACATCCACTTCCCCGACCCGTGGCCCAAGAAACACCACGCGCGCTACCGCCTGTTCGCGGGCCCGTTCGCCGCGGCCCTCGCCGCGTCCCTCGTGCCCGGCGGCGAGGTCGTGCTCGCGACCGACAGCCCCACCTACGCCGTCGAGATCCACGCCGGCATGTCGGCCGCGCCCGGGATGACGAGCGTCCACCCCGAGCCCGGGTGGGTGAAACTGCCGGCGGGGTCGCGCGTGACCGTCTTCGAGGAACGCTGGCGGACCCTGGGCCGCGACATCCACTACCTCCGGTACGTCCGGCGGTAGGCGGCGGTCGGCCGCGGTAGGCGGCGGTCGGCCGCGGTCGGCGGCGGCGGGCTGTGCGGGCGACCCCGGGCGACCGGTTGCGCGGGCGCGGGGCCGGAGGATGCGCTACAAGGGGCGGCCTCCCGGAGCCCCCCCCCGATGCGCCGCCGTCCCGCTCTCGCCCTCGCCGTCCTCCTCCTGCCGGCCGTCTCGCCGGCCCTGGTGCCGGCCACGATGCCGGCCCTCGCGCCGCGGACCGCCGCCGCAGAGGAGCCGGCCGAGGACTACCTCGCCGGATTCACCGGCGCGGCCGCCCACGCGCACGCGAAGGAACTGGCCGCCGACGCCATGCTCGGCCGCCGCACGGGCTTCGAGGGCGGACGCCGCGCCGAGACGTGGATGGTCAGCAAGATCTCCGAACTCGGGCTCGACCCCATGGACCGCGGCGGGGCCTACCTCGAACCGTTCGTCTTCGGGGCCACCGTGGTCGCGCCGCCCATCGGGCTGGCCGTTGACGGGCAGGCGGTCGAGTACGGCACGCAGTTCGTCGATCTCAACTACACCGGGACGGGCAAGGCCGAGGCCGAGGTCGTGTTCGCCGGCTACGGCATCTCCGCCCCGGAGCGCGGCTGGGACGACTACGCCGACCTCGACGTGAAGGGCAAGGTCGTCCTCGTGTTGCGGGGCGCGCCCACGGCGCGCGAGAGCGAGTTCCCTCTCGAGCGGCAGATCGGGTGGAAGTCGGCGTTCGCGGCCGACCGTGGCGCGGCGGCCTTCCTGGTCGCCGAGGGCGAGAAGGCGATCCAGGGCACGATCCAGAACAAGTTCCACCGGCCGAACCTGCCCGCGCTCTGGGTCGCCGGCGCGACCGCCGACCAACTCCTCGCCAAGCGCGGCCGCACGCTCGCCGAGCTCAAGGCCTCGCGCGACCGGGGCGAGCCGGGCCGCTCCTTCGGAACGGGCGTCTCGGTGAAACTCGAGGTGAACGGCAAGTACTACCCCCAGGTGCAGGGCAACAACGTGATCGGCGGCATCCGCGGCCGCGACGCCGACCTGCGCCACGAGGTGGTCCTCGTCGGCGCCCACCTCGACCACCTCGGCACCGACGCCACCGGGCGCGTCTTCAACGGCGCCGACGACAACGCGTCGGGCTCCGCCACGCTCCTCGCCCTCGTCGAGACGCTCGTCCACAACCGCTGGCGGCCCGCGCGCACCATCGTCTTCGTGTGGTTCGGCGCCGAAGAGCAGGGCCTCGAGGGCAGCCGCGCCCTCGTCAACGACCTCCCGTTCGCGCACAAGGCCGTCGTGGCCATGCTCAACATCGACATGGCGGGCCAGGGCAAGGCCGAGGTGGCGCTGGGCGGCGGCGAGGCCTACCCCCAGCTCTACGACCTCGCCACGTCGGCCTGCCCGCCGGCCTACCGCGCGACGCTGGCCCCGTTCCGCGTGGACGGCAACTCCGACCACTGGCCCTTCTACGAGCGCGGCATCCCCTCGCTGTTCGCCCACAGCGCAGGCGACCACCCGAACTACCACCAGATCACCGACGACGCCGACGCGCTCCAGCCCGAATGCCTCGAAGCCGTCGGCCGCGTGGTGGGCTCGGCGATCGTGGCGCTCGGGTCGCACCCGGAGCCGCTGGCGACGGGACGCGAGGCCGCGGGGCTCGTGTTGCGCGAGAGCCCGCGCGTCGTCGAGGGCGCGGAGAGCGCGGCGCTGCTCGCGAAGGCGCTCGTCCCGAAGAAGGACGCGGCCGCCGACCGCGCGCCGCTCGTGAAGGCCGGCCATGCCTGCGTCGTCGTGCCGCTCGACGAGGCCGACGGCGGTGCCGCGGTCGCGTGGGCCCGGATCGCGCGGGCGGTGGACGGTCGCCGCGACGTCGGCTTCGTGCGCGCTGCGCCCGACCTCGTGAACGCCGCGCGCGGCGGACGCACGGCCGTGCTGCCGCGGCTGAAGTGCGCGGCGTCGGCCGCCGCGTTCCCGCCGGTGCTCTCGACCTACCGCGACCTCGGCGTGCGCTGGGTTGCGCCCCTCGACGGCGCCGCGCTCCCGACGGACGAGGTCCGCGACGCGGTCCTCGACGCCGCGGTCGAGGCGCGCCTGCTGGTCGACCTCACGGGCCTGTCGCCCGAGGCCTACGCCGCGGCCCGCGCGCGCCTCAAGGACGCGCCCGCCACCGTTCGCGTGACGGCACCGCTCGCCGCCGAGCCGGCCGCCGCCGCCGCCGCGCTCACCGCGCTGCGCGTCCAACTCGGCCCGAAGACGCTGCTCCTTCTCTCGGGCGGCGCGGGCCTGCCGCTCTTCACGCCCGAGGCGCTCCGCGCGAAGGACGACCCGGCGTGGGCGCCCGTCGCCATCGTGGCCGACGACACGGCGCGCCTCGAGGGCGTCCTCGCGGTCCCCGCCGACGAACACGCGGCCTACGCCGACCCCGACGCGCCCGAGCGCGCACGCCTGCGGGCGCTGTTCGGCGGCGCGTTCGTCGAGGTTTTCCGCCGCCTGCCCTAACGGCCGAGGCCGGCCGCGCGCTCGCCGAACCCCCTCCCGGTACAGGGGGGGGCTGGGGGGGGTGAGCCGGGATCGGCGGCTATCATCACCCCCCTCGCCCGTCCTCGGGCCCCGGCCGGGCCTCCGGCCGTTCCCCCCCTGTCCCCGACCCGCTCCCTGGAGCCTTCCGCCCCATGACGCCGACCCGCCTTCCCCGCTCGACCTTCGCGCTCGTCGCGGCCCTCGCCGCGCTCGCGTTGCCGGGCTGCATGCAGAACGAGACGACGACGACCCTCCTGGCCGACGGCTCGGGCACGGCCTCCGAAACGATCGTTGTCGATGTCGAGAAGACGAAGCAGCTCTTCGAGACCGCGAAGATGTTCGGCGGGATGCAGGGCGGCGGCGAGGGCGGCGGCGGCCTCCCGGCCGACCTCGACGTGGAGAAGTTCCTCGAGGGGAGCTACAGCAAGGAGGCCCTCGAGGCCCAGCTGAAGGAGATCCCCGGCGTCGAGGTGAAGTCGGTCACGAGCGAGATGAAGGACGGGAAGCGCGTGGCGAAGCGCGCGTTCGCGTTCGCGAGCTTCGACGCCCTCGGCGCGGCCGCGTTCCAGACGACCACGGCGGAGCTGAAGAAGAACGCCGACGGCTCGTGGACCCTCGAGATGGACGCGCTCGGCGCCATGCGCCCGATGCTGTCCATGGGCGGCGGTGACGCGGCGGGCGGCGGCGGGTTCGGCGGCTTCGACCCCCAGGCCATGATGGGGATGGTCGCGGAGATGGTGGGCGACTTCCGCGTGAAGCGGGCCTTCACGTTCCCCGGCACCGTCGTCGAGACGAACGGGACGAAGGCCGAGGACGGCAAGACCGTCTCGTGGGCGTTCTCGATCGAGGACCTCAAGACGGCCAGCGGCGACCCGAAGAGCGCCCCCGGCAAGATGACGGTGACGTTCAAGGGCGAGAACCTGACGCTGAAGCCCTTCAAGTACGCGCCGTCCATGGGCGACCTGACGAAGCGCATGCAGCCGCCCGCGCCGAAGCCGGCGGCCCCGACGACCCCGAGCGAGCCGAAGGCCCCGGAGCCGGCGCCGGTGAAGTAGCGCGGCGGTCCGTCGCGGACCTTCGCCTGTCGCTTCCCGCGGGGTCGGGCGCCGAGCGCGCTCGACCCCGCCGCGATGTTGAGGTTGTGCCGAGCGCCTCGCGACGAACGTGTTGCATCGGCGACCGCGGAGGGCTCCACAGGCGCGTGGGAAGGCTTCCCATGCCTCGCCGTGGGGATCGGCGAAGACGGAAACCCGAGAGGGACGCGAGGCCCGTTGCATACGACGCCTCCGTTGCACGCGCGCGGCAACGCGGGATCGGTCCGACGCGAAAGGCCCGTGCATCCCGGGGGCCGGGGGATCCGAGCGTCCCGGTTCGGTAAGCATGGCTTGACGTTCCGTCGTGTTCCGTCGTGTTCCGTCGTGTTCCGTCGTGTTCCGACAGATCGCGCACGATCGGCACACCCCATGCAATGGACTCCTCCGTCCAACCGGAGGGTGCTTCCATGGGTATGCGCGCGATGTTCGGGGCCGCGATCGGCGTCTTGGCGCTCGGGACCATGACGGCGTGCGGCGGCGGCGGTAGCGGCGGCGGTGGCGGCGGGGTGCCGGCCGCGCCGACGCCGGTCACCGTGGTGGCGCCGGCCACGCCGGGCGAGCTCGACGTGACGTGGGGCGCGGTGCCCGGCGCGACGTCGTACCTGGTGAGCGTCTCGCCGTTCCCCAGCATCGCGACGAATGCCGACGCCCTTCCCGGCGACATCACGGTGCGCTTCGCGTCGTTGACCTCGATCTCGCTCGACGGGCTCTGGAACGGTGGGCCGTACTACGTTGTGGTGCGTGCGACGAACGACGCCGGCCCCGGTCCGTACTCGGCGGAACGCTCCGCGTACCCCACCCCGCTCCGGCCGATCATGGTCGCCGTCGCCGGTTCGCCGAATGCGGTCCGGGTGGCGTGGCCGCCGGTGCTCGGCGCGACCTCGTACGACCTCTTCCTTGCGGCGGATCCGACGGTCACGAGCACGAACTGGGCGTCGCTGCCCGCGGGCGTCCACGTCACGACGGCCTCGACCCTGGCCAACGTCGTCGGACTCCGCAACGGCACGACGTATTGGGCCGTGGTCCGCGCCACCAATCCGTCCGGCGCCAGCGGCGACAGCGCGCCCCGTAGCGGCGTGCCGACGGCGCGTGGCACGTTCGAGGCTTCGGGTGGGGTGGACGTCGGCGACAACCCGCAGGGTTCCGTGACGGCGCTCCTCGACGGCGACGCGTTCCTCGACCTTTCGGTCGTCGACGGCGACGCGAACGAGGTGAAGGTGTTCCTCGGTCTCGGGGACGGGACGTTCGCCTTCAACGCCAGCTACGCGACCGGGGACGGGCCCGCCTCCGTCATCGCGGTAGACCTCGACGCCGACGGCGACCTCGAACTCGTCACGGCGAACGACGACGGCTCGGTGTCCGTCTTCGACGGCAACGGCGCGGGCGGGTTCACCGACGTCGGAGGCTGGTGGGTGGGTGGCACGCTGCACGGGCTGTGCGCCGGGCAGTTCAACCCGGCGTCCGACGGCGCGTTGGATCTCGTGGTGACCGACACGACGAACGCGCGCGTGGTCGTGATCTTCGGCGTCGGCGACGAGACCTTCTGGGGCGACGCGTCGTTCAGCACCGGCTCCCAGCCGCAGATGTGCCGCGTCGCGGACGTGAACGGCGACGGCTACGCCGACGTGCTCACGGTGAACAACCCCGCGGGGACCGTGACGGCGCTGCTGGCCGACGGGTGGGGCGACTTCCCCGCGCGCTACGACTCCTACGCCGGCCTCACCAGCGAGGCGATGGACGTCGCCGACTTCGACGGCGACGGCGTCCTCGACCTCGTCGTCACGAGCGCGCTGGCCAACTCGGTCACCTTCCTGCGCGGCGCCGGCGACGGCACCTTCACCCCGTCCTACCCGCTCGTCGCCGGTTCCCTGGTGAGCGCGGTCGTCGCGGGCGACTTCGACGGCGACGGCGTCACCGACCTCATCGTCGCCAACGAGGGCGACGGCTCGGTGGTCATGCTCCGCGGCGACGGCCTCGGCAACTTCCTCCCGTTCTCCACGGTCGTCGCCGGCGTCGGCGCCGACCACATGACCGTCGGCGACTTCAATGGCGACGGGATCCTCGACGTGTTGGTCACCACGCCGGGCACGGGCGACGTGACGATCCTCCTCGGCTCAGCGTAACGCCCGTCCCCGCGCGAGCGCGTGCGCGACGCCGCGGCGACCCCGGTCGCCGTGGCGTCTTCATGCCCGGGCGGCCCGCGTCCGGGCCTCGCGTCGCCGGGCCTCGCGTCGCCGGCTGCGCCTCCGCGCCGGTCAGCGGCGGAAGTCCACCAGCCCGTACAGGCAGCGGACGGGCCGCGCGGTCGCGTAGTAGGGGAGGTTCACCTTGGCGCCGGCGGTGGCCGCGGGCGGGTGCCAGAGGTGGAGCGTGTCGTTGCGGCCGTAGAGCACCCGGACGGCGGGCCGCGGCGAGGTCGCCATGACGCGATCGCGCAGGTCGCTGTCTTCGAGGCCGTAGCCGACGAACGCCTCGTCGTAGCCGTTGACCTCCTCGAACAGCGCGCGGTCGATGCCGATGTTGAGGCCGACCACCTTCGGGCGCCGCGGGCGCCGTAGGAGGACGCCCACGCGGCTCTTCCATCCCTTCCAGCAGAGGTCGAGCCGGTCGGCGAAGTCGCCGAGGCGTTCGTGGCCGCCCGCGGCCACGACGTCGGCGGTGACGGCGGCGCTCGCCGCCTTGGAGAGCTTGCGCGCGCCGCCCACGGCGAAGGTGCGCGGGCCGTGGACGGCCACGTGCCCGGCCAGGAACGACGCGGGCGGGACGCAGTCGCCGTCGGTGAAGACGAGCAGCGGCTCGCCGGCGGCGCGCCGCACGGCCTCGTTGAGGATGCCCGCGCGGCGGAAGCCCTGGTTGGGCCACCACACGTGGTCCACGGGGAAGGGCGCCGACCGCGCGAAGGCCGCGACGAAGTCGCGCGTGTCGGGGCCCGACCCGTCGTCGGCGACGGTGAGGGCGAAGTCGGTGAACGTCTGGCGGGCCCACGCCGGCAGCGCGAGGCGCAGCAGGTGCAGCCGCTCGTACGTGGTCACGACGACGCGGGCGCGGCGGCTCACGGCGCCGACTCCGGCAGCATCTTGCGCAGGCGCGCCAGCGTGACGAGCGCGTCCAGCGGGGTCAGGCGCTCGACGTCCACCTTGCGCAGTTCCTCGACGACGGGGTCGGGCTCGAGGGAGAAGAGGGGGATCTGCACGGGGCGGACGCGAGGCCCGTCGCCGCGCCCGCCGAACGTGACGTCGCGGCCGAGGTCGCGGTGCTTGGCCTCCATGCCCGCGAGCACGGCCTTCGCGCGTTCGACCACCGCCTCCGGCACGCCCGCCAGCTGCGCGACGTGGATGCCGTAGGAGCGGTCGGTCGCGCCCTCCTGGATGCGGCGCACGAACACGATGCCGTCGTCCCACTCGCGCACGGCCACGTTGAGGTTCTTGACCGACGTCAGCCGCGCGGCGATCTCCGTGAGCTCGTGGTAGTGCGTGGCGAAGAGGGTGCGCGCGCCCACCACCTCGGAGATGTACTCGGTGATGGCCCAGGCCAGCGCGATGCCGTCGAAGGTGCTGGTGCCGCGGCCGATCTCGTCGAGCACGACGAGGCTGCGGTCGGTCGCGTGGAGGAGGATGTGCGCGGCCTCGCTCATCTCCACCATGAAGGTCGATTGGCCGCCCGCGAGGTCGTCCTCAGCGCCGACGCGCGTGAAGATGCGGTCGCACAGGCCCACGCGGGCCCGGCTGCACGGGACGAACGAGCCCATCTGCGCCAGCAGCACCAGCACGGCGGCCTGCCGGATGTAGGTGCTCTTGCCGGCCATGTTCGGGCCCGTGATGAGCGCGATCCGCCGCTCGCCGTCGAGCATCACGTCGTTGGGGACGAACCGCTCGCCGGGCGGCAGGTGCCGCTCGACGACGGGGTGGCGGCCCTCGACGAGCTCGAGGGTGCGGTCGTCGAGGAGCTCGGGGCGCACCCAGCCCCCCGCCGACGCGACCTCGGCCAGCGACTGCAGCACGTCGAGCTCGGCGAGGGTCGCCGCGAGGGCCTGGAGCGCCGGGATCCGCGCGGCCACCGTCTCGCGCAGGCCCTGGAAGAGCTGGAGCTCGAGGTCCTTGCTGCGCTCGTCGGCGCCGAGGACCTTGTCTTCGTAGGTGCGCAGCGTCTCGGTCACGAACCGCTCGCTGTTGGCGACCGTCTGGCGGCGGACGTATTCGGGCGGCACCTTCGCGAGGTGCTGCTTCGTGACCTCGATGTAGTAGCCGAACACGCGGTTGAACCCGACCTTGAGCGTCGAGATGCCGGTGCGCTCGGCCTCGCTGGCCTGGTAGGCGGCGATCCAGTCCTTGCCCGTGCGCGACAGGCCGCGGAGCTCGTCGAGCTCGGCGTGGAAGCCGACGCGGAAGAGGCCGCCGTCCTTGATCGTGGGGGGGGCGTCGTCGGCGATGGCGCGGGCGAGGAGGTCGCGCAGGTCGTCGAAGGGGTCGATGCGGTCGTTGAGGGCGGCCAGGGTGGTCGAGTACGCGAGGCCCAGCATGCGGCGCAGCTCGGGCAGGGGCGCGAGGCTCTCGCCGAGCGCCGCGAGGTCGCGGGCGTTGGCGCGGTTCGTGGCGACGCGGGCCAGGATGCGCTCGATGTCGCGGACGGCGCCGAGGGCGGCGGCGAGGTCGCGGCGCAGGAACGCGTCCTTCACCAGCTCCTCGACGCCGTCGTGGCGGCGGGTGATGGCGGCCGCGTCGCGCAGCGGGGAGAGGATCCACTCGCGGAGCGCGCGGCCGCCGAGGGCGGTCTTCGTCGCGTCGAGGACCCCGAGCAGCGTGCCGGCGCGGTCGCCACCCTCGCGCTCGACGAGGTCGAGGCGGCGGCGCGACGTGCGGTCGAGGAGGAGCACCTGGCCGGGGTCGTGCCGCTCGATGCGGACGACGTGGGCCAGCGCCGTCATCTGGGTCTGGCGGAGGTATTCGAGCGCGGCGCCGGCCGCGCCGAGCGAGGGCGGCTCGCGGTCGAGGGTGAAGGCCGTCAGCGAGCCGACGCGGAAGTGGTCCTTCAGCGTGCGCGCGGCGGCGTCGGCGGCAAAGGTCCAGCCCGCGACGCGCGTCGCGACGAGCCCGGTGGACGCCTCGACCTGCTTCGCGAGCGCGTCGCCTTCGTCGCCCTCGGGCAGGAGGACCTCGGCGGGGGCCACGCGGGACGTCTCGTCGAGGATCGCCTCGGCGGCGACGTCGGCGACGAGGAACCGGCCGGTGGAGAGGTCCACCCACGCGAGGCCCGCGCGGCGTTTGCCGGGCCGGATCGCGAGGAGGTAGTTCGACGCGCCGGGGTCGAGCGCCGCGTCCTCGGTGAGCGTGCCGGCGGTGACGAGGCGGACGACCGCGCGGTCCACGAGGCCCTTCGCGTTCGCGGGGTCCTCCATCTGGTCGCAGAGCGCGACCTTGTGGCCCAGGCGGACGAGGCGGCGGAGGTAGCCCTCCACGGCGCGGACCGGCACGCCCGCCATGGGGATCTTCTTCTCGCGGTCGCGCGCGGTCAGCGTGATCCCGAGCGCCTGGCTCGCGACCTTCGCGTCGTCGTGGAAGAGCTCGAAGAAGTCCCCCATGCGGAAGAACAGGAGCGCGTCGGGGAACCGCCGTTTGGCGGCCGCGTACTGCGCCATCACGGGGGTTTCGGTGTCCACGGTCGTCGGGGGG
>Ga0163144_10024450_pt1 | contig 11849 bp, 12 predicted proteins | sample OliLak19BULKMAT1_FD_123175 | JGI IMG/M metagenome (GOLD analysis project Ga0163144, IMG submission 123175) | Freshwater microbial mat bacterial communities from Lake Vanda, McMurdo Dry Valleys, Antarctica - Oligotrophic Lake LV.19.BULKMAT1 | ecosystem: Environmental > Aquatic > Freshwater >...
GACCAACCTAAGGGAATTTCACCCAAAGTTATCGCTTCGCCTCTGTCGAGTGAAATATAGCTATACATCAGGTTTATACGATTTATTTTGGAACGATATTAAAACCCGATAGCTATCAGGAGAATTTCAGCATAGGCACTGTTAGAAAATTCAGTGTAGCAATAGCTGAAATATTTTTGGCTGGAATGCTTTCTTTTGGCCAGATGTCAAGAGAAATGTCACTCGCGAGACGCGAAGCGACGGCGTCCTGAGCTAGGAGTCTCGCGAAAAGCGAGACTCCTAATGAATATTCCCTTAACTTAACGACATTGACTCATAATTCATAACTCATAATTCGTAATTCGTAATTCATAACTCATAATTCATAACTCATAATTCATAACTCATAACTCATAATTCACAATTCATAATTAGGAAGCTTTTCCCTAAATTTGCCCTTATGCTTTCCCCTGCCTATAAAGAATATTATTTCGGAGCATGTTAAGTGATTTCTTTGGAAGAGCGCATGATTATTTGCGGATTTCACTCACCGATGTCTGTAATTTCAGATGCACCTATTGCATGCCGGATGAAAATATCCGTTTTATGCCTTCTGCTAAGCTCATGCAGGCTCACGAAATTGATATTATAGCTGGAGAATTTGTAAAATTGGGTGTTTCAAAAATTCGCTTAACTGGAGGCGAGCCATTGGTAAGAAAGGATGCAAAAGAAATTATCTGCTTGCTATCAAAATATCCTGTTGAACTCACCCTCACTACCAATGGGTCTAAGGTGCATGAATTTATTTCTGACTTTAATGCTGCCGGAATATCTTCTGTGAATGTAAGTTTGGATACCCTTAAAAAAGAAAAATTTCAAAGCATTACCCAGCGCAATACTTTTGAAAAGGTTTGGCAAAACATCCATCTTTTAGTAGAAAAAGGTTTCCATGTGAAGGTGAATGCTGTAGTGATGAGGGGTGTAAATGATGATGAAATCCTAGATTTTATTGCTTGGACCAAAAACCTGCCACTTCATGTAAGGTTTATTGAATTTATGCCCTTCACCGGAAATAAATGGGAAGACGAAAAGGTATTTAGTTACGCAGAAATTTTGGAGCGAGTCTCTTCGCAGTTCAGTTATATAAAAATGCAAGATGCACTGAATGAAACTGCCAAAAAATTTAAACCTTATAATCACCTTGGAACTTTTGCAATCATAAGCACCATGAGTGCGCCATTCTGTGGCAATTGTAACCGAATGCGCCTCACTGCCGATGGCAAAATGAAGAATTGTTTGTTCTCAAAAGGAGAAGCGGATATTCTAGGTGCTTTTCGCAGAGGAGAAGATATAGTTCCTTTAATTAAAGCATGTTTGGCTGACAAGGCAGAATCTCTCGGTGGGCAATTTACTTCTGATTTCGAAAAAATTGATGCCTCGAAATTAGATAATAGGAGTATGATTAATATTGGGGGGTAAGAGAGTTTTTTGAGGCATTAAACAATTTAACTATGGGTTTAATAAAATTTGCTGAGAGTTAAGTGTTGTTAAGTATATGATAAATCTTACTTCAGCTATTAGGAATCTTTATACAACCTTCGGTAAATATACCACGGAAGGCATTCATCACTGCGATTGCGGTTGCATCAAGGAAGAAGATGTTATAAAATTAAATTCAAAATCACTTACAAATTTGGAAGAGGAAGACTTGGTTGCTTACCATGGAAAAGCATTGTACACTTGGGGTGATGTCGAGCATTACAAACATTATCTCCCGAGAATTTGTGAGCTGCGCTCTATCCATAGAAGTATCGCTTTTGTAAATCTGGATGAGATTTTCTCAAAACTGACTTTTGCAAACTGGACAACTTGGGATGATGACGAAAGGCAGTCCCTTAAGGATTACATCCTTGCTGATTGGATTGATTTTATAAATGTTAAAAAATCAGACATTGGAGACTCTGAACTTGCTGAGTATGGTAAGTTTATTGAAATGAAGGAACTCATTACACTTTGGGACATTTCTGGCTCAGCCAACGCCTTGAGAAACTTTGTCTATTTTTTTTACTATCATGGTTATACAATACTAAACGGTGGCTTGAAACTGAATGATAAAAGATGTAGCGCTGAATTTATTCCATTCATTCAAAGGGTTGATTTGATTGGTAAATTAGAATCGGAATACTTTTTACAAGAAACCATAGATGAAGATTATAGTTACAAAATTTCGGTCGTATTACAAATGATTGAACAGGAATTAAAAATAATGAACAAAATATAATTCAACCTTACGATGAATATTTTTTCAAATTGATAATACAAATTCTTGATAATACTTTTGTGCCAGATTGTAAAACGAATTTCTGCCTACAACACAGAGAAAAGCATAGCCATTTGAGCATAAAATAAAATCTAGAATGAAGGATAAAATTTATTGTAAAGACTGGTTGTTACTTAAACCGTACACAAATCAAACAATTACCGACAGTTATTACTTAGACTTAAGCAATAAAATATACTTCTACCTGAATAATAGCAGGCAAAAAGAATTTTTAGAATACTATTTTAAAAAATCATAAATTAAACTTTTAGCCTGTTTTTTAACTTCTTATTTTGAAGATTTAATATCTCAAACCAATATTTGGAATTCTGTAATTAAAATCAACAAACGCTTATACAATAAACCTTTGCCTTTTTATGAGATTGACGAATATTATGAAGAAGAGATCAATAGTGTGGACATTCAATTTTTGATATGGTATTTTCAAAACACTATCGAAGATGAAAAATTCATGGAACCCTTAGATGACTGCTTTCTCATACTCGCAAAAGATATTTTCAAAATTTTTGAGGAAGCTTGGGAATCTGCTCCGGAAAATAAACTCCTTAGGACTTTTTATACAATAGTCCCGAATATTGATGAATTTTATGAGGCAAGAAATTTGATTCATGACCTTTTATTTAAATCCTATCTATTTTATACTGATACAACATCCATTTTGGAGATTCAAAACGAAGAGATTTTTCAGAAAAACAGGCATAATGAACATCTTTTACAATATCTGAACGAAAATATAGACAATAATGTTATCAGTCTTAACACGCAGTTATTTAGTTTAACGGGTAAACAATGGGTTGCTGAAATATTAGGATCAAAACATTCGCTTAGTTCTGAATTTTTAAATATTTCCCAAAAACTCAGAGGATACTTTTTTTATAAAGGTCAGAATCAAACAGATGTGTTACTTGAGCATATTGCAAGTGGAAAACAATTTAAGCTTACAAAAAAGTCATTTGATCATTATGAAAATTTGAACTCAATTGATACAATTTTGCAAATCGGCCTTGTAAACTGGAAGAGCGAATGGTGGTTTTCAGGAGTCTATTTTCAAACAAAACATTCCCACGTCATAGTAGAAGAAGAAAAGAACTCTTCTCAAAGTAAAATGGCGGTAAATTTCTTAGAAAATCAAAGTACAGAAGTAACCGAAATTCTTGAAAAGCAATTTAAAGCCTTTATTGAATTCACTAAAGGAGCACAAATATTATTCATGCCAGCTGATAAATTAGAATCTTATGTTAAGGCATTTATAAAGTTCTACAATAACAGCATAGAGCCTACAGTTAAAGCAACAATTGAGGCAAGAGATAATGCGAATAAGGAAGGTTTCTCTGATTCGAAAAAGCAATTTGAAAAAATTTCAAAACTGGATGATTCGGCTATAATATTTTTTAATCCAAGAACTGGTCTTGAAATGGCTTATAGAGTTAATTCCGCATTCCCAATGGAAAACAATCCATATTTTGATAAAAAACTGAGTGAAGTACATTGTATGGATCTTTTAATGCATAAGTCCTTCTCAACTGAACTTGCCAGGTTTTGTATTGATAATTGTGCGGAAAAATTACCCTTTTTTAGTACTAATTTTGGTATCTGCATTTTGAAGGACACAGATTTTCTGCTTCGTTTTTGGAAAGGGGAAAGATATCATATAAAGCATACAATTACTTTAAGTGGAGGGGTAAGGGGGTAAAGGGTCATGTGAGTACTTAAAATACATTGACCGTTGTTTATCTCTTCATCTCAAATATATTTTGCAGATAATACATCTAGAATTGGAGGCTTTGTATGGTAAAATGAAGGGGTTAAAGGAGCTGAAGAGAAGGTTCTGATGAAAGATTAACATAGAATGTTACTTATAGAAAATGAAGGAAATAATACAATTGACACTCATTTCAGGACTGACGTTTTTGATATTCTTAGTGATGCTTATCCTTGGTTTTGCTCAGAAAAATAAACCTTTAAAACTAATCTCAGTATTTGTATTTCTAGCATTTATAGGCTTATCATGTTTCACGGTGATTAAGTTTTTGACTAAGTCATATAACAAAGTAACAGGCTTGGTAAAACCCAGAACCGGTGAGGAAATTTATAAGGCCCTATTTGGTAATACTAAAACAGACTGTGTAAAGATTTTAAATTACCAAGATCAAGTGGTGCCAAAAATTGACTATGCGATTTGGTTGCATTTTGAAACCTGTCCAAGTGAATTAAACAGAATATTGAGTTTACATGAATATAAGTCTAAAAAAGTATCAACAAAGGGCTGGATAACAGACGGGCCAAGTGTTAATGAAAAGTGGTTTAAGCCTAAAAATCTTGGGGACAGTATTATTGTTTTTGAGTTTAAAAAAGATGAGTATGGTAATTGGCAGTGGATTTATAGTTCGATGGATAGTGGGAGGGTATTTGTTGAGGATGTGGCGGATTGAGGATGGGGGTTATGAGAGAATTATTAGGGAAAATTAGGCTGAGCTGTTAACAGAGCTTACCGTAATCGCAGTTTCAAGTTGCATTTAATTCTTGAATTTACGATATTACATACTTCCTACAACTTTTTTAGCTTCCAATTGTTAACGGACTGAAGTCCATTTTTACAATATGTTTCGACCCTATGGGTCTTGCATCGTTTTTCATTTTGTTGCGGTTTACAACGAACTAAAGTCCATTGTAACAATATGTTCCGACCTTCTAGATCTTGTTCTGTTTTGAAGCCATAGGCTCGAACCATTTTGTTGAGATAAATTTATTCCAACAAAAACCTATTAAAATTCAATTGCGATACCATAATCGAATCCGTATTTTCTAATTGATTATTTCGGACGAACTGTACCACCAATTTCGGACGAACTGTACCATCCTTTTTTTGGTTAAGATGCTCTGCAAAATTAACGTTATTTTTTTTTCTCAAAGAGAGCCCTTTTAAATCAGCTTGGGTTAGTTGTTTTGCAAGTGTCTAATTGTAACTAATTTTGCAATTGGTGAACGTTTTTTTGACTTCCATAACGCCGTATTTATTGTTCGCCCAATAGTCAGACTGTCTTGAAAACACCGACTGATTTTTTAATAAAATTTTGATTATAAACAAGTTTAATTATCTCAGCCAAAATCCATAATTAAATTTGCCTAACTCAGAAATAAATATTTGAACTATTTCAATATTGTTGTAATAACAAAAACTGCCAATGACTCTTTCTAGTTTGGCGGCTGTAGTTGCTCTTTTGGAACGGTTTGTGGGCACTACCCATAGGCTATATCAAGTTAATGATACTTGCTTCGCCCCGTTCCAAAGCCATAGAGCAACATGACACAAAGATTGAAAACGCATTTTATAGATTTCAACAATTATTGATGAGTTTTAGACAAATTTGGAAAATAAAAATTTTGTTGTAATAATGGCATAACTTATTGAAATTCATAATTCTATATCTGAGTTGTTTTGGAAAAATTAGAATTTTAATTCCCAAATGAGGTATTTTTGAAAGCTAAGGTTGTATCTATAACTTGAATGCGCCTTTAAAAAATTCTTACAATTTCGAAAATAGTTTTTTCTTCCTAAGAAGTGCTATGTTTAGGATTTATATTTGCCTGCAATCACCTTAATCTAAATCATTTTTATCAATCCCTGCTTGCTTGAGAATGCCAAGGAAGGTTGGTTTCTTAATATCCTTTCCACCGTGGAAAGGGACTATAACTGTTTTATTGGAGCTTAAATTATAAAATAATTGATGAGAACCTTTAGCTCTTTTGTAAATAAAGCCATTTTGTTCCAAGAGTTTAATGAGGTGTCTTGGTGATAAATTCATGCAGGTTCGAGATTTAATGAATATTCCAAAGTGTTCGTATCATCTGGAATATCCTCACCCCTTGCTTGCAATTCTTCAATATAAAGTTCAATGGCCTCTTTAGCCATAACCATTGCTTCATCTACATTTTCACCATAAGTTAAACAACCAGGCAAAGCTGGTACAATGACTGAATAACCTCCTTCTGGGATTTTATTTAAGAGAACTTTATAAGAATACATACAGCAAAGCTACTTATTTGAGTAGATTAATTCACTATTGAAAAGAAAAACTGAGTGTGCGAATTGACAATTTTATCATTGACAACAGATTCATCATCCTCTGCATTCATCAAGCTTGGTTTTTTAGTTTGCATATTTTTCGAAGAGGGTTGGACAAAATATTCTAGCCCAAATCCCTCATTCATTTCCATCTTGCAGCAATTACTCCCTCTATTTTCCGCGTATTTGCGGTGAACAACCCTTATAAGCGCCGCAAGTAAAAATATAAATAATGTCAAAGTACATTTACGATTACGAAAACTGGACAAATTTCATTATTCAAGAAACTACCATCAAAAGCAGTGTACTTACAGACAGAGCAGAGTGCTTCGGTTGACAGTTTTTTCATTTAATTGAATGGTGGTTCTTTGAATCACGTCTTGAGCAGAAAATAACATTCTTTGCGTACTTTAAAAAAAACGAATAGTATTATTGTAAAAATCTTGGTGTTTGTAGCTTCTTAAAGACAATGCTTTCGTGTTTCCATAATATTTTCCTCCTCAAATTTGTTTACCTTCAAATTAATAAAGCCTGTTTTTAAAAACATATATTGCTCAAACTTATTTTTATCCAGCAACATAGCGCCTTATAATAGCCTATCTTTGTTAAGTAAATTGTGTTTTACACAGCCTTACCTTAACTGAACTTACAATCAAACCAGCCATGAAGCGCATAGTTAAAGCCAACAAAATCCGATTCCACTTATTTCTATTAATTTTAATGACAACATCCATTATGAAGGCACAATCATTGCAAACAGTTCCAAAAGTTGACCTCAATAAATATTCTGGTATATGGTATGAAATTGCCTCATACCCCCAGAGATTTCAAAAAGGGTGTCATTGCACAACTGCCGAATATACTCTAAGCGATAAAGGTTATGTGGTTGTAGAAAACAGATGCAATAAAGATAGTTTGACTGGTAAACAATCATACATTAGAGGTAAAGCATTCGTAGAAAAAAAATCTGGCAATTCAAAATTGAAAGTACAATTTTTTTGGCCATTCAGAGGTAAATATTGGATAATTGAATTGGCGGATGATTATAGTTATGCTGTTGTAGGCCATCCAAACAGAAAGTACCTATGGATACTTTCAAGAACTCCAAAAATGAGCGATGAAACGTATAATCAAATTCTGACGCGGCTCAAGGAAAAGCATTTTGATTTATCCAAACTGAAACTAACGCCTCAAATTTAAAAGAGGAATCACCCATTGAAAACAATAATAATTACAGGTGGTAACACAGGATTAGGTTTTGCCTGCGCAATTGATATTTGTAAAACTCAAAAAAATTGGCATGTCATCATCGCTTGTAGAAATGAGCTAAAAGCCCAATGGGCAGTTGAAAAAGTTATATCAGAGGCCGGAAACACAAATATTGGTTTTCAAAAACTAGATTTATCATCTTTTCAATCGGTTCATGAGTTTGTAGCTACCTTTTTAAGTGCTGAACACCCTCCTTTGCATGGGATTGTGTGCAATGCAGGTGTTTCTTTGGGAGATGAGGTTACCACCACAACCGATGGGATAGAAACAACTTTTCAGGTAAATTGTCTTGGTCATTTTTTACTTGTAAATCTTTTATTACCCCATTTTCAAAAAGCAAGTAGAATATTATTTGTAAGCAGTGAATTGCACAGAAATGATGGACCTATTAAATCCTTTAGACCTGATTTTAAAAGTGCGAAGGATATGGCCTATCCAGAAAAACCATTGAGTCCCATAAAAAATTCTGGCAGCAAACGCTACTCTGCTACTAAACTTTGTTTGTTATTTTATACCTATAAATTAGCAAGGCAACTCTCCTTAGAAGACACTAAATCTATTACGGTTAATGCTTTCAACCCAGGACTAATGCCAGATACAGCTTTAGGCGGATTGAATAAAATGTTTCTCACAAAATTATTTCTAAAATACATCTTGCCAATTTTCACAAAAGGTGCAGTGAGTAATCCATCCATATCAGGAAGCGTTTTGGCCGAGCTTTTAACAAATGATAAGTACCAAAACATAACAGGCAAATATTTTGACAGACATAAAATCATCCTTTCATCCAAAGAATCGTATGATAAAATAAAGTGGTTGGATTTGTGGCATGTAAGCGAAGCAATAGTTGGATTAAACCAAACTAAATAAAGTAATTATGTTTTTCAAACCTTCTTCTATTTAATTTGTTAAAATACATAAAGCTAGCAGACAAATTGTCGAAAATTACATTCCATCTACCTTTGTGTTCAGGTTGAACTTTTGTAGATTTGAAGCCAAGCTTCCAAAAAATTCATTAGCAAAATTTTAATACTACAACAACTTTTAAAAAAAAATAAAATTTCATAAACATGGACGATTCAATAAAAGGAAAATGCCCCGTAATGCATGGGGGAAACACTGAAACCAGTAATTCTGTGATGAACTGGTGGCCAAATGCACTATATCTCGACATTTTACATCAGCAAGATACCAAAACTAATCCACTTGGAGACCATTTCAATTATAAAGTAGAGTTTAAGAAACTGGATTTAGAGGCAGTGAAAAACAGCTTAAAAACATTAATGACAGAAAGCCAAGACTGGTGGCCAGCAGACTGGGGACACTATGGAGGACTTATGATTCGTATGGCTTGGCACTCGGCAGGAACCTACAGAGTAGCAGACGGTAGAGGGGGAAGCAATACGGGAAATCAACGCTTTGCTCCTTTAAACAGTTGGCCTGACAATGTGAACTTAGATAAAGCAAGGAGACTTCTATGGCCAATAAAGAAGAAATATGGTAATAAAATTTCATGGGCCGATTTATTCATTCTTGCCGGAAATATGGCTTATGAATCAATGGGTTTTAAAACTTTTGGATTCGCAGGTGGCCGAGAAGATATTTGGCATCCGGAAAAAGATATCAATTGGGGTTCTGAAACAGAATGGCTCGGTAAATCCAGATACAAAGATCAAAGCAGTGAATCGCTTGAAAATCCATTAGCAGCCGTTCAGATGGGGTTGATTTATGTAAATCCTGAAGGTGTTGATGGTAATCCTGACCCACTAAAAACGGCTATGGACGTTAGAACTACCTTCAAGAGAATGGCCATGAATGATTTAGAAACGGTAGCACTAATTGCCGGTGGTCACACTGTTGGTAAGACACATGGAAATGGTGATGCCTCCAAGTTAGGCCCTAAGCCGGAAGCAGCCGACTTAAATGAACAAGGTTTTGGTTGGTTTAATCCGTTAAAAAATGGAAATGCTGAAAACACGGTATCTAGTGGACTTGAAGGTGCTTGGACCACAACACCTAATAAATGGAATCACACCTACTTTCACTTATTATTAACCCATGATTGGGAACTCAAGAAAAGTCCTGCTGGTGCGTGGCAATATGAACCAATAGATATCAAAGAAGAAGACAAACCTTTTGACGCTCATGTTCCAAATGTTCGCAGAAATCCAATCATGACCGATGCCGACATGGCCCTGAAAATGGATCCTGAGTACAGAAAAATTTCTGAACAATTTTTCAAAGACCCAAAATATTTTGAAGACGTTTTTGCGAGAGCTTGGTTTAAACTAACCCATCGTGACTTGGGTCCGACGAGTAGGTATTTAGGTGCAGACGTTCCAAACGAAGATTTAATTTGGCAAGACCCTATTCCAAATGTTGATTACACCTTATCTGATTCTGAAATAGAAGAGTTGAAAAACAAGCTATTGAATAGTGGTTTAACAAATACTGAGCTCATTACAACTGCTTGGGACAGTGCTAGGACTTTTAGATGTTCCGATTACAGAGGAGGTGCCAATGGTGCAAGAATTAAATTATCACCTCAAATAGACTGGGAAGGAAACGAACCTGAAAAATTAAAAAAGGTATTATTGAAACTTGAAGAAATCAGAGCAGGTCTAAGCAAAGAAATAAGTATTGCAGATTTAATAGTTTTAGGCGGAAGTTCTGCCATTGAAAATGCAGCACATAAAGCGGGTGTAAGCATAAAAGTTCCTTTTAGTTCTGGAAGAGGCGATGCTACAGCCGAGATGACAGATGTAGAATCTTTTGAATTTTTAGAACCGATTCATGATGGTTATAGAAACTGGTTAAAAAAAGACTATGCTATAAAATCAGAAGAACTTCTCTTGGACAGAACACAACTTATGGGGCTGACTGCACCAGAAATGACTGTTTTAATAGGTGGTATGCGCGTGTTAGGCACAAATCATGGAGGAACAAAACATGGAGTATTTACAGATAGAGAAGGTGAGTTAAATAATGACTTTTTTATAAATCTTACAGATATGAAATATTCGTGGAAGCCTGCAGGGGAAAATTTATATCAGCTTGTTGACAGAAAAACAGGTACAACAAAATGGACAGCAACACGAGTTGACTTGGTTTTAGGTTCTAACTCAATCTTAAGAGCTTATTCAGAATTATATGCGCAGGATGATAGCAAAGAAAAATTTGTTTTGGACTTTGTTAAAGCATGGGTCAAAGTGATGAATGCTGACCTTTACGATTTGAACTAAAGATTGGTTAGTCCTATTTATTCAGCAACTAACAATCAGTAAAATCGAAAAAAACACATTCGCTTTGAATGTGTTTTTTTTCTTATTTTTTATTGAGTTAAATCGTAATGTCAATATATCTTCATAGCGGACAATTAAGATTATTCAAACATATTTAAAGAACACATTTGAACAATGGCTAACTTTATATTTAAAAACATCAAGCGATTTAATCCAAATGAATCATCCTTTGAGGAGATTGGGCTATTGATATTTATTCTGCCTATTTCTATTCTCACTCCTGGGTTTCTTCTTACTATAATTCTCGCCTATTTTAATTATTTAAATTCCTGGCAACTTTGGGTTGCTTCAATTCTTTTTAGTGGTTTGTTTTTTTTATCGCTTCGCATTTTATCCAAAGATTGGAAATCTACGTTTGTTAAATACATAAAATTTTCAGGGCTTACAGCTTTTGGATTGCTGATAATAATTCTTGTTAGCCTAAAATCAAACTACTTCGTGCGAGAGTTTTATCGGCTTTTTAAAAACGATTATGCTTTGGAGTTAATCGCGAATACCAAAATTGTCCAAAAATTTGACATTGATAATTATTCTCCGCAAGGCAATGATTATCACAAATTACCGCCAGGAGAAAGAAAAGTTTGGTTGGATGGATTGAATAGATATGTAAGTTCAAAATATAATGAAGAAGGTAAAGCTGAGCTGTTTAAAAAGCTCAAAATCTACTTTCAGGAGAAAGACAATCTATATAAAATAGAGGATGTTTTAATAAATGCAAACCGGAAGGAAGAAGGAGAATCGATTGACTTGGATTCCTTTTATAATGCCAGAAAAAAAGTTCTTAATTACAGAAAAATATTAATAAACAATGCTAATAAACATTTCACTGAAAAAACAATTTTTACTGATTACGATGAACTTTTCCTTTTTTATTCGGGGTTTTAGTAAATAC
>Ga0163144_10024452_pt1 | contig 11848 bp, 8 predicted proteins | sample OliLak19BULKMAT1_FD_123175 | JGI IMG/M metagenome (GOLD analysis project Ga0163144, IMG submission 123175) | Freshwater microbial mat bacterial communities from Lake Vanda, McMurdo Dry Valleys, Antarctica - Oligotrophic Lake LV.19.BULKMAT1 | ecosystem: Environmental > Aquatic > Freshwater > Lake...
AAGCTCTACTTCTTTTAGAAGAGGATGACGAAGAAACAGTCAAAAGGGCAACAGCATATAAATTGCCGGCGTATTTTGAAATTGTTGTAATTCCCCACTCTATGCCAAAGACAAAACCTAAAGCCCTCAACTACGGTTTGGGGTATGCCACGGGTGAGTATGCGGTAGTCTATGATGCCGAGGATATTCCTGATCCCCAACAGTTAAAGAAAGCCATTCTGGCGTTTAAAAAATCTGATGACCGCACAGTCTGTATTCAGGCAAAGTTGAATTTCTATAATCCGCACCAGAATATTTTGACCCGTGTATTTACGGCCGAATATTCTCTTTGGTTTGATTTAGTCCTCACCGGCCTGCAATCAATTCATGCCCCTATCCCGCTTGGCGGAACATCAAATCACTTCAGAACAAAGGATCTACATTTTTTAAAAGGCTGGGACGCGTTTAATGTCACCGAGGACTGCGACCTGGGGATGCGTCTGGTTAAGCAAGGTTTCCGTACAGCAGTCATAGACTCCATGACGCTAGAAGAGGCCAATAGCGACCTTAACAACTGGTTTAACCAACGTACCCGCTGGATCAAAGGCTATATTCAAACGTATCTAGTTCACATGAGAAACCCGAAACATTTTATGAAAGATTGGAAAGAACCGCATGTGGCTACATTTCAATTAATTGTAGGCGGGAAAATCCTCTCGATGTTTATAAATCCTGTTATGTGGATCATTACTATTTCTTATTTTGCTTTCCGTCCTATTATCGGGACTTTTATTGAATCCTTCTTTCCTGCACCGGTTCTTTACATGGCAGTCTTCTCTCTAATTATTGGTAACTTCCTTTATATGTACTACTACATGATTGGCTGTGCCAAACGGGAATATGACGACATTATCAAATATGTTTTACTTGTACCTTTCTACTGGCTGGCTTTGAGTGTTGCGGCTTGGATAGCCGTTTATAAAATAATACGCGATCCTCACTATTGGAATAAAACTCACCATGGGTTGCATTTAAACCGAAAAAAGATTGCTAATCAGGCTGCTGGTGTTGTTGGGAATGAGCTAGTGGATCAAGACCTGACAGCATATCCTGTCGAACTGCCGGCGGCTTTTATAAAGGAAGGATAAGACGTCTTATTTATGAAGAATCAATTTAAAAAAAAATTATCTGGGGGGACATTACTTTTACTATCCATTTTATCGGTAAATTTTATAAACTTTGTTTTTAATGCCTACTTAGGTAGAGTATTATCATTTGAGGATTTTGGATTAATTACATTATTCACTACGTTTTTATATTTAGCGACCGTACCCTTTAATGCGCTACATGCAACGGTAAATCATAGAAGTGCCTATCTTATCGCTCAGTATCATTCACGAGCCGGTTTGGATTTTTTAAATACAATCAAGAAAAAGACTTATTTAATTGCATTTGCAATTTCATTCCTGTGGTTAATCTCTATTCCCGTTATAGATAATTTCTTTCAAATAAATAATTTTATAGTGCCATTACTTTTTACTCCGATTATTATCTTGGGGTTCATAACAGCAGCGAACAAAGGGTTCTTGCAAGGAAGTTTTAATTTCAAAGCAGTAGGTATAATTATTCTGCTTGAAGTATTGAGCAAGCTCTTATTTGCCTGGATTTTGGTAACCTACAATTTGAATACTTGGGTATACATATCAATACCATTATCGGTATTGGTAGCATTTTTGTTATCTTTCTGGCTAACTCCCCAAAAAAACAATACTACTCCGATGCAGAATGGAAATTATACATTTCCAAAAAAGTTTTTTGTAGCTGCTATTTTTACCGGATTTTCTTCGATGGCGTTTCTGACATTTGATTTACTGCTCGCAAAACATTTCTTGCCACCCGTAGAGGCAGGTCAATACGCACTTTTATCACTTATTGGAAAAATGATTTATTTTTTTGGCGCATTACCAAGTGTTCTCATGATTACGTATGTCAGCAATGATGAAGGAAGTAACCGTGACCCTAAACGTTCATTTTACAAATTATTTTCTGCGACAATTATCTTATCTATAGGAGCGTTTCTTGTATTGGGTTTGTTTGGACAGCAAATTGTTCCGCTTCTTTTTGGAAATAAAACTGGTGTAATCCTGCCATACTTAACTATTTACTCAGCTGCGATAACATTATTTGCAATCTCTGGATCTTTTATAAGTTATCATCTAGCCCGGCAACATTACCTCTTTCCGATAGTGGCTATTCTTATGGCTTTTATTATGTCTTTTGGAATATTAATTTTTCATAACAATATTAGCCAGATTGCCCATGTTATTTTCTATGTCAGCTTATTAAGTCTTATGACAACAGGGTTTCTTCATTTTCTAGAAGCACAGAATATTCTCAAACTCAAGAAAGGATGGCTTAAAATAAAATGAATAATAAATTAAGCGTATCAATTTGCATTCCTGCATACAACGAAAGCAAAAATATTAAAAGAATTCTCAATGCTCTACATTGGCAAATAACCAACAAAATTATAATTAATAAAATCGTGGTTGTTTCATCTGGAAGTACCGATGATACAAATGAAATTGTTCAGGAATGTTGCGATAAATACCCAAATATTTATTTAATAAGAGAACCTACTCGCAACGGTAAGGCATCAGCAATTAATGAGTTTTTGAAAGTGGTTGACGATGAGGTAGTTGTTATAGAAAGTGCAGACACAATTCCTGATATGGACACTATAGAAAAATTATGCGAGCCATTTCTCAAAGATGAAAAAATAGGCATGACTGGCGGAGCGCCAATTCCGGTAAATGACTCCAACACATTTCTAGGATACGTCATTCATGCATGGTGGTGGTTTCATAGAAATATTCCTCGATTTGGTGAGATTATTGCCTACAGAAATATTTTACAAGATATTTCTCCTACCACAGCGGTAGATGAAGCCTATACCCAAGCAAAACTCATCCAGCAAGGATATAAGATTGCTCATATAGATGAAGCAATTGTGAGAAATAAAGGCCCCGAAACAATAAAAGACTTAATTAAGCAAAGAAGAAGGATTTTTAACGGACATGCCAGGTTGTATGCAGAGGAAAAAGTAAAAATAAATAATATGACAAAATCCAGTATCAAATTACTTCTCTTTAAATATGAAATACATAACTTTAAACATTTATTTTGGTTTTTGGGTGGTATTGCAATAGAAATATATGCTCGGTTTTTAGGTGCTTATGATATGAAGTATAAAAAAATTAATCCTTTTGTATGGGATACAGCAACGACAACTAAAAATTTGACACAAGAAATTAAGAAGGAAGAGGTGCGGGGATGATTTTATTTCTTAATTTTGCGCCATTTGATTTTGCTGGAGGAGCTGAGCGATGGATGATTGATATATCGTCTGCTGTTAAAAAGTTGGAAAAAGTAACTCTGATTGATGTGCATCAGAGTATTTCCAATATTTATGGCCGAATTGTGCTTAAGCGAGCATATGATCCTAGAATTGATCTTAAAAGCAATAAAATGTCACAAGTTCACATTTCACTTACACTGCTTTCTTTTATCCCGTGGACTCGTCCTTGGAGACAGGCAAGATCAGCCTTTGTAAATTCTCGGCGCATCTACATACGATATGAACTATTGGAAACGCTAATTGTTCTCTATTTTGGTGGTTTAACCGCTTTCAAAAAGACCATTGCCGGAATTCATTCACCCTTTATTTATTCAAAACCTATAACATTTCTCGATCGGGTGCATAACCTTGTTTATACTTCCAAGATAAGTAGGTGGTTTCTATCAAGGATGCATAAAGTTCATGTACTAAATTTAGCTGATCTGAAGTTTTTTACTGAAATATTTAATCTGCGAAATATTGTTCACGTATCAAACTATATAACTATGAAAAATGAGAATGTAGTAAAACAGAAAGTTAAGGAAAATAATCTTCTTCATATTGCATATGTTGGCGAAATGAGCCGACGTAAAGGTACAGATATTCTTATAGAAACAATCAAAAATAGTTCAAACGATTTCGTATTCCACATAGCAGGAGATGGTCCTATGAGAAAAGAGATTGAAAAACTTACATCCTTACATAGGGTGAGCTATCAAGGATATTTACAAGAGAATAAGCTTACTCAGCTTTATAATGATTGTGATGTACTGTTTGTTCCCTCAAGAGCAGAAAGTTTCTCACTTGTTTGCCTGGAAGCGATGTCGTATGGATTACCTATCGTAAGCTCTCCAGAAACCCATATAGGAGTTCCTGCATATGCCCAAATAATTAATACAGAAGAAACCTGCGATGGTTATCTTACGCTTTTTAAAGATATGCTAATAAAGAAACGTAACGGACAACTTATAGATCAGAAAAATAAAGTATACGATTATGTAAAAAAAACTTTCTCGCGTGACGTAGTCGTACCGCAATTACTTAAGCAAGTGTTTGAAATAAAAACTATATGAAAAAAATTGTAGTTACGAATCTTTACGGCAAAAATAATATAGGAGATATGGCAATTAGAAATTCTGCGCTAAATATTCTAGAAGAGTCTCTGGGTATTAATGATTTTTATTTGTTGTGTGAATCTAAAGAAGATTTCCCTATTCAATCAAATATTAAATCAAAACTAAACATAGAATGGGCACCGTATGGGTATGCCATTAGAGCAAACGATAAGCCACTCTATTTGTTTATTAAGTTTTTTCGTTTTATTAAGATACTGAGCATATCAATATTTTATGCCTTTCTGGGCATGTTGAATATTAATTTTTTACCCAAGAAGGGATTTTACAAATACATCAGATTAATTGCAGAATCAGAAAGTGTAATTGCCATGGGTGGAGGTTATTTCATTACGAGTCAACCAGTAAAAGATTTTTTTGGAATATGTTTAAATGTATTGCCAATTCTCATAGCGAAAGTTTATAAAAAGAAAATAGTTATACTACCATCCTCATTCGGTCCATTTGCTCTCAAAATTCATGAATTGATTACTGGTTACGCTGTAAAAAATACTTTATTTATGGCTAGGGAAAACATTTCATTAAATTATGTTACTAAGTATTGTAATAATACAAAGTATATTCCTGATCTTGCTTTGTATGATTGGGGAAAGGAAAGTAAGGCGGAGAACAAAGATTACTATGTTTTAACTTTTAGAGAAGGTTTAGTTTTTAATAAACAGAAGCAAATAAAAGTTGAAAATGAGATTGTTAAATTTATCAAGAAAATTTGGGAACAGCATAAGTTGTATTGTATATTTATCCCTATAGCTTCAAATCCTATTGAAGAAAATGATCTTGTAGTTGCAAATAGATTAGAAAAGCTAATTGGTAGTCAAAAAATATTTAAAATATGTAGCCCTAAATCTCCAGAAGAAGTGAAGAACATATTAATTAATGCGAAATTCTCGATATGTAATAGACTTCATTCGGCAATACTTTCAGCAACTGTTTACACTCCTTTTATAACCATATCCTATGCTCACAAAACTAACGGGTTTATGAAAAGTTTTGGTCTTGAAGAGTGGAATATAGACATGCAAGATATAACTTTTACGATTTTGATAGATAAATTTAATAAATTGCTTAGCAAACAAAATTATCAGTCATTTATAGAAAAATTGAAGATCAATCGTAAAGAAATTGCAAAATACAAATTAGAGATTATAAAAGAAATAAAAAATCTTACAAATTAGTATATGAAAAAATATCAAAACAAAATAGTTGTTGCGATTCTAGCTTTAATTAGCTTAACTGCATTCTTATATTTTTTTCAGAATGGGCAACATCTGTTATATGGGGATGCTCTTTCAAGGCTTAATATTTCCCGAAAAATAATAGACAATCTTACACCAGGACTCGCTCAAATAGGAAATGTTTGGTTGCCACTTCCGCAATTGTTTATGCTCCCATTTATCTGGAATAATTTTCTTTGGCATTCAGGAATAGCCGGTGCAATCATGTCAATGACTGCATTTGTCATTGGAGGTTTCTATATCTATAAGTCGGCAAGAATTTTAACTAATTCTTTTTCAAGCTCTATTCTAACATTAAGTATTTATGCTCTTAATATTAATGTGCTTTATTTACAGACCACAGCCATGTCAGAAGCTCTATTCCTTTGTACGCTAACTGCTGCAATTTATTATTTCCTCCTGTGGATAAAGTCAGAAAATAGAATGTACTTAATACCCGCTGCAATAGCGGTAAGCGCAATGACATTAGTAAGATACGAGGCTTTGGCTATATTACTATCTTCTATTCCTATGGTCTTTTTCTACACTTGGTTTAAAAGTAAAAAGTACCATAAAGCGGAGAGCAGCACCATTTTATACGCAACATTAGCATGTTTGGGATTTTTAATTTGGACAGTATATTTGGCAGCTATATTCGGAGATCCGCTCTTTTGGAAAAATTATTATACTTCTACTCATGTAGTTGGTGATGAAAAAACAGCAGTGCATGTGTTTACTTTTCGTTTGTCATTTTTAGAGGCTACTTGGAAGTACTTTATTGCAGTTGTTTGGATGAATGGATTAATACCTACATTACTGGCTCTTATCGCTATGCCTATCTTAGCTATTAAATCGCTAAGGAATAAATCATTCTACTTTTTACCTATATTGATATCGTTATCAATTTTTGCGTTTATGATCCTAACGCTTCAAAGAAATACTCCGATTGACCAACCAAATTTAACAATTGCAAATATATTATCTCCAGATACCAGTAGGTTTCCGGAGTTTAATATTCGTTATGGACTGCTTATGTTGCCTTTGATTGCGCTTTTATGTTCTTACTTATTTAACATAAGATTTATTGCACTAAAAGTATTATTAATTGCATTATTATTAATTCAATTTTTTTCTTACTATCGACCCTTATATACAGTTATTTATCAAATACCAATAAGCGTATATGGAAATAATACCCAAGGAACTCCAAAGGAAAAAGCTATGACTAAATGGTTTAAAGAAAACTATGACCACGGATTAATAATGATTAGTGCATTAAAACATGATCCTCAAATGTTTCAGCTAGGAGTTGATTACAAAACCTATATACACGAAGGTGCTGGAAAATATTGGAAAGAATCAAAAAAAGATCCACAGCGGTATGTTAATTGGATTGTATTTGATTCATATAATAAGGATGACCAAGTGACCAAATTTCTCGGAAATTCACCATCTCTAAATTTATACTATGACCTTGTGTACGAAAATGATGGTATGAAAGTTTATAAAATTAAGAATAGACCAGATATAGAAATAAAATAACATGTTAAAAAACTACGGTGAAAAATATATTTGGATTTTTGCGATAGCTGTTGCAATTATTGCTTGGTATATTAGTTTTTCCCACAATTACGTTATGACTTATAACGATGCGGCGTCGCACTTGAACATCGCTCGCAGGGTTGTGGACAATCTTACCCCTGGCCTTGCCCAAATTGGGACTGTTTGGCTGCCTTTACCCCATCTTCTTATGCTCCCATTTGTCTGGAACGATTTTCTATGGCATACGGCCATAGCCGGCAGTATCGTCTCAATGGCTTCGTATGTGCTAGTTGTTGTATTCATGTATAAACTTATTCATCTGCTGACGGAAAACAAACTTGCCTCAACTCTAGGCGCAATGGTCGCGGGGTTTAATCCTAATTTCCTTTATCTTTCTACTACTCCCATGACCGAGCCTCTGCTTATTGCCTGCTTCACTTTATCTGCTTATTTCATAGCCAAATATATTAAAACAAAAGAAATACTTAGCCTGATTCTAGGAGGTGTGTTTGTCATGGCCTCAACTCTTGTCAGATATGACGGCTGGTTTCTCTTTATTTGTTTAACAGTACTTTTGTTGATATGGAGTTGGGTGGTGCTGGGAAGAAAAAAAACAGAAGGAGTTTTTCTTCTTTTTACAAGTGTGGGTGGTTTTGGTATATTGCTCTGGTTTTTATGGAATTTAACAATTTTCGGGGATCTTTTGTACTTTATCCACGGTCCTTACTCTGCTTTTGCCCAACAAAAGGTTTTAAAAAGTGTTGGTCAGTTGCCAACCGAGGGAAATATTATTACCGCACTAATCTACTATGTTTGGGCAGTTATAGATAATAATGGCATGCTACTAACGGTTTTGGCTGCAGTCGGCGCAGTAGTTTTTCCGTTTGTTGCAAAAAGCAAGCAGTCGATGGTCTTATTATTGGCACTGTTTTCTCCTTTTGTTTTTAATGTTTTAGCGCTTTTTTTTGGACAATCCGCTATGAACGTTTCTCAGGCTCAGGTGAATCCGGGTTTATTTAATATTAGATACGGATTGTTAATGCTACCTGCTGTTGGTTTAGTTTTGGGCGTTTTAGCATCATATAGGCGCGGTGCCTGGGTGGTAATAGTTGTTTTAATTTTTCAAAGCATTCTTTTTATTCATCAGGGAAAACCGGTTGCTCTAGTCGACGGTCTGAAAGGATTAGAAAACACGCAGTATACGGTTGAAGCAAGTGACTGGCTCGCCAAAAATTACGATAAAGGCCTCATTCTTACCAGTTTGGCCTCTCACGACGCGTTTGTGGCGCGAGCTAAGCTTCCTATGAAGAACTATATCCATGAAGGAACCAGAGATTATTGGCGCAACGCTTTGGAAAATCCCTCAAAAAATGTGGAGTATATCGCCACCATGTCTTATCCTCCAGATTCAATCTACCGGGCGCTCAAGAATAAGCCAGATTTTGTTAATAACTTTCAACTAGTACACACTTATGGAACCTTCGGAATATATCAACGCAAATGAAGAGCAAATGGCTCCTAATTATTGGCCTGGTTATTGTAGGCATTTTAGGTTTTTCTTTTTTTTCTCCTAAACGGGCAGTACTTACCGAGAATAAACCAACTTATCTGTGGCAAGTGCAGTCTGTGGACACAATGAAGACTTCCCGGGACAAAGCCCGCGCACATCTGCATGATTTAAAGTTCGATACCGAGATCGAAAAAGAGCTTCTGGCCATTAAAAACCTTGGTGCAAATTATGTAGCAGTGGACACCCCATATGATGATGAATTTTTGCCATACCTTAAAAGATGGGTAAGCCTGGCCAGAAAAACAGGCTTGCATGTTTGGTTCCGTGGTAACTGGTCGAACTGGGAAGGTTGGTTTGGCTATCCAAAGAATCTGACGCCGAGCGAGCACCATGCAAAGACCGCCGAATTTATAGAAACACACCCTGATCTTTTTGAAGACGAAGATATTTTTGATCCATGCCCCGAATGCGAAAATGTAGGATTTTGGAAACAGCCAGAAGACAACGCAAAATACAACGAATTTATCAGAAACCAACACGTTGTCGTAACCCAGTCATTTAAAAGGATTAATAAGAAAGTTCATACTAACTTTTTCTCAATTATTGGCGGGAGAGCTAAGGAAGTCTTAACTCAAGAAACAGCAAACGCGTTAGGAAATATAATTACGATAGACCATTATATTAAAGATCCTACGAACATGGGCGAGTATATAAACTATTTCTCAAATAATTTACGTTCAAAAACCCTCGTTGGAGAATTTGGAGCGCCTATACCTGATATCCATGGATCTGTGACGGAAGATAAGCAAGCCCAAATTGTTGAAGCATTACTTCATCAAATGTATAAATATAAAGACAGTGTTTATGGAGTAAATTATTATGTTCTTACGGAAGGAACGTCAAAACTGCTTAATGATGATGGAACACCACGACAGGTTGTGGAGGTGGTTAAAAACTATTTTATTCCCGGAGTAGTCAAAGGGACAGTTACTAACACACTCGGCGATCGGTTAAAAGATATATCGGTTAAAACCGGCGATGACGTAAATATTACAACCACAGATCGCGAGGGGTACTTTTCGATGGTTATTCCGGCAAGTACGGTTGATATTATAGTCGGTGGGAATAAATACAAAATTACAGAGCAAAAAGAAGTAATTAGTCGTGGCTCGGAGATTACAAAGAATGTTGTTCTTGAACCGCAAAAGATTGATTTTATTTATCGAGTAAGGCTTATATTGCATAATCTTAAAAAGAAGTTTTTCGATACTACTAGTTAAAGCCAGCTACCTTTTACTATAACCAAAAAACTGAGTATGGTTTGGCACAGCACTTTACACCAACAATTTACCTAATTTTTGAAAGACGTAGCAACAAGCCTCTCTTACTCATATTGTTCATAACGTTATATCACTTTATGTTTGTTATTTTTGTAATTAGTATAGCCCCACTACATTGCGTGACCTTCGCTTATTTGGGAACCAGGCCAGTAAGTGATGCTCGCAGATTTTTTCCTCTATAGTCTACTTGCAAAATTTAAATAACATGTTATACTAGTTCAACATGGACATAAACAGATTGCCGCTTGTGCAAGTAAAAATCCTACTTAGAATCTTGGATGACCCTAATCACATGGGTTTTGCTGAAGGTCGAGATGAGGGGGGGAGCATTAAGGAGCTAAATAATAAAGGTTTAGTGCAAGCCGCCGGCAAGGTCGGTCGAAGAATTCGTTGGAAACTTGTAATAAATAAACTTAAAGACGAAGATATTAAATCTTTGAGAAAACTGGTGGTCAATGATTACTTTGACTACGAAATAGAAGAGTGGTCAGACGGATTTCAAATTTTGCCCGGCACGCTGAGTCTAATAGCATCTTTTATCGTAAAAAAAGAAGAGTTTGTTGCTGGCTTTGCATTCAGGATAGGCTACCTTGATTGGGTTTCAAGACATTTGAAAAATGATGATTTAATTCCAAAAGCAAAAAGCCTCATTAAACACTATTTGGATAAAGGCAATGTGAAGCACCTTGACGAGCTTACTTTTGACTTTAATTATCCAAATTTTACCAAGGTGGATGATGCTAAGTGGTGGACTAAATCAATAAAAATGAGTTGACCTAGAGACTAGTGTCCGTTGCTTTGCAGGGTTTTGAATGAGTATGAATATTGATATTGAGAGTATTGGCTTGTTGAGTTTAATTCTTCAAGACAGTCCTAAAGACCGACAGCTTATCTTGTGCGTTTTAGCTAGATCCAATTCTGTTCCCACACGAATCAATTTTAACCCGAATACTGAATATCCAACTTTTTACGGATATTCAAATAGTAGAATACTTCACTATTTAATGGGCGAAGGTGTACTTAGCAACGTACCTCGTGAGGGTTATGCCAAAAGGCTCATCTCTTCACATAATTTATCGCGTATGGAAACGATAATAAATAGAGCTAAAAATTGGGACATTCCCCAAAAATTGATGAGCGTTTCAAAATTTATCACTTTGGACAATAAAACAAAGTACAAAGACGCAGAGGTATTGTTGGTTTTTAGGGATAAGGCGTTAGGTTATATCAAAGACTATTCAGTCTCACACAATGAAGGCCTATCTGAGTTTTTGGGGATGGATTTTAATAACGCAATAAAAGAGAAACCTGAAGATAATGTCGTTAAAAAACAAATAGCGGAACAAGCGTTGCGGCCAACTAGCTTTAGTCCAAGATCAGTCCTTCCAGTCGACACTTCGGCTGAAGAGGTAATCAAGAATTTTTCGCCTGCGAACTATTATTTTGTACGTTCAGTTGTTGAGGTTATAGTCTCACTTACTGATTTTAGCCCAGACGGTAAAATAGCATATCAGTTACAGTATCCACCTGGGCAATCACTAATTAACGAGAGAAGGTTGCTTGATAGACTAAGTCAAATGGGTTTATTGAGTCACTATGGGGAGCATGATATTTTTGGAATTGTTACATTGGGAAATATTAACGTAAAAGTATTAAGGGAGGTTGAAGTAAAACTGTTGGCTGCCAGAACTAATGAGGGCTCGACCAATAAAACAAACGTTCAGACAGAGCAT
>Ga0163144_10024454_pt1 | contig 11847 bp, 10 predicted proteins | sample OliLak19BULKMAT1_FD_123175 | JGI IMG/M metagenome (GOLD analysis project Ga0163144, IMG submission 123175) | Freshwater microbial mat bacterial communities from Lake Vanda, McMurdo Dry Valleys, Antarctica - Oligotrophic Lake LV.19.BULKMAT1 | ecosystem: Environmental > Aquatic > Freshwater >...
CGTCGAGACGCGCCTGGCGCGCCTTGAGGCGCGCGCCGCGCGGAAGTCCCGGGACGCCTAAAGTAGGTGCCGGGCGGCACCCGCCAGCCCGGCGATCGTTAGGGCGCGGACAGCTGTCCGCAGCTTTTTGTTGTGCCTCGACCGGTGAGTTGCGCGGCTCCACTCCGAGTGGTAGACATGGGCCTGGTTTCCAATCACGGCGAGGCGGCCGTGGGATGCTACAATTCGAGCAGGATTTTCGAGCGGTCCTATGTTATGGACATGTTTGCACGTGACGTCGCACGTGCCATCCGATGGGTTCCACTTGATGATTGAAATCCGGCCGATTCCTGACACGTGCGCAAGCGTGTTGCTCGTGAGCCAGCTGAGGAACTTAGCTGGGCCCGAAACATTAACAGCAATCAAACACACGCCAGTCAGATTCCACAGCCGGATTGTTGCGTCGTGTGCACACGACGCAAGCACTGCACTGGACCATGCCAGTTCAGTTACGGTGCTTTTGTGTTCTTTCAGAACCACGCGCTGGTCTGGCCGGCTGATGTCTGGCCATAGCTGAATATTGCCGTTGCTTCTACCAGCGATGGCCAGCGAGTTGCCACACCATGCACCAGTGTCGTCTTGAGAGTCGCCCGACACGTACCGGGTTCGTGCTCCGCTCATGTGGATCAGCTCGGAATTGCCCTGCGATAGCACGGCCAGAACGCCCATACCAGACGGCTCCCAGCTGAGCTCGCTAACACATTCATTGTCGAATGTTTGTCGGCACACGAGCTGGAGAGCCTTGTCCCATACCAACACAGTGTCCCAGGCCAACAGTGCGGTAATCTGGCCCAGCGGCGACACGACGTGGTACGCGTACTCCAGCTCCGGCGGTTCGGTGGGCTGAAGCTCCTGACCGTCCACGAATATGTGGTTGTTGGTGCATTGGGTTACCATCAGGCGGCCGTCGACCCAATCGATCCGTCCGAAAACGCGGCCCAGCGTGCGGCCGGTGCCGCACTCAGTTACCGTTCCGTACTGGTTTTTGGTGATCAAGCGGCCGTCGGGCGTCAGGCACGCCGATGTGACATATTCGCAGTCAAACTCGTCGTAATGCATGGTGGTTGTACGCGATTGGCAGTATTCAAAAATAAGAGTCGGGCGCTGCGCGTGGCTCACAGGCCCTCTCCGATGCGGCGATCGGCCGTGTGCTGGCCGGAGCTCCACAGCGCGGTGTGCTTCTGCACGCCCACGTTGCGGTTGCGCACGACGGCTGACCCGTCCAGGCGCTGGCGCATGTCGACCACGGCCTCCGGGTTGGCGTGTACGTGGCGCAGCTGGTGGCTGCCGAAACTGCGCGGTGCGAGCTGGCCAGGGCCGCGCGGGGCTGGCGCGGCCAGCCGGCACTGCATGCGGCAGGTCCCGTCAAACAGCTGCTCGTACGAACTGGGGCGCTCCATATTCCAGGCGCATAAGTTGGCAAAAAATGGGCACCGCGCCCCTAGGTTGCCAGGTTGGCCAGCGTCTGCCGGTCGCCGGGCCCCAGCTGCGCCGGCACCATCGTGTCCCCGACGACCACGTACCCCACGGACTGCGGCCCGTGCCGGTAGATCTTGTTGGCCAGCGCCATCCAGTGTTGCGGCCCCACTCGTTTGGGCACCACCACCCGCCAGGGGCCCGCGAACATGATGCGGTACTCCTTCGGATCCACGTCGGGTACCTTGAAGCGCGCGAACTCCGCCGGCATGTGCCCCGGCGCGCTCTCGGCCCCGGAGCCCCACCGCAGTGCGTGCTCCCCGAACGTCGGCGGCATGTCCCCGTGCATGCCCCGCAGCCCGATCGGCTGCCGCTCGCGTCCGCCGGTCGGCCGCATCCCCATGCGCAGGGCGCGCGCGTCGCGGTCCGTCATGCTTATGAGTCGCAGTTGTTTTTCAACTCATCCACGAGGAACGCCGCGTTGGCGGGGTCCATGATGTGCGTGCGGATCAGTCCGTTGATCTTGACGTGCGAGCTCTGCCGCAGGTTGCGCACCCATGCCTGACGCGCCACGTGGCCGGCCAGCGTGCCGTCCCCGCCCGCGTCGGCGGGGCAGCTGGCGGCGAACACGTGCCGGAACGCGTCGGCGTGCACCGTATGCAGGTAGTTCTGCACGCGCGTCTGGTAGGGCACCAGCTGGGGGAACAAGGACGCGAACTCGCTGGCGTACCCGGGCTGCAGCATGGCCGCCGCCGCGCAGTAGTGCAGCCGGTCGTCCGGGTCCTCGCACGCGCCGGCCACGTCGTACACGAGGGACCGCAGCGTCATGAGCAGGTTGCTCTCGATGCGCACCGCGAAGTGCGGCGCGTCCTTCTCGATCAGCAAGAAGCCGTACAGCGACGGGGTGGTCACCAGGTCGCCCACGGACCGGGCGGTGCACGCCATGTCTGTCTCCTGCTCCAGGTCGAGCACCGGGCACTGGCCCGCGCCCGTGCTGGCCAGCAGGACCACGTGCTCCGGGTCCAACCGGTACGGTTGGTGGTTCGCGTGCCGCATGTCGAACACGAGGCACGCGTCGCTGGGCAGGCGCGGGGCTTGCACCCGGCCGCCCTCCAGGGCGATGCCGTACGCCTCGGCGAACTTCGGGGCGAGGCGCAGGAGCAGGTCCACCAGCAACCCGGCGTAGGTCAGCGGCCCTATCCACCGGAACTCGCTCACGTCGTACCCAGACGCGCTCGCCAGGTGCCACCGGCCGTCCCAGTGGTACAGGCTGAGCACCGTGCCGTCCCGCAGCTGCCGCACGCTGTACCGGCCGGCCGACAGCATCGCGTCCGTGCGATGGTCCGCGGCGCGCGCCGGTAGCGGGAACGGCGCGCGCACCAGCGGCCGCCTGGTGCGCAGGTCCACCACCAGGCCGCAGCACTGCCGCGCCAGCGGCAGCACCGCTGCGTCGTCTGTCCATTTTTTGTCGAGACGGAATAGGACCCGGTTCGGAAGCAGCTTTGGCCTTCTGGCGCTCTTGCCGCCCTTCGTGATCTGCAATTTCGCGACAGCGACATCCAGCGGGTCCTTGTCGCACACCAGGCGCATCCCGCACGCCTGCGCCGTGCGCTCGAAGTACACGAGCGCGCACTCGGCGGTCATCGGCTCCGCCGTTTCGAGCATCAGCTCGAGTGTTGAAGGAATCGACTCCATCCTGAAGCATGACAGATTCCGGGGGATCTCCAATTCAGTTCGAGTCGGCGGCGGTTCGAGGCCGGCCGATGGGCGGGCGCGTCATCCGCGTGGTGAACGCGCGCAAGCACGTTGTCACGCCGCGCAACACCGAGTACGACCAGTATATGGTGGCCGTGCACAGTCTCGGCCTGGACAACGCGCGGCCGTACCTGGCGCGATGGCCGCTGGACGCCGGCGCCCGGTTCCTGGTCCCGCCGGCGTCCAACATTGACGCCGTGGTTGCGCGCGAGGTGCTGGGGTCGCGGTTCGCCGCACCGCAGATCGGTGCGCGCGGTGCGGCGGCCGACGTGGACGCGCGCACCGCCGGGCTGCGCACCAGGCCGGCCGCGCGCGTCGAGGGCACCCAGCTGGGCTCCAAGGGCCACGACCGCGCGGTTTCTATCGCGGCGGAAGAACCCGTCGAGCTGCTGACGGTCGGATTCCGGGCACCAGTCAGCGAGCCCGTGCCGGCCGCCCAGATCCGGCACGCGTGGGATGTGTTGGGCGAGCTGGAGCGGTTGTCCTGGGGCGCGCGCGCGGCCGTGCCTGAGCTCCCCGCGGGTGTGCCCCGGCCGGCCGCCGCGGGGCTGGGCGCGGCCGTCCAGGAAGGCTGCAACCCGCGGTTCGGGTGGTTCATCGAGCGGCTGGCCGCGAATCGCACCGTGGCGTGCGCCGGCCACCTGGAGGCCTTGGCCGACCTGAAGCTCGCCGGGGCGCTGGACGCGTGGGGCGCCGCGGCCGTGCTGGGTCGGGACAGCGAACCGGTCGACGAGTTCTTCCGCGCCTGCGAGCTGGAGGCCGCGGCCCTGGCCACGCGCGCGGTCCTGCGTGGTGCGCAGGACGCGGCGCTGCTGCGGTTCACGCGCCTGCGGGAGATCGCCCGTGACCGGTTCGGCACCGTTGTGCAGGCGGACAGTCTGGCCGGGCTCGAGGCCGAGGTGGGGGCGGCCCGCTTCCGGCAAATGGCCAACACGCTCGAGCTGCAAGACACGGCAAGCCAGGACCAGCGCCGGTGCAAGCACAACGCGGACTGCGGGCGGCTGACGGCGGAGCCCGAGTCGGCGGCCGCGCGGAAGGCCGCCGAGAAGTGGCTCAAGGGGGGCGAGTCCCGGGACGGCTGGGCGTTCTGCGCGGTTTGCAAGACCCCGTGCGTGTGCACGCACACCCTGGTGCTCGGCGGCCGAATAACGTACACCGAGCGGATCGCACGCCTGCAGAAGTTCGGCGCCCGCACGAGTCACGGCCTGAGCGGGTGGTTCTACTGCAAATACTGCGGCGAGCGCCTGTACGAAGTGCCGGATGCCCCAGTGGTTGTGCGCGGCCGGTCCGAGGCCAGTACCGCGCTGTGGAGCGCCATCATGCGGCTGCTCCCCGAGGTCCAGTTCAGCGTGCCGCAGGACCTGCGCCTGATGGCCAGCCGCGGCGCGGCCCTGGGCACCGAGTACCTCGAGGACGAGATCATGGCGTGGCCCGAGGCCGGCCCCTTGCTCACCCTGATATACGCACACGCGTTCGTGTTCGCCGTGCTTTTCAGTGACGAGACTGCCGAGTTCGGCAAGCCGGGGAAGAACGCCAGCCGCGGGCCGCCGCGCAAGGGCCGGCCCGAGGCCCTTGCGCGCACCGTCCTCGACCACCTGGAACACAACAACCGGTCGGCCATGCAGGTCATGGGTCTGGGGCCCGAGCGACTGGGCGAGATGATGGCACTGGCGGTGCAGCAGATCCGGGCCGGGTACGCGCCCCAAAGCGCCACGACCCTGGACGTGCTCGCGCAGGAAGTGCTCAAGGGCACGGTGTACGCGTACATGGTGAGCGTTGCTCGCCGGTGCGCGGTCGTGCCGATCAGGGCAAACACTCCGGCGGAGGCACGGTCCACGTTCGAGCGGGTGATGGGCGTCGCGCTTGTGGCCGGCCGGAAGGGGACCGGTCCGCCGGCCCTGCTGGCCAGGAACCGGCCCCCGCTGTACGCTAATCTGGTGGCGGTGCCCAAGAAGTTCCACACCCGCCCGTGGTTTGCAACCCACGAGGCGGTGCTGCAGATCCTGAACGGCGACGCCGGCAAGCAATCGGCTCCGGTCGACATCCACTGGCCGCAGTGGCCAGTTAGCGTGAGCCCCGCCGTGTGGCCGCGGGAACTTCCGCGGGCCTCGTACTCTATGGTGTACGACGCGCAGGGCCGGCCGCACCGGTGGGACGTGTACGTGTACGACACGGGCGAGCAGACCGCCACCCCGGGACAGGAGCGGCTCACCAAAAACCTCGGGTCCTTGATCGACGCGGTGTGTTCGGTGTGTCAGGTCCGGCAGTCAGAGTCCGGAACGATTGACGCGCGAGAGGCCCAGCGCGCGGTAGAGCGGCGCGGGAAGCTGCAAGGGTTCCTCGCGTTCTACCAGCTCCGGTGCCCGGTGGACGGTGTCCACGAGTACCCACCCGATCCTGTACCAGGATCCAGTGGTACAGGACCCGGTGCACCAGGATCCAGTGGTACAACGCCGGTCTGCAAAAAATGCAGCCTGCCTGAGGTCGGCCTCCAGGAGAACACCGCCGAGGCACTGGCGTACCTGACCAAGTACGAGACCGAGTACACGCGCGACCGCCAGCTCCCGCCCGTGCCGCCCGCGGGGGCGCCCCCGCGGCCGCCGAACTACGGCCCCCTGCCAGACCCAGACCTCGCGGCCGTGCGCAGCGTGGCGCAGCTCGCTGGGGTGCACCCGCCGGCGCTGCTGGCGCTCGGACTGACCGAGCAGCAGAACTACACCGAGGCCGTGGCGCACCGGCCGTCCCTGCCCAACCGGGCGGCCGCCCGCGTGAGTCAGCTGCTGACCACCGAGTCCGTGCTGCGAGCCGTGGCCGCGCGCAGTTACCCGTGGGGCGTGGGTCCGCGCCCGCTGTTCGGCGGTCGCACCCAGGTCGGCAACCAAGTGACCGCCGACCAGTACCACACGTCCCTGATCGAGACCATGTGCAAGCTGTGGTCGGAAGGGTCCCAGGCCCACCGGGACGACGTGATCGCCGACGTGCTCGCCACCATCGAGCGCAGCCGCAACATGTCCAAGCTAGTAATTGTCGGGCGCACCGCGGTGAAGGACCTTGTGGGCGAGGACGGCGACCTGCTCGAACCCTCGGACGACCAGGTCACATGAACCCGTCGAACAGCGCCGCAATTGTCCAGTCCATCACCGGCGCTTCTTCGTTACGCGGAAGTGTTGCTACAAGCTCAGCTAGCGCATCCGCTAGCTTTGTGGTGGGGTCCCCTCCTGCAGGGGTGCAGGGAGCAGCTGGGTTGCCGAGAACAGCTGGGTCGCCGAGGCCAGCTGGGTCGCGGGGAACGACTGGGCCGCGGGGAACAGCTGGGCCGCCGAGGATGGCGGGTGTGGGGGCGGTGCCGGCCGGGGCCGGGCCGGGCGGCTCCAGCGTAAGCAGGCGGATGATGAGGCCGGCCCGGGCCGCACCCAGGCTGACGGTCCGGGCCTTTTGCCTGATCTGCACGACCGCAAGGCGGTCGACGCCGGCCTGGCACATTGCGAGCAGCCCCCCGAACTGGCCCACGACCTGGGCCGCCACCGCAGCGCTCACGCCATGGACCTCGGCCAGCACCGCGGCACAGTGCTGGCCGCGGCGGAACTGCTCCAGCGCCGCAACCGCGGGCCGAGTCAGGGCCCGGCCCGTGACCGTGCACAGGTCGGGCACCCGGTCCATGGTCAGCAGCTGCACGATGCTGAACTGGCCCGCCAAAATGCGCCCCTGGATGCGGGAAATGGACGGGAGGGCGCCCCACATGCTGGCCACGGCCTCCCGGTCCGGCTTGACCACCGCCCCGAGCAGGCCGCGGGGCACGGTCATGTCCGCGTTGGTGTCCACCGCGCTGTGGGCGCCGGGCGCGCCGCCCGCGCCCGGGTCGATGTCCTGGTACACGGACATAATGGATGCGAGCTTGACAGCCGTATGCTCGACATCGGCGGTAAACACGATGTGGTACTTGTCCCGCACCATGAGCTTGAGCATAGCAGACTCCAGCGCGCGGTACGGTATGGCCCCGACAAACGACTCGGGGGCGCGGAACGGGTTGGGCCCTTCGACCACGAGGTACAGGTCGCACTGCGAGGCGGCGCGCAGCGCGTTGAGCTTTTCGAAGTTCGCGTACCGACCGTCGCAGAACGACGCAGCGAAGTCACTGTACGTCTTGCGCTCAAAGCAGGCAACCACCCGCTCGCCAGGCGCACAAATCACGAAATCGCCAGTGTTGATCTGCGCGACGCTGAGCTGCTCGGCGACCAGCGCCCGCAGCACAGGGATGACTGCGCGCTCACGAGTGTCCGCAATCATAAACATTGTCGCAGGATGCCCCGACAGAGCCCCCTTCCAATTATTCTTTTCCCAAGACCGCATACGTCATGCCGCCCAAGACTGACCGGGGGCCCACAGCCGTAGAGCTCGCGCGGCTGGTGGCCGAGAAGACAGGCCTGACCAAGCAGCAGGTGGACGAGGTGTTCGATGCCCTTGCGAGCGTGATCGTCGGACAGGTGAAAAAGAAGAGCAGCATCAAGCTGTTCGGCCTGGTGAAGATCGGCGTCAAGTCGCGCGCCGCGCGCCCGGCCCGGCAGGGCCGCAACCCGGCAACCGGCGAGGCCATCACGATCAAGGCCAAGCCAGCGGGTCATGCAGTGAAGGCCGCACCGCTCAAGACCCTCAAGGAGTTGGTCTGAAGCCGATGCGAGCCCCGCCCGTTGCAAACCACCCTGTTTTTTACACCACCTTGTTGTCTAGGCCTTTCAGGGCCGTTTCCGTTGCCACAACGTCCATGTCGAACAGGCCCAGGGCGCCGAGGTCGAGGACATGACCCAGGGCCAGGGCTTGGACCGGCCCGGTCACGGCGCTCGTGATCTCAATGGACCCCCTGAGCGGCACCGACTGTACCTCAAAGGTCGTGGGGCCGCTCTTGACGCCCTGAACCCAGCCCGACGACTGCATTGTCGCACCCACCGACCGGAACGGCCCGATGAACCAGAGCGCGCCGCCCTGTCGCGCCTTCCACACGCCCTCAACCGCCCGCAGTCTCCTGGCAGCCCAGAAGTGCCACCCCAGCACAAACAGGGCTACAACCAAAAATGCGCAAAGCGCTGCAGCCGTGTACCACATCGCTATGCCTATGGGTGTTTAATCTCGAATTACAAGAGACTCTTCACGAACGTACGGTTCCCGACCATCATGGCGAGCCCGCCATTCGGGCCGCGGAAGACGGTCCCATTGGCGGCCAGCGAGCTGCCCGTGGACTGCATCCGCAACGAGAACGGGTACCCGATCTGCATGGCGCTGCTGCGGATCACGAACGTGGCAGGGGTCGGGGGCTGCTGCTGGACCTGGACTTGCCCCTGCGCGACCCAGTCCGAACTCGCCGGGGTGAACGGCCCGATGGTCCACGCGGTGTTCACGTACCCGTCGTTGGTCACCCAGGTTCCCTGCAGGCCGCCCAGGAACAGCGCCCCCCGCACAAAGCTGCGCCCCCAGTGGAAGATCAGCACGACTAAAAAGACGCAGAGGATCGCGACAATCGGATGCATTCTGAGTGCCGTATGTAGGACGCAGATTATATGCGGACGTCGATCACATGAGCGTTCAGCCTGGCGATCATGCTGTCCAGGTCGGTGCCCGGGAGCTTGCTCATTGTGCCGCCCGGCGGTGTGAGGGGCAGTGCGGACACCGGGATGGACACCGGTGCGGACACCGGGATGGACACCGGTGCGGACACCGGGATGGACACCGGTGCGGACATCTCGGCGACCATCGTGGCGATAAGCAGATCAGACACCGCGGGCGGGTCGGGCGGCACGGTGGCCGGTGCAGGCCCGGCCGGCACGGCGGGCTGTGCAGACCCGGTCCCGTGCGTCAGCTGCTGGATCGCGCTCGCGAGCGCGGTCATGGCCACCGTCCCGACCGGCGCCGCACGGGGCACGCACATGGTGGTCGCGAACAGGTACGCGCCGGGGCGCTCGCTCAGAGCGGACACGAACGCGATCTCCTTGAGCATCACGAGACTGAACATGCCCCACTTTTGGCGCGCGGCGACGCGGCACGCCACCTGGTTGACGAGCACAGCGAGGAACCCGCGGGTAACCGATTGCACGGCCCGGATCGGGTACCCGTCCAGGTACCGCGTGAGCTGGGCGTCCACGGACAAGGGCGCCAGCGTGACGCCCATGGCAGCCACGTCCGTCATCCAGTCCGTGATCTCGTCAACCAGTGCCGGCGCCGGGTGCGCGGCGAGTCGCTTGCGGTGCGTGTCGGCCAGGCGGCGGACGAGGGCCGCGATGGTCGCGACCACGTCCGAGGCCACCGACACGGTGCGGACGGGCAGGCCGGCCCAAGCCTCGGGCGGCAGCTTGCGGGCCACGGCGGCGCGCACGTGCACGCGGATGTACTCCTTGATGATTTCGGGATCCATGATACCCTAAGACACCGAATTCAATTCTGCCTGAATTGATCGGAATTGAACGGAACCCGCGCTATAATACACATGGATCCACTGGACGATCAGTACACTACGCCAGGGCCGGACAGCGTCCCCGGGGAGGTGCTCGACGCCAGCGCCGACCCCGAGGACGTGGGGGCCGACGCGGTGCGCCGCGACGTGGCCGGGGACCAGCACCCCCCCGAGGCCCGCCCCATCGAACGCCAGGACCCGGCGCCCACCGCGCAGGAAACCATCAATCTGATCCACGCGTTCCTGCACGAGTTCGGTCCCATCAAGCACGCGGACAGCTACAACGAGCTGGTGCTCAAGGGGTTGGCCCAAATCATGGGCGATTATTTCCGGCTGGACAGCAAGTTCGGCGCAGTGCGGGCCGGGCGCGAAGCGGCGGCCGCCCGCGAGGTGCTGAGCTTTCGGGTGCAGGTGCAGTTCTCGGACGTGGAGCTGGGCGAGCCGTACGACATCGACTACCTGACCGGGGCCAAGATCGTGCAGCTGCCGGCCGACGCCCGTCGGCAGCGCAAAACGTACGCCGGGGACCTGCGTATGAGCGCTGAAGTTCGGGTCACCGCGTACATGCGCAACAGCACGCAGGAGGTCAAGACCGTCAAGGTGTCCAACGTGGTCATCAGCCGGTTCCCCGTCATGGTGCGGTCTGTGCGGTGTCACCTGCGCAACGCCAGCCGCCCGGCGCTGGCCAACCTGCAGGAGGACCCCACGGACCCGGGCGGGTACTTCATCGTGACCGGCACCGAGTACGTGGTGAGCCTGCACGACAACATCGCGTACAACAAACCGCACTACCACCGCAAGGTCACTGAGTCCGAGCACGTGCGCATGGAGTACATCTCGCAACCGGGCGACGTGTTCGAGAACTCGTCGCAGGTACGCGTGTACTACTTCTGCAGCGGCCAGCTCGTGGTGGAGCTGCAGAGCACGAAGTTCGAGAAGCTGCGCATCCCGCTGTGCATCTTGTACCGGTTGCTGGGCATGTCCAGCGACCGGGACATCGTGGCGCACCTGCGCGGCCCGGGCAACGACCACGACCCCAACACGGCGACCATCGAGGACATCGTGACCCGCGCGTTCGCCACGGCCGACGCCACGTGGGCCCCGTACATGAACCTGCTGGACCAGGTCCAGCTGGTGGAGCGCGTGGCGGCCATCATCGTGTCGCAGGCCGCCAGCCGGCGCCACGTGCCGGCCAGCGACGACGAGGCCCGCCGCTTGGCGGGCGATCTGCTGCAATACATGGACACGTCGTTCCTGCCGCACCTGGGCCAGGGGCGCGACGACCGATGGCTCAAGCTGCGGTACCTGGGCGTGGTGGTGCGCGAGATGTTGCTGGTACACCTGGGCACGAGCCCGCCCACAGACCGGCACCACTGCAGCAACAAGCGCATGCACGGCCCCGGCGCGTCCATGGCCAAGGTGGTGAAGACCCTGTTCAACACCACGTGCTCGCGCGTGCTGCTGCAGGCCATGCGCGCGCTGCTGCAGGACCGCGTGTGGGCCGACATTCAACCCGCGGCCATCGCGCACCTGGTGCAGACCACCATGACGGCGTGCAACATGGGCAAGAACCTGGAGGAGTTCATGAAAAACAGCGAGAAGCCGTCCGGCGCGCAAGTGGTGGTGGGCAACCAGCCCGTGCTGAACCGCATGGCGGCGCACCTGCTGGAGCGCAAGAACCCGCTCAACACCCTGGCGTCCGTGCGCGGCATCGTGGTCAAGCAGGCGTCGGCCAACAAGTCCACCAAGCAGGCCGACTACCAGCGCCGGTTGCACCACAGCTTTCTGGGCTTCAAGTGCCCGTCCCACAGCCCGGACACCGGCGTCAACGTGGGCATGCGCAGCCAGCTGGCCATCACGGCGCTGGTGACCAGCGCCGGCGACAGTTATCTGCTGGAGGCGCACTTGCGCCAAGACCCGGCCGTGGAGGAGGTGCTGGACCTACAGAGCCCGGGCTTCGACTTCCGCGTGAGCGTGAACGGGCGCTGGGTCGGGTGCGTGCGCGACCCGCTGGCGACCGTGTGGCGGTACCGCGGCCTGCGCCGCGCGGGCCGCCTGGACCCGTTCGCCACGATCTACCTGGACCCGCTGCACCAGAACGTGTTCTTCTGGCTGGACAGCGGCCGCCTGATCCGGCCGCTGTTGATCGTGGAGAACAACCTGCCGCAGTACACGGCCGGTCTGTACGCGGGCCA
>Ga0163144_10024455_pt1 | contig 11847 bp, 10 predicted proteins | sample OliLak19BULKMAT1_FD_123175 | JGI IMG/M metagenome (GOLD analysis project Ga0163144, IMG submission 123175) | Freshwater microbial mat bacterial communities from Lake Vanda, McMurdo Dry Valleys, Antarctica - Oligotrophic Lake LV.19.BULKMAT1 | ecosystem: Environmental > Aquatic > Freshwater >...
ATTTATATTTAGCAAATAAAGGTGACGGGGCATTTTATTAAAACAGAATAAGGGAAATGGAAAAATTAAAAACATATTTTGAAAATATTGGTTTTACCAGTGATGACCTTAAAAAAATATTAAATGCTTTTGAGTTAAGGCATTTCAAGAAAAATGAATTCCTTGTAGAAGAGTGAAAAACAAGCAAGTATATTGGCTTTGCAGAAACTGGTATGTTTCAATACTATGTTATTAAAAATGTAGAGGAAAGAACGACATAAGTGTATATTTCAGACACTTTTTTTTCTTCAATATTGAGTTTTTTTAAATGAGGCACCTGCGCTTGAAAATTTAAAGGCACTGATAGATGTAAGTATCAGTATGATTTACAAATAAAACCTAAAAATGCTGGTGAATGAAATTCCTTCATTCAAGAATTTTTATGTCGACTTGTTAGAGGCTTCAATGTGAGGAATTGATGCAAGCCGACACGACCTGATAGTTTTGACTGCCGAGCAACGGCATGAATAGATGCTCATCTATGAACCACATTTTTTGCAACAAATACCTTTGCAGCATTTTGCGTCAATACTTGGTGTAACCCCGCGTCACTTGAGTAGAATAAGAAGTAAAATCCGTTGATTTTATTTTTATACATTTGTCCTAAATTTCAAGTATTGTATAATAGAATTTTGCATCATCATTTAAAAAAAAAGATATGCAAATTTTTTTTTATTCGTTTTGGTGCTACTGATTTCAAGAACAACATTTGCCCAAAGTGAATTTCAAAAAAATATGTTGAGTATTAAGGGATTTAGAAATCCATCCATTGGTTTAGAATGCCAACGCAATCAAATTTCTTTTCAAGGAGGGTATTATCCTACAAATTTTGAAAGCGGAGTTACAACTGAATTTTTAAAAGCTGGTTTTACCTATTAGTTTCTTCCTGTTGGCAAGAAAGAAATTCCATCCTCATTCTATGGTGAGCTGTGGTATATGCAAGGTATGACGCGAGATTATAAAGATAAAAATGCCTTGGGCTTAGAAGCAGGTTTTCGATGGAACGTTTGGAAAGGTTTAAATTTTTGAATAGGGGCTATTGCACTTAGGGCAGAAGGACAAGACGTAAAAATAAACCCGACACCAAGTGTCAGTTGTTCATTTAAATTCTAAACAATTTTGAGAATCGGAAAAATCATTGGTATTTTACTTATTGTTAGAGCCATAGCTGTATTTGTACCTTCTACTATCTTAACAATTATTTTTGACTACATGGACACATTAAGACAAGATGCAGCAAACATTCTTAATAAATTTCATGCAGGTGGAAGTTCCCTCATATAGACGTGGTTTGCCTTAGCAGTAATAGGTATTCCTTTAATACTAGCCTATATTCTTATAGGACAAAAATTAGTAAATAATGCCCCATTGGTTCGCTTGGATACTACAATTGGTGTAATTATTTTAATCGTTCAAATAATTGGTTTTTTAAGGTGGACATTTGTCGTACCTGTATTGGCTGATACATTTATTCATGCCACAAATGAAGCAACCAAAGCTGCAGCTATTGTTTCTTTCAAAACTATTCATCAGCTTGGGGTGTTCTACTTGGAGAACACTTTGGACAACTATTCACCATTGCTTGTACAATTATGATGACTTATACTTTTTCAAAACTATAACTTTTTCCAAAGTGGGTTGTAGGGTTTGGGTATATTTCATCTATCATTTATTTCGCAGCCCAAGCAGAGTTGTTCGCAATAGTTATCCCGAATTTTCCTGTATTGAATTTGGCAGGATTTTTAGGAAGTGTACTTTGGCTCATTAGGTTGGTAGCAATTGGCATTAAATTTCTGAAAACAGAAAATTCTTGATAATAAAAATGGCATAAGCTAGAAGTAAATTTATAAATGAGTTTTTCATTGGATAACTAACAATTGTGTTTTCTACCTGAATTTGATGGTAACCGAAGGGACGTGCCTCGAAATTACTTCTAAGCAGAAAGATTATTTTTTTAATTATCTTTGACAGTATATAATTCGGCTAAAATGATCAAAAAGATAAATTTTATCAAATATTGGAGTAAATCAATTCTTTTATTACCTCTCCTGTTGCCTATTTTAGTAATTGATTCTTGTCAATCAAAAGTTGAAGTTCCAAAACCTGATGGTGAGATGTATATTCAATTTAATGGTATTAAAGTAATTTGTAGGCCTACCTCGTATGGTTTTTACACAACATATCTTCAACAAGGAGACACAGCAGTTAGTTGGCAAGGGAATATAGGAGGTGGTTTAGGAGATACATTGCTTATTATTCGCCATTCTGGCGCAAGAATTATTGAAAAAAAATACAGAATAGTTGGTTTTTGTGCCAAGCCTGACGAGGTGAGTATCAATTTAGAATGGTCCGCTCAAACAAAAGGCCAACCAAGTATTCAATTTGACGGAGGTGATTACACTTTGGATAAGATAAATGGTAGGTGGGTTTCTATTGTAAAAAATGGCACTGGTTATGATTCCAACAATAGTAACATTAGATATTCAGGTATTGATTGCCGAATAATTTGGCCATAAAGATTTATATTAAAACTCTGAATCTTTTGTAAAAAAATGTCAGCCAATCACATTAGATTTGTCTAATACCCGCTTGCTAATTTGTTTAGGTTTATACTTCCAACCAGTATTGTAGTGGTTTGATAACTTCTTGAATGAGATTGCCGCACTTCGTAAGCGTTATAGCCAATGCCAAAAGATACCATGCTTGAAATATTCCGACAATAATAATAGGACAAAAGTTCTAATAACAGGGGCGACAGGAAATATTGGAATTGAAGTATTATCCGCTTTAAAAAAACTCGACCATCAATTAGAGATCTATGCAGGTGTTAGGGAAAAAGAATATTACAATAACAAACTATTAAATTTCAACATCAAAACAATCAATTTTGACTTTGTAAATATTGAAACATTTTTACCTGCCTTATCTGACTTTGATGTACTCTTTTTGCTTCGACCACCGCAAATTTCAGATGTTAAAAAATATTTTTAACCACTCATTGAAATAGCAAAGCAATCGGCAGTAAAGCATAGTGTCTTTCTATCTGTGCAAGGTAGTGGAGAATAGTAAAATTATACCACATCATAAATAGAAAAATTAATTGTTGATAATAAAATTCCATATACTTTCTTACGATCAGCCTATTTTATGCAGAATTTCATGACTACCTTACGAAATGATTAAGTGAATGATCAAAGAATTTATTTGCCAGCAGGACAAGTAAAATTCACGATAATAGATGCTGAAGATATTGGTGCTGTAGCGGCCAAAGTGTTAGTTGAACGACAAAATCATATCAACAAAAGTTATGAATTAACTAATTCCGAAAGATTGACTTTTTCAGAAATGGCTGAAAAAATTAGTAAAGGAATTGGTAAGACTATAAAATTTATTTCCCCTAATTTATTGCAATTCTTTTTTACTAAACCAAAAGAAAGCATGCCAACAATGCTAATTTCAGTAATGATTATGTTGGATTATTTTCCAAGATTTCAAAAAACTCCAAAGACAACTCAATGGATAAAGACAATTACTGGACAAGAGCCAAAATCATTTGACAACTTTGTACTTGCAAATAGATATCAACTTCGGTGATGAAAAACAGTCGCTATAACCCTCATTTTTACCACCCCAAAACCTTAGCAAAAACTAGTGGTGCAACAATAGTGGCATCAGATTCAATGATATATTTTGGCGTATTGATATCGAGTTTTCCCCAGGTGATTTTTTCATTTGGAACTGCTCCTGAATAGGAACCATAGCTTGTTGTACTGTCACTTATCTGGCAGAAATAGCTCCAGAATGGTACATCATGCCATTCCAAATCCTGATACATCATTGGTACCACACAAATGGGGAAATCTCCAGCGATGCCTCCACCAATTTGAAAAAATCCTACGCCTTTTCCTGCAGAATTTTTGCGATACCAGTCACTCAACCAAATCATATATTCAATACCAGATTTCATAGTAGTTGGTTTTAGCTCGCTTTTAATACAATAAGAGGCGAAAATATTTCCCATGGTACTATCTTCCCATCCTGGACAAATTATCGGCAAGTTTTTTTCTGCAGCGGCTATCATCCAGCTATCCTTTGGGTCAATCTGATAATATTCTTTTAGCGAGCCGTTCAATATCATTTTGTACATAAATTCATGGGGCAAGTAGCGCTCATTGTTAGAATCTGCTTCTTTCCATAATTTATATATTTGTCCTTGCAATCTTCTAAAGGCTTCTTCTTCGGGAATACAGGTATCAGTTACGCGATTAAGTCCTTGTTCTAGCAAATCCCACTCTTCCTGAGGAGTTAGGTCTCTGTAGTTTGGAATTCTTTTGTAATGCTCGTGGGCGACAAGATTCATGAGGTCTTCCTCTAGGTTGGCACCAGTGCACGATATGATTTGCACTTTATCCTGACGAATCATCTCAGCAAGAATTTTCCCCATCTCGGCGGTACTCATAGCACCGGCTAGGGTAATCATCATTTTTCCGCCTTCTTCAAGGTGAGTTATATATCCGTTGGCTGCATCCACTAAAGCGGCAGCATTAAAATGCAAAAAGTATTTTTCAACAAACTCGGTAATTGGTTTCTGACTCATGGCGCAAAGATAAATTTTAGTTTTAATTGTCGAACCAATGTTTTTTGGGTAAAGTAGCGACGGATAATTATCCGTCAAAAATCAGAGATCAAACAATAAAAAATATTTCGCATTCTAAACCACATTTCATAATTCCAAACCATAGACTTACGCATGATAAATAACCAAAGTTTGAAAAAGCGAATTACATCATCCTATAAATCGTTGTCACGGAGAACTTTTGCAGATGGCCATTCAAGGGAAGAGCGAACTGCAAAATTTTCATCCATTTTAAGTCCTTGCCCAAATGTCAGAAAAAATTTTAAAGTTGGTCTAGGCGCAGACGAGATTGATGCCTTTTTTTACAGAAAAAAAAGTAAAAACAGCTGTATGCAAGACAAATTTCTGAAGAATAACAAATTTTGAATTTATTTCAAAATCTCTCAAAAAACGCATTCAATACTATTAATTATATCAACAGATTGATGTTTTTATCAAGATTGTTAGCCTAAATGGATTCCCAATACCAATCGTTAGAATAAAAAATTCTTCCAAAAGTTGTTATCAAGAACATTTCCATAGTAATTTGCCAGATGTTCAGAAAGATAGTATAATTGAAAAGAAGACTAACCTTTTTAAAGGATGATATAAAAAAGGAATTAAAGCCATTTTTCTTGCTAAAAACGTTGTTATAAAAAATATAGAGCTGATGTCTGACACATTTTTAGCAACTCCCATTGAATATCTTAAAGGCGTTGGACCCTTGCGTGGCGAGGTGTTAAAAACTGAACTTGGAATATTTACATTCAACGATTTACTAAATCACTTCCCCTTTCGGTATGTGGATCGCTCAAAATTTTATAATATAATTGAATTGAATGAAGATGTGCCTTTTGTTCAACTGAAAGGTATGATTACCCAAATTCATGAGGTAGGAGAGGGGCGGGGTAAAAGACTTTCGGGTATTTTTAAGGATCATACCGGTGAAATAGAGTTGGTGTGGTTTCAGCATATTAAATGGATAAAAGAAACTTTAGTACTAAATAAAATGTGTATTGTATTTGGTAAACCAAGTTTGTTTAATAGAACTTACAATATTGTGCATCCCGAGGTAGAGTGGATTGAGAACGACAAGCCACCAAGAGGAATGCAGCCTGTATATTCTGTAACCGAAAAATTAAAAAGTCATAAAATTGATTCAAAGGCAATTTACCGCATGATATCATTGCTTTTTGAGAATAAGGCAATGCAAATAAACGAAATATTGCCTGATTATATTTTAAGTAAATATCAACTTGAGGTGCGGCAAAAAGCATTTCGTCTTGTGCATTTACCCAATACAAATGAAGATTTTGCAGCCGGACAAATGCGCTTCAAATTTGAAGAGTTGTTTTTTCTGAATGTAAAAATTGCAGGTTTAAAAAACAAAAGAAAGCGGGATATTAAGGGATTTGTTTTCTCCAAAATAGACCATTATTTCAATACATTTTATAAAGAGCATTTGCCTTATGAATTAACTGAAGCACAAAAAAGAGTACTAAAAGAAATTAGGGCAGATATGGCAACTGGTAAACAAATGAACCGGCTTTTGCAAGGGGATGTTGGAAGCGGAAAAACAATTGTAGCACTATTATCTATGCTTATTGCTATTGATAATGGCACACAGGCCGCCATCATGGCACCTACCGAAATCCTTACCAACCAACATTTTGAAGGCATTTCAGAGTTGCTTTCAGGTTTAGGATTAAGGATAGAAATACTTACTGGTAATACAAAAAAAGCAAAGAAAGCAAAGATTCTTGAACAACTTAAAGACGGCGAAATTGATATTATGGTAGGAACCCATGCGCTGATTGAAGACGATGTTGTTTTTAAGAATCCGGGCCTCATGATTATTGATGAACAGCACCGTTTTGGAGTTGCTCAACGAGCCAAATTATGGAGCAAACAAGAAACGCCACCCCACGTTTTGGTGATGACTGCCACGCCAATTCCCAGAACCCTTGCTATGACTGTGTATGGCGATCTTGATGTATCAAAGATTGACCAATTGCCGATAGGAAGAATTGCTATAAAAACAGTTCATCGTTTTGAAACCAAACGCGATGAAATTTACCAATTCTTAAAACATGAAATCTCAATGGGACGACAAGTTTATTACGTATATCCACTTATTGCGGAATCAGAAACATTGGATTATCAAAATTTGCAGGATGGTTTTCATAAGTTAAAATATTTATTTCCTGAAACACATTACAAAATTGGTATGGTTCATGGAAAAATGAAAGTGAAGGACAAGGAAATTGTGATGAATGCCTTTAAACGGGGCGAATTGAATATGTTGGTGAGTACCACTGTAATAGAGGTTGGGGTAAATGTTCCGAATGCAAGTGTGATGGTGATAGAGAATTCAGAGAGATTCGGGCTTTCGCAATTACATCAATTAAGAGGAAGGGTAGGAAGAGGTGCCGCACAATCCTATTGTATCATGTTAAGTTCTGTAAAATTGGGGCAAGTTGCCCGAGAACGTTTGTCGGCTATGACCAATACCACCGATGGTTTTGAAATAGCCAATCTCGATCTTAAATTGCGTGGACCTGGGGATATTTTGGGTACAAGACAAAGTGGCCTGTTGGATTTAAAAATTGCAGATTTGGTAAAGGACGAAGAACTCTTGGTAACAACGCGGCTTGCCGCTGAAGACCTTTTGAAAGACGACCCTCTGTTAATGAAACCTGAGAATTCGAGGTTGAGAATATGGTTTGAAATGCAGAGAAGGACAAGGGGAGATTGGAGCAGAGTGAGCTGAGATTTAAAATCTTTAGATTGAATTAAGGTTAAATGCTAAATAGAACTCACCATGTAGCGATTCTTTGTACCGATTATAAAAGATTGAAAGCTTTTCATATTGAGGCGCTTGGCCTGGAGATTATGAAACAAATTTACAGAGAAGACGGTCAATCCTATTAACTGGATTTTTCGTTGATTGGCAAATATGTTATTGAACTTTTTTCTTTTCCAAATCCCTCTCAAAGGATTTCAAAACTAGAAGCTACAGGGCTCAGAAATTTGGCCTTTTGAAGTGGATAGTTTGGATAGGCGATGGAAGCTTTGAAGCAAAAGAATGTTGAAGCAGAGCCCTTTCGAACAGATGAACTTACTAACAAACGCTTTACCATTGTTTTTGATCCTGATAATTTGCCAATTGAATGGCACGAAATTAGAACTTTTGGGGTGAGGCTAGATGAAGGAGATTTATTTCTTTATTCCAACAAATCGAATCACCGAGCCAACGCCATTGTGAAATAGGCCCTCGTGTAATTCAATTTCTTTTTCAACCAATTCTACAACGTCAAAATTCTCGAAGTCCTTTTTAATTTCCTCCAAGGAGAAAAGCATGGCAAGTTCTTTTGGCCCGCCTACATTTTCGTCTTTCGAGACGTATTCAAGGTGTTTTTTACTGAAAGCTTCAAAAATAATGATACCTCCCTTTCGTAAATATTGACATAAACTTTTGTGATACAAAGATTTTACATCTGCTGGAAAATGAGCGTATATTAATGCAATCGCATCTAATTGTTCATTCAAATAGGGTAAATCTTGCAACTGACCAAGGTGATAGTTTATACTTACATTGTTCTTTTCGGCAAGCAGTAAGGCTTTTTTTCTGCCTTCAACACTTTGGTCAAATGCTGAAACTTTCCAGCCGAGCTTAGCAGCAAAAACTGCATTTCGGCCTTCACCTTCAGCAGGAAAAAGAATTTTTCCAATTGCTAATTTTTCCAATTGTTCCTTCAAATACTGATTTGGTTCCTCGCCATAGGCAAATTCAGACTTGCTATATCTTTCGTTCCATTTATCTTTCATCATTATTTTAATTATTTATCAAGAAGTTTTTCAAATGTACATTATGCTGTCAGTATTTAATTGTAATGAGTAATTCGAAATAAATTACGCTTCATTCTCAAAGTAAATTTTATAAAACTTTCTACCATCATTTTCAACCCCCTGCTCTATTAATTTGTGGTTACCATGAATGTAAATATGAAAATTCTTATCGAGCTTGAGCACATTTTTGAAAACCTTTTCTTGCTTTTTTACTGCTTGTGGTGAAATCTCAAAATGGTCAATTATCTCAAAATCATTATTGAGACTGTATGATTCGTTAAAGGTCTTAAAAGATTTAATAACAGCCTCATCCTGAAAAACATCTTTTTCAAAATCATGTTTATCAAAATTGTCATGGGTTTTAAAATATTCTACGGAGCGGTTAAGTAAATCAATCTGATCCGCCTTGCTCACTTCAAAATCATCCTGAAGATGTTTGGTGACAAAATTCTTTGTGAGATTCATAAACTCTTTGGTTTGATGATACTCGTCGTTGCAAGGTTTTATTTGCAAAAAACTGTCTTTCCAAAATTGCGCTTCACCAGATTTATTGGATTTGTCAACAATGCAAACCTTCAACCCCGACTCCTTATCCATATTAAAAATAAGACAACCTTTATCTAATTTATCAATGTTTATGCCGTCTTCATAATGTACCGAAAATTCATCACGGCTGTTGTCTACTTTTAGAAAGGCTTGCTTACTTTCCGATTTAAATATTCCAATTGCGTCGATTTTTTCGCCTTTGATATTGATATTTGAAAGATAGGCGACAAATAAATCGCCTGATTTTATTTGAGGATGTACAGAAAGTTCATAAAGGTGTTTCGCTATGTTGACTGAATTGAGGTGAAAGGATGAATCCATGAAAATTTGTGTGGCATAAACAAACAATGGATTCATACTAAAGTCGTTGTTGGTAAAGGTAAAAGAATAAAACTCTGGAGCAGAGAACGAAGTCAGAAAAAACTTCAAAAGCAATTCTCTCGTCATCAAGTCGGAAATGTCAATTACTGATTTTGAGAGAAAAAGATCTTCATCATTGGTTTTATTACCTACATGATGCACGGATACTTTTTCGATGTTTGCACATGAATAATCAATCATACTGTTTTGTTGTTAGTGTGCTGCAAAACTATGTCAGGAATGGAAGATTAGATATGGAAATTTTACTTTATTTCATGAGTATGTAGTCCTTTAATTTAATTGGTGCGGCCCCCATTATCGATTTTATCAAAATTAAATTACTTATTTTATAGTGGCTTAATATAAATTGATATATTCGCGATTTATAACAGAATTGAGAATATCGTTACAAACTATTAGAGTAAAAATGCCTGCGAATTTGAATTTATTGCTCAATGAAATGATACTTGAAATGTATCATTTCAACGTTTTATTGACGACTGCTTACAACAAAATTTCTGCCTAAAAGTATGCTATCTATATCAAGAGGGTCAACTATTCCTTATCCAATTGACCAAGATATTGTCAGTAGAATTGAGCATCAGGCTCAAATATGTCCAGAAAAGATTGCTGCCTATTGCGGAAATGAAACGATAACGTATGCAAAACTAAATAGCAAGGCTAATGAAGTTGGAAGAAAGCTTAAAATGGCAGGTATTTCGAGTGGGGATTTGGTGCCTGTTTTAACGGAGAGGTCGTTCAATTATATTGTTTCAGTTCTAGGTATTTTAAAGGTAAACGCCGCCTTTGTTCCACTTGATATTGAATGGCCTTTGGTTAGGCTGAAAAGTTTAATTTTTGATTTGGAACCTAAAGTTCTTTTATTGGATTCTCATTTTAAAACCATTAATGTAGATGATGACTGTAGAATAATAGAAATTAATTGGCGAAAATTAGATGAAGACTCAAAGAATCCAGTCAGACAGATTGATTTGGCGCGGGTGATATACGGTATCTATACCTCCGGCACAAGTGGTAAGCCTAAATGCGCTCTCAATTTACACAAGGGTATAATAAACAGGTTTCTATTTAACTCTATCGAGTTTGGTGAAATTAGTGAGCACGTTGTATTGAATACTTCTAAAGTAACATTTGATGTTTCGGTATGGCAAATCTTTTGGCCATTAACCTTTGGTGGATCAGTGGTTCTTCCTGATTTAGACAAAGGAATGGATTTGAGGCATATTTTTGAACTTATTGAGAAGTATAAAGTTACAATTACTGATTTAGTTCCATCGGTATTTAATCTTTTTTCAGAATATGTTGAATCATTTCCTTCTTCAGAAATTTCTTTAAAAAGTCTTCAATTTCTAAATATTGGTGGTGAAATGATTAATGAATATTCAGTAAGTAAGTTGAATGAAATACTACCACAAATACAACTGTTTAATAGCTATGGGCCTACCGAAACAGCAATCGGCGTCATCTTTTATAAAATTGAAAACCTAATTCCTGCTAAGATTCCAATCGGAAAGCCGATTGCCAATGTTGTAGCACTCATTTTAGATAAGGAAATGAAAATTGTTCCAAAAGGGAATTCTGGTGAATTGTATCTTACTGGAGATTGTCTTGGAACTGGATATTGGAAGGACTCTGAAAAAACTTTAAGTGTATTTATAAAAAATCCATTTCCTGAAGTAAATTATTCTGTTCTTTACAAAACGGGAGATATCGCCTTTATAGAGCCTGATGATACTATTCAAATTGTTGGTAGAGAAGACGATCAAGTAAAAATAAGAGGTATAAGGATTGAGTTAGGTGAAATTGAGAGTTTGATTAAACAAAGTTCATTGGTGAAAGATGTTAAGATTCTTGCCAATCTGGATAACGAAAATAACCAGTTTCTAATTGCTTATATAATATCTCACGAAGCTTCTTCTTTTAACAAAAATAAGCTCATAGAATACTTAAAAGCAAGGTTGCCGGAATATATGATGCCGAGCGTTTGGGTTTCTATCGAGAAATTTCCTATCAGTGCTCATGGGAAATTGGAGAGACAAAAATTGCTTGATTTTAGTAAAAAGTCTCCTTCAGGAATTTTAGGTACATCAGAGCAGATACAACTTTTAAAAAAGTTCAACAATACCCAAACGGATTACCCCAAAGACAAAACCATCATAGACTTGTTTGAAGAACAAGCCAGAAGCACACCCAAGGCAACGGCGGTGGTATTTGAAAACGAACAAATCTCTTACAAGGAACTTAACGAGAGAGCAAATCAACTGGCAAATTATCTTCGAGACAAGGGTGTAAAACCTGAAACCATTGTTGCAATCTGCATAGAGCGAAGCATAGAGATGATAGTGGGAATTCTGGGAATATTAAAATCAGGAGGAGCATACGTTCCCATTGACCCTGAATATCCTTTAAGCAGAATC
>Ga0163144_10024456_pt1 | contig 11847 bp, 12 predicted proteins | sample OliLak19BULKMAT1_FD_123175 | JGI IMG/M metagenome (GOLD analysis project Ga0163144, IMG submission 123175) | Freshwater microbial mat bacterial communities from Lake Vanda, McMurdo Dry Valleys, Antarctica - Oligotrophic Lake LV.19.BULKMAT1 | ecosystem: Environmental > Aquatic > Freshwater >...
ATGATCCATCATCGCCAACGCCTGTCGCTCTGCCTCGAACCGCGCGATCACCGCCCGGGAGTCCATCCCCAGCTTGATAATCTTCAGTGCCACGCGGCGGCGAACGGGTTCGACCTGTTCAGCGACGTAGACGGTGCCGAACCCACCCTCCCCGATCTCCTGCAAAAGGCGATAGCGGGCGATGGTCATCCCCGCCGCTTCACCAAGCGGGCCCTGCGGTGCGCCCGAATGCGACCCCGTCGGCGCGCCCATGAACGCCGGCCGGCGCACGACGGCCGCCAGCAACGATTCCACCTCCAGCCGCAGCTCCGCATCGGACCCGCACTCGCGGTCAAGAAACCCTGCGACCCCATCGCCCGGCACCTCCGCGGCTTCCGAGAACACTCGCTGAACTTCCGTGCGATCGAGCATACATCACTCCACCGACGGAACCTCGCGGGACAGCCACGCCCGGGCGTACGCCCACATCCGATCGACCTGGCGCGACGAAATCCCCAACGCCTCGGCCGTCTCATCGCCGCTGAGCCCGGCGAAGAACCGCAGGCGGACCACCGCCGCGACCTCGGGCTCCGCCGCCTCCAAGCGTCCGAGCGCGCCGTCGAGCGCCAAGATCTGGTCGGGGTCGGGATGCTCCGCCAAGTCCACCACCGAAAGCAGCTCGCCGCCCGGCGGTCGCCGCTTCGCGGCACCCTTGGCCCGGGCGTGGTCGATGAGGATGCGTCGCATGGCCTCGGCGGCGGTCGCGAAGAAATGCGCCCGGTCCCTGAACGGTACCCGGCGGTTGTGACCGATCCGAAGATAAGCCTCGTGAACAAGCGCCGTCGCCTGGAGCGTGTGCCCGGGGTTCTCGGCGCTCAGCCGCTGTTGGGCGATGGCTCGAAGTTGCTCGTACACCACCGGAAGAAGTTGATCGGACGCTGCGTCGGCGGGTTGCGAAGAGCCGGCATTCGGAGGGCGAACATCGTCAAAGTTTGAGGACGCGGATGGCACCTCGCAAGAATAGTCACCGGCCTGAAACACCCACCGGACAGCCGGTTCACGTCCAGGAAAAGCCACCTCGAAACGTCGACGCGGCGCGATCTGCCCTCCGAGTTCGCGATTTATCCCGGGCCGAGGGGTTTGCCGGTCGCGATGTCGTTACCGCGGAAGTGGCGCATCATGTCGCGCATCATCTGCTGGCCGCGGACCTTTTGTTGCGGGTTGGCGTGGCCGCCGACGTTCGTGTTCAGGAACTCGAAGGCGGTGCCCAGGACGTCGCCGCCGGGCTTGGGACCGTCGGCGCTGGTCATGCGTTTCTTTTCGGTGGCGGCCTGTTCCTTGATGTCGGCGATGCGTTCTTCGGGTTTGATGTCTCGGGATTCGCCGCCCAGGCCTTCCATCATCTCGGAAAACTCGACGAAGGTTTTCTCGAGGTACTCGCCGCGGTCGTCCTCGGGTACGCGGTTGTAATCCTTCGCGTACTTGTCCCAGACGTCGATCGCGAGGCGTGAGGCGTTCTCCTCGAGTTGCCGACGGGCCGAACCGGCAACGCCGCCCGCGAAAGCGGCCATGAGGAGCGAATCGTTGGACGACATGTTTTTGAGTCGTTCCACCAGTTGCGCGATGAGTTTGAGACGCTCCTCGACCGGCATGCGGTTGAACTCGTCTTCGAGCAGGGTGTAATCAAAGAGCGTGTTGAGCGGGTCGTTGAGGTAATCGGGCTGGGGCGTGGGCCGGAAGTAGAAATAGCAGCCGATCCCGAGACCGATGCCCGCGGCGACGGCCGCCGCCTGCAAACCCCGGCGGGAACGCTTGTTCGCGAGCGCGCGGTGCCAGCGGTCCTTCCACGACTGCGGGATATCGAGGCGGAAGGGCTTGGTGGCCTTGGCGGGCGAAGGGGCGAGGTCGGCTTCTTCAAGAATGGTCGGAAGCATGGGTGGGCCTTTGTGGAGCGGTATTTTCAGAAGCCTCGGCCGGAGAACTGGATGATGTCGAGGAAGAGTTGCTGGGTCTGTTGTTCGTCGACGGGTTTGGCCTTCTGGGCGTGCCAATCACCGAAGTAGAGGCCGTTGCGGTCGAAGCGTTGGGTGTCGGGGAGGTCGCCCCGGCGGTTTTCGTCGAAGCGCGGGTTGTGCCAGTCGTCCGCGTCGGCGAGGACCGCGAGCGCGGGCTGGGCCTTTTCGTACGCCTTGCTGACGGCGAACTGGATGTTGGGCAGGAAGAACGCCTCGGCGGCGAGCATGACGGCCGCGGGCCCGTACTCATAGCTTGTGCCGCTGGTGCTCCAGACCGGACGGAAGTTGGTTTCGGCGTCCCCGCCGTTGACGTCGGAAGGGCACCGCCAAGGATCGGCGACGGCCCAGACGCCCTCCTCGGTCTCGAAAGGGAGGGCGGCGTCCACATACTTGGACATCACATCGAGCAGTGAGGGATCGTTGTCGTTGCTGCCGCTATTGAGGGGACGGACCTTGGGGAGAAGGAAGCCCTTTCCCTCGGTGTCGGTGTACAACTGAATTCCAACGCCGATGCCCTTGAGGTTGGCGAGGCACTTGGCCCGCCGGGCCGATTCGCGGGCGCGGTCGAGGGCGGGGAGCAGGATGGAGATGAGGACGGCGATGATGGCGATGACGACGAGGAGTTCAATGAGAGTGAAGGCGCGGCGGCGGGGAACGATGGCAGATGGCCGACGGCGGATGGCAGATAAGGCGAGCGTCATACAGGGAACCTTAGGACGAAGGTGTTTTTGGTAGCCTCGTCGATGATCTTCTTGGCGGTGGGGGTCTGCACGCTTCGGAACGTAGGGGCGTGGGCCCGAAAGCGTTTATGGAATGATTCATCGACCGCTTTGGCTTTTTCGATGCTCCTGGCAACGGAAATCAGCGCGGCCTTGAGGCGGGCGGCCCGGACAACGGTGACGAGCAGGGCACCGCCCAAGAGGAGCGGAGCCCGCGCGGGCTCGGGGACGGACTCGCCGATGGCCCTGAGGCCCATGGTCAGTGAGTCCGTGGGCGAGATGGCTTCGGCGACGGCGAGATCGATCTGACGAATCGCCGCATCGACCGCCTCTCGGGCGGCCCGGCTGGTCTGGATGTCACGCGCGAGGTCGTCGCGGCCGGGATCGGTCTCTGAGAGCGTGGCCAGCACGCTTTCGGCCGCGGCGATGGTTGCGGAGAGATCGGTCCGCCCTCGGGCTGCCGACTCGCGCGCGAGCGCGAGGTCGGCGACGCCGCTACAGCCCGGGAGCATCAGAATGCCGGCGGTGAGGATGAGCATGAGGAGAAACGCGGGGAAGCAGACGGTGCGGAACGCGCGAGAAGTGAAGCGGCCCATGAGAGGCTCCTTGTGTACGCGGGAGGGAACGAAGCGTTTCCGGGGCAAGGGACGGGGCGACGGGGAGTTAACGGGGAGGTCGCGGAGGACCGTGCAGCCCTACCCCCCCCCCGGCCCTTCCCCAGTTGGGGGCGCCAGTTCAAAGGGCCCGGAAGCGGGCGAGGTAGGGGAGTGAGAACTGGCGGTTGCGCTCGGTGGGAGCGGCTTGCTCGAAGATGATGAAGGACATGTTGGCGAAGGAACGGGCGTGGAGATCGATAAGGGTGCCCACTTGGAGCGGATCGGTGAGCTGGGCGGCGATTGCGGATTCGAGAGTCCGGAGCGCGGCCTCGGACGAAGCGACCAAGCGTCCGGTAACGAGAACATCGAGTTCGATGAGGCCCTGCGGCGTCGAGCCGGAACCCGACCCGCTAAGAAAGAGGTCGGGGACGAGAAGTTGGCCTCGACGACCCACGGTGAAGCGGTGGGGACCGGAGCCGAAGAGGTTGAGAGACCTGAAAGAAGAGGGCATGGGGGCTCCAGATAGCAGATGTAAAATGGCAAGTGGCGAAGCGCCAATTCAGAGAAGGCGGGCCCAGAGAGCAGATTCAGATGGCAAAGGACAGATTCAAGGACGGTGCCTCCATCTGTGTTGCGATCTGCCATCCGCAATCTGATTCACGCGTCGGTGATCGAGATGGGGTCGCTGTTTCCGTCGGAGGTCGCCAGGAACTCGAGCGTGCGGGTGCAGCCTTTCGCCTCGGTGAAGTCGTACTTGACGTCGACGAGAGTGCTGGCCGCGGCAAGCCTGCGGCGGGGTCGGTCAGAGCCGGTGGCGGCGGTGGTGATCGCGAGCGTGGCGGCTTGGCCCGGAGCGAGGAGGTTGACGTCGTCCTTCAGAACGCGGCCTACGAGGCGGATGAGGGTCTGAAACTCCGGGACGTCTGCGAAGGCAACGTGAGGGCCGGTGTCGGAGTGATCGGCGATGATGCGCTTTGGCGTGCGCGAGATGGTGGCGGCGGTGAGGTCGGCGAGGATGATCGAGCCGAAGGTTGCGGTGGGAGTGAGGAGGAGCATGGGGGGTTCCAGATAGGCAGATGGCAGACGGGCAAATAAGCAGATAGACAAATAAGCAGATCGAGCAATGAAGCAGAGCCATACAGGGGTCGTTGAGCGTGGCGTTATTGCTCATCCGCCCATTTGCCCATCTGCTTATTTGCCTATCTGCCGATCTGCTACCTCCGCAGCAGCAACGAATTGAGGCGACGGGTGACGTCGGGCTTGCCGTCTTCGTTGAGGTCGATCTCGATGCGGATGCGGGCCCGTTCTTCGTTGAACGCCGCGCGGTACATCGCGGCCCGACGAGCGAGGGCGGAATCCGGTACCGATGAGAAGCTCGCCGCGGTGAAGATGATGTGGAGGGCCCCCACGACGTTGAGGTGCCGGAGCGAGACGGGGTTGGTGATCTGCTCCGGAGTCGGCTGGCGCGGACCGATGACGGGGTCGGGGGCGTTGTCGGGATCGAGGCCGGCCATGAGGTAGATCTGGCGTTCGACGAGCGCGAGTTGCGGTCGGAAGGTCATGACGTAGGCCTCGGCCGCGGTGATCGGGCTGGGGGCACCGCCCGGCTCGTCGTTGTTCGCGCGGAGGCGGGTGATGGTGAGTTGATTGGAATCGTTGACAGAGGCGACTTCATAGGAAGTGCCCGCGACAGTGACGACGTGCCCCTTCTTCACGCCCGCGAGATCGAAGTCAACGTCGAGTGTGGTGGCGTCGACGACCGATTCGTTGACGTTCACCGTGCCCCGGCACAGTCGCTGGTTGAGCCAGATGGTGTCGCGGAAGAGGAAGGGTTCGAGGGCGAGGATGTCTCGGTCGGTGGCGAGCATGGGAGGTCTCCAGAGGGCGGAAGAGCATTTCAGAACCAGCAATCCGCCCGCCCGGTGGCGGCCGAGCGAGCGAAGCGGGGAGGAGGAGGAGGGGCAGGAGGAGGAGCAGGGCGGGCGAATCGCAGCGCCCACATTCCTGAAGAGGTGCGTGACCTGCGATCTGCAATCTCGGTGTCACACGATCGACAGCCCGCGCACCAATCCGTGGGCCGCCTCGTTGCGGAACTCCATGGTGTATTCGCCGATGAGTTGGCCGGTGTGTGAGTCGCCCGTCGCCGCGAGAGGCTTGAAGTGGAAGCTGCGGCCCGAGAGCGGCATGACCTCGATGCGGGAACTGTCGAGGAAAAGGACGGTGTCGGCGGGCATCCAGCGCGAGAGAAGGACGCGGCAGGTGCCGAAGTCCGACTCATACACGCTGATGATCTCGCTGAGGCGCTGGTCGTCGGGCGTGAGGTGGCGCTGCGCGGGGGTGATGAACTGGTTGATGCGGCGCTTCTGCAGGCCGTTGACGACGATGGTGTCCACCCGGCCGGAGGATTGCTCCCAGATGAGCCGGAGGGCCGAATTCAGCACGCTCTCGCTGAGGTCGGTGCCGCCGCCGCCGCCGGCGGGGAAGCCCGACTGGCCGGGGATAAACTGGTTCGTCGCGATCGACTTGATGACCCCGTTCATGGAGCGCCGCACCGACGTCGAGCCTTGCGGGCTGGCGGCGGGCGCGGCTCCGTTGATGACGCAATTCTCAAGGTCGCGCAGCAGTTCCCGCAGACGGTTCTGCTTCTGGTACTCAAGCTCGTCGGAAACGCCCCGGGCTCGAGTGGCCTGCATGGTGCCGGTGACGTCGCAGGTGGAGGTGAAGATTTGCGTGTAATTTTGCTTGCGGACGCGGCTGGTGAATCGGGTGGTCGGGGCATCGGCTCCCTCCAGCGCGGCGTTGCCCAGGATCGTGAGTTTCAGCCCGTTCGACACGTTTGAGGCGGGCGTGCTGCCGTAGCGGCGGACCACGGTGATGACGTTGGCGGCGACAGCGGTGACGAGCATGACCTCGGCGGCGTTGCCGGGACGGACGAGGTCGCCAACCTGGAATCGGGGGCCATTGAAGACGGTGATGCCGGTGACGTCCTGCGCGTTGGGCGTGAAGGTCACCTGATTGATGCTGTCGGCGTTGAGGAGCAGGGTGTCCTCGAGCCATTCGTGGATCGTGGACTGAGCTGCACGGGTCGGGTCGCCCAGGTGGTCAAGGAGGGCGGTCTCGAAAGGCGAGACGATCGAAACGAGATCGGCGACGTCTTCGGCGAGTTCAGGAAGATCCGTGCCGGCGGTATAGGTGGCTTTGCCAGAGAAGGACATGGGGTGCTCCAAGGAGGGAAGAGGGACGAAGGGAAGGGGAGACGAAGCGGGGATGAACACAGACACGCAGCGGCGCAACGAAGAGCCGAGCGAAGCAAGAGGTGGGGAAGACAGACCAGAGCCGCGTGCGTCAGCGCGACTTGCGGGCCCGCAGGTACGCCAGGAGGGCGCGGCGGTCGCCGGTGGTTCGGGCCTCGTCGGCCAGGGCCTGGGTCGTGTCTCGGGCCGATGCGGGCTCGGACGCCGGAGTCATGACGCTGGGCGACGAGCGGGGCGAGGGCGCGTTGCCGGCGGGGGTAAAGAGGAACGGCTTCGCCGCTTTCAGGGCTTGGATCGCCCGGCCGATGTCGTCGCCTTCCTTGATCTGAGATCGCGCCACCGCGCGGGCGCTTTCGAGATCGACCGGCGACGCGGCGATGAGCGCGCGGTCGATCTCGTGTGTGTGGTTCAGCGTGATGAGTTGGGTCTCGAGTTCAGCGATGCGGGTGATCAGTTCGGGTTCGGTCATGGGGGGCTCCTTGTGGTGGGACATGGCGGAGAGATGCAGAGAAGAAGTGGGAATAACGACGAAGCGGGACGGGCGGCCAGAGACGGCGTGTCTGCGTGTCTCCCGCGTCTTCGTCGCTCCGTCTCTTGCGAACCTCAGGTGATGCCGGGGTCGGTGGGGGCGTACCCCAGCTCGGCGAGGACGCGGTCCTTGGGCACGCCCAATCGCAGTTTGGCTTCCGCGGCGTCGAGCAATTCCCGCTGGTCCTCGGGCAACGGGTCGGGCCAGGTGAGCCGCACGCCGCGATCCTCCGGGGTCGTCGCCACAAACCCGAGATGGTCCAGGGCCTCAAGCACAAGCCGGCAGACCTCGGCGAGGCCGCGGCCGTAGGTCACGCGCTTTCGAGCGGTCTTGCTGAGCGCCCCCATCAGCGTGATGCGGAGGGCGTTGGCGGAAGAGAGATTGCCGATTTTGGCTTGGACCACGCCGCTGGCGAGCGGGGGCACGCCCGACGCCTTGTCGAGCGCATCGCGGAGTTCGTCGATGTGGCGATCTTCCCCGGGCGTCGGCAGATCGCCGCCGAAACTCTGGATGCTCGCGTCCTTGTTGTCGGTGACCCACAGTTGGCCGGGGGCGACCGGCTGATTCTCGAACCCGTCGATGCCTTTGGCGAGATACATCCGGAACGACTGCAGGGTGATGCGATTGGCCCGGTCCGAGAGGCGGGTGTTGAGTTCGTCCTGAAGCGGGATGAGCGGCTCCACCTCCGAAAGCCCCTCAAAGTGGAAGGGCTGTGCAATATTCTGGATGTGCACGATCGGCAGACGGCCGTGGGTCCACTCGTGCGTCCCGTGGGAGAGTTCTCGGCCGTGCTCTTCCACCGACCAGCCGGTACGGGTGATCGTCTGAACCCGCATGGGCCGTTGCGAACCGGATCGCCGCGCCGACGGCGGACGCGGCTGCGTGAGTTCGCCGGCCACGGGTGTCGCCACGATGTACGACTCGATCGCGCGGTAGTCGGTGGGGTTCAGGATCGCGATGCCGCGGCGAGGATCGATGGGCTCGATGCGGACCGACGAGGGGCCGTCGAACGCGTCGTCGATGCGGATGGTGAGGTCGACGTGGCCGAAGATGTGCCCCAGCAGCGCGGCGTCCTGGAGAAGGCCGATCCCGCCCGACGCCTCGAGCACGGTGTCAAGGGTGCGCTCGATGAGCGTGCGCCGGACGGGATCGGCACAGGTCGAATGGATGCGGATGGGCTTGCCGAACATGAGGTCGACCAGCGCGTGAATCCGCCAGGTGATGTCGTTCTCGATGACGACCTCGCGTCGCGCGGGGTTGCGGTCATCGGTGAGGGGCGAGCCGGGCTCGGTGCGGCCCGTGAGACGAGCGGGAAGGGCGTCCTCTTGGGCGAGCCGGTACCAACGTCCGGACGACTCGGACGAGCCGCCCCCACCATGACCCCCACCATGACCCACCGGCCGGAGCGGGTTGCGGTAGTAGTTCCAGAGTCTCTCGAAACGCGGGAGCGTGCTGCCGAAATGGCGATCAAGGAGCGACTGGATGCGGGTGCGTGCTGAAGCGTGATGTGTCTCGGGCCGGTGGGTCATTGGGTCGTCCTTGGGTGGCGGGGTGCGTTCCACACGCGGCCCTCAACCAAGGGGGCGGAGCGACCGCCGAGTGAGCGCGCCCGCGGGCGATTCAGGGGTTCGCCGGGGATGTTTCCGAGCTGTTTCGCTGCGCGCAAGTCAAGACGCGGGCGGGTCCTGCGTTCCGCACGAAAAAACATTTGCAAAGTTGAAGTTTGGAATCCGGGCGTGCCTGAGGGTGGAGCGCGCCGACGGTCGATGGCGAGTGTTTCCGGACGCGCAAGCGGCCGCGCGCTTTCGGGACGGATCGTCGCCGTTGAGATCAAAGACTGCCGCGAGCGTCAATGTCGGCCGACCCAACCGCGATCTGTGAACGAGCGGACGAACGCCGCCAGCACTTGGTGCGGGGCGTGGCGCTTTACAAGCCCGGGCGGGGGTTGGGGCTCCCCCCGCGGTCGCCCGTCTTCATCCTCTTGTGCAACGCCCACATCTGCTGGGCCGACCACGCGTACGCGATCGCCGCGATCACCAGCGGCAGCGTGAAACTCCCGGTCAGCGTGTAGAGCAGCACGCCCAACCCTTGGAACAACTTGCCACGGATGCCGACGAAGGTCGCGTGGATCGCCACATACTGCGGCACCTTTTCCGGCGTCGGCGCCAACGCCACCGGCCCGAGCATCCAGCCCACGCTCGCGCCCGCGTGCGCCACCCCGTAGAGCACGCTTACCCAAGTGAGTTCGCGCACGTTCGAGGCCCAGATCAGCCCCAGCGGATACAGCGTCAGCATCGCGAACGAGAGGCCGGTCGAGCGCACCGCCCCCAACCGGTCCATCAGCAGCCCCGCCGGGAAGATCATCGCTACCAGCGCGATCAGGTAGGCGAACTGGGTGGAAGTGGCGATCTCGTCGTAATCAAGGTGCAACCCGTCGGTGACGAGGATCGGCAGCAACGCGTACGCGATCATCCAGCCGATCCCGTAGACCATGTACGCCGCCTCGTAGCGCGCGAAGATCGGGTCGGCCTTCAAAACCTCTTTCGTGTGGGCGATGGGCTCAAAGACCCGCGCCAGCCCGCCCCCCGAGGGCGGACCCAGCACGCGCCGACCGGCGACGCCTGTCCGGTGCGCCAGCCACGTCAGCACACCCACGCCCGCGAGTTGCAACCCCGCCGCGATCGGCAGAAACACCCGGAAGGCCTCGCTGTCGCCGGTCATCCACTTCCCCACCACCAGCCCGGCCACCGCGCCGAACGTCATCGACGACCCCCACACCACGCTGTAAATCCGGCCCCGCAGCCGGTCCGGGTAGAGCCCTTTCAACAATTCACCCGCCGCCGGGTGATACCCCGCCCCACCGATGCACGTCACCAAGTGGGCGAGGAGCAGCATCCAATACGATGTGGCCAGTCCCATCGCCGCCAGTGGCAAACAGCCCAACGCCCAGTAGATGACCAGATACCGCCCGAACCGAGTGCGGCCGAAGAGATCATTCCAGAAAATGCTCAGCGAGAAGAAAATTGTCGGGGTCGCCGTGATGAGCAGCGTCTGCCAGTCGTTGGCCCCGAACTCTTTGCGGGCCAGCACCGGCACCACGGCCATGAGCGCCATCCACGTCGATTGGATCAGCGCGACCGCCGCCACGTGCGTCAGCAGGATGCCGATTCGGACCGTCGGCGGCATGAGAGGGACTGGCGAGATGGGCGGGATGGGCGTCACTGGAGGGTTAAGGGCGGGTCACAGCAAAGCCGCGGGAAGTCGGGCACTCTGACGGGACCCGCCGGACCACGCGGCCCGCGACACGCGCACCCCGCCGCAGAAACCCGTCCGCCTCTCGGCGTTTCGCGCGATGCTCGATGGGTTCTCCTCTTTCACCATCTTTACCACAGCCGGATGGAAACCACGCCCGCGCCGATCAGCAGCACCCCGACGACGCGTCCCGGAGTAATCTGATGGACGGGAGCGCCCAGAAAGCCGAAGTGGTCGACGACAATCGACGCCAGCAATTGGCCCGCGATCATCGCGGAGAGGTAATTGGCGGCCCCCATCCGCGGCACGAGATAAATCGCCATCGTTACGAAAAAGGCGCCGCATAGACCCCCCGTCCAGCTCCACCACGGAGCGCCCGCCAACCTCGCTCCCTCCGGCAGCGGAGCCCGCATGAGCAGCGCAACGACCACCATCGCCACCAGCCCGATCAAAAAGTTCAGTACCGAACCGTGCACCCGCGTCCCGGTGGACATCGCGAACCGACCGTTAATCAGCGGTTGCAGCGCAGTCACAATACCCGCGGTGACCGCCAACCCGATCGGGATCAGAAGCGCGGCGGCGGGGTGCGGGGTATTCTGAAGTTCGGGCATCGGGATTCGAGGATATCCGAGCAGGTTCCCCGGAACGCACGGAATTGACTTGGGGTCGATCCGTCCTCGATGATTCCAGTGAAGGAGTTGCACCATGAGCCCCGGGTCCCTGAGTGTTCTTTCCGTCTCGTGCATGGTCGCGCTCACCTTTTCGACGCCGGCCTCCGGTCAAACCTCCGGCCACATACCGAACCCTGCCGATGCTCGGACCCTCAACGTCACCGACCCGCCCAAGGCCCTCCGTGCGCTCGAATTTGAACTCGCGTTCCGCCCGTTCGATCAGATCGAGGGCGACGCTTCCGCCCAGTGGTATCAAGCCTGCATCCTCCACGGCAACAACGCCGCCCGGGGGAGCCTGGTCACCGATTGGCTCGCCAAAGAGCCTTCGGAATTCGATCAGGATGCCGCGTGGGCCGCGGTCTCCGGTTTCATCCATGACGTGTACCCCGTCTTGCTGGTTGCGGCCAAACGCGATCAGTGCGACTGGGGAACGCCCATCCGCACCAACTCCATCGGAACGCTCCTCCCGGAACTCGCCACCCTTCGAGACATCGGGCGGTCGCTGGCCCTTAAGGCCCGCATCGAACTGCTCAACAACGACTTCGCCGCCGCAGCGGAAACGCTCACCATCGGGCTCGAACTCGCTTCTGACCTGGGCCGCTCCCCCACGCTCATCCAGGGCCTCGTCGGCCTCGCCGTTGGGTCCATCATCTGCGAACAACTTGAACGCTGGGTGCAAACGCCCGCCGCCCCCAGCCTCTATTGGCCCCTCTCCCGCTTGGAGAACCCGCTCGTTTCCCTGCGCCGGGCCTACACCTACGAATCCTCGATGCTCGACTTCACCTTCCCCGACCTGAAGAGACTGCAGTCGGGCGGGCTTTCTCCGGAGGCC
>Ga0163144_10024457_pt1 | contig 11847 bp, 8 predicted proteins | sample OliLak19BULKMAT1_FD_123175 | JGI IMG/M metagenome (GOLD analysis project Ga0163144, IMG submission 123175) | Freshwater microbial mat bacterial communities from Lake Vanda, McMurdo Dry Valleys, Antarctica - Oligotrophic Lake LV.19.BULKMAT1 | ecosystem: Environmental > Aquatic > Freshwater > Lake...
CGCTCTGCGTCGCCCGCGCCACCTCCGCGTCGGCCCGGTCGACCTCCAGCGTGCCCGTCGCGCCCGCGCCTTGACGCGCGACGGCGACCTTCTGCGAAGCCTCCGCGGCGGCGATCGCCTGCTGCGCCGCGTCCACCAGCGCATGCCCCGCGATGGCCTGGAAGTACCTCTGCGCGAGCGTCCGCTCGACGTCCTGCGCGGTCACCTGCGCCCGCGCCGCCGCCGCCTTTGCCGTCGCCCGTGCGGCACCCACGCGGCTCCACCCCGCGACATCGATCAGCGGCACGTCCAGCGACAGCGTCGCTTCGAGCTGATCGTGCGGCGTGATCACGATCCTCTCGGAGTCCGTGCAGGTGAGCGGGGCTGGTTTCTGGCAAATCGCCGCCTCGTTCTCGTTGCGCGTGTAGGAAGCGCGAGCGGTGAACGCCGGCAGCACGCGCCCCCACGCCTGATCGGCCTCGGCCTCGCGCTGTGCGACCGTGGCGGCCGCCTCGCGGTTCTCCAGGCTCCGGGACCTGGCCGCCGCGAGAAATTCCGACAGCGGCTGGAGCGCGCTCGCCGGGGCCGCGGAGGTGAGCAATGCCGTGGTCAATGCGCCGGCCGAAAGCCAGGTACGAAAGCCCGTGCCAGCGAGCCGTCTCCCCCCGTCTCTCGACGTCCCGAGAGGCCGTGAAGGTCGAACATCGATCAATGAAACAGTTCGTCGTTTGCTCATGACAAGGCATCTCGGTCCAGCCCGTTGTGCACTGCACGGCCCGGCGCCCCCCGGCCGGAGGCGCGGACCACTCGATCCGTCGATGTCAGTCGTCCGCCACTTTGCCCCTGGCTCTCGGCCCTCGGGCGTCGGGCGCGATGCCCGACCACAGCAGGCTGACGTGTCCTTTTGCGAACTCCTCTGCCGTCAGCGGGGTCGGAGTGCGTCCCTTGAGCAGCATCTCGAAGAATACGAAGCTCTGAAGCCCGCCCAGGAAGGCGCGCGCCAGGATCTGGGGGTTCGTCTTGCGAATGCGGCCGGCGCGGCACTCTGCCTCGAAGTACGCAGTGAGCTTCCGGATGGCCACCGCCGGGGGCGGATCCGGGTGATTGACGACGTGCGGCAACCCGTCCGGGCCCGGGTTCGCCATTGCCATCATCATCAATGGCATCAACTTCCGGAAAAACTCGATGATCTGGAGAGCGAGATCGAGCAGGTGCTCGCGCACGCGCCCCTTGCCGATGCGCGCGTCGACCGTCGCGACCCACGGAACACTGGCCGCCCCGTCCGACATCATCGCGAGCCGGAAGAGGTCGTCTTTCGACTTGAAACGATTGAACAGCGTCCCTTCGGACACCCCGGCACGCTCCGCTACCTCGGCCGTCGTCGCCTGGATTCCCCGTGCGAGAAACATCTCGCGCGCGGCGTTCAGGATGGTCTCGTCACGGATGCTGGAGGGACGCGCCATGAACGGTGCAGACCATGAAAAGTGAGCGCTCACTCAATTAGTGAGTACTCACTCAATAAAGAGCCCCGCCACATTCGTCAAGCTCTCGATCGAGGTCGCGCGCCGCGCACGACCCCGATGCGCGCCCTCCGGCATCGACAGTTCCGCAGATTTTCCGCAGTGATCGCCCCGTTCCGCCGCGCCCCGTTCTCCCCGAGATCTTTTTTCACGGGGGTGTGGCCGACCACGTCCCCGCGGCCCACCTGTGATACTTCAAGTGGTCGCATGATCCGCTGGAAGCGCTGGGCTCTCGCACTGACCGCCACGTCAGCGGCCGCGCTGCCGTTCGTGCTGCTCTCGTTCTCCGTCGCCCAGGCAGACGCGCTCGATCCGAACATCCCGCACACCGTCGTGGTCGGCACGCCGAAGGGCGCCGCCCCCGCCGAACGGGTGGACGCGAACCGCTCGGGGCGCAGCAAGACCAAGCTGCCCGTGAGCCCCAAAGAGAGCTGGAAGCGCACGCTCCCGAGCGGAACGGCGTTCGCCCCGCTGATCGACGGACAGGGCAACATCACCTTCGCCCTTGCCACCTCGATCGTCGTGCGCTGGTCGAGCGAGGGAAAAGAGCAGTGGCGCGTGCAGCTCCCCACCGCCGGCTCGTCCGCCGTGACCGTGGCCGCTCCGCCCGTGATGTTGAGCAGCGGCACCGTCGCCGTGGTGACCTCGCTCGGCGAGCTCGTCGGCATCTCGCCGAGCGGCTCCATCCGCTACACCACCGCGCTCGGCGTCAGCACCTCGGCCGGCGTCCGCGACGGCGGCGTCAGCCCGCTCGCCCTCGACGACGGCGGCATCGCCGTGGCCTCCGGCCGCACCCTGCTCGAGCTCTCCGCCGACGGCTCCGTCCGCGCCCGCGCCCAGCTCGACGACGCCGCTGTCGGCGCCCTCCTCCCCGGCCCCGAGGGCACCCTCGTGACCACCTCGTCGGGCGCCGTCTACTCGTTCAAGCCCCCGGGCATCCCGCGCAAGATCGGCTCGTTCGGCGGCAACGTCCGCAAGGGCGCCTCGCGCGCCGACGCCCGGACCTTGTTTGCCGTGGTCGACCATCGCCGGGTCGTCGCGCTCGACATCCCCACGGGCACCACCCACACGCGCGCCTCGGCGGGCCTGCTCCTCGGCGGTTTCGACTCGCCGGTGGCCGTCGGCCCCGGCGGCACCGCCGTCACCGGCGCGTACGCCGGGGTCATCCTCAGCGTCGACTCGTCCGGAACCGAAAAGCTCCGCGTCTCGATCGATCCGTCGCTCATCCTCAACGTCGACGCCGGTGCCCCCACCTCGACGTCCACCCCGATGGGCGGACCCTCCATGCCCCCGCCTTATCCCGGCGGCCCCGGCGGACCTGGCTCGCCGTTCGGCCCCGGCAGCCCGTTCGCGGCCATCGACATGCGCCCGAGCCCGCCCGTCATCATCGATCCGGACGGCCGCATCGCCTTCGTGCGGGCCAATGGCCGCGCCGGCGTCATCAGCCCCGAGGGCGCCATGACCCTGGCGAGCGATCGCGTCTGCAATCGCCCGGTCTCGGTGCAGCCCGCCGGCGCCAAGAAGTTCCTCGTCACGTGTGAAGAGGGGACCGTGGTCCTCTATTCGGATTGACTCATTCCAGGCCCCGAACAGGCTCGACCCTGAGCATTCGTCGCGTGCTCGTCCTTGACACGATGCACCATTGCGATTATGAGCCCGCGCCACATGGAGCTTGATGCGTCCTGCCTTCGTTGGGCCAAGGTAGAAAACCTCGAGAGGCTCGCCCGCGCCGTGCGCGTGTCTCTCCCCACTCAAAAACGCCACAACCGGGATGCCTACCACCGCGCCCTGGTTCGCCTGATCGCCCGCGCTCTGGAAGATCAGTCGCGCGCTCAGAACTTCATGCAACCCAGCGCTTTCGGCTGACAGCCCCGGCGAGCGTGTAACGGCCACCCCGGCCGTTCCTCCGCTCGTGCAACCCGGTGTGCCCTTCGTGGACGCTCCGGTCAGCGGCCGCCGCCCATTCGAGCGGCCCGCCCCTGGCAGCGGGCACCACGCACGACGAGCCAGCCCCGCCGCTCGTCCGTTCATGCCTCAGCCCCACCTGATTCGGTCCCGTGGCAGCGGGCACCGCCCATTCGAGCAGCCCTGCCGCTCCTCTGTCTCTGCCCCGGCGCAGGTGGTTCGCGCTCCGGTCAGCGGGCACCGCTCACGAGGAGCCCCGCCCGCGCCCGTCGATTTTGAAATGAGAGAGTCGTCTTTCGAACATTCCTTCATGGAGATGGTCGAGGGGCAATGGGTGCGTTTGCCGTTTGGGCGGCATTGCGGGGTCAGTGCCGCGGTCCTCGTGTCGGGCCTGGCATCTGGCTTCGTGGGAATGGTCGCTGGCTCGCACGAGGCCCGCTGCCAGGAATCCCCGAAGCAAGAGTCCCCGAAGCAAGAGTCCCCGAAGCAAGAGTCCCCGAAGCAAGAGTCCCCGAAGCAAGAGTCCCCGAAGCAAACACCCTCGAAGCAAGCGTCTCCGAAGCAAGAGCCCTCGCAGGTTCGCGCCCGCCTCGTCTACGAGCGGGCTCTGGGCGCCGAGGAGTGTCCCGATCATGGCGCCGCTCTCGCCACGTTCGTCGCTCGGCTCGGCGCCGAAGCGATCGAGCCTGCGGCATCCTCTCGTGTTCGTGTGACGGTCCGCGCCACGTCCGAGCACGAGGTCGCCGGGCATATCGAGCTCGTCGATGGCGACGGCCGGCGGCTCTGGGCCAATGATCTCCGTGCCCGCCGCGACGATTGCGACGCGCTCATTGAAAGCATGGCCGTCTCGCTCCGAGACTCCGTCGACGGGCGCGACCCGCCACCTGCCAAACCGGACCCATTGAGCTCGTCCGCTCTCGCTCCCGCTCCTTCGGACCCTTCACGCCTTCCCGAGCGGCATGAGCAGCCGATCATCCTCCGAGGGACCTCTTCAACATCGTCCGGCGCGACGCTCCGGCTGCCGCCGGGTGTAGCCCTCGCGCCTCCCGCCGGCCCGCTTCCCGGAAAGTCCGGCCAGGGGACTCAATCGCCGAGGCTTCCCGGAGCGTCGGATGCCGATTCGTCTGGTGCAAATGAGTCGGAGTCGGAGCCGGGTACCGGGCCCTCCTATCGGATATGGGCAGGCAGCGCCGTGGTCATTGGCGCCGCGCCGGTGCCTACCGGGCGGATTTCGTTCAATTTTGCATTGACCTGGCCGCTGGGCTCGTTTTCGGTCGAAGCGCGCGGTATAGTGCCGGCCACGGCGCACATCGGCGCCTATGACATCTCGCTCGCTCGCTGGGAGGGAGCGTTTCTGCCATGCCTCGCGCGGGGTATCTTTTTCGCCTGCGCGGCCGTATCGGCCGGCGGGATCTGGATTGAAGCTTCGAGCTCGAGAAGCGAAGTTCACAGTTTGTTGCACGTGAGCGCCGGGGTCCGTGCCGGTATCGAGCTTGCCGTCACGTCCACGCTGGGGCTGCTCGCCTTCATCGACGGCGACGCCAGCGTCTTGCCGACGACCCTTCGAGCCGGCGGTTCCGCGCTATGGGCCGAGCCCCCCGTACAGGTTGCATTGGGAATTGCAATTTCAGGGACATTTCCAGCCGCGCTGCGGGAGGGACCGCAGAAGCTTCATTGAAAGGGGATCTCATGTTGGTTTGCGCTGAAAGGCCACGATCGACGATGCGACGGAGGCGGGCGATGCTGGTCCTTTCGTCCGCCGTGCTCGGCGCCGGCTGCACACGCAGCGCCCATTTCTACACGGACTCCGGGACGGGAGTGCACGAGGACGGCGAGACCGTCCCTCCATGTCCCGGCGCCGGCGTCGCACGATGCCGGCGGTGATACGGTGAATGTCAATGATTGAATGAGACCACGTGTTGATTTCCAAATGATCCGTCCCGGAAAAGCTCATTTCCATAGGTGATGCAGTCGAGCTTCTCCACCACGGTTCGCTCCTCGGAAACCAGCGACCCTCTCGGCTCGCCGGAGTTCTCCAGCCTGCGGACGCTGCGGCGGCTCTTTTCACAAGGAGGGCTCCCGCCGTGCTCGGCGCGGAGCCCGGCAGACGACGCACGCATTGCGGCGTTCTTCACGCTGCAAGAGCTCCTCCACGTCCTCGGCGAGTTTCGCAAGGCCTGCTCCCGCGGCAGCCGTTGCCGGCTCGCCGTGAGCGAAAACGGCCGCTCGCCCGGCAAAGTCACCATCGAAATCGCCATCGTCGAGGAGCCCGATCAGGCCGCATGAAGGGCCTGTCTGACGAGCCCGAGCGACCTGCCGGCGGATGGTCCGCGTCGCTGTTCGCGTGAAGCGCGGCCGCGAAGGGTGGAGCTGCCATTCACGCGAATGACCGTGCGGGCAAGGCGCCGGTCGTTCCGCGATTCAAATTCTCGCTTCGAATGGCCCGGATGTCGGGGCGCATCGCGGCGGGCCCGCCTGCGGCTTCGCTGCGACGAGCTGCCTCGACGACCGGGGGCTATCGATCACTGCCGGGCCTTGCCGCCCGGTCTTCGACCCGCAGATAGCCGCGCTCCAGCAGATCGAACAGATCGCCCACGATCTGCTCGCGCGGGCGCGCCACGGCGAAGGTCACGGTCTCGAACAAGATCTCCTTGAGGGCGCCCAGCGTGAACGTCGCGTAGAGGCCCGCGTCGCCCTTCGCCACGATCCCCAGCTCTTGCCCCTCGATCAGGCTCTCTTGCAAGAGCGTTTTGACCCCCGAATAAAACGATTGAATCTTGGCGCCGAACTCCGGATCGAGGCCGGTCGCGTACGAGAGCAAGATCTGCGTGAGCTTGGGCTCGTCGAGCAGCACGGCCACGATCGCGCGGATGTTGTGCTTGACCTGCGCCTCGATGTCGCTGCCCAGGTCGACGTGCAAGATCGCCGCGCCGATGCGCCCGAAGAGCCCGTCGACGAGCTCCGAGAAGATCGAGCGTTTGTCCGGGAAATAAAGATAGAACGTCCCCTTCGCGACGCTGGCGGCCGCGACGATGTCGTCGATCTTGGCGTCGTGGAACCCCTTCGTCGCAAAGACATCGCGGGCTGCCCGAAGAAGATCCTGCCGGCGCTCGGCCTTGCCCATTGCAGGGCTCCTACCATCACGAGTGAAATCCGCGAAGCGCGACCGCTGACTCGCGCGTCAAACGCGTAGAACCCTACGCGTTTGGGCATCTCTTGTCCTCCCCAGCGACGCGAGTGTGCGCGTTTGCTTGTGCTGCCGCGCGCGATCGGGTACGACCGACTGACTGGCCAGTCAGTCGGCCACGCACAATCTGCGTCGGAGGCGAGCGCATGGGCAAAGTGATGATGGATCCCGTCGTGGTTGGGATCGACGTCGGGTCGACCACCGTGAAAGCGGTGGTTTTGGACCCGAATTCGCTGGAAATGCTGTGGAGCGACTACCAGCGCCACCAGACCAAGCAGCCCGAGAAGGTGCTCGAGCTCCTCGAACGCATCGAGGCCGAGCTCCCCCAGTCACCGCGCGACAAGTGGCGCGTCTTCATGACTGGATCAGGCGCGGCGCCGCTGTGCGCGACCATCGGCGCGAAGTTCGTCCAGGAAGTGAACGCGGTCACGCTCGCGGTCGAGAAGAAGCACCCCGAGGTCGGCAGCGTGATCGAGCTCGGCGGCCAGGACGCCAAGATCATCATCTTTCAAGAGGGAGCGAACGGCGAGAAGACCGCCACCCCCTCGATGAACGACAAGTGCGCCTCGGGCACGGGCGCCACCATCGACAAGTGCATGTTGAAGGTCGGCCTCGCCAACGAAGAGGTCGTCCAGATCCACTTCGACGACTCGAAGCTGCACCACGTCGCCGCCAAGTGCGGCGTGTTCGCCGAGACCGACATCGTCAACCTGATCAAGAGCGGCATCCCGGCCAAGGAGATCGCCTGCTCGCTGGCCGACGCGATCGTCCTGCAGAACCTCTCGGTGCTGACGCGCGGCTCGACGCTGAAGAGCCGCGTGTTGCTCCTCGGCGGGCCGAACACTTACCTGCCGTTCCTCATCGAGTGCTGGCAGAAGCGCATCCCGCAGGTGTGGGAGGAGCGCGGCTACGCCTGGCCCAAGGACCGGCCGATCGAAGAGACCATCTTCGTCCCCGAGAACGCGCAGTACTACGCGGCGTTCGGGGCTTGTGTTTACGGCCTCCGCGAAGAGGCCTCGGTCGGCAAATACGCCGGCATGGGCGGCCTCGTCGACTACATGCAGAACGGCCGCAAGGCGCGCCTCGGCGAGAGCGCGGGCCCGCCGCTGGTCAAGGGCGCCGACGAGATCGCCGACTTCCGCAAGCTCTACGCCATCCCGCGCTTCATCCCGCGAAAGCTCGAAGCGGGTCAGGTCGTGCGCGGGGTGATCGGCCTCGACGGCGGCTCGACGTCGTCCAAGGCGGTCCTCGTCGACGAGAACGGCGAGATCATCTGCAAGGCGTACCAGCTCTCGAAGGGCAACCCGATCCAGGACACCAAGGAGCTGCTCGCCGAAATCCGCAGCTACGTCGAGGACCAGGGCGCCAAGATCGACGTCATGGGCTTCGGCGCGACGGGCTACGCGGCCGACGTGCTCCAGGAGTGTGTCCGCGCCGACGTGAACATCGTCGAGACGGTCGCGCACATGATGAGCGCGGTGAAGTTCTTCGGCGAGGTCGACGTCATCTGCGACATCGGCGGACAGGACATCAAGGTCCTGTTCATGAAGAACGGCGACATCGCCAACTTCCGCCTCTCGAACTCGTGCTCGGCGGGCAACGGCATGTTGCTCCAGGCCATGGCCGATCAGTTCGGCCTCAAGGTCACCGAGTACGCCGACACGGCTTTCCAGGCCGAGCTGGCCCCGAAGTTCAGCTACGGCTGCGCCGTCTTCCTCGACACCGATCGGGTGAATTTTCAGAAGGAGGGCTTCTCGAAAGAGGAGCTGCTCGCCGGTCTCGCGCAGGTGCTGCCGAAGAACGTGTGGCAGTACGTCGTGCAGATCCCGCGGCTCGCCTCGCTCGGCACCCGCTACGTCCTGCAAGGCGGCACGCAGTACAACCTCGCGGCCGTCAAGGCGCAGGTCGATTACATCAAGGAGCGCGTCCCCGGCGCCGAGGTCTTCGTCCACCCGCACACCGGTGAAGCCGGGGCGCTCGGTGCCGCGTTCGAGACCCTGCGCGTCGTCAAGCGCCGCGGCAAATCCACGTTCATCGGCATCGATGCGACGTGCGCCCTCGAATACACCACGAAGAACGACGAAGAGTCGGTCTGTCACTTCTGTCCGAACGAGTGCAAGCGCACCTTCATCGACACGCAGCGGCCGGACGGGAGCAGCTCGCGCTACATCTCGGGCTTCTCGTGCGAGAAGGGCACCGTCGAGAGCGAGGCCGCGATGCTCGCGCTGGTCGCCGACCGGAAGAAGATCGCGAAGCAGTTCCCGAACCTGGTCGACTACGAGTCGAAGCAGGCCTTCCGTCACTTCTACGATCCCGCGCCGATGCCCGAAGAGGGCGCGCCGGTGAAAGACTTCGTCGTCAAGAAGGGCTTCTTGAGCATCAAGAAGGTCGAGACGACGAGGCCGTTTCGCCGCAGCGGTCCCGCGGTGAAAGAGAAGCTGCGCCGCACCCGCGTCGGTCTGCCCCGCGTGCTCAACATGTACTCGACGGCGCCGTACCTGCGGACGTACTTCGAGGCGCTGGGGATGCCGAAGCAGAACGTCGTCTTCAGCGATCACACGACCGAGGAGATGTGGGTCGAGGGCGGAAAATACGGCTCGATCGATCCGTGTTTCCCCTCGAAGGTGGCGCAGGCGCACATCCACAACCTGCTGTTTCACCACCACTCGGAAGAGAAGAAGCTCAACTACATCTTCTTCCCGATCCTCACGCACGTGCCGAGCTTCGGCGAGGGCGTGATGGACAAGACGAGCTGCCCGATCGTCGCCGGCGTGCCGGACGTCATGAAGGCCGCCTTCACGAAGGAGGTCGACTTCTTCGCGCAGCGCGGCATCGAGTACCTCGACACGCCGCTGACCTTCGCCGAGATGAACCTGACGGCGCGCCGCATGTACGAGACCTGGGGCCCGCGCCTCGGGGTCACGCAGGACGAGAGCGATCACGCGCACCGCGAAGGCATGCGCGCCCTCGCCCTGTTCGAGGACGATCTGCAGGAGAAGGGTCGCGCCATCCTGGAGACCGTCGAGGCGGAGAACCGCATCGCGATCTTGCAGGTGAGCCGGCCCTATCACTCGGATCCGGGCCTGAACCACGGCATCCCGGAAGAGTTCCAGGTGCTCGGTTACCCGATCCTGTCGATCCGCAGCATCCCGAAGGACACGGCGTACCTGTCGCGGTACTTCAAGGAAGAGCTGGCGCGCGGCCAGCACCCGCTCGACATCAACGACGTGTGGATCGAGAACTACTCGGCCAACAGCGCGCAGAAGGTGTGGGGCGTGAAGTTCGCGGCCCGCCATCCGAACGTCGCGCTGCTCGATCTGTCGAGCTTCAAGTGCGGTCACGACTCGCCGACCTACGGCCTCGTCGACAGCATCGTGACGGCGAGCGCGACGCCTTACGCGGCGCTCCACGACATCGACGCGAACAAGCCCGGCGGCTCGATCAAGATCCGCGTGAAGACCTATGCGCACACCCTGAAGCTCCACGAGGAGACCCTCGAGGACCAGGCCAAGCGGAGCGGCGAGCTGGTCAAGAACGTCGAGACGAAGAAGCTGGAGCTGCTGCAGCTCCGGGCGCAGCAGCTCGCGGCGCGACAGATCACCGACCCGGCGCTCGAGGCGCAGATCCAGATGCTGGCGGACAAGGTGCGGAGCTACATCGCTCCGATCACACCGCCGGAGCCCCCGAAGGGGCTCGTGCAGATCAAGAAGAAGTCGGCCGACGGCAGCGTCGTCCGCATGTGAGCGATCAAGAAGGACGAAAGTAGGGAGTCATGGAACAGACGACTGTCACGAATGAGACGCCCAAGAAGAAGAGCCTTCCGATCGCCGGGAAGCTCGAAGCCTTTTCCGAGGACATGGAGAAGGAGATTCAGGCATACGAAGAGTCCGAGCGCCAGCGCCTCGGGGTGAAAGCGGCCCGCAAGCAGTGGGTCGACACCATGATGAAGTCGGAGATGACCAAGGCGGAGCGCGCCAACGTGACGCTCCTCATCGGCGGTCTCACGGCCGCGCAGGACTTCCTCATCGAGGGGGCGCTCCGCGGCCTCGGGTACAAGGTCGAGTACATGACCTGCCCGGACAACGCGGCGCTGCAGGTCGGCAAGGAGTTCGGCAACCGCGCGCAGTGCAACCCGACCTACTTCACGGTCGGCAACCTGGTGAAGCACCTCATCGCGCTGCGCGACGAGAAGGGCATGTCGGCCGAGTACATCGTCAAGAACTTCTTGTTCCTGACGGCCGGCGCCTGCGGTCCGTGCCGCTTCGGCATGTACGTCACGGAGTACCGCAAGGCGCTCCGCGACGCGGGCTTCGACGGCTTCCGCGTCATGCTGTTCCAGCAGCAGGGCGGCCTGTCGCAGGCGACGGGCGACGACGTCGGGATCGAGATGGGCCCGCCCTTCTTCATCTCGATCATCAAGGCCGTCGTCTGCGGTGACGTGCTCAACGCCATCGGTTACCGCATTCGCCCCTACGAAATCGAGCCGGGCGCGACGAACCGCGCGACCGAAGAGGCGAAGAAGACGATCTACAAGGCGCTCTTCGAGGGCACCAACGTGTTCGTCGCCCTCGCGAAGTGCAAGCCGCTGTTCGCGGGCATCAAGGTCGACAAGCTCCGCCCGCGGGCCAAGAGCGCCATCATCGGCGAGTTCTGGGCCATGACGACCGAGGGCGACGGCAACTACGCTCTCCAGAAGTTCCTCGAGAGCGAGGGCGGCGAGTGCGACATCCAGCTCACCACCGCGTGGCTGCTCTACAACATCTGGGAAGTGTCGCGCGACACCCTGGTCCGCGACGATCTGCGCGAAGCCGACGGCGGCAAGTACGGCCTCGAGGGCATGGACGAGATCGGCGTCGCGAAGCGTCAGGCGACGCTCCGCCTCGCGGAGATCGGTCTGCGCCTGGGCTTCAAGGCGTTCGCCACCCCGGCCGGCCTGCGCCACTACCCGCTGCCCGACATGGACGAGGTGGCCGCTGTCGCCGACGAGTATTACTCGAACGATCTGCGCGGCGGCGAAGGCCACATGGAGGTCGGCAAGCTGATCCTGAACGCCGTGCACAACAAGGCGCACGTGACGGTGAGCGTGAAGCCCTTCGGCTGCATGCCCTCGTCGGGCGTGTCCGACGGCGTGCAGTCGCTGATCGTGGGCAAGTTCCCCGGCACCATCTACTGCGCGGTGGAGACCAGCGGCGACGGCGCCACGAACTTCTACTCGCGCGTGCAGATGTACATGTTCAAGGCGCGCATCGCGGCCGA
>Ga0163144_10024458_pt1 | contig 11847 bp, 8 predicted proteins | sample OliLak19BULKMAT1_FD_123175 | JGI IMG/M metagenome (GOLD analysis project Ga0163144, IMG submission 123175) | Freshwater microbial mat bacterial communities from Lake Vanda, McMurdo Dry Valleys, Antarctica - Oligotrophic Lake LV.19.BULKMAT1 | ecosystem: Environmental > Aquatic > Freshwater > Lake...
GTGGCGGAGTCAGGCGCCGTTCCGGGTTTCACGCCGAAGGTGAAAACCGTCAACGCGCAAGGCCTGGTGTCGATCGTCTTGTCCGCCGATCAGCTCGGCGCGACCCAGTTGCTCCCGCCACTGACCGATATCACGTATCACAGTGGCCGGCTCTACATCACGCACCGACAGGCCGGAGCGAACGGCTGGGCTGTCGGCGCCGTCTCGCGATTCAACCCTTCTGATCCCGTCGGCACTTTTCAAACCCTGCTGACGAACCTGCCGTCATCAGGCGACCATCACACCGACGAGATCGCGTTCGACACCGCCGGCCGCGCGTACTTCTCCCTTGGCACCGCCACCAACTCGAGCGTCGTGGGACCAGACAACTGGTTCATCACGGGATGGCTGCAGATGTTTCCGACCTTCCATGGATTCCCCGCGGTGCCGCTGGTGTTGAACGGGACGTCGTTCAGGACGCCCGTTCCCTTCCCGCTCGATCCAGAGGCCGATGACCTGACGGCTCCGTACATGCCGTTCGGCTCCGGTCCCGTCGCCCCGGGAACCACGGTTCCAGCTGCCACGCCAGCGACACCCCAGGAAGGCATCATCGCCGGCAACGGCGCAGTCTATTCGTTCGATCCAGATGTTACGCAGCCGGCGAGCACGCTTCGACTGGAGGCATGGGGCTTCCGCAATCCCTTCGGCGTCGGCTTTGACCCGTTCGAGCCAGGCGTGCTCTTCGTCGCCAACAATGGTGCCGATATTCGCACCGCGATGGTCGATGGACAGTTGACGGTGGTGGAGCCGCGGCCGATCGACAACGACTGGGACGACTTGTTTCGGCTGAATGTGGGCGGCGCAGCGGAGTTCTTCGGCTTCCCCGACTACTTCCACGACCCCTCGAGCGGGTCCTCCCTCCCGGTCGACGCATCGCTGTTCTGCGCGTCCGCTCCTGAACCGCCAATCACGTGCCCGTCGTTCGTGCTCGACCCGACGTTCCGCTCATCGCTGACAGTACAGCCTGCGTTCGCTGAATTCGAGCTGCATTCGTCAGCGAACAAGTTCGATACGGCCGTTGATCCGAGATTCCGATTTACGGGCGACATGTTCGTCGCGGAGACCGGCGCATTCGTCCCCAGCACGGGCGCGCGGCAGTTCTCCGGATACAAGGTCGTGCGCGTCGATCGGGCGTCTGGCGCGGTGCACGATTTCGTGGCGAACGTGGGCAGTACGCCGCAGGAGCTCTTCGACCCCGCCACCTTCAACAAGCCGATCGACGTCAAGTTCAGCGGTGAGCTGATGTTCATCGTCGACTTTGGTGTATTCGAGCCAGGACTGCAGCTCCAGCAGCCGGGTACCGGGAAGATCTGGCTGGTGGCTCATGGCAAGTCCGGTCTGGTTCGCTTTCGGAGATGACTCGTCCCGCGTCGAACCGCAAGCACGATGCTGTGCCTGGGAGAGACTGCCGGGGGGGAGGCGCAAGGTCGCTATTCTCCGTCCTGGGAACATCGAGTCGTCGGCACCGCATCGAACCATTGTTCGTTCAGGCACCGGGGGAGACTGTGAGTCGTTCAACACATATCGCACTTGGCGCCGACAGTGCAGGGCCGATGGTAGCGGGTTGTGGTCACATGAAGGCAGCCGGAGGAGCATGATGAATCTCGGAAGAGCATTTCTGGCCGGTGTGATCGGCGGGATCGTGATGTCGATGGGCCTTGCGATGGGGCGTGCCACGGGGATGCCGGCAAATCTCGAGATGATGCTCGGGACCATGCTGCTGGAGCCTGGTACGGCTGCCTTCATGCTGGGGATGGTCATGCACCTGGTGATATCCGGATTGATCGCGCTGATCTACGCGTGGGGCTTCGCGACGCTCACCCACCGGTCGAGCGCCCTGATCGGCGCAGGATTCGGATTCATCCACGCCATCATTGGTGGCATGTTCATGGGCATGATGCCGATGATGCACCCGCTGATTCCGGAGATGATGCCCGCGCCTGGTGCTTTCATGTCGAATCTCGGCATGATGGGCGTGTTGGCGGAGTTCGTCGTGCACATCCTGTATGGCGCGGTTGTCGGCGCCATCTATACACCGGCACACATCCACAGCCCCGCCCACGCTTCGACTAGGCGAGACACCGTATGAAGCAGAACATGCAAGACACACACGGCTCAATCACGGCTAGAGCGACTCAAGCGGCGTGCGTGCGAGATCTACCAGGCGCGCGGAGCAACCGGCGGCCGCGCGATGGACGACTGGCTTGCAGGCGGAGCCGGAGATTGACGTGGCGCCCATGCCGGCGCCGCGGGATCCAGACGTCATTCGCGGCATGTGAAGTTGAGAGACACGGTTTCGGACTATTTCCTGCGCCGGCTGAACGAGTGGGACATCTGTCGCCAGGGGTGTTGGGTCGGCTAATCCTGGTTCCGTTGACCCGCGCTGCTCGTTACTCTTGTGACGCGGGATTGTGATGGCGCTCCTCTTCGCGACGGGCATCGAATGCAAGCTATTCAACTGTCGCGGGCACACGTCGCGAACCGTTCACGGGGTTTAGGAAGAACGAGGAGACTACGAATGAATGGCAATGATCTCAGCCCGGAAGAACGGCGCCATCGGGGCACCTATCTCGCGAAGGACGAGATGCCGGGCTATCCCGGCGGCAAGACCGCTATTCTAATCATCGATCCAGTGAACGACTTCCTCTCTGAGGGCGGAGCGGCCTGGGAGCTTACCAAGGGGACTGTCGAGCATAACGACGTGGTGACGCATCTTCGCCAGCTCATCGACGGCGCGCACCAGCGCAGCGTTCCGCTGCTCTTCGGGCCGATGGCCTACACAGAAGAGGATTATGCTGAGCACGCGCTTCAGAGGCGCAGCGGCATCAACCGCATCATGTACGAAAAGAAGATGTTTCTCGCCGGAAGCTGGGGCGCCGACTTCCATCCGGATCTCCAGCCCTCGGCCGTCGACATAATCCTCCAGCCACACAAGTCGACCGACGTGTTCATGACCGATCTGCCGGGGCAACTCGAACGGCTCGGCACCACCCATCTGGTGATTGCCGGGATGGCGGCCAATCTGTGTTGCGAGTCGACGGGGCGACATGCAGTGGAGCGTGGCTTCGACGTTACCTATTTATCGGACGCGATCGGCTCCGAAAGTATGCCCTCGTACGAGGCCGCGATCCGGCTCAATTATCCGCTCCTCAGCAATGCCGTCATCACTGTCGAGGAGTTCTTCCGCGCCCTCGATGGCCAAGCGGCTGGCGGGATCCTCGTGCAGGAAGGCGATACCGTGCGCGGGTCGGATCATGGGGAGATTGGCACGGTGACACGGGTCCTGGCCGCCAGCGTCGAGCACGAGGCCTGCCTTCTGGTTCCGCAGGGCTTGATCTTCAGCTCGGACACCTACATTCCCATGAATGCAGTGGTTCAGCAGTCCGGCAGCGACGTTTACATCAACGTGCCGAAGCTGGTTGCGAGCACGATGCCGTGGGACAAGCCACCAACGCCGTCTGATCGAGCGGAGAAAAATGGGGCGCCGGCAGCCTCTGTCGACAAGCTTTATCGCAGCTTCGAACCGACGGGCGGAGCGAGCGTGGCGAGTAGTGGCTTCCCGGCTGACCAATCACAGATACCTCGGTGAAGCGCCACGACGCGACCACCGACGGCCTTCGTATGTCCTGGCTCGAGCAGGGCGTCGAGAGCCGGAAAGCCTTGGGAGCGCTTCCGCAACTGCCAGAGTATAGGCGGTGTCGAGTTGCGCGATCTGCGGATCAACGAAGCGGCGCCTCCCAGGAATCAAGTAGAGCCGGGAATGAACCTTATAGCCGCGGATGGTACTTGAGCTGGCGTACCCGCAGTGCGCGAACCACTGGTGACAGTGATGCGGCTTGACGACATGTCGGGCGGCGAGGGTGACCTGATGCAGGGGGGCGGCCGTTGCGCGGCGCGAAGGCCCGAATCCGTTTCTTCAGCAGCGCCCAGGCACTCTCGATCGGGTTGTAGTCGTACGAGTACGGCGCCAGGAAGTGCACGCGGGCCCCGCGCGACTGGATAATCCAGCGCACGCACGGGCCGTTGTGGGCGCGCAAGTTGTCGAGGACGCCGATGTCCCCCTCACGCAGTTGCGGCGCCAGTCGATCGCGCGCTCACGCCACACACGAGTCGGCCGTGGCCACCGACCACTGCGTCCCCAGCGGGACCCAGCCGTCGTGACCGATCGCGCCGATTAGCGTCAGATTCTTGCGCCAGTTCATCACTGAAGGTGGCCCTCAAGCTTGATCGCGAAGACCGCCGGCTCGGCGAACGGCCGATCCGTTTCTGGGGACGAGCGGGGCTCGGAGGCGTACAGACGGGGAGTTCAACGCGGACGCCGACTGGTTCCACGCCGATCCCAAGCCCGAAGCCGAGATGACCAAGGGCCGATTGCGTTCTGGAAGGACGTTGAGGTCGAGGCATGAGGAGCATCACATGAGCAACAGCAAGCCCGTCATCGACTTCGACGTCGCCGTGATCGGCGCCGGCCAGGCCGGACCGACCCTGGCCATGAAGCTGGCTGGGCGCGGTGAGAAGGTTGCCCTGATCGAAGGGGGGCTGGTCGGCGGCTCGTGCGTCAATCACGGTTGCACGCCGACCAAAACCCTGCGCAAAAGTGCGCGGGTCGCACACCTGGCGCGTCGTGCGGGCGACTTCGGCATCCAGGCCGGGAAGGTCGACGTCGACTTCGCGGCCGCGATGGGGCGGATGCAGCAGCGGGTCGACGAGTCGCGCGCGGGGCTGGAAGAATCGATCACCGGGCAGGACGGCCTGACCATACTGCGGGGCTGGGGCGCCTTTGCGGGCCGAGCCGGAGACGGGTTCGAGCTGACCGTCGGTGACCAGGCGCTGCGGGCCACGCGGGTCTTCCTCAACACCGGCACCCGCGCGTTCATCCCGCCGCTGCCGGGCATCGATGACGTGCCGCACTTGGACAACGTCAGCCTGCTCCAGCTGCGCGAGCGTCCGCGCCATCTGATCATCATCGGCGGCAGTTACATCGGCCTCGAAATGGGGCAGATCTTTCGCCGGCTCGGCAGCGAAGTCACCGTGATCGAGGCTGGCCCGCGCATCACCGGCCGCGAGAACAAGGCGGTCTCGAAGGCCCTCACCGAGATGCTGCAGGCCGAGGGCATCCGCTTCCACACCGGCAACGAGGTCGAGAAGGTGGAAAAGAGTTCCGATGCTGGGATCGCCGTGAAGGTGGGTGGACAGCGGGTCGAAGGCTCGCACCTGTTGGTCGCCACCGGGCGTAGCCCGAACACCGAGCGCCTCAACCTGGCTGCGGTCGCGGTCGAGACCGACGAGCGCGGCTTCGTGCCCACCAATGGCAAGCTGGAAACCAATGTGCCGGGCATCTGGGCGGTCGGCGACATCAACAAGCGCGGTGCCTTCACCCACACCAGCTACCAGGACGGCCAGATCGTGCTGGCCAATCTCAAGGGCGGCGCACGTTCCGCCGATGGCCGGGTATCGACCTACGCGATGTACACCGATCCGCCGCTGGGCCGGGTCGGCCTGTCGGAGGCGCAGGCCCGCGAGTCGGGCCGCGCCACGCTTGTGGCGAACTTTCAGATGAAGGACGTCAGCCGGGCCAAGGAGGAGAGCGAGACCGTGGGCCTGATGCAGATCCTGGTCGACCAGCAGAGCGAAGAGATCGTCGGTGCGTCGCTGCTGGGGTTCGGGTGCGACGAGGTGATCCAGGTGATCAGCAATTTCATGGCCACCGGCGCCCGCTACCAAGTGCTGCGCGATGCCTTGCCGATCCATCCCACGGTCGCGGAATTCCTGCCCTTCCTGCTGGACAAGCTCGAGCCGCTGAAGTAGCCCCTCCCGGCTTTATTGAGCTCGAAAGATGACTTTCGAGCCGCCTGCCTTCACGGGACGTGTCCGAACTCGTCGCGCCGCTGTCGGCCTGCCTTGCCTTCAGACCGGCCTGGTCGAGCAGAAAGCCCTTGACCACGCGATGCGCAACCTGCAGCTCCGGCGTCAGCAGATTCGGTTGTGCGGCCAGCCCGCTACATCACACGACCGGCCTTGGCCAACGAGTGCGTTCAAATCAACATCGGCAGGTGGTGCTCACGCTGAAGACGCCCTGGCGCGACGGCACCACCCACACCGTGAGGTCGCCGCTGAAGTTCATCCAGCGCCTGGCCACGCGGATACTGCGGCAGCACCTGCACCGGTCGACTGGGGTTGCATAATCGATCGCTCAGCGCCGAGGGGCGACCACTGACCCGCGTCGACCCTTGCGGTGTCGCACAACAGTGCTCTGTGCGTGGTCACCACCTCAACCAGCGCTGCAGCAGCCAGCGGATCGTCGGCGTGAGACGCGTGCGGTTGTAGGCGTCCGCTGCCTTCTTGATCGCGTCCGCCTGGGTCGGGTAGGCGTGTATGACGCTGGCCAGGGTGCCCAGTCCGATGCCCGCGACCATCGCCAGCGTGATCTCGTTGATCATCTCACCCGCATGGCTGGCGACGATGGTCGCGCCGAGAATGCGATCGGTGCGCTCCCTGACGTGGATCTTGACGAACCCCGCTTCCTCACCGTCGGCGATCGCGCGGTCCACATCGTGCATCGGGACCGTGAACGTCTTTACCGGAAGGCCCCGCTCGTGGGCCTGCCGCACGTAGAGGCCGACATGGGCGATCTCCGGATCGGTGTAGGTGCACCAGGGAATCGTCAGGGCACTCAGTCGCTGGCGGCCGCCGAACAACGCGTTCCTGACCACGATGCGCGCCGACGCGTCGGCGGTATGCGTGAACTTGTGCTCCAGGCAGACATCGCCGGCCGCGTACACCCGCGGATTGCTCGTCTGCAGGAAGTCGTTGACCCGGATGCCGGTGGTGGCATCGCAGTCGATATCCGCGGCCCCCAACTCGAGTCCCTCGACATTCGGCAGCCGGCCCGTGCCGACGAGGATGGCGTCAACCGTGACCGTGCTCTGGTAGTCGTCGCTGACCAGATCGACGACCTTCTGCCCGGCTTCCACGCGTACGCCGACGGCGGTGGTGTTGAGCCGCACCTCGATGCCATCGCGCGCGAAGGCGTCCGACAGGAGCTGCGCGGCGTCGCGCTCTTCCTGCGGCAGGAAGAGCGGCCAGCTCTGCACGATGACCGTCTTCGCCCCGAAGCGGCAGAACGCCTGCGCCAGCTCGCAACCGAGCGGGCCGCCGCCGACGACCAGCAGGCGGCGCGGCAGCTCGGTCAGGTCGAAGACGTTCTCGTTGGTCAGATAACCGGCCGCAACGAGGCCCGGAATCGATGGCGTGTCCGGCCGTGCGCCAGTCGCGATGAGCGCCTTCGTGAAGCGCAGTTGCGTGCCGTCCACGGTGAGCGTATCGGTTCCGGTGAAGCGCGCCTGACCGAAGAACAGATCGACGCCGGCGGCGACCAGCCGACGCGCCGAATCTGCTCGACTGATGCGGGCGCGAATCCCGCGCATGTGCGCCATCGCGGCCGGAAAGTCGACGCGGACATCGGCTGGCGCTCGGGCGCCATGCTGCTCGGCGCGGCGCATCTCGGCGTAGACACGAGACGTGCGGATGAGGGCTTTCGACGGCACGCAGCCCACATTCAGGCAGTCGCCGCCGAGCAGGTGGCGCTCGACGAGCGCGACCCTCGCACCCAGTGCCGCCGCGGCGTGCGCCGCCACCAATCCGGCCGTGCCGGCACCGATGACCACCAGGCTGTACCGGTTCGCGGGCTGCGGTTGGCGCCAGCCGGCCGGATGCACGTTACCCAGCCGCTCGCGCTCGTAGGCGTCCTGCGGAGTGGTCGAGGAGACGTCGTCGTGTAGCTGCATCATGATCATCCGTGGCTGACGACCGCTACAGCCAGCCCCCGCGAAATCCGGCGCGCCGCAACCCCGCGGTCACGTGGGCACAGCCCCTCATGAGCTGCCAGATCAGTTGGGTGCGGTGGTTCTCGATCATCAGGACCACGATGCCCTGGTCGAGCCCGAACAGGCCGGCCGACACCCACGCCCCTCCGGCGGCGCTGGAGAGTGTCGGATTCACGCTGCTCGCGTAGCGCCCGGCGGAGAGCATCTCTGGATAGCGCTGCAGCATGGTCTGCGCGGCGCGCAAGGCGATCTCGGGGGCGAACGGCAACGACGCCAGCGCCGCCCAGCCGCCAAGGCTGCCGTCATCGGGACCGTACGGCACCCCGCGCGCGGCATAGCCGAAGGAGCGGCGCCGCACGCCGCCCGCTTCCGGCATCTGCTGGCTGGGGCCGTCACAGGCGGTCAGGCCCCAGCAGTCTTCATCGTAGCCACGGAACCCGAGTGGGTTGCGTCGGGCGTACTCACGCTGCACTTCGGTCGCGCGCCGGCTGTTCTCGAAATAGTCGCACCCCTTCTCGCGCATGAAGCGATCCCGGATGCCGCGAAAGTCGATCCAGGCGTGCGAGAACTGGTGGATGAACAGCGGCCCTGCATACAGGAAGTCGTAGCCGTACAAGTTCTCCCACTGGTACGTGGCCGTCCAGGCCTGGTAGCAGCTGTCCGCAGGCGGATGGCTTGGCGATCCCAGGGCGAGGACGTAAAGGACGATCGACTCGTTGTATCCATCCCACCCGTAGTTCAGGAAGCCGCTCTCGGGTTTCCAGCCTTGCCTGATCGTGGCCGCGCCCCCCTGTGACCACCGCCAGTCGACCCGAAGGTAGAGCGTCTCGGCGAGCGCGCGCAGCTCGGTTTCCTCGGCCGTCGTCGCAGTGAAGTAGCGCCCGGCGGTCAGCGCTCCGGCGATGAGGAGCGCAGTGTCGATCGTCGACAGCTCCGAGCGCCAGACGCGAGCGCCGGTGCGCATGTCGAGGAAGTGGTAGTAGAACCCCTTGTAACCCGTGGCGTCCGGACTGCCGCTCTGATCGCTGCCGCTGAAGAAGCGGAGCGTCGCGAGAGAGAAGGCTACGGCGTCGGCCCGCGCCATCCAGCCCCGCTCCACCGCCACCGGATACGCCGACAGGGCGAACCCGACGACCGCGATGCTCGCTGGCGAACCCTCGCGCGACGTGTCGGCGACGAGTCCGTTGGCGGGATTCACCGCCTGCAGGAAGTAGCCGAAGGCGGCGCGCTGGAGCCGGTCGAGCGTCTGCTCGTCCATCGCTGGCTCGCTGCTCACCCGGCGCCTGCCAATGACGGCTCGAGCGCGAGCTCCAGCGTGACGGCCGCAACCGAGTGTGGAGGGAGCTCGACATCGAAACGGATCGCTCGCTCCGCGTAAGCGACGCTCAGGGGCTCCTTCACCAGACGAGAGGCCGCCTCGAGCTGCGCCACTTGCGCGCGGCTCGGATACTCAGGCTCGCCCATCTCCTGCCACAGACGGCGTGGGTTGGCGTGGTCCTCGTCGATGCGCTCGATGGAGGACGCTAGTGGCGCGCCGGCGTCGGTGAGGCAGACTGTCACGCGCTGCGTCGCGAGGTCGTGGCGCGGCTGAGCGTGGTTGGTCAGGAACACGGTGGTCGACTGGCCTTTGCGGACGACCCAGGCATCGACGGTCTCGTGGGTGCCGGTGACCGGCAACAGCTCGTCGCCGAGTGCGTGCAGGAGCTGGAAGGCTCGGTAGATTGGCTTCGGGACGCCGTAGAGATTGAGCAGGCCGAACCCGCCGTGGAACGGGCTCGAGGGAAAGTAGTTCTCTTCGAAGATGTCCGTGAAGGTCCAGAAGCTGTAACCGTCGACGAAGGGGTCGGTCTCCAGCACGATCTTCGCAGCGTAGGCAGCGGCGAACGGCTCGTCGTGGTAATGGTCACGCGGATTCGATGAGATGTTCCATTCGGTGAAGTAGACGGGCCGATCGCGCGCGAGCGCGCGCACGAGCTTCGCCCGATCGCGCATGAGATGACGCGGACTGTTGGCGAGCTGCTCCTCCGTGTCCGCACCCTCGAACCCGAGGGGATCGGTCGGGTAGATGTGCGTGCTGATGAAGTCCACTGGAAGGCGGTTCCGCTCGCCGTAGTCGAGCAGCTCGTCGATCCACGCGGTCATGGCGGTTGCCGGGCCGCCGACGCGCAGCGATGCGTCCACGGTTTTGATGGCCTGAACGGTGTGGGCGTAGAGCTTGAGGTAGTCGTCCTGCGTCCCCGTCCAGAACGCCGGCAGGTTTGGTTCGTTCCAGACTTCGAAGAACCACTGGCGCACTTCGGCGATGCCGTACCGCTCGACCCAGTGGCCGACCAGCTTCCGGATGAGCGTGGCCCAGGCGTCGTAGTCGGCCGGCGGGGTGACGTTGCCGCGGAAACGAAACACGGTCTCGCGGCCCGACGCCAGCATCTCTGGCATGAAGCCCAACTCGACGAAGGGGCGCATGCCAATCGACAGCAGAAAGACCCAGATGCGATCCGCGTTGAAGAAGGAGTACAGCGGTTTCTCCTGGTGAGCGATCAGGGTGCCCATGTCGTCGGTGAGCAACCCGTGAAAGCGGACGTGCCGGAAGCCGAGCTCGTCGTGGCAGCGTGTGAGCTGCCCTTGCCAATCCGCGCGCAGCGCCAGCACCGCACGGCTGCTGCCGACCGTGTGCTCCCAGGCGTGCCTCAACGGTGCGGCTGGTGCGGACAAGGACGAGTTGAAGGTGACGGTCATAGGGAGTCTTCCAGCGCGCCCGGGTCGTCGGCCCTCAAGACCAATGGGGCGAAGGATTCGTCAGCGCCCCGCAGGCGGTCGATCAAGGCTCTTCACGGTCACTGTGAACCTCAACGGCACACGGGTGACGATCGATCGTGAGCTGCACGATCTGGTAGTCGTGCTTACCGGGCGCGTAGAGGTGCATCTTGGGTCGCGGCGTCGCCTGCACGGACACAGTCAATCGATGTCCCGGTGCTGTCCCTACATCGCTGATGGCGGCCGTCACCGCGACGTGACTTGTCGTCGATGACACGGGCGCGCCCGTCGGAGCGGCGCCCAGCGTCGCCAGGACTTTGGCGGCCGTGTACCGCTCCTGGTAGGCGTCTTCGAAGAACCGCGACACGACCCGGCCCGAGCGATCGACGATGAACGTGCCGGGATGGGGAATGCCGTAGGCACGTGTCTTGGGATCGACCGTGTTGTTGAACAGCCCGTACCGTTTGATGATGGCCGAGCCTGGGTCGGACACGAGCGGGAACGCGATGCCGCGCGAGTCCGCGAACTTCTTCAGTGTCTCGGACGCGTCGTAGGTGATCGAAACCAAGCCGAGCCCCTGGCGCTTGATGTCGTCGTACCGGCTTGGCAGCTCCACGAGCTGCGTTCTGCAGTACGGCCACCAGTCGGCTGAGCGGTTGAACACCAGCATCAGCCCCTTGGGTCCGGCGAGCGATTCGAGCGACTGCGTCTTGCCGAACTGGTCGACGCCCGAGAAGGCGGGAACGACGGTACCGACTTGCGGGCTTAGTTTCGAGGTATCAACAGTCTCTGGCGCCTGCCCGTTCAGGGCCGCGGCGGAGACGACCAGGCTCGCAAGCCGCAATGAGGTCCAACGCTTCTTGCACAGCAATATCACGCGCACATCCTTTCAGATTCGCGACATTCTACCGTGGAGATGCCGCTCGCACAGGGACCGACACGAGTCGGCGGACGATTGGATCCAGCTCGTCCCACGTCATGGCGCCGGGGTGATAGAGCCTGATGATGCCGCACATCGGAAGACCTCAGGCAGCTGTCCGAGGGCCCACTCCGCGTCTGGCGATAGTGCGTCGCCGAGAAACTCGGCTTCCCAGTCGTAGTACGGTGGGCGCGCCGCTCGGAAAGTAGACCAATACGCCGCTCAGAAAGTAGACCACCTGAGGGCGGTTCATTCTACGCGGTTCCGAGTGAGTGACTGCCTGTCCGATCGTCGGTCCGTGTTCCTCCA
>Ga0163144_10024459_pt1 | contig 11846 bp, 7 predicted proteins | sample OliLak19BULKMAT1_FD_123175 | JGI IMG/M metagenome (GOLD analysis project Ga0163144, IMG submission 123175) | Freshwater microbial mat bacterial communities from Lake Vanda, McMurdo Dry Valleys, Antarctica - Oligotrophic Lake LV.19.BULKMAT1 | ecosystem: Environmental > Aquatic > Freshwater > Lake...
CGCTGGGCGGAATAGCATTTTGTTGTGTTGGTTTTCTTATAGCAGCTGGCCAACTCGCAACAACAATTCTCGCGGACGAAAAACCGGGCGAGAAGCCGGTGCAGAAAACTGCTGAAAGCTCTGCGGACAAAACTGCCGAAAAAGTTGTCGACCCTCAAGTCGCGGCGTTGTGGGCGGCGATGAACGAATTGCCTCCCGCCGTAAAACCTGGCGAATGCTACGTGCGAGTGCGAGTCTCTGCGAAATCTGAGACGACTGAAGAACGTGTGTTGGTCAAACCGGAAGCGATTCGGTACGAGGTCACACCCGCTGAATTTAAGGAAAGCGAAAAGGAGATCGTCATCAAACCCGAGTCGATCACTTACGAGATTGTTCCCGCTCAATTCGAAACCAAAGAAGTCGAAGTCCTTCTCGCTCCTGACTTCACCAAGATGACTGCAACCGAGCCGCTATTCCAATCGGAAGAGAAGCAAGTCGAAACGCGCGCCGCGAGATTGGCCTTAAAGCTCGATGCAAACCCGCTGGGTGCTGGCGGCGGTTTAAATACTGAAGTGCTCAGCCTCGCGCAGGACGCAGCCGAAATCAAAGCTTACACTCGCAACCTGCTCACCAAACCAGCCCAAGTGCAGCAAGAGAAAATTCCTCGTACAGTCGAAAAAATCGCGACCCAGGTGCTCGTCAAACCAGCCGAAGTCAAAGAGATCAAAGTGCCTGCGGAAGTGAAGAAGGTTACGGTTCGCGAGCTGGTTCGACCCGCGACCAAGAAGGAAATCAAAATACCGGCTGAGTACACCACCGTTTCGCGTCAACGATTGATAACTCCAGAGAAAATTGTGTGGCGGCGCATCGTGTGCACCGCTCAGATGACTCCTGAACTGATCACGAACATTCAAACGAAGCTGAAAGAAAAAGGAGTCGACCCTGGGGAGCTCAACGGGCAACTGTCCGATGCCACCAAAGCCGCTCTCGTCAATTACCAAGCTCAGCACTCGTTAGCTCAAGGTGGTTTGACCTACGAATTCCTCAACCATCTAGGTATCACACCCTAGTCGGAACAACTAAGACTAAGCAGATCCAGAACATCGAGCGGCTATTCGTAATGCAGGGCGGACGCGATTTTCAAACGAGCCGCTCGCTCGGCGGGCAATAGCGACGCGAGTAACACGATCAGCAGGCCGAGCGCCAAGCAGCCGATCACTAAACCATAGCGCAGTTCGAAAACGACATTGTGTCCGAGAATGCTGAAGGCAGATAAGCCGATCACGTAGGCGACGAAGACACCAGCGATCGCACCCGGGACCAAGCCGATAATCCCAAGTAACATCGCTTGCGCAAAAATCATGCGACGTACTTGGCTTCGCGTCATCGCTACCACCCGCAGCATGCCGATCTCGCGAGTTTGTTCGAGGATGTTCATGGTCAACGTATTGACCAATCCCATCGCGGCGATGATGCAACCGAGAGCGAGTAACATCCATAGACTGGCGATGATTCCATCGACCATGTTGTTGATGAACCCAACCACTTCGATGTAAGATTGAAGGATAAGATGATTTTCTTGGCAGATAACTTGCAACTGCTGCTCAACGTCCGCCAAGCGACTATCGTCGGCTTGGATCACATAAGCATCCACGCCGCTGACGTCCAGCAGTTCTTCGGCTAGAGTGCGATGAAGATAAATCGTTAGTCCGCCAGCGAAGTATTCGTTGGTGGTCGCGACGATTTCTAAGTTCTTCGTGCCAAATTTGGTTTCGAGCGGAATGGTGTCGCCGGCGTGCAAGCCGAGTCGCTGAGTAAGCACGGTGCCTACAACCACTTTGCCCGCTTGCAATCCTGCCAGCGCTTCATCGGGAGTGCCTTCAATGAGGTCAAAGAAGTCTGTTGATTTGCCGATAAAGTTTCGAACGACAACCAGCACTGAATTTTCGCCTGAGCGAGCGTTTACATAGCGAATAGCGTCTAGTGATTGAATGCCGGTAACTTGTTTGAGTTTGTCTTCGATATCCGCAGGCATGTCGGCAGCCGCGCCAGTGGCGACATCAGGATTCGTGGCGCGCACAAAGAAGTCGCCGATGATGGCACGCGTGTACCAATCGCGAACGTTGGCGACGTTATCGAGCACATTGCCAGCCATACCTGTACTGGTGCTGATCGCAATGAAGAGCACACCGATCGTGAGCGCGCTGCGACCGATGTGTCGAGTTATCTGACGCTGAGCCAATTCGGCTTCGACACCTAACCAAGGCCGCATCCAACCGGCTAATACACTTGAAATGGGGCCCAGGATACTTGGGATAATCAGAACGAAAGCCAGCAAGAGAATGACGACTGCGACCACATCCCCGCCAAGTGGTAACCATCCCAAGACAGCCGGAATCAAGACAGCGATTCCCAACCCCATCGTTAGTAAACTGACCGGCCGCGTGGCCGCAATGACCTCTTGATTGTGAGACACATTGATGGCGCGGATGGCTTCGATCGGATGCACAGAGCTCGCTCGCCGCGCCGGTAGAATAGCACCGACAACCGAAACAACTACTCCGATGGACACCGCGATTGCGAACGGTTGCCAAGTCAAAGTTGCTCCCGGCAAGTTCGTTTGAGTCATTTTTTCAGTTGCGTTGGAGATCAAGTCCGCTCCATAAACACCGAGCACGCATCCTAGCGTAGCGGCTAGTACGCTGATTCCGATCGCTTCTCGCAAGATCATCCAGCCGACTTGACGTTTCGTCGCTCCGATCGCTCGCAAAATCCCTAACTGACGACGTCGCTCGCCGACCGCCATTTGGAACGTGTTGTAAATAATGAACGCAGAGATCAGAACCGCGAAAGCGATCGCCATGCGCAGTCCATTTTCCGTCGCGAACATCGTCTCCTCAGCCATCTGACTGCGAGTCCGAGGGACTTGAACCGTAATTCCCTGAGGCAAGCGTTCGAGCAAAGCGGCTTTAACATCCTCCGCCTGGCTTCCTTCCTTAACAATCAGTTGTACCTGATCGATCGTCGACTTCGACCCAAACGTGGCCTCGGCGGCGGGGAGCACCAAGTAAGCGGCACCGCCCAGCGAAATCGCGTTCGTTCCGTTCGGTGTAGCCAGACCGACCACCTTAAACTCTTTCAGCCCCCCGCCGGAAAGCAATTTGATGTCATCGCCGACGTTGATCTTCAGTGACTTCGCAAAGCTCGCATCCAGCACTACATCCTTGAGCGTCTTGAGCTGCGTTCCTTCGGAAATGCTGTAGTCGCGAACGAGTTGGTCGATGCGCGGATCGATACCGAGAACTTGGGTTCTCGCGTCGCCTTCGCCATGAAACAGCTTGGCGAATCTTTGGAGTGAAGGAATAGCGACGTCGACTCCTTCAGTCTCACGAATCACCGCCAGCAAGCTGTAAGCAAACCCGGCGGAACCGTCCGAAATGATTTCCAAGTCGGCTTTGCCCGAAACCGCTCGAAGCATATCGCTTTGCGCTTGCCGAGTGGTCGCGATCGAAAGCAGCACGGCCACGACAGCGCCGACGCCAATCGCGATGCTGGCAATCGTCAGTACGGCTCGAAGCGGTCGCGCGGTAACTTCACGAATGCTGAATTGCCCCAAAGCCATCCCGGAAGCCCCTTTGAATACTGACTTGTTGACTATTGACTTGCGGCTCCATGCACTCGAATCGAAGCCCGGGCAGTGGTGCGATCAGTCACCAGTTGCGCATTTTCGGTCGGACCGTCGAATTCAATGGCACCGTCGCGGATTTTGATGATTCGACCGGCGATTGTGGCGACCGAAGGGTCGTGAGTAACCATTACGATGGTCTGCTTTCGCAGCGTAACGAGGTCAGTTAGCAATTTGGCGACGCGATCTGACTGCCGCGAATCCAAATTACCGGTTGGTTCGTCCGCCAGCAGAATGGCGGGACGGATAACTAAAGCGCGGGCAATGGCCACACGCTGCTGCTCTCCGCCGGACAACTGAGCCGGGAGGTGCTTGTGACGGTGGGTCATTTCCACCAATTCGAGCGCTTCGGCGGCATTTTTTAATGCTTCGGCTCTTGATTTTCCGTCCAACTCCATTGGCAAAGCGACGTTTTCTTCGGCGCTCAAATTGGGGAGCAGGTTGAACGATTGGAAAATGAATCCGATGCGGCGGCGGCGAATTTTGGTGCGATCGTCGTCAGAGAGCTTCGCCATATCGGCACCCTCGAGCAGCACTTGGCCAGCAGAAGGGACTTCCACACCACCTAAAATTGTCAGCAATGTGCTTTTGCCTGAGCCGGAAGGGCCCATAATCGCAACGAATTCACCTGCCTCTATACTAGTGGAGACACTGCGTAGTGCGGCAACGGCGGCATCGCCAGAGCCGTAGCTTTTCGAGACGTCGCGTGTTTCGAGTATTGGCATTGAGTCGTAAACCGAGGCGGCAGTTGAAAAGTTTGCAGAATACCAACCAAAGCGCTAGCGGGCGAGCCCACCGCTCTTCTAAGGTAGCTAGCGTTTCGGGTTGGTCAAAGGCGCTTACCTGCGAAAAGCGGACCCTAAATGACCCAAAACCCCTTAAAAGCTATTTTGGAAGACAAAAAGCTCGGCAAATTAGGCGAAATCCCTTACTTTCTTAGATGTCCATTTGTAGAATTTACCTCAACCCGCCGGGGCTGGATATTCGATACAACCCTTGCAACCCGCATAATCTAACGCGATACGCAATTCTCTACGCAGTTACAGGCTTTCCCTGAATGTCCAAGGACACTCCGCAGGCGGCGTCCGCCAAACAAGTTCAAGTAGTAAGTGGCATCACAGTTCGATTGTGCGGCGACTCTGGCGACGGCATGCAATTGCTGGGTACGCAGTTGACGAACACATCGGCGCTATCGGGCAATGACGTCGCCACTTTCCCGGATTTTCCAGCCGAAATTCGCGCTCCGCGCGGCACTCGAGCGGGCGTCAGCGGGTTCCAGGTGCAGTTCGCTTCGCACGAAGTTCATACTCCGGGCGACACCCTGGATGCGTTGGTCGCAATGAACCCCGCTGCTCTGGTGACGAACATTACGGACCTGCGAGCCGGCGGATTGCTGATCGTCGACGAAGACAGCTTCGAAGACAAAGATCTGAAGCTTGCCAACCTCAGCACAAATCCGCTCGAAGAGCCGATGATGGAAAATTATCGGCTCGCCAAAGTGCCTATGACCAAGCTGACCCGCACCGCTGTGCAGTCGCTCGGACTGAGCATGAAGGAAGCCGACCGCTGCCGCAACTTCTTCGCGATGGGTATGGTCTACTGGCTCTACGGTCGCGACATGGATGCGACGCTACGCTTCATCCGAACCAAGTTCTCAAAGGCCGCCGATGTTCAAGAGGCCAATGAGCGAGCGTTGCGAGCCGGTTGGGCGTTTGGCGAAACCACCGAGTTGCTAGGAATCTCCTACCAAGTCGAATCGGCTTCGTTGCCACCTGGCAAATACCGAAACGTGATGGGCAATCAAGCTCTGGCATGGGGCCTGATGGCCGCTGCACAACTGAGCGGCAAGGAACTGTTCTACAGTTCATACCCGATTACGCCCGCGAGTGATATTCTCCACGAGCTCTGCAAGTACAAGAACTTCCGCGTTTGCACCGTTCAGGCCGAAGATGAAATCGCGGCGATGTGCGCGGTTATCGGAGCTGCCTACGGTGGTTCGATGGCGGTCACGTCAAGCAGCGGCCCTGGAATCGCTCTTAAAGCCGAAGCGATGGGTTTGGCGGTGATGATTGAGTTGCCGTTGATCGTCATCGATGTCCAGCGCGGTGGCCCGAGCACCGGTTTGCCGACCAAGACAGAACAAGCGGATTTGCTTCAGTTGCTGAACGGTCGAAACGGCGAAGCGCCGATCCCGATTTTGGCGGCTCGCAGCCCCGGTGATTGCTTTGACACCGCTGTTGAAGCGTGGCGGATCGCGACTCAGTTCATGGTGCCAGTCGTTATTCTCTCCGACGGATACATTGCCAACGGTGCCGAACCTTGGCTGATTCCAGACATGAGTAAGCTGATGCCAATTCAGGTTTCGCATCCTGGCCCCAAGAAAGAGGGCGACGGGAAATTCATGCCTTACGCTCGCAACGAAAATTTGGCTCGACCTTGGGCGATTCCCGGTACACCAGGCTTGATGCACCGCGTCGGCGGACTTGAGAAACAAGACGGGACAGGCAACGTGAGCTACGATGCGGAGAATCATCAAAAGATGGTTCACATCCGAGCTCAAAAGGTTGCTAACATCGCTAATGTCATTCCGCCTCAAAAGGTTTTCGGTCCGGAGGAAGGCGAGTTGCTGGTGATTTCGTGGGGCGGCACTTACGGTGCATGTCACACGGCGGTTGCCGAAGCCATTCAAGCGGGACGCAAAGTGGCTCACTGCCATCTCCGCCACCTGAATCCGTTCCCGGCTAACTTGGGCGACATCATTTCGAACTATGAATCGGTGTTGGTTCCCGAATTGAATATGGGACAACTGATCCAGTTGATTCGCCACAAGTATCTGGTCGATGCAATCGGATTTAACAAAGTCAAAGGCAAGCCGTTTTCGGTCAGTGAACTTGTCGAGAAGATTCTCGAACTCACCACCAAAGCCGCCAAACTTGTCGCGACTTCCAAGGCCGGTTAAACCAGGCTTTGTTACGAACCAGACCGCTGAGCGACTTGCTCAAACGTCTGGTTGCAACTGTAAAGATAACGCTGACTGCTAATCAATAAACGAAGAATCAGATGAACCTACCAGTACTTACCGCCAACGATTTCGCCAGTGACCAAGACATTCGTTGGTGCCCAGGCTGTGGCGATTATTCGATCCTTGCGCAGATGAAAAAAATGCTGCCCGAACTCGGTTTGCCCCCTGAGCAAATCGTTTTCGTGTCCGGCATCGGTTGCTCAAGTCGCTTTCCGTATTACATCAATACATACGGCATGCACAGCATCCACGGTCGAGCTCCAGCAGTTGCTACGGGCCTGCGAGTTGCCCGGCCGGACCTCAAGGTGTTTGTCATCACTGGTGACGGCGACGCGCTGAGCATCGGCGGCAACCATTTCATCCACTTGATTCGCCGCAATGTGAATCTAACGTTGGTGCTGTTTAACAACCGCATCTACGGCTTGACGAAAGGCCAGTACTCGCCGACCAGCCCCGAAGGTCAAGTTACTAAGAGTACGCCGATGGGCTCAGTCGACCATCCATTGAATCCAATTTCAATCGCGCTCGGCGCTGAAGCGACCTTCATCGCGCGCTCCGTGGATACACAGATCAAGCACCTGGCGGCGACACTTTATCGCGCTGCTCAGCATCGCGGAACCGCGATCGTCGAAGTTTACCAGAACTGCAACGTATTCAACGATGGCGCCTGGAGCTACGCTCAAGATAAAGCGACTCGAGAAGATACCACGCTCGACCTCGAACATGGCAAACCGATGATTTTCGGTAAGAACCGAGACAAAGGAATTCGACTCAACGGACTGCGACCAGAAGTCGTCGACCTAACGACCGGCGTTTCTCACGACGATTTGCTGTTCCACGATGAAAAAGCGGATTCGACCTTGGTCCACCTGCTCGCCCAGATGCGTCGACCTGAAATGCCTGAACCGATCGGCGTTCTTCGCGCCGTCGAATCTCCGATCTTCGAAGATCAAGTTCGCGGGCAAATGGATCAAGCTATCGGCGCTCGCGGCAAGGGCGACCTCAACAAGCTCTTCAACAGCGGTGAAACCTGGCAAGTCGCCTAAACGCCGATAATCCTATCGAACCAAGCCGCCGCTAATCGAGTGACCATCTGGATGTCGGCCGGGTTGTTGACCAGCAGATGATCGGCTTTCGGCAAGCAGATCAAACTGGTCGGTGCGGCTGGTGTCTCGTCATCGTTGCTGCGTTGAGTCAACAAGCTGTACAGCCGCAGCACATGGTCAAACCGCAACGTCTCGTCTTCGGGAGAATGAAATAGCAGCGTCGGCTTCTGTAGTCGCCGCAATCGAGCTGGCAGATCAAACGATCGAAAGTCCGCTAGCATCTGTTTGGCAATTTCGTAAGTTCGACCACCGATCGTAACTTCTCCACTCCCCTCGGTTCCAATTTTGGGATTCATACGCAGCAGCAGATCAGCCAAGTGCGACGTGTCGCTAGGCGATGCAAGCGACAAGATGCCGCGCACGCTTTGCAATTCCTCCGCCATCGACAAACTGCAAGCACCACCAAAACTGTGACCGATCAAGAAACTGGGTGCAGCATAATTGGCGTTGAGGAACTCTGCTGCGGCCCGCAAATCAGCTCGATTGGTCGAGAAGTTGGTTTGCGAGAAATCTCCTTCGCTACCACCAAGTCCAGTGAGGTCGTACCGCAGGACAAAGTAGCCAAGCTCGGCCAGACTGCGGCCAATGCGCACGATTGCCTTGAGATCTTTCGAGCAGGTGAAGCAATGCGTGAAGAGCACCGTGGCTTTGGGCTCCGCATCGGGCACATCAATGATTCCGGCAAGTTGAAAACCAGAACCGCCTACGAAAGATACACGTTCACTACTGCGAGCCAATTTGTCTTCCTGTCAACACGGCGCATGCCACCAAGCAATTGCTCCAGTCAGCTTCAATCAAACTCTAGTTCGAGCTGTGATCCACTGTACCGAAGTTGCCTCGCTTAATTGCCAGAGCCATCGCCTTGGGCACTTCCGCTTCTGCTAAAACCAAGCTCGCACGATTCTCGGCAACCGCAGCTCGATTCTCTTGCTCCGTGGCGATCGCTTCCGCGCGTCGAGATTCTGCGAGAGCTCGAGCCACCCGGACGTCCGCTTCCGCTTGGTCGGCTCGCAATCTAGCTCCGATGTTGTCGCCTACGTCAATGTCGGCAATGTCGATCGAAACGATTTGGAAAGCGGTTTGAGCATCGAGCCCGCGACGCAGTACCGTTCGTGAAATCACGTCTGGATTCGCCAACACAGATTGATGCGATTCGCAGGAGCCGATACTGCTAATGATGCTTTCGCCCACACGAGCGATGATGGTTTCCTCGGTCGCTCCACCGATCAATTGCTCCAGGTTGGTTCGCACCGTCACGCGCGTACGCACTCGTAACTCGACACCATCTTTAGCAATCGCGCTCAGCGTCGCTTTGCCACTCCGTTTTGGGTCCGGACAATCGATGACTTTTGGAAGCACGCTGGTGCTAACCGCGTCCTGAACATCGCGACCCGCCAGATCGATCGCTGAAGCGCGATCGAAATCGAGATCGATGTTTGCGCGCTGCGCTGCAATGATCGCTTGCATGACTTTCATCACGTTGCCGCCTGCCAGATAGTGAGCCTCCAAACGCTGAGTGGTAATGCCGTTGCGTGACGAAATATCCAGGCCGCTTTGAGCCGCCATAATCTTGGCATTCACAATGATGCTGGCTTTGACTTGGCGAAAGTACATGCCGATCAAGCTGATCATCGACACCCGCGCGCTTGCCGCGAAAGCCTGCACCCACAAAGCGCCGAAAGCAAAGAACGAGATAAAGGTAAACATCGCCAGTAACAAGAGCATGCCGATGACAACCCACCACACAATCGTGCCCCATGAGAGCATTTCGGCAACGATTAAATGATCCATGACGTTCATTTCCAGCAAGAGATTACTTCACCCAGCAGAGCAGAGGACAGGACTAATGATAACCGCTGCCCAAACACATTCCAATCGTGCCAATGCCAATCGTGCCAATGCCAGTCGTTTCAATTCCATTCGTCTCAATTCCATTCGCCCGCATTGCAACGTCACTACATCCGCACCACTATCGCACCAACCAGAACTCAGGCAGCATGCAGACGGCCCACAAGGCGTCCTGCACCGCTTGAGCGTCAGCTTGAGCCCCCATCGACTCGCCGAGCACCGCTGATTCCTCTTTGGTCGGCTCCCGCGAAAGTGCGAACTGAAAAATAAAGGGAATCAAGTGACTTGAATCCCCGTCAAACCGCTCAACCAGCTTGCCCGCTCCGTCCGCGAATGCCTTCGAAAGCTCCGCTTCATTCGCCAAGTCAATCGCCTCAAGCGTTGTTAGTTCGGTGGGACGCATCGACACGATTTGCTCGCGCATCGGGCGTCCGAGCGATCGCATCAACGCGGTGTTCTTGAGTAGCGAAGCTCGAACCATCGGCATCGGTCCACTGTTTAACTGGGCCATCAACTGCGAGGCCTGCGGATTGATCTTATCTAACCAAGCACCGACGGGCTTAACAACTCGGACATCAGCAAAGTTTTTCGCGAGCCCGCCTAAACGACCCTCTTTGCCGACCGGAACCTTGTCGCTCCACTGCCAAGACTCATCCGACACAACCGTCATCGGATCGCCGCTCTCGAAAGCGATCTGACTCGCAAAGTAAAATCCTGCGGCGTTCGGTGCATCACCGGCATTTTTACAAATCACCGCGATCTGATTGTCACCCTTCTTTAAAAGGCCATGCAACGGAATGGAATGCAGGGTGGTCCAATCGTTTCCGCGATCCACTTCGCGGCCGTTGATGAACAAAGTGAATTCGTTATCGCAGGTCAGCAGCGCCGCACCACGCAGCGGTTCGCTGGGCAACTTGATTTCTTTGCGAAGCACAATCGTTTCGCCAGCTTTCGGAGGATCATTTTCGCTCTTCCCCCAGATCCATTTGGCTTGCGGCGGCGGAGTATCTGAGGCGGCCGACTTGTCGATGGCGGCGTGAAAGACGGGCGCATCAAACTTCGTCGGCGCGGTGCCAGTGATTTGCCACACTGCATCGAGAAACTGCTCTGCAGTCAATCGTCGCGAGCGAGGCCCCGCGTACTGATAAGTTGCTTCCTTAGCCTCTCGCACAATCTCGCTGCGCGATTGATAAGCTTCCGAAGAGGCAATCAAGGCGAGCACTTGCTTCACGTCGAATTTTTCGTCGACCAGATACACTGCCAAGTAGTCCAGTAGGTCCGAGCTCCACGGTTCTGTTTGCATCGCATCAAGTGGATGCACAACGCCACGACCCATCATCCGATACCACAGTCGGTTAACAATTGTTCGCGCGAATCGTCCGTTCTCCGGTGAAGTCATTAGCTGTGCAAGTTGCTTTAGCCGTTCGCCGCGCGGCGCTTTCGCATCGACTTGGCCGAGTTCCGGAAACAGCCAGCTTGCTGCCGCAGTTCTTCCAATCGGCTTGTCGCAGCGATGAATTTCCAACTCGCGTTCTGAGTAAATCGCGGCTAATCCGTAAGCTTCATCCAACTTCCAGCGATCAATGAAACTGTCATGGCACGAAGCGCATTTCAGATTGATCCCCAAGAACGACTGCGCCACGCTCTGCGCAAATTGAATTTCAACCGTCTGTCCCGCACTCACTTCGCCGCGCCACCGAATACCGTCGATGTAACCCTGGCTCTCGGGGCTCGTCGGCGCGATCAGCTCGCGGGCCAACTCATCGAAAGGCCTGTTGTCAACGATTGACTTGTACAGCCAACCGCTGATCTGCTTGCGACCGCCCGTGATGAAGCCGGTTCCGCTGTAATCGTTGCGCAGCAGATCGTTGTAGAAACTCAACCAATGATCCGCATAGGCGATTCGGTCATCAAGCAACTCGCGCACTTTTTGATCGCGCTTATTGGGCTCTGTCGACGCAAGAAACTCTTTCAATTCTTTCGGTTCAGGCAGCAAGCCAGTCACATCCAAACGAGCGCGACGCAAAAAAGAAGCGTCATCCACACGCGCTGGGCGATCGATCTTGTTCGCGACCAGCCAGTTATCCAAAATGCGATCGATCGGATTGCTGTGGTCGTCGATAACCGGCGGCAGTTCTGGGCGGCGCGGTTTCAATGGGGGTTCATAGGCCTGCGGGGCAAATGAAAAACCAGATTCCCATTGCAA
>Ga0163144_10024460_pt1 | contig 11845 bp, 10 predicted proteins | sample OliLak19BULKMAT1_FD_123175 | JGI IMG/M metagenome (GOLD analysis project Ga0163144, IMG submission 123175) | Freshwater microbial mat bacterial communities from Lake Vanda, McMurdo Dry Valleys, Antarctica - Oligotrophic Lake LV.19.BULKMAT1 | ecosystem: Environmental > Aquatic > Freshwater >...
ACATCAACATGGGCTGCCCGGCCAAGAAGGTGTGCAACAAGTGGGCCGGCTCGGCACTGATGCAGGACGAGCCGCTGGCCCTGGCCATCATCGAGGCCGTGGTGCGCGCCGCCGCGCCGCACGGTGTGCCGGTGACGCTGAAGATGCGCACCGGTTGGTGCGCCAGCGAGCGCAACGCGCTGCGCATTGCGCGGGCCGCCGAGAACGCCGGCGTGGCGATGATCACGGTGCACGGCCGCACCCGCGAGCAAGGCTACAAGGGGCTGGCCGAATACGACACCGTCGCCGCCGTGAAGGCCGCGCTGAAGATCCCGGTGGTGGCGAATGGCGACATCGACTGCCCGGAGAAAGCCCGCGCGGTGCTGGCGGCCACCGGTGCCGACGCGCTGATGATCGGCCGCGCCGCCCAGGGCCGGCCCTGGATCTTCCGCGAGATCACGCACTACCTGGCCACCAGTCAGCACCTGCCGCCACCCGCCACGCAGGACGTGCGCCGCTGGCTGCTGGAGCATCTGCTCGACCATTACGGCCTGTACGGCGAATATGCCGGCGTGCGCACCGCGCGCAAGCACATCGGCTGGGCGGTGCGCGCCCTGCCCGGCGGCGAGGGCTTCCGGGCCGAGATGAACACCCTGGAGAGCATGGACGCCCAGACGGCGGCGCTGGGACGGTTCTTCGATGAACTGGCGGTTCGGCACTCCGTCCTGCCGGTGGCCGAGCCGCCTGCCGGTGCCGCCGCCAATGAAGACCTGCTGGCGCTCTGGGCATGAGCAGCAAGCACATCGACGACTGCATCCGCGGCAGTCTGGAGCAGTACTTCAAGGATCTGCGGGGCGCCGAACCCAACGCCATGCACGACATGGTCATCGCCGCCGTCGAACGGCCGATGCTCGAAGTGGTGATGCAGCATGCCGAAGGCAACCAGAGCAAGGCCGCAGAGTGGCTGGGCATCAACCGCAACACGCTGCGCCGCAAGCTGCTGGATCACAAACTGCTGAAGTGACCGGGTCGCACGGTCGGGCAGCCGGCGCGCTGCCGACGCGCCCCTGAACCAGGATGGCGGCCCCTGCCGCCGAGAACCGAACACACCATGCCGCAACTCACCGCGCTCCTCTCCGTGTCAGACAAGACCGGCATCCTCGACCTGGCCCGCGCGCTGCACGCCCAGGGCGTGCGCCTGCTGTCCACCGGCGGCACCGCCCGCCTGCTGGCCGACGCCGACCTGCCGGTGACCGAAGTGGCCGAGGTCACGGGCTTCCCCGAGATGCTGGACGGCCGCGTGAAAACGCTGCACCCGAGCATCCACGGCGGCCTGCTGGCGCGGCGCGACCTGCCGGCGCACATGGCGGCGCTGGCCGAGCACGACATCCAGCCGATCGACCTGCTGGTTGTCAACCTCTACCCCTTCGCCCAGGCCACCGCGCGGCCCGACTGCACGCTGGAAGACGCCATCGAGAACATCGACATCGGTGGCCCGGCCATGCTGCGCGCGGCGGCCAAGAACTGGGCCGACGTGACCGTGCTGATCGACCCCGCCGACTACCCGCGCGTGCTGGCCGAACTGCGGGCCGGCGCCGTCACGCGCGCCACCCGCTTCATGCTGGCGAAGAAAGTCTACGCCCACACCGCCGCCTACGACGGCATGATCACCAACTACCTCGGCACGCTGGCCGAAGGCGCCGAGGACGCAGTGGCCACGGTGCCGGAGCGCCACGCCTTCCCGGCCGTCTACAACCTGCAGGTGAACAAGGTGCAGGACATGCGCTACGGCGAGAACCCGCACCAGGGCGCCGCGTTCTACCGCGAGGCCAAACCCGCCGAAGGCCTGCTGGCCGGCTGGACGCAGCTGCAGGGCAAGGCACTGAGCTTCAACAACATCGCCGACGCCGACGCCGCCTGGGAATGCGTGAAAAGCTTCGACGGCACCGAGGCGCAAGGCAGCGCCGCCTGCGTGATCGTCAAGCACGCCAACCCTTGCGGCGTGGCGCTCGGCGGCAGTCCCGCCGAGGCCTATGCCAAGGCGCTGCAGACCGACCCGACCTCGGCCTTCGGCGGCATCATCGCCTTCAACCGGCCGCTCGACGGCGCGGCCGCGTCACTCATCGTCAAGCAGTTCGTCGAGGTGCTGATCGCGCCGGCCATCAGCGCCGAGGCGCGCGCCATCTTGGCGGCCAGGCAGAACGTGCGCCTGCTCGAAGTGCCGATCTCGCGCGCCATCAACGCGCTCGACTTCAAGCGCGTCGGCGGCGGCCTGCTGCTGCAAACGCAGGACGCGAAGAACGTGACACGCACTGAGCTGCGCGTGGTGACGAAACTCGCACCCACGGCGGCCCAGATGGACGACCTGTTGTTCGCCTGGAAGGTGGCCAAGTTCGTCAAGAGCAACGCCATCGTCTTCTGTGCCGGCGGCATGACGCTGGGCGTGGGCGCCGGCCAGATGAGCCGCATCGACAGCGCGCGCATCGCGGGCATCAAGGCCGAGAACGCCGGCCTCACGCTGAAGGGTTCGGCGGTCGCGAGCGACGCCTTCTTCCCGTTCCGCGACGGCCTCGACGTCGTGATCGACGCCGGTGCTGGCTGCGTCATCCAGCCCGGCGGCTCGATGCGCGACGACGAGGTCATCACGGCCGCCGACGAGCGTGGCATCGCGATGGTCTTCACCGGCACGCGGCATTTCAGGCACTGAAACCATCGAAAGCCCGGCCATGAGCTTCGTCGCACCCGACTTCGTCATACCCGAGCCACCGGGCTCGGCCGGGTTCCTGCTGACGCCCTTGCGCGTCGACCACGTGGTGCTCGACTACGAGGCGGTGATGAGCAGCCGCGAGCGCCTGTGGCAACTGTTCGGCGCCGGCTGGGGCTGGCCGCAGGCCGACATGACGCTGATGCAGGATCTGGTCGACCTCGGCTGGCACCAGAAGGAATTCCAGCTGCGCCGGTCCTTCAGCTGGGCGGTGCTGACGCCCGATCAGCGCCAGGTGCTCGGCTGCTGCTACCTCGACCCGACCACGCGCAGCGGCTTCGACGCGGAAGCCTGTTACTGGGTGCGCAGCGACCGTATCGCCAGCAGGCTGGAGGATCGGGTCGGCGAGGTCTTCCGCGACTGGCTGGCCGGGTGCTGGCCGTTCCTGCGCATCGCCTACCCGGGCCGGGACCAGCCCCTAGTGACGCCTGGGATGCACACGTCGTCCGGCGTGGCCGAGATCGACCGCAGGTAAGCAGGTAAAAGAGCTGATCGCGGCGCCAGGTGGGGCGGTCGGTCGTCCTCATCGGGGATCTCCGGGACGTTCGGCAGGGCCGTCGGCGACCGCCGGCAGATCAAGCCGGAGAACGCGGTCGTTCTGGTGGTCTTCGCCGACCACGAACACGGTCTGTCCGACATCGGCGAATCCGCTCTTCAGGTAAAAAGCGCGGGCCCTCGGATTGCGTTCCCAGACGGTCAGCCACAGGGCCGTGGCGCCTTGCTGCCGTGCCGCGCCAGCCACCGCGGCCAGCAGGCGCGGCGCCAGGCCGTGGCCATGCCAGCGAGCGTCGATGTAAAAACGGTCGAGCGCCAACGCCGCGTCTGCAAAGTCCGCCACGCAAGGCGGCGTTGTCTTGCGCAGCAGTTGCGCAAAACCCAGCACGCTGCCTTCGATCAGCAGCAGCAGCGTGGTCACGGCCGGGTCGGCGATCTCGGCGGCCAGCACGGCCGGCGCGCAGGCCGTCGCGATGAAGGCGCGGGTGTCCTCGGGCCGGTTCAGATCGCCGTAGGTCTGCTCGAAGCTGCGCGCCGCGAAGGCCGCCAGCGCCGCCGCATCGGCCACCACCGCCAGCCGCAGTTCGACGGCCGCGCGCCGGCGCTCGAAGGTCCATTCCGTGCAGGTCTCACCGCGAAACCCGGCCTGCCCGGTGTGCGTGTGGCGCATGCCGGCCCGCATCAGCAGCCGGGCCGAAGCCCCGTTGCGCGCATCGGTGATGCCGCGCACGTGGTCGATGCCGGGTCGCTCGAAGAGCAGGCCGATCAGCAGCCTGATGGCCTCGGTAGCCAGGCCGAGGCCTTGCGTATCGCGCGCCAGCGTGACGCCGATCTCGGCGCTGCCATCGCCGTTCACGCAGACACCAAAATCGCCGAGCAAACGACCGCTGGCGAGCTCTTCGATGGCGAGCTGGAACCAGCTGCCGGCCACCCAGGCCTCGGCGCCTTGCACATCGACGAGGAAAGCGAGCGTGGCCTCGCGGCTCATCGGCTGCCAGCCCTGCCAGCGCCCGAGTTCCGGGTCGGCGCGACAGGCCTGGAAGGGGGGCAGGTCATCCGCGCTCAGCCGCCGAATGCGCACGCGCGCACCGTTGCGCGGCAGGCCCGATGGGTCGGTCAGGTGAGGGTGGTTATCTGTCATCGGTGGGTCAATGCGGCGTGCTGCGTGCGGGCCGCGCACGATAACGCCGCGACGCCGCAGCCGGGCGCGTGGGCTAGCATCCCGGCCATGACGCGTGCCGACATCATGGGGCTGCTGCTCGCTTTCATCGCCCGCCTGATCACCGGCGCGCAGGGCCACTGGAAAGGTTGCCCGCCGAAGGCGGAGCAGCGCATCTACTTCGCCAATCACCAGAGCCACCTCGACTGGGTACTGATCTGGGCCGCGCTGCCGCATGACCTGCGCGCCAGCACGCGGCCGATCGCGGCGCGCGACTACTGGACATCGTCACCCTTCAAGCAATGGCTGACGACGGAGGTCTTCCACGCCGTCTACGTGAGCCGCCAGCGCACCGACGACCAGGACCCGCTGGAGCCGCTGGTGGACGCGCTGACCAGTGGCGACTCGCTGGTCATCTTCCCCGAGGGCACGCGCAGCAACAAGGGCGAGCCGCAATTCTTCAAGAGCGGCCTCTACCACCTGGCCGAGCAGTTCCCCGGCGTGCAGCTGATCCCCGCCTGGATAGACAACGTGCAGCGTGTCATGCCGAAGGGCGAAGTGGTGCCGGTGCCCATCCTGTGCACGGTGACCTTCGGCGCGCCGCTGCATCTGCGGAAAGGGGAAGACAAACGCGACTTCCTGCAGCGCGCGAGGCAGGCGGTGGTCGACCTGCGGCCGGTGTTCACATGAACATGCTGCGCACGCTGTCGGTCAGCGAGCAGGTTGCGCTGCTCTTTCTGGTGCTGTTCGGCCTGCTGGCGCTCGCCACCGCGACGGTGTCGTACCGCGCCATGCGGCGCAGCGGCGACGCGCCCTCCGCGCGCAGCCTGCGCCTGCTGCGCGACCTGCGCAGCCTGTGGGTCGGCTCGGTGGTGTTCTGGCTGGCCTGGATAGCGGGCCCGGTGGGCGCCACCTTGCTGTTCGGCGTGTTCTCTTTTCTGGCGCTGCGCGAGTTCATCACGCTGGCGCACACCCGGCGCAGCGACCATCGCAGCCTGCTGCTGGCATTTTTCGTCGTGCTGCCGGCGCAGTACGTGATCGTCGGCATACGCGGCTTCGACCTTTTCACCGTGTTCATCCCGGTCTACGTCTTCCTGGCGCTGCCGATGATCAGCGCGCTGGCCGGCGACCCCGAGCGCTTCCTGGAGCGCAACGCGAAGATCCAGTGGGGCATCACGGTCTGCGTCTACGGCCTCAGCCACGCGCCTGCGCTGCTGCTGCTGGAGGTGCCCGGCTTCGAAGGGCGCGGCGCGTTCCTGCTGTTTTTCCTGGTCGTCGTGGCGGCCACCGCGCAGATCGTCCAGGAGGCAATGAGCCGCTGGCTGCGCCGGCGCCCGGTGGCGCGCCGCATCGACCGTTCCTTCTCCTACCGTGCCTGGGCCTGCGGCGCGCTGGCCGGCGCGGCTCTCGGCGCGCTGATGTTCTGGATCACGCCTTTCCAGGCCTGGCAGGCGGCGGTGATGGGCCTTGTGGCCGGGGCAGCCGGCACCATGGGCGAGTTCGTCATGAAGGCGCTGAAGAAGGACGCCGGCGTGCGCTACTGGGGCAACACCGCCAGCGTCACCGGCGCGGTCGGCCTGCTCGACCGGGTGGCGCCACTGTGTTTTGCCGCGCCCGTGTTCTTCCACGTCGTGCGCTGGTATTTGCAGCTCCGGCCCTGATGCGCATCCTCGGCATCGATCCTGGCTTGCAACGCACCGGGTTCGGTGTCATCGACGTCGAGGGCTCGAAGCTCGCCTATGTCGCAAGCGGCACCATCAGCACGCTGGAAGTGGCGCGCGGCGACCTGCCGGCGCGGCTGAAGATCATCTTCGACGGCGTGCGTGAAGTGGTGCAGGCCTACCAGCCCGAATGCACGTCGGTCGAGATCGTCTTCGTCAACGTCAACCCGCAAAGCACGCTGCTGCTCGGCCAGGCGCGTGGCGCCGCGCTGGCCGCGCTGGTGAGCGGCGGGCTGCCGGTGGCCGAATACACCGCGCTTCAGATGAAGAAAGCCATCGTCGGCCATGGCCTGGCCAGCAAGTCGCAGGTGCAGGAAATGGTCAAGCGGCTGCTCGCCTTGCCCGGCCTGCCCGGCAAGGACGCCGCCGACGCGCTGGGCCTGGCCATCGCGCACGCCCATGCCGCCACCTCGATGGCGGCGCTGGCCAAGGCCAGCCCGCTGGAACGCAGACAGCATGCGCAGTACCGCAAGGGTAGAGTGTATTGACCCCCCCCCGGGAAGTTGACCCCCCCCGAAGCGCCTGCGGCGCTCCCCCCCAGGGGGGCAACGCTGGTGGACCGGCGGAGCCGGATCCACGGCGTTTGCTTGATGGTGTGCAACGATCTGCGTGTCGTCCGACGGCGGGTGGCCCAGCGTAGCCGGATCCACGGCGTTTGCTTGATGGCCTGCGACGATCTGCTCGTCGTGCGTCGCGCCGGTGGACGGGCGATGCCGGTTTCACGGCGCTGTTTTTGGAGCCCACCGGAAACCCGTCCGCCGGCCACTTTCACACCTCGCAACCTTCACCGGAGCCCGCCATGACCACCGCCGTAGAAACCTCCTGGATCAGCTTGCCCGCCGCCGGCGGCAGCTTCGACGCCTTCCTGGCGCTGCCACCCGCCGGCCGCGGGCCGGGGCTGCTGCTGATGCAGGAGATCTTCGGCGTCAACGAGCACATCCGCGCGGTGGCCGAGCAGTACGCGCTGGACGGCTTCGTGGTGCTGGCGCCGGATGTGTTCTGGCGCCAGGCGCCGCGTGTCGAACTCGGCTACGAAGGCGAAGACCGCCAGCGCGCCCTGGCCCTGATGCAGGGTTACGCTGCCGCGCCCAACGATGCCGCCGCCGACATCGCGACGAGCGTGGCCGCCCTGCGCGCGCGCGCCGAGGTGGCAGGCGCGAAGGTGGGCGCGCTCGGCTACTGCCTGGGCGGGCGTCTTGCCTACATGGCCGCGGCGCTGACCGACGTCGACGCCGCTGTGGCGTACTACGGCGGCGGCATCCATGACCAGCTTCACCTGGCCACGGGCATCACCTGCCCGCTGCAGTTCCACTACGCCGGCCACGACGACCACATCCCGCCGGCAGCCGTGGCGCGCGTGCGCGCCGCCATGGCCGGCAAGCCGGCCGACGTGTTCGAGTACCCCGACGGCCACCACGGCTTCAATTGCTGGGCGCGCGCCTCGTATCACGCGCCGAGCGCCGCGCTGGCGCATGGCCGCACGCTGACCTTCCTGGCGCAGACACTCTTCTAGCCGCAGGTCTGACCGACGCAGGCGCAGCGAATTGACGCACTTCGATAGAGAACATCAATCACGGACATTCTTTCTATCAATCCAGACAATCATCTGGCATGCCCACAATCGAACTTGTCAAGAATCCAGCCCGTTCCCTCCATTGAAACCCCAAGGAAACACCATGTCCCTGATCAACACGCAAGTCCAGCCTTTCAAGACCCAAGCCTTCCACAACGGCAAGTTCATCGAAGTCACCGAGCAGAGCCTGAAGGGCAAGTGGTCGGTGCTGATCTTCATGCCCGCCGCGTTCACCTTCAATTGCCCGACCGAGATCGAGGACGCGGCCGACAACTACGCCGAGTTCCAGAAAGCCGAAACCGAGGTTTACATCGTCACCACCGACACGCATTTCTCGCACAAGGTGTGGCACGAGACCAGCCCGGCCGTCGGCAAGGCGAAGTTCCCGCTGGTCGGCGACCCCACTCATACCCTGACGAACGCGTTCGGCGTGCACATTCCCGAAGAAGGCCTGGCGCTGCGCGGCACTTTCGTGATCAACCCCGACGGCATCATCAAGACGATGGAAGTGCATTCCAACGAAATCGCCCGTGACGTCAAGGAAACGCTGCGCAAGCTGAAAGCCGCCCAGTACACCGCCGCCCACCCCGGGCAGGTGTGCCCGGCGAAGTGGACCGAAGGCGCGGCCACGCTGACGCCGTCGCTTGATCTGGTCGGCAAGATCTGAGTCCGTCCTGACGGCATCGGCGGGCGCCTGGAGCCCCGCCGCTGCCTGCTCTTTGACAGGACCTCGCGGCCCTGTCGACAGCGCCCCCTGCGGCGGACGCTGTCGACCGGGTCGCACCGACCCACACCATAGAAAGGAAACAGATCATGTTGGATGCCACGATGAAGGCGCAGCTCAAGGGCTACCTCGAACGCGTGAAGCACCCGGTGGAACTGGTGGCTACGCTGGACGGGCGCCCGGCGTCTGCGGAGATGCGCGAACTGCTGGCCGACATCCAGGGTCTGTCGGAACTGGTCAGCGTGCGCTACGACGGCAACGACGCGCGCAAACCCTCGTTCTCGGTCAGCCGTGCCGGCGCCGACATGGGCGTGCGCTTTGCGGCCATCCCGATGGGCCACGAGTTCACCTCGCTGGTGCTCGCGCTGCTGCAAGCCGGCGGCCACCCGCCCAAGGTGGAGGCCGACATCATCGAGCAGATCAAAGGCATCGACGGCGACTTCGTCTTCGAGACCTACATGTCGCTGACCTGCCACAACTGCCCCGACGTCGTGCAGGCGCTGAACCTGATGGCGGTGCTGAACCCGCGCATCCGCGCCGTGGCGATCGACGGCGGCCTGTTCAAGGAGGAGGTCGAAGCGCGCCAGATCATGGCCGTGCCCACGGTGTTCCTGAACGGCAAGATGTTCGGCTCGGGCCGCATGGAACTCGGCGAGATTCTGGCCAGGATCGACACCGGTTCGGCCGCGCGTGACGCCGCCCGGCTCGCCACCAGGGAAGCCTTCGACGTGCTGATCATCGGCGGTGGTCCGGCCGGCGCGGCCGCAGCCATGTACACGGCGCGCAAGGGCGTGCGCACAGGCATCGTGGCCGAACGTTTCGGTGGCCAGACGCTCGACACCCTGGGCATCGAAAACTACCCCTCGGTGATGGAGACCGAAGGCCCGAAGTTCGCCGCCGCGCTGGAAGCGCAGGTGCGCGCCAACGACGTGGACATCATGAACGGCCAGCGTGTGACCGGGCTGGAAGCGGCCGCCACACACGGCGGCGAGATCACCGTCACCCTGGCCAATGGGGCAGCGCTGAAGAGCCGCAGCGTCATTCTGGCCACCGGCGCGCGCTGGAAGAACGTCAACGTGCCCGGTGAAGCCGAGTACCGCACGAAGGGCGTGGCCTACTGCCCGCACTGCGACGGTCCGCTGTTCAAGGGCAAGAAGGTCGCCGTCATCGGCGGCGGCAACTCGGGCGTCGAAGCCGCCATCGATCTGGCCGGCGTCGTCGGGCATGTCACCTTGCTGGAGTTTGCCGGCGAGCTGAAAGCCGACGCCGTGCTGGTGAAAAGGCTCAGGAGCCTGCCCAACGTCGAGATCCATGTCAGCGCGCAGACGCTGGAGATCACCGGCGACGGCCAGAAAGTCAACGGCCTGCGCTGGAAAGACCGCGTCAGCGGCACCGAGCACCCGGTGGAACTGGCCGGTGTCTTCGTGCAGATCGGCCTCGTACCCAACACCGATTTCCTGAAAGGCACGGTCGAGTTGAGCAAGTACGGCGAGATCATCATCGACGCCCATTGCGCCACCAGCCTGCCGGGCGTGTTTGCCGCCGGCGACGTCACCACCGTGCCGTTCAAGCAGATCGTCATCGCGGCCGGTGAAGGCTCGAAGGCGGCGCTCGCAGCGTTCGACCACCTGATCCGCTCGCCAGCGTGAGCACCGGGGCGGCATCTGCCTCCTGGATCACGACAACGAGCGACCCTGTCTGGCCGCCGCTCGACAGAACTCCTTTAGAGCACGACCCCGGGCTGCACCCAGCCCCTGCGGCGTTCCGCAACCGGGCGATGACAGACGCCAGAACATGCGGCCCGCCACGACGAAACTCGTGCCGGGCCGCGTTGCCGCCTTGCGGCGTCAGGCTGTGAACATCAGGCCGTCGTGATCAGCCAGCGGTGATGCGCTTGGTGGGGTCGTAGCCGATCACGCCACCGTCCAGCCGAGTGATGACGACGGTCGCCGAGCGAGGACGTGCCCCAGCGCCACCCGGGCCGTAACCCGCGTTGCCTGGCCAGTTGCTCTCGAAAGGCCCGTTCGGCGTGGACGGGCTCAGCGCTACCGATGACGGCACCGCACCACTGCGGCCGGTGTTCTCGCCCGGGTGCTGCACGTTGATGAACAACGCCTTGCCATCGGGTGATTCGGTCAGGCCTGTGATCTCGGCACCCAACGGCCCAACGAAGAGCCGCTTGAGTGTCGCGTCGCTCATCTCACGGCCGGCATAGGTACGGATCGTCGTGTCGATGCCCGCGTCGCGCACGGCCTGCTGCGGGCTGCCCGCCGCCTTGTTGACCACGTCGATCGCGCCGCCATCGCCATAGCGCCCGGGCAGCGCTGCCAGCAACATGGCGTTCGTCTGGTCGGTGAAGGTGTTGTCGTCGGTCTGCACATAGAGGATGCCGGTGACGCTCGAAAACCAGCAACCGTCGGGCTTGGACAGATCGTTGTTGGCCGACAGTCCGGACAGGTTGACGTTGGCCTGATAGTTGACATCGTCACCACCCGGATCGGCCTTGGCCTGCGCGCCAAACAGGAAGATATCCCAGCGGAAGGTCAGCGCCCCGGCGTCGTCGCCGTCTTCGCGGATGCGCACGATGTGGCCATTGACGTTGCCACGCTGCGCCGCAACCGCCGCCCCTTGCGAGGTAGCGCCCTTGGGGTCAGGCCAATAGCGCGGGTTGGAAGCGTCCAGCGGTGGGTTGGGCACGTTGTTGCCGCTGTTGCCCGAGTTGCCGCGGTCCGGGTTCTCGGTCATGGTGATGTAAATCTCACCGTTGAACGGGTTCACGGCCGTCCACTCAGGGCGGTCCATGCGCGTCGCACCGGCAGCGCCCGCGGCCAGGCGGGTGTTGACGCAAATGTCGGCCAGGTCCTGGAACTTGTAGCCTTCGGGGTTGTTCGCACTCACCGGCACGCCGGCTGCCACCTTGGGATTGGCCAGCGTCAGCGCCTCCCACCGGCCAGTGCCATCGGCGCTGAACACGGCACTGAAGATGGTGCCGGTGTCCATGTACTTGTCACCGGTGGCGAGCCCGCCGCGGCGCGCGTCGAGCGGGTTCCAGGTAGCCTTGCTGACGTACTTGTAGACGTACTCGTTGCGCGAGTCACAGCCGATGTAGAAAGCGATCGGCTTGCCGGCCTGGGGCCGGCTGCTCCAGGCGCCTTCATTGGCGCGCCGGCCCAGCGCGGTGCGCTTTTTCGGCCGCGACAGCGGGTCGTAGGGATCGACCTCGACGATGTAGCCGAAGGTGTTGGCTTCGTTGCGGAAGTCGTCGGTGCCGCTGGCGCCCAGCACGCTGATATTCCAGCGGCTGTAGTCGGTTGAGTCCGGATTGGCAGGCACCACGCTGGCCCAGCGGCGGTGCGCAAATCCCTCGCTGTTGGGGCGCAGGCCGTTGCGCAGCAATTGGGTGTTTTCGCGCTGCGTGCGCTTGGTGTCG
>Ga0163144_10024462_pt1 | contig 11844 bp, 8 predicted proteins | sample OliLak19BULKMAT1_FD_123175 | JGI IMG/M metagenome (GOLD analysis project Ga0163144, IMG submission 123175) | Freshwater microbial mat bacterial communities from Lake Vanda, McMurdo Dry Valleys, Antarctica - Oligotrophic Lake LV.19.BULKMAT1 | ecosystem: Environmental > Aquatic > Freshwater > Lake...
AGGTGCCGCGGCACTGCTCCATTGCAGCCCTCAAATCCACCCCGACGACGTTGGTTGCTCGCTCAAACAAGGGAACGCAGCCACGCCCGAATCACTCACGCTGAAATCTATGAGAGACCCGGCGCGCGGCCGCCGCTGCCCCTTCCCCAAAAACCAACACCCCCACCAGTTGGCGGGGGTGTCAAGGTGGTTTCAGTTCACATTCCCGAGGCTGCCAAGCCAGCCCCGATCAGTCGCAACTGCCCGCTTCCCATGTGCGGAAGAACTCAATCACGTCGTCCGAGTCCGAGTCTTCGTCGCCGTCGGCATCGGCGCAGCCGCCGCCCGCATCAAACTCGGTGAAGAACGCGGTAACATCGTCGGAATCAAAGTCGTCGTCGCCGTCAAAGTCACCGGCGCACACGGGCCAGCACGGCACGGTCGGAGGCGTCGCCGCGAAGATGTAGACCAGCCGGTTCGCGAAGTCCGAGACCGCAAGACGCTCGTTCGCAGCATCCCACGAGAAATCGTAAGCGCCCACGCCCGCTGCAAACGTCGCCGTCGACCCATCCGGGTTCTTGAAGGCCAGCGGAATCAGATTGCCCGCCGAGTCGCATCCCTTGATCACCGACTCGAACGATGCGGCACCCGATGAACGCCGATCATTGAAAATGATGAAGTCACCCGTGTCCCACCCGCTGACGATCTGCACCGTCTGGTAGTTCACAAACGCAGCGTTCCCCAAGTCAACCAGCACACCGCCGTTGGTGTACGGCCCGGCGAAGTCATTGCCGTTGTTCGCGCCGCGGTGCACAATCACGAGATCGTTGTTGGCCCGCGCCACCACCATCCCCGTTGCGAGGTTAATGTCCACATCGCGCCAGAAGGTCCCGCTGATCGTCGTCCTGCTGTCCCCCGGCTGAGTCGGGTCGTCCGGCGGGTTGCCCGGCGCAGCGCTGAACAACGCGTTCGTCACCGGAGCGTTCGAGAACGGCCCCGCATCCTGCGAATCCGCATCATAAATCCGCCCCAGAATCACGCTCAACCCATCGCCCGCGCCCGGAACAGAGTCTCGCGGCCGCACGCCGAACGGGCCGCGCTGCTGCACGCCGCCATAGCTCGTAAAGTCCAGGATGCACGCGATCGGGCCCGGCGTCTCATAGATCCCGTTGTCGTCGGTGTCGAAGCCTTGGGCATTGAACCCCGAGTCCCACGCCGGACCTGCGCCGCCGCGCGGGCTCGTACCCGCCGGCGACAGCGTGGAAAGAATCGGGTTCAGTTGCGTATCGATGTCGTACAACTTGTACGCGCCCTGAGTGCCGGCCCCGCCCGAGTCATAACTCACCAATAGCCCCGCACCCGGGCGATACGACATGCCGGTGTGCCCCCGGTTCGGCGGGAGCGACACGTCAAACGAGGGAGGATCCAACGGACCGCCACCATCCACCCGCACATTGCGGAAGGACCGCGTTCCAAAAATGTTCTCGATCTTCACGATCCGACCGTTCGCCGGCGCGCCGGTGTTGTTGAACCCCGCGACAAACAGGTCCCCGCCACGCAGACAAATCGCCGATGGGTTGTTCCCCACAAAGAAGGCCGGCGTGTTCACACCGTCAGACAGAATGGTCAAGTCTTCCGTGTGCACAAGATAAAGATCACCGGCCAACGCCGGAGCCGCCAACGCCGCCGCGGCTAAAAAACCGCACAAAGTTCCTCGCATTTCAGGACTCCTCTTCTTTTGGTGAACCCATACTCGACCACACGCGACGCCCGATCACTCCGGCGCCATGAACCGTTCAACCCCGCCGCCGATCAAAGCAAAGAGGGGACTCGCACAGGTTATATAATTTCCACCCCTGCGCCTAGCCCAAAGTCGCCAAAATCAATCAAATTTCAGCCCACCACGCAACTCAAGCAAGCAGTTATCGGACTATCCGGCCCATTCCACTCCCCAATTGGTGCCTAGTGCCTATCCCCTCATCCCCAACTTCCCCGCCCCACACGCCGCGTGAAAATCCGTCGATCCAAAACCCAGACTCCACCGCTTCGCAATCGAACTCAACCCATCGTCCACACCCACGCGCAGCCGCTCGCCCCACGAACCAAGCCGAATCCCCACTCCACCCAAGAGCCGAACGTGCTCCGGCCGATAGATCGCGTGCGCAATCCTCAACGCCCGCACCAACGCCCCCAGCGCGGCATCATCCAGCAGCACCCGCTCCACCGCTTCCGCAACGCTGCATCCGTGCCGACGACAGATCGCCGGAACCCCGATATACCCCTCCAGCGAACCCCGACCCCCATCCGGTCCGATCGGAGCCGCCAGGCCGTCCGCCCCAGACACATCCAACTGCCCGAAATGCCCGGGTGATTCCCCCGAAACCCGCAACGGCTCACCGTCATCCAGCACGCTCGCCCCCACGCCCGTGCCCAGCGACAACATGAACCATCGACCACTCCCCTCGGGCCCCTCCGTCGCCTCCAGCGTCCACGCATCAAACGCCGCGGCATGCGCATCCGTAAACACGCTTGGGGCGGGAGCCATCGGCAGCGCGCCCACCACCAGCGCATCAACGCCGATCCCCACCAAGGAAGGCAGATTCACCGACCGCACCACCGCCCGTGTCCCACGATCAAAGAGCCCGGGCAGACACAACCCCACGGTCGCCGGCGGCCCATAGCGCGACACCATCGGCAGGCATGCCGCGCCGATCGCCGCCCGAACGTCATCCAGCCCGACGACACCGCTTCCGTAGGCCTTGCGATCCGTCATCCGCACCACACCACCCACCACCGCCGCGGCCTTGACCGAAGTCCCACCGATGTCGATGCCGAGTGAAAAGTTCATGGCGCTTGAGGCTTGTCCGGAAGCGACACCACGTGCCCCGCCAAATACGCCGCCAACGCCGCCCGCCGCGCCGCCCGCTCGTTCCGTGCGGCTTCCGTCTTCGTCTGGTTCGGATCCGCGCACTCAAACAACGCCGAATACGCGAAGATCGCGGCCGAGGTCACGCCCTTCGACAGTGCATACTCCAACTGCACCGGCGATTGCGCCGCCGGGTGCAGATACGTCCCCAACCCGGGAGAAATCGTCCCCGCCGGCGCTGCTTCCAGCCACGCATCAAGGTCCGATCTGAACTGCTCGTCCTTCACCGTGTAAATCATCGGGAACGCGTGCTGAAGCGTCCCCTCCTTCAACCACGCCGCGGCGTCCTGCAAATACGTCTCACGCGCCAAGTCCGGCCGCCGCCACACCGCCGCCGTCAAGGGCGTGCCGGGCCGCGCAAACTCCAGAGCCACCTTGATCGACCGCACCAACGCCGTAATGCGCTCGCGAAGCCACCCGCGATACACCAGCAGACCCTCGGGCGTGTTGCTGAACGTGGCGCCGGTCGCCGCCTCAAACGCTGCGATCGTGTCCGCATCACCCGGATACACCTTCGTGGCGTCCATCGTGTCCGAAACAAACCGCACATAATCAAGATGCAGCCCATCGATCGCGTAGCGAGAGGCGATGTCGCGCACCACCGCCGAGAGATAGACGTGCGTGTCCTCGTTCGCCGGGTTCACAATCACGTAATGATCGTTCAAGGGCTGGGCATGGCCCGCCAAGTCTCGCAGCCCGAGCCCCGGCAACGCCAAGTACGGATGATTCACGGCCTTCGGCGGCACCTTCCCCTTCCACAACGGCATCACATTGAACCATGCATGCAGCCGTAACCCCGCACCATGCGCCAGTGTCACGGCTTCTGCCAACGGATCAAATCCGGGCGGCACCGGCAACCCATCGGCCCCCTTCGTGCAAATCTCCTCACCCCACGGCTCAAGCGCATCCGCATAAAACGCATCCGCCTGCCCCCGCGCCTGCCAGATCACGTCCGTGATCCCAAGAGCCGCGGCTTCGTTCATCACGCGCGCAATGTCGTCACGAGTCTTGAAGTCATATCGCGTCACCCACAGCGCACGCACCCGAGCGAAATCCAGCGGCGCAACGAGGCCGGGGCCCCCAGAACCCTCGACGGGTTCCGGCTCCTGTGCCCGCAGCCCAGCGCCCAACCCAGAAAGGACAATCACCACGACCCACATTCGAATGCTCATGTTCATATTGAACGCATCTCCTTTTGAAAGAACCCATTGCAACCGAGTCGCAATTGCGCCTAACATCGGACTGATGACGCGCGATACCCCAACGTCCGAGAATAATTGCTGTTCGGCGTGTGAAACCGGCTCCGGTCCCACCACCCCGCTCTCGAGCCTCCGCTCGGGACAGGTCGCCCGCGTCTCCGGTGTCGACCTCGAGCCCGCCGATGCCTCCCTCCTCCGAGCCATGGGCCTCCGCCCCAACTCGCTCCTCCGGGTCCGCCGCACCGGCGAACCCTGCATCGTCGAAGTCCTGACCGGCGTCAAGGGCGACTCCTCCGGGTGCGCCGCCGAGGGCGGCTGCTGGTGCCGCATCGGCCTGGCCCGGGCGTTCGCCCAGCACGTCTTGGTCACAGGTGCCGCGTGAGCACCGGCCTCCTGCGGATCGCCCTCTTGGGCAACCCCAACACCGGCAAAACCACGCTCTTTAACGCCCTCTGCGGCCTGCGCCACAAGACTAGCAACTTCCCAGGCACGACCCAAGAAGCCCGCCTCGGCTTTCTCAAGGCGACGCCCGACTCGGCTGCCACCATCGAAATCATCGACCTGCCGGGCGTCTACTCCCTCGAGTTGCCGCACGGCGAGTCGGAGATCTGCCGGAACGTGCTGGCCGGAACGCTCGCGCCGCCCGGTGAACCCGCCGTGGCCCCCGACGCCGTGTGCGTCGTCGTCGATGCCACCAACCTGGCCCGCAACCTCACCATCGTGGGCGAGGCCACCCGCCGCCGCCTGCCCATGGTGGTCGTACTCAACATGATGGACCTCGCCCGCCGCCGCGGCTTGCACCTCGATGCGGCCGCCCTCTCGGCCCGCCTGGGGTGCGAGGTTGTGGCATGCTGCGCCAAGTCGGCCGATAGCGTGGCCCTGGTGCGGGCCGCCCTCTCGCGCTGCCGCATCTCCAGCGAAACCCCGCCCGGCAACCAAGACGGGCTCGAGCGTTGGGCCGACGAAGTTTTCGTGCAGGCCACGGCCGGACAGCGGGCCGGGCCAACCCGGGACGAACGCAGCCCCACCGACCGCATCGATCGGGTAGTAACCCACCCCGTTCTCGGGCTTTTGGTCTTTGTCACCGTGATGACCGGGCTGTTCTGGGTGATCTTCACGGCCGCGCAGATTCCCATGGGCCTGATCGAGGCCCTCTTTGGGACGCTGGCCACCTGGGTCGAGACGACGATGCCCAAGGGCCTGCTGCGCGACTTCATCGCCTCGGGCGTGCTGGGCGGAATCGGCGGCACGGTGGTTTTCCTGCCGCAGATCTGCCTGCTTTTCTTCCTGATTTCCCTGCTCGAGGACACGGGCTACCTCGCCCGCGCTGCGTTCGTGATGGACCGGGTTCTCCGGCCCTTCGGGCTTCCCGGGCTGGCCTTTGTGCCGCTGCTTTCCTCGCACGCCTGCGCCCTACCCGGCATCATGGCGGCCCGTGCCATCCCGGACCGATCAGACCGGCTAGCAACCATCTTGGTGGCCCCGTTCACGAGTTGCTCGGCCCGCATCCCCGTCTACGTCCTGCTGACGGGGTTGCTGTTCCCGACGTCGCCGCTGAAGCAGAGCATCGCGTTCACAGGGTGTTACGCCCTGGGAATCGTCGCGGCAATCCTGAGCGCGTTCGTGGCCCGCCGGACGATCCTGCGGGGCCGCACCCGGCCGATGGCGCTCGAACTGCCGACGTACAAGGTTCCGTCACTGCGGACGGCGTTGCTGGCGACGCTTGACCGGGCGTTTGTGTTCCTCCGCAAGGCCGGGACCAACATCCTCGCAATCTGCATTGTGCTGTGGTGGCTGAGCGCGTTCCCGAAGGTAGAGCCGCCCGCGACGGTGGGCGTGTTGCGGGCCGAGGCGGCGATCTTGCATGATGGGCCGGAACGGGCACGGGTGACGGCGGAGGCGGATCGTCTGGAAGCCTCGCACGCGGCGTCGCGCTCGTATGCCGCGGACCTCGGTCGTTTCATCGAGCCGGTGTTCCGACCGATGGACTACGACTGGCGGCTGTGTGTGGGTGTGGTGACGAGTTTCGCAGCCCGCGAGGTCTTTGTCTCGACGATGGCGGTGGTGGTGGCGGGCGAGACCGACCCCGAGGCGGAGGGCGTGACACAGGCGATCGCATCGGCGACGCGGGACGACGGCGTAACGCCGGTGTTCACGCAGAAGGTCAGTTGGTCGCTCCTTGTCTATTACGTGCTGGCGATGCAGTGTTTGCCCACGCTGGCGGTGACGGCGCGGGAGGCGGGGGGCGTGAAGTGGGCATTCCTGCAGTTGGGGTGGATGTCCGGGCTCGCGTACCTTGGGGCCCTGCTGGTGGCCCTGGTCCTCTGATACCCTCAGGGCCCTTATGAGCGAACCCACGCGCGAACCTTCTGACACAGCACCCCGGAGCGCGTTTCAGCGCGGCTTTGCAGTCTTTCGGCGGCTCGGGCCGGCGGGGGTGCTGGCGGTGGTCGCTTCGCTGCTTCCGCCGTTGGGCGGTATTCTTTTGCTGGCCAAAATGGACGTGGTGGGCAAGTGGCTTCAGAGCCATGGCGCTGAGGGGAAGGCGATGTACGCGGGCGGGTTCGCGGTTTTGGCCGGCTTTGCGTTGCTGCCGACGTATGCGAGTGCGGCTTTGGGCGGTTGGGCGTTCGGATTCTCGACCGGGCTTGTGCTTGCGATGATCGGGTTTGTGGGTGGGGCGTTGATCGGCTATACGAGTGGGCGGCTGGCCTCGGGGAATCGGGTGGATGCGATTGTTGCGGAAAAGCCGCGGTGGAAGGCTGTGCGGGACGGGTTGGTGGGCGGGACGTTTCTGAAGAGTCTGGGCATTGTGACGCTGGTGCGGCTGCCTCCGAACTCTCCATTTGCGATTACGAATCTGGTGTTGGCGAGTGTGAAGGTTCCTTTGGCGGCGTACATCCTGGGGACGGCCGCCGGGATGCTGCCGCGGACGGCTCTGGTGGTGTTCTTGGCTTCCAAGTTGCAGGGCGAGTTGGCGGAAAAAGCGAGCGCGAAGCCTTGGTGGATGATCCCCATCGGGATCGCGATGTTGCTGGGTGTGTTTTACATACTCAAAGTTGTCGCCGAACGCGCCTTGGCCCGGCTTGTGGTGAAGCCGGGCCCAGCGGGGTGATGGGCAGGGTCGATCAGCAGCCGGTTTCCCAATTGGTGAAGAAGCCAACGATGTCATCGGAATCGGTATCGCCGTCGCCGTCATAGTCGCGTTCGCCCGCTTCCCACGTCTGGAAGAAGACGACGATGTCGTCGGAATCGACGTCACCATCGCCGTCGATGTCGGCGGGGCAGGTTTCGCATGTGTCGGGGATGCCGTCGTAATCGGCGTCGATCTGGGTTCCCTGCTCAAGTTCTTTGCCGTCGTTGGCGGCGTCGTTGTCGCAATTGGGGAGGACCTGGCAGACGTCGGCGATGCGGTCGGGGCGGCCGCGGGAACCGGCGTCGGCGAGGTAGGCCTCGATGTCGGCCCACGTCTGGAGGTTTGAGCCCGGGAAACCGCCGCCGGGGTGAGCGACTTCGAGCGTGAGGCGGCGGCGGATTTGTTCGCGGCTGACGTTGCGGACGTTGGGGCCGGTGCCGCCCGTGCCGTCGGCGGCGTGGCAACCGAAGCAGGAAGTCCCGAAGAAGGAGGAGCCCGCCACGGCGACGCCGACGGGCCCACCGTCGAAGTCTTCGAGAAGGCCGCTCGAGATATCGCATTCATCGGGGATGGAGTTGCTGTTGCAATCCGCGCTGGAGGAATTGGCGATATCGGTGGCGTCGGGAACGCCGTTGTTGTTGCAATCGGTGATGGGGATGTTGCGGTAGACCTTGAAACTATCGAGGCCGCACTCGACGATGGACGGGGTGCCCAGGTCTGAGGCGGTGTAGCGGATGCGCATGTTGGTGGTGTTGGTGACGCCCGCGGCCGTCAGTTGGGCTTGGGTGATGGCGTGGGGGGTCCACAACAGGCCCTTGCTGGCGGTGTGGCTTGCGACACGAATCCACGGGCCGGTCGTGCCGTTGCTGGAGACATCGACGAAGATGCCGTCGGTGCCTTCACCGTCGTTGGTGAGGAAGTTGTAGTAGTCATAGCAAATCGTGATGTTGCCGCCCGAGTTTCCGCCGCCAGCCGTCAGAAAATTGAGGGGTGGGCTGGTGAGGATGACGGAGCCGCCGTCGACGTCGGTGTTGCCCGCGGCGTTCTGGGTGAGGAAGCACTGACCGGACCCATCGGAATCGGCGGCGGGGTCATATTCCCACCCGGCGTCGTTGACGGGCGTGCCGCGCTGCCATTGGCCGCTGGTGGCACCGGCGACGGTGGCTGTCCAGTTGAGGTTGGTCTGGAAGTTATCGCTGAAGGTTTGGGCGTCTGCGGGGGTGAGGATGCAGGGGCAGCCGCAGGCGGGGGGGACGATTTTGGTGATGGAGCCGTTGATGGAGACCATGTAGAGTTCGCCGGCATCGTCTTGACCGAAGGCGACGAGGCCGGTCGGGTTGCCGAGGGCGGTGGTGTGATCGACCTGGCCGGAGACGTTGACTCCGTTGAAGAGGAAACTGCGGACGAAGTTGCCGCAGTAATCGGCGTAGATGAAGCGGCTCTGGAGGCCGGGGATGGCACTGCCTCGATAGACGAAGCCGCCGGTGATGGAACATGCGCCAGCGGAATGGGCTTCTACGAAGATTGGGTTCGTGAAGGTTCCCTCGAGGGTGCAGTTGGAATCGGCGGGGCCGTTCACGAAACCTTCGCGGCAATCCCACCCGTAGTTGCGGCTGCCGACACTGTTGATGTTGGAACCGGTGAGCGCGGGCTGGAAGTCGATTTCTTCGAAGGCGTCTTGTCCGACGTCGGCCATCCAGAGGTCGCCGGTGGAACGATCGAAACTGAAGCGCCACGGGTTTCGGAGGCCCATGGACCACACATCGTCGAGCCACGCGGCATTGGGGCTGCCGGGGGTGCCGGACGGATTGTCGGTCGCGCGGAAATTGCCCGCGACGTTATCGACGTTGAAGCGGAGCATCTTGCCCAAGGGGCTGTTGATGTTCTGGGCGAGTTCGTTGGGGTCGTTGGCACTGCCACCGTCGCCCATACCCCAGTACAAGCGGCCGTCGGGTCCGAACTCGATGTGGCCGCCGTTGTGGTTAGCGAAGGGCTGGGAGTAGGTGCGGAGGATGACCGCGGGGGTGGCCGGGTCGTAGGAGGTGCTGGTGGCGAAGGGGGCTTGGGCGCGGTAGCGGGCGAGGACGGACGCTCCATCGCTGGTTCGGGTGTAACTGACGTAAAAGAAGCCGTTGGTGGCGAAGGCGGGGTGTGGGGCGAAGCCCAAGAAGCCGCGTTCGCCGTTGGCCTGCGTGAGGGCGAGGCCGGTGGGCCCGAGGTTGATGTAGGTGGGGCCGATGGTGTTGGTGGCAAGGTCAAAGAGGCGGAGCGCTCCGGTTTGTTCGACGATGAACATTCGGTTCGCGCTGCCGGGTTGGCGCACGAAGGCTAGGGGTTGGGACAAGCCGGTGGCCACCTGTTGGGTGGTCAGCGATTGTGCGGAGGTGGACGAAGCGACGAGGGCCAGGGCGAGGCCCGCGGCGGCGAACAGACATGAAGCGGAACGGCTCATACGAAACCTCCTGAAGCGGACTCTGGCGAGGGCAGTGGGCGGTGGGGAACGGAAGGACTATCGGTCCATGACGGGTCGGTCGTCGGCAGCATACCCGACGTGTCAAGTGTATTGAACACGGGGGTCCGTTTAAAAGGTCCCCCGCTCTTGGGAAACGAGGCTTTCGGCCCTACGCAAGGGGCGTGAGGCGGTTGCGGGGCGTGGAAGCGAACATTCCGGAGTGACGGGGCCGGATTATGGGGCCGGAGTTCGGGGGGGGGCCGGAGTTCCGGGGGGCTGGAGTTAGGGGGCGGTAGTGGCTTTTCGTTCAGAGGGTGCTTTGGTTGAGGTCTTGGTGCTGGCCCAGCGGGTGTTGAGCGTGTGTTCGACTTGCAGGAGGTCCAGGACTTTGCCGACCACGAAATCGACGAGGTCTTCGATGGATTTGGGCAACAGATAAAACCCAGGATTGGGCGAGCAGAGCGTTGCCCCGGCGCGGGCGAGGGTTTCCATGTTGCGGAGGTCGATGAGGCTGAGCGGCATTTCGCGGTGGCAGATGATGAGCGGTCGGCGTTCTTTGAGGGTGACCGCGGCCGCTCTGGTGAGCAGGTTGGACCCGCTGCCCGTAGCGATCGCGCCGAGGCTGGAAGATGAGCACGGAAGCACGGCCATGCCGTCGTGCAGGAAACTGCCCGACGCGATGACAGCGCCGACGTCTTTGTTGGGGTGGATGAAAAGTTTGGAGCGGAGGGCAGCGGAATCTGGGCGGCCCGCGAGCGTGGGGCAGAGCGACTCGAAAGAGAACTCGCGGATGGCGGCTTCATCAAACAGGAGACGCTTGCCGTAGTCGGAGATGACGAGGTGAACGGAATGCCCGGCCCCCAAGGTGAGTTCGAGGAAGCGGAGGGCATAAACCGCACCGGAAGCACCGGAAATCCCGAGAACGAGTGTCCGCGGCGGCGTGCGCGAGGCTGCGAGTGGCTGCATGATTGAGCGTAGAAGGAGAGACGGGTCGGAAGTTTGGGCGGTGTGGATTGCGGATTGGCAGGGATGGGCATGGGAGGCACTCACGCACCTGCAAACCCCGGGCGGGGGCGGCGGTGATTGGTTACGCTACGGCAATATGGCCAAGAAGCGATTGGAAGCGAAGAGCAAGGTGGACAAGGAAACCAAGCGGTGTTCTGCGGTGCCGCCGCTCCCACGTGGCACCGCCCTTCCGGGCCGCGACTCAGGCTCGCCGTACCCAGCCCGAGTGCCCGCGCAGATTCGAGCCGGGCCCAGTAGAATGCCCTATCAACAGGGAGGTGCTAATGATCGCTAGACGACTCTTTGCCACGATCGGTCTCGCTGCGGGAATTGTCGTGGTGGTTGGGTGCGCAAGCAGCAAGCCAACGGGCAGAGTGCCTCCGGATGAAGGAGCCGCACCGGATTTGCACCGCGAATCTGCGGGCCTGCCGCAACTGGTGCCAGCACTTGCGACGCAAGCTTCTCCCTCGCCAACACTGAATATGTCCGAAACACCCGCTGGATGGGCGACTGGGGGTCACGCCGAACACAATCAGGGAATGGGGTCGCCGGGCCGCGAGATTCCTAGTGCCACCAGCAGCACCGTCGATTCCGATCAGTCAGAGGTCGGTACTCAAACACCGCCAGTGCCATTCTCCGCTTTCGCAGGAACGGCGGCCAATGAAAGCGTCCAGGCGCCGTTGCAGGACGCTGCGGCCAGCCCAGAAACCGGATCTTCTGCAAGCATTGCAGCCGGTCCAGCATCGCCCGCAACCGGCGACTCCTCGCCGACACTCCCACCTTTGGGTCCCGGTGTCGGTGAAACCGCAGTGCGAAAGTCAGTTGACGCCGGTTGGGGACCAGCACCGACGAAAGTCGGCAAACTAGGTGTCGTGAAACCGGCCACTCGGCCGATCGACATTGATCCAACGCTCGTGGACGCGATCAAGCTTCCCGATGGCGACCCTCGACGGGAGATCATCGGAATATGGGAGCAGATCGCGGGGAGCAACGATGCCGACTTCGCTCATGGAAACTACAGCAAGAGCGTTCTAACTCTCCGAACCGATGGTGTGCTCGATGTCGCCCGCTTTTACGGGCCCAGCGGTGAAGTCAAGGTAAACCGGCAGCTCGCGTACAGCATTGAAGCTGGCAAGCTCCTAGTCGC
>Ga0163144_10024463_pt1 | contig 11844 bp, 9 predicted proteins | sample OliLak19BULKMAT1_FD_123175 | JGI IMG/M metagenome (GOLD analysis project Ga0163144, IMG submission 123175) | Freshwater microbial mat bacterial communities from Lake Vanda, McMurdo Dry Valleys, Antarctica - Oligotrophic Lake LV.19.BULKMAT1 | ecosystem: Environmental > Aquatic > Freshwater > Lake...
ACGCGATCGAAGCCGACCGGGTGTTCACGATGCTGATGGGAGACGATGTCGAGCCACGGCGAGAATTTATCGAAGCCAATGCGCTCAGGGCGGGGAATATCGACGTTTGAATTTGTGTAGGCGTGCGCAAAGTTTTGCCGATCTCTAAGCAAAGATTTGCCGCGCGTGTCAATATCACCTTCGAGCGGACTGTCCGATAGGCAGCGTCCTTCGAAAACCGAGTGCCAAGACCATTGCATGTTGATTGAACACACCATCGCCGAGCCAGCCGCCCGAGCTGCGAGAGCCCATATCGACACGCTGGACGTGTGGGATGAAGTTGTCGCGTCTGTGCGAGCGGAATACATGTCCGATGTCCAGGATTACCCTTGGATCATTGGCTTTTCAGGAGGCAAAGACTCGACCGTTGTAGCGCAAGCGGTTTTCGAGGCGTTGCTACAGGTTCCGCCATCGCGACGAAAGCGACAGGTTCACATCGTCTCAAATGACACGCTGGTGGAAAGCCCGCTTGTCATGGCACATCTTGCGAAGGTGCAGGCCGCGCTCAGAGAAATGGCCGAAAGCTTACGCTTACCAGTGACCGTGGTCACAACGCGGCCGGCCGCTGACAAGACTTTCTGGACGCTGTTAATTGGCAAGGGCTATCCGAGCCCGAACCAGACCATGCGTTGGTGTACCGACCGGCTAAAGATTCAGCCGACCAGTCGTTACATTCTTGACCATGTGTCAGCGCATGGCGCTGCGATCGTGGCGCTCGGTGTTCGTCTTGACGAAAGCGATAGCCGCCGCAACTCAATCAACAAATTCCAGAACCTCGCCGACTCCAATCTGACGCCCCATTCGGAGCTGCCAGGCGCTTTCATCTATCGGCCCATCGTGCATCTGACGATCGATGACGTATGGGAAGTGCTTGGTGGACGCGAGCCCCCATGGGGCGGAACGCACCGTGATCTGATTCAACTCTATCGGGACGCTGAGGGCGGCGAGTGTCCCGTAGTATTGAGTAAGGATGAGGCGGCTGGCTGTGGGACCGCCAACAGCCGCTTCGGCTGCTGGACATGCACGGTAGTGGAAAAGGACAAGAGCCTTCAGGGGTTTGTGGATTCCGGAAATCACCACTTTGCGGCGCTCATCGAGTTCCGGCTATGGCTGAAGGCCATCCGTAACGACCCGCGTTACCGATCGGTAGTACGCCGCAACGGTGAGATTCGCTTTAACCCGCGCGGCGAACAAATTCAGCATGTGCCGGGACCCTTCACGATTCAGGCTCGTAAGATGATCCTCGACAGGTTACTTGCTACGCAGGTCGAATATGGCGACACGCTGATCTCTGCGGATGAAATCGAACGGATTCACACGACGTGGGCCGAGGAAATAAGCCGGCCGGCTAAACAACGAGGGGGATAGTAATGAGTGATGTTTTTCTTGGCGATCTACCGCTATGGTCGGACCCCGGCGCGCGCGCCATTTTGGAGCAGCTGTGCGGGAAGCATGACGTTCCGATGGACGTGCTTGAGGACTTGGTAGGTATTCAGCGAGAGCGATCAGGTGAGGAGCGGGCACGCAATGTGTATCCGCGCATCGAAGAAACCCTTAGCCGCATGGACTGAAAGAACTCGACGCCATGTGGATTGCAAAGATAGAACTATTTAACTTCAAAAGCTATCAGCACCAGATATTTGAATTTCCCCAGCCCCGCGCGGGTAGGAACATTGTGCTGATAGGCGGTATGAACGGCTACGGAAAAACCTCGGTCCTGGAGGCGCTCTATCTCGGGCTGTACGGCAAAGAGGCTGTCGAGCACCTTGGCCGCGCTGGATTAAAGGACGACGTGGGCTACCGGAAATTTGTCGAGCGCGCCTTGCATGGCACGGCAATCCGAACCGGTCGGGACTCTATGTGGGTGAAGATCCAAGTCAATCATTCGAAGGCCGAGGGGTTTGAAGTGACCCGCAAGTGGTTCTTCAGCCGGTCGGGCGACTGGACAGGTGAAGACGAGGTTGTCATCTATGAAGTCCGCGACGGAATCCGGGGCCGGGCGCTCGCATCAGATCGACTTCCGGAACTATTGGACCAGCGGTTCATTCCGGCGCACGTCGCGCCCTTCTTCTTCTTTGATGGTGAGGAAGTCAAGAAGCTCGCTGACCAAAGCCGTGGCGACCAGATTCGCACCGGTATTGAGGGATTGCTGGGCGTGGTCTTGCTACGCAAACTGAAAAAGCGTCTGGAGGAGTTTCAGACAAATCGTTCGACTGGAATTTCGGTCATGGATGAACAGAAGCACCGTGAGCTGTTCGAGACCTTGACGCATCATGAACACGAATACGAGGAAGCTGAGCGCAAACAGCATTCGATAGATGAGTCAGTGAAGAGCTTGCAGGCGCGACGCACCGAGTTCACCAATCGGATGATGCAACTTGGTGCTGGGGCGGGCGATGTTGCCAGCGTTTCGGACGTTGTGAAGCAGCAGGCTGACGCTGAAACCGAACTGAAAACCACTGACGACGCGCTAGATGATTTGGTTGCAAGCAAGCTTCCTTTCCATCTGGTGGCGCGCGACCTGATAGAGGGGCTCGCGAATCAGGTACAGCAAGAGATAGCACGTGATAGCTGGGATTCCCGCAAGCGGAGTCTGGAACCCGAGAAGGCTAAGTTTATTGGGACGTTTTATGCGACGACGGAGCCACCGCTGTCTCCGGAGCTGACAGCGGAGCAGGAAGCCGCGTTGCAGGCCCGCTTGAACGCGGCGTGGGAGAGCCTGTTCTATCCTATGCCACAAGGCTGTGCCGAAACAGTGGTGCATGAGTACCTCGGTCCCAAGCGAGCGGCGCTGCTTCAATCGATGAACGGCCTCCGCATGGGCGCGCAGGATGTGCTTGGCCTGGTGGCGAAACGCGAGTCCCTGCAAAAGAAGATTCGCGAACTGGTCAATCGCTATACCAAGATCGAGGGCGTAGACCGTGATGGCTCGCTCGCGAAGCTGAATGGGGAATTGACGGCGGTGAATGCGACGCTGGATCAACGTCAGAGGGAGTTGGGCGACGTCGAGCGGCAGATGTCCGGCCTCAAGGGCACCATCGATCAAGAGCGCGCGCTCTACGCCCGGGAGCATGAGAAGTTTGTCCAGGCCAATCCGTTGAAGTCAATGGTCGGCCGGGCTGAGCGCGTTTGCAACCTTATCAACGAATTAGTGCCACAGCTTTATGCGCTGAAAGTTGAGCAGCTCGCTGACGCCATGACGGGTGTCTACAAGAAGCTCGCGCACAAGAGACAGGTAAATCGCATCCACATCGATGAGTCGGGCAGAACCACCATCTTGAGCAAGGAAGGCGAGGAGATTCCCTTCGATAAGTCCGCTGGAGAGAATCAGGTGTTCGCGACTGCGTTGCTCGCTGGCCTAGCCGAAATTTCTGGCATCGATGCGCCTTTGGTCGTCGATACCCCGCTGGGGCGTCTTGACAGTACGCACCGAACGAACATCCTTAAATACTGGATTTCTGATAAGAAGCGGCAGGTGATCCTGCTGTCGCAGGACAAGGAAATCGACCGTGACACTTACGCTGCGATGGAGCCAAACGTCGGCATGACTTACTTGCTACAGCACGCGGAAATTGGCAGCGGCGTTGGCCGCACAACCGCCATTGAGGGCGAATACTTTGCGGAGCTGACGCAATGAGCGCTGTCACATTGGAACAAGTGCTACTCGCGGGCTTTCAGACATCCGCCGATGCAGACAAGCGCACCGAGCAACTGCGTTCAAGTCTTGGTCTTCAGGCAAGGAACCGCGTCGCGCGTCTTGCCATCGGGCGGTCGCTCTCGGAAAGCTCCTATCCGACCGGCAACCTGGACGGGGCAGGAAAATCGATCAAGGGCGATGTCCTGTTTGGCCTAGATGAGCTCCCGCTCTGGGTTGGGCTGCTATTTACCCATCTGCGCCGAACCGACCCCCGAGCCGAGATGACGCTGTCGACGTTACAGGACTCTGTAAGGCGGCACTGGAATCGCGGTATTGCGCTGCTGTTCGAAGATTGGGAAGAGGCAGGCGAGGACTACAACAAGTTCGTTGATGTGCTTGTTCGCCGGCGAGCGAACCTTCCGGAAACCGGGGGAGTAAGTCCCACACCTACAACGGACGTTCCAGGCACGCAATGGGAAGGGCCGGTGCGCGATCCTGTGCCCGTCATCGTCGACCTTGGGCGAACAGCGGACACTGATGTGCCGTTCCGGTGGACGGTAAATGGAGTTGGGTATTCCCCGCACGTGGCGGTCATGGGCCAGGCTGGGTCCGGCAAGACACGTACCATGTTGGAGATGATTGCTCAGGTTCGAAAGCAGAGCGGTGCACCAGTGATTGTGCTGGACCTCGGCAAGGGCGACTTGGCTAATCGGCATGATTTCATCAAGGCCATCGGCGCACGCGTCGTGCGCGTGCCGGACGAACCGATACCACTCGATATGTTCTTCGGGTCGGACGAATCGGACCTGACGGCGTCGGATGCCATCATGGGCTTCCGCGATTCGTTCGCAAAGGTAATGCAGAGCAAGGCGGGGGCCGTGCAAATGGAGGCGATGAAGGATGCGCTCCGTCCCCTCTTCTCAATGCGTAAGCAAATCAGTCTTGAGGATGTCGGCCAGGCATTGCGGGACTTTTATCAGGATCGGGGGCTGAAAACCGACAGCGTCATTTCGACAATTAGCGACTTAACCGAGCGAACCATTTTCCGACCGGAAATGCCACCGGCGCGGTTTTTCGCCCAGAGCTGGATCATTACGTTTGCGGGCGCGCACGATACGCAAAAGAATCTCGCGGCCTATATGCTGCTGGACGCGCTCAATATATTCCTCAAGCGTACAGCCGAAGCGCCGCAGGACGCGGCGGGCCATCGTGCCATCCGCGCGGTGCTTGGGGTCGATGAAGCCCGGCATTTGCTTGCTTCGCGGCACAAGGCGCTGTCAGACAACATTCGGCTGCACCGGTCCAAGGGCTTGATGGTGGCGCTCGCATCGCAGAGCCCAGACGACTATGACGGGGCTGGTGACGATCACCTTGAAAATATAGGCCTGCCGATCTGCTTTAAGACGAACGCGGCGAGTAATCAGGTGTTGCAGAATATGTTCCGGGGCAAAGTGACTTTCGCGACACTGCCGACTGGAGTTTTCATGACGGTCAAGGACTCGAAGCCCATTAAGGTGAAGGCGTTCTAGACAACCAGGCGCCGCAACGTGAAGCACGGATGGACGTTGCTTGGTTGCGATATGAAAAGCAAACAATACACGGGGGGCGCTCAAGGCGACTTATGAGCTGGATAGACGTTCTTATGAATGATCCGGTGGGTGCGTCCCTCATCGAAACCCAGACGCACCGTGCGACGTTTGTGATTTCACCTTCAGAGTTTCATCGGGCAGACATCGTTCCGCGTCTTACATGGAAGTCGGTGAAGTTCGCAGCGACAGCAAAACGGGGTGTGCCGAATGAGCCAGGCCTCTACGCCTTTGTGGTCAGAGTCCCATTTGATGGGCTACCTCCGCACGGCTGGGTGCTGTACATCGGGCAAGCGGGAGATGGATCAAGCGCTGCGACTCTGAAAAAGCGGTTCGGTCAGTATCTACGCGACAAACGAGTTCGCAATCGTGCCGCGATCTTTTACATGCTTAATGCGTGGGACGGTAATTTGGACTTCTTCTTCGCGCCGCTGCCGTCTCGCAAAGCAGAACTGGAGGATCTTGAGACCCAACTATTGGGTGCCTTCAGACCACCGTTTACCGACAGAACCTATCCTGCCGCCTACATGAGTCCTCGCCATGCCTTCTAACGTTGCCGTCAAGTTAAAACAAGCGCTTGCATTGCCGGCATTGCGAGGGAGGTTTGGCGATTGGACCTACTACAGCGCTGTCGTTTCTCTTCCTGAATTGGCGCGACGCGTATCGTTCGGGAACGAGCTTCACAACAACAAAGAGCTCTCCGCGTGGATTCAGCGGTCGCTGAAAGGCGGACGCGCGGACGAGATTGCAGACTATCTGAGAAAAGAGCCTGAACGCTTCTTCAATTCGCTCGTGGTTGCTCTTTACGGGGGAACGCCGGAGTGGGTCCCGTTGACTTTGAAGGCTGGTCGAGACGGTAGGCCGAAACTTGGTCACGCAGCGGAGTCACTGGGTGTTCTGGAGCTGAGCGGAAGCGAAGAGCTTTTCGCAGTCGATGGGCAGCACCGACTTGCAGGTATGAAGCGGCTCATGGAGTCACCGCCAGAAGAGACTGCACAAGCTGCGCAGACCGCAATGTCTGACCTTGTGTCTGTGTTGTTCATCGCTCATCGGGTGGACAAAAGGGAACGTACGCGGCGACTTTTTACGACCTTAAACAAGACTGCGATCCCAGTATCAAAAATGGAACGCATCGCGCTCGACGAGAACGACGTGATGGCCATCACGGCGCGCCGGATGGTCGAAGATCATGCATGGTTTAAGTCGCCTCGTATTGCATTGCGCCACACTAACAATCTAGGCAGCGAGGACGATGTTGCGCTGACGACAATTGGAAATTTGTACGATGTGCTGAAAGGCCTTTTCCTCGAAGGAAGCGGCGCAAAAAGGAAGGATCTCGAATACAACCGACCGCCTGATGCAGAAATCGAAAATTACTACAAGCTGGCGACGAAATATTTCGAGAGACTGTCGGTCGTCGAACCGGCGTTAGCGGAGTATTTCAACGCGAGTGAACTGGAAGAAGTTTGCCAGCAGCATAGGTCCGCAGAGGGAGGAAGTGTCTACTTTCGGCCTATGGGCCTCGCGTTGATGACGGAGGTGGCCATGCGCCTCAAAAAAGAGAAGGCAGGCAATTGGTGGGATTGGCTGGCTCTCTTGCCGAGGAGGCTGGACCAGGCGCCGTTTGCCGGGACGATTTGGTCATATCGCAATACGATGGATCCAAAGCACCGTGTCTTGTGTCGCGATCTGCTGCTATATATGTGCGGTGCCAAGACGCCCCCTGTGGCCAACTTGCGAGAGCGTTGGATTGAGGTCAAGGGTGAGCAGGTCAATTTGCCGCGCAGGGTCAAAGGACTGGAGTGATCGTGAGGCTTTGGACCGAAATGTCCGCGGCATCGAGCGCTCACCCGGCGTTGAGTCCATTTGGTATGACAGGCGTGCGGGTTCGGGTGCGACGCTTACATGAATGGGTCTGTTAGGACCGTAGAAGTAAAGTCGGTCGAATGGCAGGTTGGCGATGATCCATTCGGCGACCTCGCGCATATCTTCGTCTTCGACGAGGAAATCGCAGGCCGCGCCTCCCCGGCCGCACAAAAATACTCCGCTGTGCCCGCGTTCGCAAGCCGCATGCTGATCGAGCTTCGGTGCGATCCTGTGTTTGATATTTCGCGTAAGTTCGGCTGACGAAAAGCCGTAGGTGAGCCGAATCGCGCCGAAATACTCAATCACCGGGTCGAGTATCTGGGCCGCGAGGTCATGCAATGCGTTGTAGGTCGCTGGATTGAGCGGCAAGTTGGCAATGCCGAGGCGCTGCCGGGTCTCTCCGCACTGAATCAGCTCGCGGTAAGTGAGAGAGGCTCCGCAGTGAGTGTCGAGGTCGGGGATCGTTGTGCTTGCGCCAAGCCGCATTCCTTCGATTGCTAACCGCTTGGCATCGAGCAGTTTTGTGAGCGCTTCAGCTGTAGGTCCGAACTCCGAATCGTCGAGCACTCCCGATCGCTCGATGGCGTCATCGAAGTTGAGTTGTTCAGCGTAGCCTGGATGGTCTTCGTGCAGGTAGCGGCACTTGCGGTACAGCAGCGGCATTGGGTAGGCCGAGCCACCATATTCGAAAACATCGTAGTCGAGCTTTCGGACAATGATTTTGATGCGGCGGCGCAGGCGGGGAAGTGGGTCTTCGTCGAAGCACTGGAATTCCATGAGCGTCAGCTTGCCGGAGGCGATGTGAATCTTGACGATTTGCACGTCACTAAGTGCGTCCCAAATGATCAGGCCGCACGTAACATAGGCACGAAGGAGCGCAGGAAGGCGTTCCACAAGTGAGATGTGGAGTTGTAGAGAGTGTTCCGCGTCGAGCCAGCCGAGGCCTTGCGTTGCGGCAAGCCGGCACGCCGCAAGAATCTTTTGGGGATCGGCCGCATCGAGTAGTAGCCGCAGGCCCGCAGCCTGCGCCGACCGATAGTCTCCGAAGAATGCCTTGATGTCGCGTTGCAACCGCTGTTCAAGGCGTCGATAGGAAAGTCGCTTCGCAAATTGCTGCGTTGCCACCAGCAGACGGACATCATCCGCGCGCGCCTCTGCCGCCGCCTCAAGTAGTGTGTTGTCGTAGTGATCGGTGATGAGCCGCAGTGCTTTGGGCAGGCTGCCAAATTCAGCGTCGATAGCGGCGAGGTTCGTGACTTCTTCGACCTCTGGGGGACGACCGAGATCGAGCATCGTCGCCCAAAGCTCATCGAGCAGCGGTCGTGCTGCGATCAAACTCAGCTCTGCGCGTGACCGTTGAGGAGGTCGCGGCTCCAGTTCCTTGACTTCGCGGCGGGCCTTCAGCCTGGGCACACGCGTGACTAAGAGTCGTAGGGCGACGTTCTTGCGCCGGTAGCGCCCAGCGCTGAAGCGCTGCTCGGCTTCGGTGGTTGCAAAGACAAAGGCGACGCCTGGTCCGACCATAAACGCGTCACGTTGCAGAGCCTGCTCGATGTAGTCCTTCAGCTCGCTCTGCGAAAAGTATTTTTGGAAGGTATTTCGCGACGTAAGGTAGCCGTCGCGGTAAGGTTTTCCGGGAAGATCACCGCCGTAGAGCATGACGCCGACGGACATCACGGTTTGGGCCAAGCCGAATGCCTTTGTGATGGCTTCTATTCGCTCAGCGGGGTCCTCAATGACGTTGACCACGAATCCAAGATTGACGGCATCGGCAGGAGCAATGGTTGCCTCTGGCAGGTAGTATGGGTCCCATCCGCTGGCAGTGACGCCGCCAGAGCTGAGCGCGTTAACGTCGCTGCCCCTCCCGCAGCCATAGTCAAAGAACGTCATTCCGGGCCGAAGCAAGCCGTGCCGGAAGAGAATCTGAACGGGCGCCGACAGGCTACTCCTCGACAGCGCGGTCAAATGGCGCTGAATCGATCCGTCAAGGTCCTGCCCTGACATGTCGGTGCCGGTGCCGACATCGTTTCCTATCGGAAGGAACTCGTCACCTACCAGGCGATAGCCCTTGCTTTGGATTAGCCTGTCCCAATTGAGCCGAAAACCGATCGTGGCGACATCGTCGAACAGGCCGAGATTCTCGGCCGCCTTTGTAAGGTTTACCCATCGCTCACGTCGAGGATGCGACGAATCGATCAGCAATTCCTTGCGGTGCAGGATGGGAGGATTCAGGGAGTCTGTGTAGGTTCGGTGCCACGTAGGCGTCGCAGCCCCTGGCGGAAAGACCCAAGACGCCGCGAGCACGGGAAAGGGTGAATCAAAAAAGTCCGGGTAGGAAAGAAGCGACAGCCGACCTGTAACGACATTGATCTTGGCGACGTTCGGTACATGCGAAGTCTGCGGCAACAATTCCTGGATGGCGCTGTCGATGGCCTGGCGTGTCGTCGCGTCCTGAATCGTGTCGACCGCCGACAGGTGGATGTAGAGCTCGTCGGCGACTCTCTTTCCGGGCACGGTCATGCGCAACTCCGTCGATTGTTCGTATCGCCCCACACTGGCCAGTATCCAGGAAACCTGGCCACCGAAGAGGCTGGCAATTTCAACGTTGTTCTGAACCACGTTCCCATTGACGTGAACCGCGTACGGCTCTCAGGAAAACTACAGGACGAGCTTCCGCAGATATTTTGACGCCATTTAAGCGTTTCGGGCTACGTCCGACGCACATGGGAAAACGTTCAAAACTAACATCAATGCCGGGAACTTCAACGCGAAAATTTCAATGTTGGGAAGACGGCGCCGTCGCGTACTGGCGTTCGGAGGCTCCGAGCGATCGGCTTGCCTTCGGGAAAGTGTTCTTTGCTGACGACTTCTCCTGGGCTAGTCGCCCGTATGGTGGCTAACCTGTCCGCTTTACGCGGACGTGGTTTCGGAAGGCCGCCTGTTTTGACGCAATGTCTTTGCAAAGCATGTGCAGTCGCGTCTGGCCGTCATGTAATGGTAATTGTTGACTGTCAAATGGTTTCGTTGCATTTCCAAGTTCTCAGCGCATGACGAATCGCCGGGCGCGAAGGAGGGACACGTTTTGAAGGTCACGCTCAAAGAAATTCATGGGCCCTGGCATGCCGGCTGGGTGTTGGACAAACACGTGCTGTCTAGCACTTACATCGGTGACAACGCCTGGGGTCATCCTCAGTTCCACACCTTACGTTCGGAAGCGGGCGAAGCCTCCTTCCAGTTGAAGTATCGTGGCGACTGGAAACAGGTCGAGCCTCTCGCCGAGGCGCTAGCTTCGGCAGTTTTCCCGAAGTTGGACGCCGTTGGCTTCATCGTCCCTATGCCCGCGTCCAACGTCCGACAGCGCCAACCGGTCACGGAATTGGCGCTCGACCTGGGGAGAAAGGTCAACACGCCGGTATTCGAGTCGCTGACCAAAATGCCCGGCGGCCCGGCGCTCAAGGATCTCCATACTAAGGAAGAAAAGGTCGCCTCGCTTGCGAAGAGGATCGCGGTCGTTGATTGCATCAACGAAGGCCGATGGAACGTGCTCTTGGTGGATGACCTCTACGACTCAGGTGCCTCTATGGAGGCTGCCTGTAACGCGCTCCGCAAGTACGCTAAGGTCGATAATGTTTACGTGGCTGCATTGACTTGGAAATAGCATGATGACGACCAAAGTTTTCATCGCTGGCTCGATGAATATCAAGAACCTTGATCCCAAGGTGAAAGAGCGCATCGACAGCATCGTTGAACGAGACCTTGAAGTCGTGGTCGGAGACGCCGATGGCGCCGACGCCTCGGTACAGTGGTATCTGTTCAACCACGGCAACAGCAGAGCCACTGTGTTTTGCAGCGGGCCAACCCCACGCAACAACGTGGGAGATTGGCCGATCGTGTCAGTGGCCACAAATTATGCGGAGGGATCACGCGCGTTTTTCACCGCAAAGGATATCCGCATGGCCGAGGTCGCAGACTTCGGCCTCATGATCTGGGACGCCAAGAGCACCGGGACTCTCGGCAACGTGATCGAATTGCTGATGCGCAACAAGAAAACTGTCGTGTTTGTGAACAAGTCCAAGGCCTTCAAGAACGTTGGTACCGTCGCGCAATTAGAAGAGTTAGTCAGCCTCATGTCCGACCGCGCTAAGAAGAAGGCCGACGAGAAAATCGGACTTTTGAACAAGATTGAAAACCTGAAGAGCGAGAAGGCCCAAACGCGCATGTTTGCGTGACAAGATGGCCGGTGCGATCGCATATCTGATCACCCTTTTTTCAGCAATACTTTGCTAGCGCCCACAGTGTGTGCCGGCGGTGACAACCGCAGTTGCCGTCACGGTCGCACAGCCGCTGCCGCTGGTCGAGGCGTCGACGCCCCCGATAGTGCTGGCAGAGCCTGCGCCAGCTCAGGCGCCTTGCGTGCGTTGTCCAGCGCTTCGCGGATTTTCTGCGGATCGCGGTTTCGCAGTGCTTCCGAAAATGCCAACGATGCGTCGGTGCGCAAGCTGGCGTATCTGAGCAGCATGTCGAGTGTCCTGGCCGACGGCGCAGCGGCTTCCAGGTTCAAGGCGGAAAGTTCGTCGAGACTTTCCTGATACTGGGTTGTGACGATCGTGTCGATCTGGCCCGCAAGGTGATCGAATGGCAGTTGCGATTCGACAGCGTGATCGAGGATCGATTCCCATTGCTGGCTGACGCGGCGGTCTTCGTCGAGGAAGTGGC
>Ga0163144_10024466_pt1 | contig 11844 bp, 16 predicted proteins | sample OliLak19BULKMAT1_FD_123175 | JGI IMG/M metagenome (GOLD analysis project Ga0163144, IMG submission 123175) | Freshwater microbial mat bacterial communities from Lake Vanda, McMurdo Dry Valleys, Antarctica - Oligotrophic Lake LV.19.BULKMAT1 | ecosystem: Environmental > Aquatic > Freshwater >...
CGCAGTGACCAGCGCGTGGGAGTGAGAATCACCCAGTCGTCCATGAACCGGACGTAGAACAGGCCGGTGGCCTCCATTCTTCGATCCAGCACGTCCAGGTACAGAGCCCCCATGACCGGCGACAGAGGACAGCCCAGGCTGATGCCACGCCTGACCGTGGAATACAGGCAGTTGTGGTCGATGCTCCTGCGCAGATATTGGTGCACCAGATGGATCGGTAATTCGAAGATGAATCGCCGCCTGGAATCCGTCAGCTTCCAGTACCTTGCGAGGACAGTCGTTTGTGCAGCCGTCGACGGAAACCAGCCGCTCCGCCTTCGACATATCCGCCATGATTTCTTCCACGCGGCCGCCTGCTGGTGGAACTGGAAGACGGCAACAGAGTGACGGCGCCAGAGTACGGACTCGGAACAGGGGCGCTGATCGAAATCTATGCGCTGGCCGGGCTCACGCCGCCGCTGACCGAAGTGCCTCGGGGAAAAATATAGAGAGGGCGAGACGGAATGCGATAGGCTGAAGGCGGGTGGGACCATGGCCAAAGACTACATCGAGCGCCGAGAAGGAAGCTTCTGTCTGATCGGGAGCCGTGTGCCTCTGGCGCGCATCGTGTACGAGTTCCAGAATGGGGCCGCACCTGAATCGATCCGTTTGGACTACCCGACGCTGAGCATCGAGCAAGTCTGCGGCGCGATCACCTTCTACCTGGGCAACAAGGAGGAGGTTGAAAAAGACATGGCGGAACTCCGGCGCATTGAAGACGAGGTCATCAAGGCCCAGCCTCCTCTTCCTTCGGAACTCCGGCAGAATCTGGAACGCGCGCGCGAGCAGATGCTGTCTCGGAGAAGTTGATCGATGATCCGCTTCAAGGCGGACGCCGATCTCAACGATGTGATCGTCGGGGGATGCCGTCGCCGCGAGCCGAGTATCGACTTTCTGTCCGCCAACGATGCCAACCTGGAACCCGAAGTGCTGGCTTGTCAAAGAACTCGTGCCGATTGGGGGCGCCTCGGAGGCCGAGGAGTGGAAGAACCGGTGGCGCGCGCTGCCACTACCGTACTCCGTGAGTTGAGCCCAAACAGCAAAACCGTCATCGGTCCCAATAAAGAACTTTCAACCTGGCGTTTCTTTTGTTGCTGAATGTACGGATGGCCCGCGGAGGCGTTCAGTTGCCGGTGGTCGCGTACCAGCGCGTGCAAACCGTCGAAGCTGCGCCGCATGTCCGCAGGCGCCAGGGTACACATACACACGCACGCTGACCGACTGAAAAGCTGGCTGCACGCAGGAGCGCCCGCCCCACAGTGGCACGCGAGATACTGGAGAAGTATGTGCCGAAGCATCAAGACACTTCGCCGTCCCGCCCCAGCCGCGACAGAACAGGAAATCCGAGCCGCGGCCATGCAGTTTGTCCGAAAGGTCAGCGGTTACAACAAGCCGTCGAAGGCGAACCAGGACGCCTTTGACGCAGCAGTGGCGGAAATCGCCGAATCGGCTACACGCCTGCTTCGCCGTCTTCCGGAGCCCCCGGCTCCTCCGGTGAAGCCAGCAGACGCCGCCGAAGCTCATCCGTGATCCGGCGGACCTTCGCTTCCGAGTAAGGCGTCTGCCCTTTGGGCATACCGAGATCGGTAATTCGAAGATGAATCGCCGCCTGGAATCCGGCAGCTTCCAGTACCTTGCGAGAACAGTCGTTTGTGCAGCCGTCGACGGAAACCAGGCGCTCCGCCTTCGACATATCCGCCATGATTTCTTCCACACGGCTGCCGACTCCGGCAAGGCAGTACATGCGTGCCACACCGCTGCGACTGAGTGCCCGTGAAGCTGCGTCCGCCAGGCCGCCAGTATCGGCCGCACCTGAGCAGGTAAAGATAATGGGTGTTTTGGGGGGCTCTTCCGGATCCACGGCCAGTTTACTCCTGCTGTTGCGGTCGGGCAGGAAGGGCGAGCCTGCGGGTAACGCCCCGCCGCGCCGGGCTGGGAAGTCCTATGATCTCACGAATGCGACACTGAGGTAAATGCCAAATGTGATCCGGCGCGTCCTGTACGCGGCCGTCGTTTTCTGGAGCGCCCTGCTGCTTCTTCTGGTGCAGCCCGTCATTACGAAGTCGATTCTTCCGTGGTTCGGCGGGTCAGCCGGAGTCTGGACCACCTGCATGCTGTTTTTCCAGACGGTGCTGCTGCTGGGCTACTTGTATGCGCACCTGATCACGCGCCTTTTGTCGGTCAGAATGCAGGCGATTGTCCATGTGACGCTGATGGTGGCGGCACTCGCTTTCCTGCCGCTGCGAGCCTCAGACCGATGGAAGCCCACCGAATCGGGCGACCCGGTCTGGTACATCCTCGGACTGCTCTTCGTCACAGCCGGGCTGCCCTACTTCCTGTTGTCGACCACCAGCCCACTCCTGCAGTCTTGGTACTCACGCACGCTTCGCACCGACCTCCCATGGCGGTTGTTCGCCATCTCCAACCTCGGCTCGCTGGTGTCCCTGCTGGCCTACCCGGTGGTGGTGGAGCCGAGATTCGCGCTGCATGAGCAGCTGGATTACTGGTCAGCCGGGTTCGTTGTGTTTGTCGTGATCTGCGCGGCGGCGGCTTTCGTCACCAGCCGCGAGGCCGTTCCGGTAGCGCCCATTGAGGGTGCTCCCGTTTCCCGGCTGCTGGTCTGGGCCGGACTGGCGTCCATCCCGTCGGTACTGTGGCTGGGAGTCGCCAGCCAGCTCAGCCAGGACGTGGCCGCGATTCCGTTTCTGTGGATCCTGCCGTTGTCCCTCTACCTGCTCAGTTTTGTGCTTACCTTCGACAGCGACAAATGGTACCGGCCGTGGGTCTACCGCTTCCTCATGCCGCTGGGCTGGGGCGCTCTCCTCTATGTCGGTGCGCAGCAGGGCACGCTGAAAATCGAGTACACCATTGGGCTCTACGCTGTTGGGCTGTTCCTGATCTGCATGTTCTGCCACGGCGAAGTGGCGCGCCTGCGGCCCGATTCTCGGCAGCTTACGCTCTACTACCTGACCATCTCGGCAGGCGGCGCGGCGGGCGGCCTGTTTGTCGGCCTGGCTGCTCCCAGGCTCTTCAACCAGTATCTGGAAGTGCAGCTCGGCATGCTGGCGAGCATTGTGGCGGCCATCTGGCTGCTCTACAACATTCCACGGAAATTCGCCGGATTCGCCAGCCTGGTAGTGGTGGCGGGCATTGTCACCGGCCTTATGATGAACAACGGCGAGACAGGCCGTACCGTCAAATTACGCAATTTCTACGGCACCGTGTCATTAACGGAAGACACCGAAAATGGCGACAAATACCGTCAAATATACAACGGAGCCATCAAGCACGGACTGCAGTTTCTGTCCCCGGCCAAATCGCGTACGCCGACCACGTATTACGGAGTGGCATCGGGCGCGGCGCTCGCGCTGAAGGAACTACAGCCGAAGGGCCCACTGCGGGTGGGCGTAATCGGACTGGGCGCAGGCACAATGGCGGCCTATGCGCGGCCGGGCGACTACTACCGCTTCTATGACATCAATCCACTGGTAATCAACCTGGCCCTGAAGGAATTCACCTTCCTCAGCGGCGCACCGCAGAAGGTGGACGTGGTTCAGGGGGACGCGCGGTTGTCTCTGGAACGCGAGCCCGACCAGAAGTTCGACCTGCTCTGCCTCGACGCCTTCAGCGGCGACTCGATCCCGGTCCATCTGCTCACGCGCGAGGCGTTTGTACAGTACTTCCGCCATTTGGCGCCGGGCGGAGCACTCGCCGTACACGTCACCAACAAGCACCTGGATCTGGCTCCGATCGTCAAGCTGCTGGCCACCGATCAGCACGCACAGTCGCGGCTGATCATCAACACCGATGAAGATGAACGGCAGATCTACGGCGCGGACTGGGTGGTGGTGACGCGCGACGACAAGCTCGACAGCCGGCTGGCGTATCTGTCAAGCCCGATACACGGCAGCGAAAAACTGCGGCTGTGGACCGACGACTACAGCAACCTGTTCTCGATTTTGAAATCGGATCGCTAACGGATCCAGTACAGGAAGTAATACACCAGGGGCAGTGTGAACAGGGAGCTGTCCAGTCGGTCGAGAAAACCGCCATGTCCCGGCAGCAGCGTTCCGCTGTCCTTCACGCCAGCCCCGCGCTTGAGCATCGATTCCACCAGGTCGCCGAGCTGGCCCGCTATGTTCGCAAGCATCGTCAGGGCGATCATCAGTGGCAGGCTCAGCCCCAGGTGGAACTGCTGCCCGATAAACACGCCGTAGGCTGTGCAGACCAGCACCGAGGCAATCGCACCTTCCCATGACTTGCCTGGGCTGACCCGTGATGCCAGCTTGTGCCGTCCGAACTGCCGCCCCGTGTAATACGCCGCGACATCGCCCGCCCAGTTAACCGACAGCGCATAGAAAAGCCAGCCGGGACTCATTTCCCGCAGGTCGATGGCACAGCGCCACGCCAGGAAAATATAGATCACGCCGAGCACGGTAGCGCCAGCGAACCCGACCGCTTTGCTCAGGTCGCGGGAGTTCAGGGCGAAAACCAGCAGCACGGCCGCAATGAGTGGCAGCGCGTCGAGGCGGTACATGGCAATCAGCCCCGCCACAAGGCCGAGGTACAGCGGGCCCTCAACGCCGCTGGTTCGGACTATGTTCGCGTACTCGAGATAGCACAGGCATGCCATCAAAGCGGCGAGCGCGACGAACACTGCGGTGGGTGCCTGAAAAATGGTCCAGAGAGCGAAGACCGCCAGGAGAACGGAAGTAATAATCCGCTTCATCGCGCCGGAACGAGGGGTGCCTCGGCAAGGGCAGGCTCAGCCTCACCGTGATCGCTCCGAACGGCACCGAAACGGCGGTCGCGCTTCTGGTATTCGAGGATCGCCCGCAACAGATCTGTGCGCGAAAAATCGGGCCACAGCGTGTCGGTGACGTAGAGCTCAGCATAGGCGATCTGCCAGAGCAGGAAATTGCTGACCCGCATCTCGCCGGAGGTCCGGATTAACAGATCCGGGTCAGGGCAGTGGCTGGTATACAGGCCGCGGGCGATGGCGTCCTCATCGACAAGGACATCTTCTCCGAGCCGGGCGCGTTCCACCAGCGCACGCACCGCATCGACGATCTCACTCCGGCCGCCGTAGTTGATGGCCAGATTGACGTACAGACCGGTGTTGCGGGACGTCGCTTCCGCGGCAGCCTGGAGTTCGTCGCGAACCTGCTCCGGAAGCCCGTCCAGCCGTCCAATGGCGAAGAGCCGGATGTTGTTGTTCAGAAGCTTGGGAATCTCACGCCGCAAATAAAAGCGGAGCAGACGCCAGAGCGTTTCCACTTCATGGCGGGGACGTTTCCAGTTCTCTACGGAGAAGGCGTACAGCGTGAGAGCCCGAAGGCCCAGCCGGGCACAGGTCTCCACCGTAACTCGAACCGGGTCGATGCCCGCCTGATGGCCCGCTGCCCGGGGCAAATTACGGCGTTTGGCCCAGCGGCCGTTGCCGTCCATGATGATCGCGATGTGTTGCGGCAGCCGGGCCGGGTCGAGATCCTGGGCGAGCAACCAGTCTGATTCGCCGGGCTTGAGCGCTTCCAAAAGGTCGTGCATGCGCAATCCTTCATGTTACAACGGGCTTTGCGGTTGAGAGTGGTTGGGTCGAATCCGGCCCGCTCAGTAGCCAGGTCGAAGCAGAGCCACCAGTACCGCGGCAATCCCCAGAAAGCTGCCAAACGGAAGTTCATACGTGCGTGCATCCCGCTTCGTAAATGCGATGTAGCTGAGCCCGACAACGCTGCCCAGCAGTGACCCGAACATAATGGTGAGCACAGCCGGACTGAGTCCGAGAAAGGCGCCGATACACGCAACCATCTTCACATCGCCAAACCCAAGCCCCTCGCGGCCCCGAATGCGCGCATACAGCGCTCCAATGGACCAGAGAAGTCCCGCCAGCAGAACCGCCGACAGCGCGGACTCCAGTACCGCGAACAGACGTGGTGGCAGAGTGTCCGGGAAAAATAGCTGGAAAAATGCAGCCGGCGGAGCCCACGCCGCCAGCGCGATTCCAGCCAGAGCCCCACCCAGCGTGAATTCATCCGGCAGGATCCGCTCTTCAAAATCGGTAAATATCAGGTCGATCATGATGGCCGAAAAAAGGCAGATCTTCGCGCCCGCAACCGTCGGCCCGAAAAGATAAATTCCGGCGAAAAAGAGCAGACCCGTGAGCAACTCCACCGCCGGATATCGAGCGCTGATGGACGCCTGGCAATGCCGGCAACGGCGGCCCAGCAACAGCCAGGAGATCAGCGGAAGGTTGTCGTACCAGGAAATCATGCGCTCGCAGGAGGGGCAGTGGGACCGGGGGCGAACCACGCTGAGGTCGCGAGGCAGCCGGTAGATGCATACGTTGAGAAAACTGCCGATGAGGAGTCCAGACAGCCCCGCAAGAATGGCTTCCGTCACTCAAGAACCTGCCGGTATGCCTCACGGGTTTGTTCAATCATGTGGGCAAGACTGAATCTCTCCTCCACGCGTCGACGCGCGTTGGCGGCCAGTTGCTCCCGGTCGGCCAGTGCCCGCATGATGGCCTCGGCGATGGCCTCTGGCCGGTTGTCGGTCAGCACGCCACTGATCCCGTCCTCCACGATCTCCGGCAGTCCTCCGACGCGACTGGCGACCACAGGAACACCGTGCGCCATGGCCAGCAATGCGGCCGAACCCAGGCCCTCTGAGCGAGTAATGTAGACCAGCAGACCGGCGTCGGGAAGGTCGCGAGCGAGGTCACTGGAGAACTCGATCCGATACCCCGCCAGCGCCGCGGCCTCGCGAACCAGGTCAGCGCCCTTCATCGGATCGTCTGAGGCGGGCGCCAGAATCCGGGTACCAGCCGACACACCGTCGGGAATGCGCACTCCGTCGTAAACCACAGAGATTCGCTCGGCGGGAATCTCGGCTTCCATCAGCGTGCGACGCACGAAATCGGAGACAGCAAGGAACCGTCGCGGGCGGCCGTACTTCCATCGGGACAAGATCGATGCCCGTACCGGAAACGCCACACGTCGCGACACCACCAGGGGAGCCGAGGCAAACGCAGCCGCCCAGGTATGCGACCGCGCGCAGTGAGCGTGGATCAGCCCGGCGCCGCGGGTGGCCGATGCGATGGATGTGAGTGACATAGGCTCCACCGCGATTCCCCGCTCCCGGGCCGCCAGCATCAGCGGGCCCTCAGAAGGAGTCATCAGCGTGTGCCCGGAACCCAGGCCTTCCAGCAAAGACAGGACCTGCCACTGCCCTCCGCGCATTTCCTTTCCCGCGTCGAGGTGCAATACATCCATTCCGATCCTGCCTCCCCGTCCGTGTCAGCGCCGAGGGGACATGTCCCGCGCCTTCGCGTACTTAACAAAATTGTAAATCGCGGCCATCCAGGCGATGGCCAACCCTTCCATTCCGTCCAGAAAACCCAGCCGCAGCACGTAGGTGCTCCAGAAAGTCCAGATGGGGTCCAGCAGCAGCTGTGTGATGCCGATGGGCCTCTTCTGCGCGATCAGTTGCTCGGCAGCAAGCGTCGTGTAGCGGTCCAGCGTCTTCAGATGCTCCGAAAGCGAAGAGCAGGTGAAGTGGAGCAGGTCCGACTCAAGGTGACCCGTTCGACCCTTCACCACCAGAGACTCATGCACGTAATCGCCCACCCAGCGCGCATTCTTTCGGTTGTAGAGGCGAACCTTGCGGTCGGGATACCAGCCCGAATGCAGGATCCAGCGGCCAAGGTACTGCGCCAGACGCGGCATGGTGTACGCGTCAAACGCCGGTCCCTTCTTCTTAACCTGCCAGATCTCGCCTTCCAGCGCCTCGCTGAGCGCCTCGTCGGCGTCGACGGACAGGATCCAGTCATTGCTGGCGCACTCGGCTGCGTAGTTTTTCTGCCGCGCGTAGCCGCCCCAGGGATATTCGATGACGCGTGCACCGAGCTTTTCGGCAATTTCGGCAGTACGGTCCGACGATCCGCTGTCCACCACGACGATCTCATCGCAGCAACGCAGGCTCTCCATCGCGCGGGCGATGTTTCGCTCCTCGTTATAAGAAATGATGGTGGCCGTAATTTTCATACGTCAGGAAATCGGTGTAATGCAAAACGAGAGTACAAACACGGCGAACGCCAGTACGCCAAGCGCGGTCCGGCGCGGACCCACCGGATACTCATCATAAATTGTCGGATGCCGGCGGGCGACGATGGCAAGAACGGCCGCCCAGAACAGCCACGTCCAGGAAAACAACAGACCCAGCGGTATCAGGCAAAGGATAAAAAACCACGTCAGGCGCTTGTGCCAGCGCGTGGAAGTCAGTGCGTAAACAATGTGCCCGCCATCCAGTTGTCCAATCGGCATCAGGTTCAGGGCCGTCGCCAGCAGGCCAACCCACGCGGCTCGCGCTACAGGATGCAGATAAATATCGGCTGTCGGAATGCCGGGGAAAACCAGTGCCTCCAGCGCTCGCAGGATCAGCGGCGTGCCAAAAACCAGATCTCCCGATTCGGCAATTCCAGGGATCGATTTGGACAGGGCCAGTCCGATGCCAAGCGCGGGGACTACAAAAGCAAATCCGGCGAGCGGTCCCGCGATACCCACATCAAACAGCTCTTTGCGCGAGCCGATCGCCGACCGGATTCGGATGAATGCACCAAACGTGCCGATTACCGTCGGGACCGGAAGAAAAAAAGGAAGACTGGCATCGATTCCGTAGAACCGGCATGCGAAATAGTGACCAAACTCGTGCGCCAGCAGGATGGTGAGCAGCGTGAGAGAGTACGGCAGCCCGGCGAGCAGCGGAAATCCAGACGCGAAGCCCGGGATGAAGTCTTCCAGCGACGGCGGGCGGTTCTGGTCGAACGCCCAGGCAAAAGCCGCCCCCGCCCACGTGGTGGTGCCCACCGCCAGAATCAACAGCAGAATATGAAGCCAGTACCGGTCGCGTCGCCTCGGCCGGACGAAATCGACAAACGCGAAGGGCTCCACCGAACCGGGGTTCACAGAATCTGGAATGCGGCTTACTGGAGCGACTGCAGCTCTTTACCGGGTTTGAAACGCACGGCCTTGCCGGGAGGAATCGCCACCTCCGCGCCGGTACGAGGATTGCGGCCGATACCGGTCTTTCTCGGGCGCACGTTGAAGATTCCAAAGCCGCGAAGCTCGATGCGCTCTCCGTTGGCAAGTGCGCGCTTCATGCTGTCGAATACCGTCTCGACGGCCATCTCAGCCTTTGTTTTGGTGATTCCTGTCCTTGAAACCACTTCGTTGACAATATCGAGCTTAATCACGGTTGCCTCCGGCCAAACCCTACGGGAGTCTGGCTCAACACCAACCCCATGATAGGATTGAGGTTACAGCGGTGTCAAGGAGCCTGCCCGAACCTGATCGTGCCCAGCGAGGAATCGCACCAGATGCGCTCCGCCAAGTTTGTGCGCAGTTTTCCACCGGAGTAGCCATCGCAACAGTCCTCGGACAGGACGGTCGACCCTGTGGGTTGACCATCAATTCCTTTACATCGGTCTCCGCCAGCCCTCCTCTAATCCTGATTTGTATCGACTATCGTTGCAGCCTGCTGGCGCATTTCCGCGCCAGTTCGTGGTTCGGAGTGAATATTTTGGGGCGTTCGCAGCAGGATCTTTCCTCAAGGTTCGCACTTTTCGACGGGAACAGGTTTGAGGCGGTGGCATGGACGAATGGTGAGTTCACCGGAGTGCCGCTTATCGAGAACGCCATCGGCACGATGGAATGCTGTGTCAGCCAGGTGGTAGAAGCGGGGGATCACGCCGTATTATTCGCCGAAGTGGTCGCCGCGGAGTGCGCCGGGGGCGACCCACTTATTTACTACGGCTCAGGCTACCGGCGCCTGGAGCCTGGTAAAAAGGGGTAAAGACGCATTCCACGCAAAGCATATTTTTCCCACCTGTTGTGTACGTGTCGCCGTCCATGGGCATAAACCGTACCAACATGTAAGCGATCGAATGAAATTCGAGGCATGGCACGACACGTGCTCTGGCAAGAATTACTTACAGTATGGTCAGACGACAAACCCGGCCCGTTGAAGTGCTCCTCGTGGAAGATAACCCAGGCGACGTGCGGCTGACACAGGAAGCGCTGAAAGACGGCAGAGTTCTCGTTAATCTGACGGTAGCGGTCGATGGCGTGGAAGCCCTCGAGATGCTGAAGAGCTCCGGTTCATTCTCCGGCCGCCCGAGGCCGGATCTCATTCTCCTCGATCTCAATCTGCCCAGAAAAAGTGGGCGTGAGGTTCTCGAAGAGATCAAGGCCGACGACGAGCTGAAACGCATCCCGGTTATTGTCATGAGCACTTCAAAGGCGGAGCAGGACATATGTAAGGCGTACAACCTGAACGCGAACTGTTATGTCACCAAGCCTGTGGAACTGGATGAGTTTCTGAATGTGGTTCGTTCTATCGAAGATTTCTGGCTGACCGTCGTCACTCTGCCCCAGGAATAAAGACATTTCCAAAAATCGCAATTTCCCGTTACTATAGAGTCCACATGGACATACAAAATATGCTCGCTGAGCTCCGGCAGCAGCGGGATCAAATAGACAGCGCGATTGTGGTTCTCCAGCAGCTCGCGCTTGGACGCGGAAAGCGGCGTGGCCGTCCTCCGGGATGGCTGGCAACTAAGAAAGCGGGTGGCACTGCTGAGCCCGCGGCCAGTGCTCCCAAGCGCCGTGGTCGCCCGCCTGGCAGTAAAAATCGCAAGAAAAAGGCCACTGCGGCCGAATAAGAACGCGCGCCTGAAATTCGAGTGCCAATGATTGTTCGGCCAGACCGTACCCTTGCGGTCAGGCTGTTGGGGGAACTCGATGGCAGGTTCCGCATACGCACCATTACCGAGGTGGTGTAACCAGTCCAGCAAAAACGGCTCCCATTAAACAGGAGCCGTTTTAGTTTTTGTCCACCTCTACTTCTTCCGCTGCAACTCAGCCGGAACCCGTGAAGAATCGTGCGCCTCGTATCGCAGCGTCCACTTCACAGGAATCTCGTCCGGCAACCAGCACTTCTTGTCGTCGCAGGCCTGGTAGCGAAATTTGCCCTCAATCGTAAGGTGCCTCGATGCATCCAGCATCTTTTCCACATCCCTCGGCTGGCCGACAACAACGTCCCGATAAATTCGAAACTCGTTCTCAAACACCGGTACCGTTTCTTTGATTGGCTTCAGGCGAAGCAGCCTGCTTTTCGGGAAAATGGGCGCCATGCTCTCCGGTACCGCCGGGGTTGCCTCCATGTGCCACTCCACGGCCTTGTAGCCCTCCACGCCCGGAGCATACACGTGGACCTTTTTCGCAAGCCGAACCGTCAGGAAAAGACGGATGCGTTCCCCGCCCCGCACCACCGTATCGCTGGATGCGGCACTTACAACTATCCGGGTATTTCCACCCGCTTCCGTCTCACTTCCCGGAGCTGCGTCAGACAGAATCGCGCCAGCCGTAAATCTCTTTCGATAATCGTCTTCACGGTACGCCGACTCGATGACGCCGTCCGGACCAACAATATAGGTCACCGGATTCGGCACTCCGAAGAACGAAGATGTCTGGGGAATGCTCTCATTGAGCAGCCCAAAGGCGCGGATTACCGCTGAGTCCGGATCGCTGAGCAGGGGAATGGAAACCTGCTTACGTTCTGTAAAATTCTTCAGCACCTCGACTGAGTCGTAGCTGATGGCGGCAATTCCGAGACCCTTCTTCCGCAGCCGCTCACGGTTTTCGTTCAGCTCCACGAGCTGACTCTTACAGTAGGGTCACCAGTCCGCCGAGCGGTAGAAGACCAGCATGGCGCCTTTCGGCCCACGAACGTCCTCAAATTTTCGCTCCA
>Ga0163144_10024467_pt1 | contig 11844 bp, 12 predicted proteins | sample OliLak19BULKMAT1_FD_123175 | JGI IMG/M metagenome (GOLD analysis project Ga0163144, IMG submission 123175) | Freshwater microbial mat bacterial communities from Lake Vanda, McMurdo Dry Valleys, Antarctica - Oligotrophic Lake LV.19.BULKMAT1 | ecosystem: Environmental > Aquatic > Freshwater >...
ATTCACCCAATGGTTCCCACTCGTCTATACCTCAGCATTCATGTTTCTGCGAACACGTCAGGCGCGCATCGCTTCGATCCTGATCTATCTGGCACTGCTGCTTCCCACATTACAGCAACTGATCTATAGTGATGCGCCAATCATGTCAAGCGATATCTTCGCCCTGTTACTGAATATGAATATTGCCCATCCTGTCTATATTGCTGTGCTGGTTGGTATTGCCCAACTCAAAGAAAATTTCGTACAGGCCCGCGATGATGTCGCGAATTTGAGTGTTGCAGCCAATGTCGATTACCTGACTGGTGTTGCGAACCGCCGTGCTACAGTGAAAACGCTCCAATACGCCATTGAACAAGCGCATGCAACCAACCGAGGACTTGGTGTCATGCTGATCGATATTGATTACTTCAAGAATATCAACGATACATTCGGCCACGATAGCGGCGATCTGATATTGATCAGGTTCGCTGAATCGATCCGCAATATTTTGCCCTCCAATATGCCATTTGGGCGCTGGGGTGGTGAAGAGTTTCTGATCATTGCACTCAACGTCACACGCGACCAAGCACTGCAGCTTGCCGAACAACTGCGCAGCCAGCTTGAAACAATCGACTACCCTGAGATCGGGCGGGTTACTGCTAGCCTCGGTGTGGCAATATTGACAGCTAATGATACGCTTGAAACACTCGTCAAACGAGCCGATCAGCGACTCTATCGAGCAAAAGAAAATGGCCGTAACCGCGTTGAGATTGAAGGGTAGACCTCCACTTCATCAAGAATGTGAAGAGAACAGGAGTCAGAATTGAGAACGCAGAAACAACAAAACTCCTTGTTCGTTTGCTCGCTTGTTTCTGGATAGTGCATTCTGACTCCTGACTCCTGAATTCTGGGTTCTCTCGATTAGGCATAGCCAGTGCGGCTCAGGTCGATCCGTACACTTGCTGCCGCACCCCGTTCTGCAACAAGCGGCGGCATGGTCGTTTGGGCATAGCGCCCACCCTCAGCGCGATAGAGCTGCCCGCTATTTGGACAAGCCGCCAACGCCCTAGCAAGGTCATCACGTGGAATCAGCGTGGCTGGTTGTTCGCAGCACGAACATACTGGTGCAATCAGGGTCATGTTCTGAGTTGCCATGGTTGCTGTTCTCCTTCTAGTGAGTAATATGATCAGCGATCATCCCAATGATGATCGTCTAAATCGAACAGGCCATTGACGATAACGCGGGCGCTATTACGGCGCAGGGCTGCATCGATCTCGGCCAATGCTTGCTCGGCAGGGCGAACACGCAAGATAGGTGGCGGCACGAGCGGCAGAGCGGCCAATGTCTTCTCCAACTCACCATCCAGCGCATCCGGCCACACAATCACTGGTGGGCAGAGCGGAACTGGACGTTCGCCAAGTGTTAATCCAATACCAGCCCGTAGCGATTTGGATGCAGATAAAGGCTCCGCGATTACATCATCGCTTGCTGCTGGTTTCTGTGCAAGGGCAGATGCAGGGCGCTGACCAAGATTTGCATCAAAAATCGACATGCTGTGCTCATTCTTTAGCAGGGCTGCGCCCCGCACCCGCGTTCGAAAATCATTCGATTGTCTCTTATCGCCGCTATGCGCGGCAGGCAGTAGGAAACCGTTCCCGCCCAGAGGGCACCCGACTCGTATTTGATGGCGGTGACGCGCCAACATCTGTTGGTCATGCCACGGCTGCAATCTATGGCTGTTGGTGGCTTGTTGGGGCACAGCGCGCTGTGCCCGTACGTGTTCGGTTCGTATTGGGCGGACACATGGGTTCGCACCCTACACGGGTTCTTGGTTCTCGGCATTCTGACTCCTGACTTCTGACTCCTGAATACTCGGTTCTTGGTTCTCGGTTCTTGGTTCTCGGTTCTTGGTTCTCGGTTCTTGGCTATTAACTGGTTCGCAGCCCACAATACGCCAGTGCATCCTCGTGGGTTCGCAGAACGATTCCGCCGATCATACGGGTGACATCCAAGGCAATATTATGGTGTTCGCGCTGAACGCTATAGCTTAGTGCATCCGAAAGCGCCACTCGCCGGAAACGAATCGTGGCCTCACGATTATCTGGCTCGCGGTAATCCGGGATTCCGTGATGCAGCAGCTCCCACACACCACAGAACAGCTCCTTGATGATGCTCCAGCCGCCAATGTTCACGATCTGAATATCTTCTGGGCGCACACCATAGACCTCTTCGGCCTCCTGGCAGATGCTGGTTAATACCGGAATGAAGCCACTGCCAAACATGTTGTCGTTCAGGCCAGGCGTTCGTACGACATGCGTCCGGCCATTGTGTAGGCCACGCCATTCTGCGGTTCGGCCAGTGCCCAGGTAGCCCTCAATTCCGCACTCATCAACATCACCAGGAACACAATGGCGGCCAAATTGCGCAAAATGTTCGCTCGTCAGTGCGCTGCCATCATCAAGATGCTCATCATCAACATACACAACATGCACATATTGGCTCCCAGCCAAGTTGCCATCGGCCCCGCCATGGCTGTGCCAGAGAAAATCTTCAAGCACATTCGGCAGATTCTGTGGGCCACCACCAAGCAATCGAACGGCATTGGCATACCCGCAATGTAGGTGGCATGGCTTCAAACGGGGATCCGGCCCGGCTAAGGGGCTGATGAAACTGCGCTGCACACACTGGGCAATCACAATCGTGATGGTCGGTGGTGTCACGGTCTACCTCCATTTATTGTTATATTGACACTATATAGAGCGTAAATGAGAGGGGACGCCATCCGTCCCCCATTTGATTTAGTGTTAATATAACACTATAAGCTCAGGTTGTCAAGAGGGTTTTTGTGAAAAGCGTGCCGGATCAAACAAACCGATTGGATGGCGGGTTGTGCGATCAATTGCCAGATCGGCCAGGATCTCGCCAACAACGCTACAGAACTTATAGCCATGGCCGCTGCATGGCGAGGCGATCACAACATTTTCGTGATGCGGATGGTTTGCGATAATAAAATGTTGATCTGGCACTTCGGTATACAGGCAGGTTGCGGTGGAGAGCAACGGCCCGTTGAGTGTTGGAATCCTGGGTTGCAGGATCTCGCGGAAATAGGCAGTATCCGCATCACTAATCGTTCGATCAACCTGATTTGGATCGCTAACATCCTGGCCGCGATGGAAAATTGCCGCCTTTACCCCTGGGACATTCGGCTGGGCAGGGAACCCATAGAATTGCAGATCTTCAGCAACCTCCCAGATATAGACCGGAAAGATGCGCGCATCAAATGGGGCAATCCCACCAATCGGATCAAACCAGTACAACACCTGGCGAGTGATCGTAAAGGGCAGCTGCAAATCGGACATGAGGGCTGGTGCCCAGGCACCCGGCGAAATGATCAGCGTTTCAGCCTCATATACAGCATCGGCAGTTGTCACCCGTACCGAACCAGAACGGCTTTCCCAGGAAAGGGCAGGCTCACGAAAGTGCAATTCTGCCCCACGAGCTGCGGCAATATCGAGATGCGCGATAACGCTCTGTTCTGGATGCAAGAAGCCCGCCTTTGCTTCATAGAGCGCCACAACATCGGGCGTGGGCAGCAGTGGCGGGAAGCGCCGCTGGATGTCGGTTGCATTCAGGATCTCATGCGGCAAATTCCACAATTGGGCGCTCTGACGGCTGCCAGTAAAGGTGTGGCTGGTTTCACTGCCGATCATCAGGCCACCAGTAATCGTGAGCAATGATTTGCCAGAATCACGCTCGATCTGCTCCCATAGTTCGTAGGCGCGCAACAGCAGCGGCACATAGGCCGGATCTTCGAAATAGGCCTGCCGAATCACCCGCGACTGACCATGGCTGCTACCCTCCGAATGGCCTGGGGTAAAACGCTCAAGGCCAAGCACTCGCATACCACGGCTGGCTAACTGGTAGGCGGCGGCACTACCCATTCCGCCCAAGCCAATAATGATCACATCATAGTTCTGGCTCATAATGAGAATCCTTTAGGTTGGGTTGTTGACAATCGGCATATTGCGAGATACATCGCGCCATTGAGTATGATTGTACCTATTGATAGTATAGCTCAACCTGCGTTCTATATCTGTCAATAGGTGTCAGGGCTACGTCAGCATTTCATCCCCGAATGATGCATATGTAGCGGTAGCTCATCTGCATGATCTGCGTCATCTGCGGACAATATTCCAGCCTATTATGATGTCGATTCCAAGCAGCTTCCTGCGTCGGTAGGATAGAGCGGACACATCTGACGCCGCTTACAAGGATGAAGGAGGCGATCATGACCACGACGACTGAACTGACCCACGAACAGGTCGATGCTGCTATTAGCGCCGAACAGGAGGCTGTTAACACTGCGATTGCCAAGGTCACAGACGCAGAGTGGACCACGCTAACTCGCAATGATGGCTGGACGATTCACGATATGGTTGGCCATATTGCCGATAGTGTCTTCAGCCTGAACTACCTGCTGACTCATGGCATGCCAACAGATGCTCCCCCGCTTGACATCGACGCAAATAATACCAAGAACCGCGCAGCCAGTTTGGGGAAATCACGGGCAGAGATTGAGGGTCGCGTTGCTGCCGCCTTCGCCGGCGCACATCAGGCATTAGTTGGCGCGGAACTCGAAAAGCCAGGGCCGTTTCCGAACATGAGCATCGGGCAGGTGTTCCTGTTCATCCCCGGTCACACGGTCGGCCATCGCGAGGAGCTTGAGCGAATCCTGGCCGCTAGGTAGCGTAGATGGCCGTAGAGACGCGGTTGGGCCGTAGAGACGCAAGATTTTGCGTCTCTACGGCCTCGACATGGAAATCTCACCCTAACCCACGCTCGATCTGTGCGGTCAGCGTATGGCCTGTTTCGGTCTCGCGGGCAAACAACTGCAAAATGCCATCCTGATCAACAGCAAAAGTAACAGTGAAGGGCGCTTCACGCCCTGGTTTTGGCTGTAGCCCACTAAATTCCCAACTACCCAACTTCTCACAGGCATCTGGCCGAACCCTGCCAACCCCACGCGGGTTTGCATCCAGTGGGCCGCGATACTGCAATACATCAAGCCGTACGTTTGTCTGATCCGGATAGCGCGTACAGTAGCTTTCCGTATGGGCACCCTGCGATCCTACCGGCGGTGTTGGAATAGGAGTGTTGGCACGGATGATCGGGCTAAACAGCTCTTCTTCTGCATAATAACAATTAATCCCAAGTGGATAGGGCGTCACATCCCATACACTCGGCGCTCCATCAGCACCAACCAATGCAGCACCATAGGCCGCCAATGCTTGGGCATCGGTTGTGTGTAGCGCAGCAACATCTCGATCAAATGCCCGCGCAATCACCGCCCGCACCAGTGGCAATGCTGTCTCATCGCCAATCAACACCACGCTCTCAACATCGCGGGCACGCACCCCAGCCGTGCTAAGCACCCGCCGGCACAGTACTGCAATGCGGCTGACCAGTGGCTGAAGCCAGTGCTCAACCTCGCGCCGCCGTACCAGCATCGCTAGATCACGGCCAAACCCACCGCCGTGATCAAGGACGAGCTGTGCCTGTGGAGCATCATGCAATTGCTCAAGCACATCCTTCGTCGCCGCCCATAGCCCTTGCGCTGCCGCACGGCTATCACCAACCGCAAAAACATCAATCCCTTCATTATGTTGGAAGCGTGTATTAAGCTGTTCGGCTACCGCCCAGGCCATATCGTCGCCACCCAACAATGGATCAGCGGCAACTGCACGAATTCGCACCCCCTGTGGGCTACGTTCGGCCAGACTCACCTCGGTGGTTCCGCCGCCACAACTCACCACCGCAACCAGCTTCCCAACCCCAGGCCCGAGTGCCAGAACTGCTGCTGTTGGCTGGTTGATCAGCCGGACGACGCGCAAACCCTGTGCTTCGACAGCAGTACGAGCCTGTACGCGGAAGCGATCCTCAGCGCCTGCGGGAACCGTTAGTATAACTCCTTCGATTGCCTCGCCAAGCGATTGTGCTGCGGCATCGGCCAATGCCCGTACAATCCGCCCAAAGGCCTCACTCGCCCGAACTTCGGCAAACAACAGATTACATGTGGCCTCGCCACCAATCTCGCGAACAGCATATGGCAAGCGAGCCAATAACGGGGCTGGAATCTCGCCAGCACGGCCCATCAATCGCGTACATCCTACGATAGTCGTCTCTGCATTGCCAACCAAGGCACGGGCAGCTTCCTGCCCAATTACCAATCCGTGCATTGTCTGACGCGCCAATGCCGGCAGGGATGTGACACCCGCAGCGAACTGGACAAGCTGTGGCCGCCCTCCCGAATCCAGATACGCTGCCCGTGCCGCGTGTGTACCAATATCGATACCAAGCTGCATAGCACTAACCCCTTTGTTGTATTATTGACACTAATCGTCCAGAAAAAAGAAGTAGCGCCTGATCGCACTACCATTACTTATTGTCAATAATACACTATAAGAAGATAGATGTCAAGCATGGTGTAATGTACAGATTTCCTCCGCGATTGCCTGCGAACGCGGTATAATGCACCAACCTACTCAGGTCGACTAATCTGCGAATAAATTCAATACAATGGGCTACCAATGATTGAACTTGCGCCAACCAACCCCTATGGCCTGAGCCTCACCAACCCAGTGATGGCTGCCGCTGGCTGTTTAGGTTATGGAATTGACCTCGCCAGATCCGCTTCTGTCGAACGAATTGGTGCGCTGGTAACACCAACAACCAGCCTGCGCGGGCGTCGTAACACCCCACCCCATCTGATCGAAAGCGCCGCCGGATTGATTGCTATTGGCGCGTGGCCGGATCGTGGGCTGGCCTATGTTCTGGATCACTGCACTGCAATCTGGGCAACATGGCGCATTCCCGTTGTTCTCAGTGTTTCTGGAGCCACTATTGGCGAAGCTACTGATGTACTCGCACAGATCGAGGGCATTGAGGGTATTGCCGCCATTGAACTGGATTGCGCTGGGGATAGTTCTGGCAGTAGTGGCAGCGAACGCACAATAGCAACAATAGCAGCCGTTCGTGCCGCAACTCTGCTACCACTGCTAGTCAAGCTGCCAGCCAACGAACAAGGGCTAGCCGAGCTTGCCCGCGCTACCGAGGCTGCCGGTGCGGATGCACTTGTGGTTGCGGCAGCGCCAATGGCACTCTGGTTTGGAGCAACTGGCGCACGAAGTGAGGGGCGGCTGTGTGGCCCCGCCTGGCATCCCCTGGCACTGCGCCTCGTTGCAACTGCCACAGCTTCCGTTGCAATCCCGGTGATTGGCAGTGGTGGTATCGCCGATGCCGCCGGGATGCAGCGCATGCTCGCCGCTGGCGCACAGGCCGTTCAGATTGGCAGCGCACTGCTCAGCGATCCAACACTGGCTGCGCGGCTCGCCAACGGGGGTGATGGGGTGATCGGGTGACATCTGACACGGTGATCGGGTGACATCTAATCCCAAACTTCGTAGCGTTCGCGAGAACCTTACGTTATCAGCTAAACTCTATCCGTTTGACGGAGCCATCACGTTCTCTGCTTCCTGAATCCTGTCAACTAGACGTGGTACAATATGAATAATGTGGCTGTTAATACCCAACTAGGCGGGCACCTCTTAGCAATGCAGGTCTCAGGAGTAATGAGGTGCAATGTGCCAGCCGTCAGTCGATTTTTTGGTATTGTTATCGCAATGTACTATGATGACCATATTCCTGCCCATTTTCATGTGCGGTATGCTGAACATCGGGCAAAAATTGCGATTGACACATTAGACCTCACAGATGGTGAACTGCCTCGCCGGGCGCTTGCTCTGGTACTCGAATGAGCCACATTGCATCGACAAGAATTACGTGACAATTGGCAGCGGGCGCGGGATGGGCTGCCCTTAGTACCTATCGATCCGCTAGAGTAAGGAGCAGCGCTATGATCTGGATTCGATCAGTTACTGTATTAGAAGAGTTCTTAGTTCGCTTGGAATTTAGTGACGGAACCCAAAATGTTGTCAATCTTGCACCACTGCTGCATGGCCCTATTTTTGAACCCTTGCGAGCCGACATAAACCTCTTTCGTACCGTGCATGTGGATGATGAATTAGGAACAATTGCCTGGGCTAATGGTGCCGATATGGATCCAGATGTGTTGTATGGCTCCCATATTCCCGCATGGATGGAAACAACTGCCGGCGTGATCGTCTAACAAGAGTAATTGGCGATAACCATGTGGCCGCTTGTGTGAAGCCGTCGCTCATTTTAACCCAGGGCTGCCGCCGCACACATTCATGGACAAGCTATCAACCTCGTAGCTTACCCACTTCATGTGCATATCGTCTGTTAGGTGCTGGTGATAAGCTAGTGGAGCGTTACGTCGTATTGAAAAGGTTGCTGGGTTACCCCTTCGAGTGTTACTCGTATTCGCTCAAGCTTATCAGAAGCGCACAAATGCGGCCTTGACTTTCGGCTGCGTAATTGTTGCTCCAAATCCATTCACGCCTTCATATGTGCCTTCGCCAACTCCGTACACAATAATTGTACTCTCTTCAAACACTTTTTCGAGAGTGCCATTGAATAGGACAACGACTGCCTCTTTACTACCATCTGGTGTTGTGACCCAAATCTGTATTTGGGTGATTGTCTCGCCTGTTCCAAATAATCCATCATCGACCTGCTCCCGAATAGTGAACACTTTGCCTGTAACTTGGAATTTCTGGCCTTTGTAACGCTGCGGCCGTTTGACAAGATCGCGGATGTCAACCTCAGGATACTCAGTATCAAGCGCAACTATCGTAGCAGTTGCAGCCTGTTTTGCCTCTGCTGTAGCTTTTACCGCTGCTTGCTTTGCATCAACAGTTGCCTGAACTGCTGTTTGTTTGACTTGCGCCGGTTTTAAGGTAGCGGTAGGTAACGGTGTGATAGTTGGAGTATAGGTTGGTTCAGGTGTTGCCGTGGCAGTCGATGTGGGCGAGGGAGTTAGTGAGGTTGTGGTGTATCTGTTAAAGTCGCTGATGGCGGAAGTGCTCTGGCAGTTTGTGTGGAAGCCACAGCCACACGCTGCTCGGGCGTCATTGTAGCAGCGCCAATCCCGGCAAGTGCAACGATTGCACAGCAGAGTACGATTACTCCAAACGATGCAACCACTCCAATCCGAATTAAACATCCTTGTTTACCAAACCATTCATGAAAGCGCTGCACACGGCACTCCTAACTAATTTTATTACTCTATAATGCAAAGAGTATAGCAAGAGAGTTACTAAGCAATGCTATCAGAACAGGCAATGTTTGATACACAGCTGAGCATTACTATGAGAATGCTCTTTTTGAAGTTGAGTGCAGCGATAGGGATGAAATACAAAGGCACAGCAGCTTGAAATATACAAGCGCGTCTTGAACAGTATGTTACAGCGCTTCTACCATAATCAATCGCCCAACACCTGGTCACGTTGTCACCTAGTCAAGATGGCGTCTCTACACCCCAATCGCGCGCTCACGCCTTGGCAGGATTGCCTCGATTGCCCGACAGAAGACCAGTAAATCGAATGGTTTCTCAATCGTTGGCACACCCAGATTCCACAGCCGATCCCGAATAACCCGCGGCGGCAACCCATCGCACACCAGCAGCATCGGGACATTTGCCATGCCTTTGGTATTGCGAACCTCATCGACCCACAGATACCCGGTTGGATTCGAGGCCGACCAATCATAGATCACGGCATCGAGCGAATAATGCGAAAGTGCCCGGCGAGCACCATCGAGTTGCATCTCCACACGAACAGAATAGCCCTCGATCTGGAGAATCGACTCAAACAGTCGTGCCAGATCTGGATCTTCCTCGATTACGAGAATCGTCGCACGGGTCATCGCAATCACCTCCCGGTGCTGGGTCTGAAAAACAACTATGCCTACCCAGAGATCGTTCAGCAGCGACAGAAGGATTCGCACATCTGCGAGATTCTCACCGACATAGGCTCGTAATTACGATTATACCCCTCCAGGTACTATCTGATGATGCATATAGCATTACAATATTCGCATCATCAGCCTTGTTCGCCTGACAACAAATCTGCGAAATCTGCGAAATCTGCGGATACTTTCTATGGGTAGATTCCACGCACGATATTCGCATCGGCAACCCGCCGTACCGCCAGCAAATAGGCCGCTAGCCGCATCGAAATCGCCTGCTCCTGCGCCAATTCGTACACCTGATCAAAGGCATTGACCATAATATGCTCAAGCCGCGCATTCACATCGCGCTCATCCCAGAAGAACGATTGCAAGCCCTGCACCCATTCAAAATAGCTAACGGTAACGCCACCAGCATTGGCCAGGATGTCAGGCACGACCGCAATGCCACGCTCGGCTAGGATCGCATCACCATCAGGAGTTGTCGGGCCATTGGCACCCTCAACCACAACCATACACTGTAGGCGGCCAGCATTCTGCTCGGTGATCTGGTTTTCCATTGCAGCAGGAACTAACACAGTACAGGGATATTCAAGTAATTCGGCATTGCTAACATGCATCACGCCATCTGCCGTGTAGCCATCAAGTGATCGACGTGGGTGTTTGGCAGCATAGGCCTGCAATGCTGCAACATTCAGCCCGGCCTCACACACATAGCCACCAGTTGCATCGCCAATCCCAACAATCTTGCAGCCCAGCTCGCTGGTTAACAGCGCCGTAATACTGCCAACATTGCCAAACCCCTGAACAACAACCGTCAGATCATTCAGATGACGATTTGTACGCCTGGCCCACTCACGGATCATCAGGCTGACGCCACGGCCAGTTGCTTCAACCCGGCCGAGTGAACCACCAACCAACACCGGCTTGCCCGTTACCACTGCATTAACGGTATGGCCTGCGTGCATCGAGATCGTGTCCATCAGCCAGGCCATCACCTGCGGGTTGGTGTTCATGTCCGGCGCAGGAATATCCTGGTCGGATCCAATCACAATACTAATTTCCGTCGTGAAGCGGCGGGTCAGGCGCTCCAATTCACCAATCGAAAGCAGGGCGGGATCAACAACCACGCCACCCTTGGCCCCGCCATATGGCAGATTAACCAGCGCACACTTCCATGTCATCCACATGGCCAGTGCCCGCACTTCATCAATATCAACGCTTGGGTGATACCGAATACCGCCCTTGGTCGGGCCGCGCCCAAGGTTATGCTGGATGCGGTAGCCCGTAAACACCTGGGTTGTACCATTATCCATCTTGATCGGGAAGGTTACCGCCAGTTCACGCTGCGGAACCCGCAATAGATCACGAATATCCTGAGGAAGATTGAGGATGGCTGCAGCGCTATCGAATTGCTGTTGTGCGATCAGAAACGGGTTATTATGCTCAGTCGTCATCGCCGACTCCTCTTATCTCAGTGGCCTCATTGCCACCCAGAAAGCCTACCATAGAAGTACTGCCCATGCAATCAATAGGCGCCCGATACTCAGGCTCGCGCCTGCACCACAAGCGGTACAATATCGCGGGCAACATCGGCATCATTCTTCGGTGCAACCACACCATCAAACAGCGACCAGCGCTCGCGATGTTCGGCTTCCGCACCCGTTTCCAACACACGCAACGCAGCCAGGGTTTCAATTTCGAGCATACCATCATCGGTAAAGCTCTCAATCGTACAGCCCATATCCGGGTAGCGCCCACCAGGTGTGTAATCGAAGCTCTTCACAAATAGATGGCTATTACGAGCATAGGCGATCCAGGCATCGGGCGCATGAACGCCAATCTTCTGTGGCTCATGGCGGGCAGGGTCCTGGCGCAGCAGCAGAAAGCGGCTACCAACCGTCCAGCGTGCATCACTCAAATCTGTATAATTCCATAGTGACAGCGTCGCTGCCGGGCGTACTTCCTCGGTATGTGGC
>Ga0163144_10024468_pt1 | contig 11844 bp, 10 predicted proteins | sample OliLak19BULKMAT1_FD_123175 | JGI IMG/M metagenome (GOLD analysis project Ga0163144, IMG submission 123175) | Freshwater microbial mat bacterial communities from Lake Vanda, McMurdo Dry Valleys, Antarctica - Oligotrophic Lake LV.19.BULKMAT1 | ecosystem: Environmental > Aquatic > Freshwater >...
GCCGAGCCGGCGCGCGTAGGTCGGGTCGTTGGCGACCATCTCATCGAACGTCGGCGGCGTGAACTGCTGCTGCTGGTAGCGCGGGGCGTTGATCGTCGGCGCGGGTTCGACGGTCGCCGTGGGGTAGGGGTCAGGGTTCAGTGGCCCCTCGGTGGGGTAGGGGTCCGGCCCGCCCGTCGAAGGCGGCGCCGAGTCCGCGTACGGGTTGTAGGCCCCGCCGGACCGCTGCGCGGCGAGCTGCATGAGCCGGTTGTAGTTCTCGCCGGTGATCGACGCCGCGCCCGTGGGATCGGTGTAGTTGATGTGCTGGGCCGCCTCTTGCTGCTGCGCGGTCGTCAGGGGCGTGCCCTGGATGCCGCTGAGATGTTCGAACGTCTGGAGCCCAGTACGTGAGTCGGTGGGGTTGATGCCCTGGAACTGCCAACTGCTCGGTGCGCCAGGGGTGGCGCCGACGGAGACGGGCGGCCCGGTGGGCGTCCGCCTCGGCCCGGCGGTGCTCATGCCCGGGTTCGCGTGTGACACCGTGACGCCGCCGGCCACCGTGGATGCCCCGGTGGGCGCCACCGTGGGCGCCGTGGAGCCATAGGACGTTTGTGCGTTGGGGTAGGCCATGAGGGGACCGTCCTAGATACCGAGATCCGAGAGATTCGGGCGCTGCTGCTGGTCGCGGGCGAGCAGACGCCGCGCTTCGTCGCTGATGCCATCGTCGCCGGGACCGCCAGGACCACCCGGGGGCGTGCCCGGCGGCGTGCCCGGGGGCGGCGGGGGCGCCTGCGCTGATAGCCAGGTCGCGTAGCCCCTGCCCGCCGTCGGGGACACGGCGGTGCTTTCCGGCATCCAAGCCCACGCCGTGGCCGTGTCGGTGTTCGGGTCGGCTTTCTCGAGCACGTCGACCGCCTTGCCGTCGCCGTAATCGATCTTGTCGAAGCCCACTTGCTTGGCGTTCGGGAAGAGCGCGCGGAACTCCGGCTTCGCCAACAAGATCGGGATGCTTGAGGGCTTGGCCGGCAGGTTGCTGAAGAACCGGCCGCTGACGTTCTTGATCGTGTTGCTGCCCCGGACGCTCAGGTCGCCGTTGAGCCCGACCTCGGTGAAGCCAGCCGTCACTCCCACGTCGCCGCGGGTGATGTGGTCGACGTTCTGGATGTCGCCGGTGCCGTAGTAGTCCAAGGCGCCGCCGGTGTAGGCGTGCGTGGTCCGTCCCGACGGAGACGTGCCCGGGGGCGTGCCCGGGGGCGGGTTGTTGCCGTAGTTGTATCCCGGGCTGCCAGGGCCGCTGTAACTGGGATTGGAGGCCCCGCCTGGGCCAAAGCCGGATCCCGGTGTGCCTCCGCCCGATGGGGCGCCGGATCCGGGGCGCTGGCGATTCATCGACCCGCCAGGCGGGAGCGCCGCGTACTCGCGGTCCCATGCGGCTTGCTCGTCCGCCGTCGCATCGATACGCGGGTCGCGCGGACTCGTGGCGGCGTTCGGCGTCATCCCGCCACCGGCGTAGCTCGTCTGCGCGCCGGCGAGCGGCGGGGCGGGCGACGTCGGCGGGACGACGGTGTTCGGGGCGGCCTGCGGCGGCGCCATCGGCGGCGCGCCGTAGGGCTGCTGCTGCGGCTGCGGGCGCTTCAACAGCCGGTCGTAGGCCCAGCGGTCGGCGTGCTCCGGACTCAGGCCCAGCGTGTCCATCGTGTTCATCTATTGGCGCTCCGTCACGAGATCCGCCATGGTCGGATTCCAGATCGAGCCCGGCGCGCGAGAGACGATGCGCGGGTCGCCTGGGAGGCTGCGCGGGCCGGGCGGCGGCGGGGTAAAGCCCGGGGTGGTCTGCTGCGGCGACATCGACGCGGCATCCCAGCCCTGCGAGAAGTCTGGGGCGGCCTCGCCCTCGATGCCCTGGATGCCCGCGAGGTCGGCCAGTGAGCGCACGGCGCCACGGCCCACGGATCGGTAGGGCTCGCGGCGGCGCTGGTCCCACGACCATCGGGCGCTGTCGGCGGCTTCCAAGCGGCTCGAGTCGTCCCGGCCACGCTGATACCGCTCTTGCTCACGCGACTGTTCCACTTCCCAGTTGCGCTGGTTCTGGTCTTCGACGCGGCGCGCTTCCTCGAGGCGGCCCGCCTCGGCGCGCTCCTCCATCGACATCGCGGCGCTATTCCCGCGTTCTTGCGACCGCTGCGCGCGTCTGGCGGCGCTCGCGTTGATCTTGGACGATCCGATCGCCCCGCCTGCGGACAGTATCCCCCCGACGACAATCGACGTGGCTACACCCATGTCACACCCTCCGCGCGTACGCAATTTCGACGCGCTCGAACTTGAGGCGGTCGTAGAACGCCGCCACCTTCTCGTTCGGCGCGATCATCTGCACATGGGACGCGCCATGGTCCCGCGCCCAGCCCTCGAACGCGGTCAGGAGGCGCAGCCCGACACGGCTGGTGCGGTGCGCGACGTCCACCCACCACACCAGCTCGGACGCCATGACCACGTCGAGCATTGGATGCACGGGGATGTGCCCGGCCAGCATCCCGACGACGCGGCCCTCGACCTCGGCCACGAAGACGCACCCGTCGGGGTGCTGGGCCAGCGTCCGCGTGAGCGCCGCGATCCGGTGCGGGTCGGCGGGGCCCAGATCCTTGAAGTGCGACGACGCGACGAACGTCTCGCCCATCTCCACGATGCGCGCCAGGTCGGCCGGTTCGGCGTGCCGGATGGTCGTCATGGCGGCGTCCGATACTCGCACGAGAAGAGCAGGTCCGTGGTGTTGGTAAAGTGCGCCTCGGTGAGGTCCGCGATCTGGGTCGCGCTCCAGTGCGTCAAGATGGCCATCGTTTCAGTGAGCCAGAACGTCGGCGGCGACGTCAGGCCGGCAAAGTCTACCCCGTAGCCCATGACGCCGCTCGGGTGGATGTTCTCGCCATCGGTCTGCTCGTACGGGAAAGGGAGGCTGATGGTCGCCCGTCCCGCGGAGGAGCCCTTAGCCGTGAGCGAAATCCGGACCGCGGCATGCACGAGACGCCCCGTCTTCACAAAATATCCCTGCTGCCTGCTGTAGGTCATGCCTACTGCGGCCCCGCCGAAGAGCAGGGACGGGACGTAGTCGCCCCGCGTGGGCTGCAACGCCGCCACAGCGACCGCCAGCGCGGCGTCCTGCGCGACGAGGCTCGACGCGCGCGTGTCGAGCGTCTCGAGGCTATCGACCACGGCTTGTAGCCAGTCCGCGATCCGCTTGGTGAAGCGGTTGCGCGGCGCCTGGGTGGTGATGACGTCGTCGCGGCTCGGGAAGGGCGGCAGGTGAGCCATGCTATGTGGCGTCCAGGTAGGCGCCGACGATGCGCCAGGGCGTGGGGTCAGTGGTCTCGATGCGGAACTGGCGATTTTCTGCGGAGCCCAAGCGCGTCCACTCCGGGAAGCGGTTGTACTCCCCGAGCCGGCCGGCGCCGGAGTAGCCCTCCGAGTAGAACGTCTCGCCGCCGTCGTTGGAGACCTGGAGTTCGACCATGGGGTCGACGCCCTGGCCGCTGATCGCGCCCTGGCCGGCGTGGAGATGCAACCGGAACCGCGAGAAGTAGATGCGCTCGAGCTGGTTGGTGACGTGCGGCGCCTGCCGGACGCGGCGCACGGGGCGGTCGAGGTCGGTCCCGAGCGTGTCCACGAGCTGCAGCAGGTCGGGGCTGTCGAGACTGAGCGTGAGGTTCTGGCCATCGAACCGGGCGTGGTAAAGCGGGCGCCAGCAGCCCCAGCGGGATTGCTCCGCATACCAGGTGCGGCGCTCGTGCCAGCGGCGCGTCATGAGGTCGTAGCACCACGTCGTGTCGCCCGAGGGGAACGTCAACCCGTAGAACTCGTGGCCGTCTACGTCCGCGAAGGCGAAGCCGATCGCGTCGTCGATGCGGGCGTAGCGCCCCATCGCGGCCTGCACCGCCAAGTCGGAGACGACCTGCGGCTGCAACCCGTCGGCCTGCACGACCTGCGCCCGCACGTTCCGCGTCTGCGCCAGCCAGAACAGGCTGCTGCCCACCTTCGCCAGGGAGAAGTCGGCCGCGATGCCAATCTCGATCGCGCCGGACGGGTGCGGCGCGATCGTGAAGGGGAACGTGCCGGCCCCGTACCAGACCTCCGACGTGTGCTGGCCGAGCAGGAAGAGTTCTTTGCCGAGGACCCCGATCTGGCGCCACGGGTCATCCGCCACGATGCGCTGCGCCTTGTCGAGCGAGTTGAACAGGTTGCCGTCCAGCAACGCCGACTGATACACGGTGTTCGCGGCTTGGTCGAGCATGAAGAAGTAGCCGTCCAGCATGGCCGTGCTCGACGCCATGCCACTCGGGGATTGGTTGGTGGCGAGCGTGAGGACGCCTGACACGGTGTCGAAGATGTACGAAATGCCGCCGCCCGTGATGTGGATCTGATGGCCGCCGGTGCCGTTGTAGGCCATCGTCGCGCGGTTGGGCGTGCCGGCGATCGTGCCGTAGGTAGAGATGATGCCGCCGGGCAGACCGTTGACGAACTCCACAAAGGCGGAGCCGAGCACGGCGAAGAGGCGCCCGTTGAACACCCCGAAGGCCCGGCCCGGCCCAGACAGGCCGACGGAGTCGAACCGTGGCCAGACGGCGACGCCCGGCGTCGGCACGAGATGCCAGCGCGCCAGCGCGCCCTCCGACTCGAGCGGGGCGGGATACCAGTTGATGGTCAGCTCGTTCGCCGCAAACGGGTTGTTGGCCTTGTAGCTGCCGCCGACGAAGCTCGGATACTCCATCGGTTAGCGATCCGTCCAGACGTTGTAGCCGCCCGAGATGCCCAGGAGCGTGGCGTCCACGCTCAGGATGCGCGGCCGGTGGTTGGCGCGGCGCACGTCGGCCATCGCCTCGCTGGCACGGGCCACCAGCGCGCCGGCGGGCTCGCGCTCCCAGGCCGGGGCGAGCTCGATGGCGAGATTCGCGCGAATGGCACGCTCGTAGCCGTCCGGGAAGTGGTAGGTGGTGCTCAGGTCGGTGAACCGCTGCACCGGGCTCGGCAGGTAGAGCACGAGGTCACTCACCGCGCCGGAGGGGGTCGGGATGACGCGGATCGTGCCCAAGCCTGCGGCCATGCCCCAGTCGTAGTAGACGCCGTAGGGGTGCGTCGAGGCCTGGGCCTTGGCCACGACGTGCTGATACTCCGACACGTTCAGGGGGCGGCCCAGGCTGACCTCGGTCACGGTGGCGGCGGTGCGGTCGAAGACGAGTCCGACGCCTTCGATACGGTTGGGCCGGTCGAGATTGAACGCGCCGCCGGGGCCAATCGTGTAGCTGCCGACGCCGGCCGTGAGCGGCAGGACGTGGCGCGAGACCATGAACGTCGCCGTGCGCTGCGTGCGGAGGCTGCCCACCCATTCATTGAGCGTGGTCAGGCCGAACTCGAGATCGTCCGCCGAGACCGGCTGGCGTGCGCCAATGGCCGCCAGGTCGCGCAGCGCATTCGTGATCAGCGTGCGAGCGGTGGTGGCCATGTGGAATCTCTCTGGGACGGGAGTCCGGCCGAGCGGGTCACGAGGGCCGCCCAGCCGGGGAGGTCACGGTTGTTACCGCTTCGCGGCCGTGCGGGCAACGGCGGCGCGCTGCTGGGCCGCCGTCATGAGTTCGGCCGGCTGCTGCAGCTTCGTGGCCCGATTCATGCGGGTCATCTCGCCCAGGCCGTGGTGGATATCGGCGTCCGGCGTCGTGGCGCCCACGGGGGTGAGGACCATCCCGCCGGGTTCGGCTGGCGCGAACGCCGGGGGTAGGCCGCACTCGGCGGGTGATTCGCACCAGCCGTCGCCCACGACTTCCGAGGGCGACTCGAAGAGCTGCTTGCCGTGATCCCCGTGAAACATCCACTTGGGGAACTGCGCCGGCTGGGGTTTGTCTGCCATTGGTGAACGTCCTTGTTCGCAGCGGGTGACAGGACGAGTGACCGGCGCCCGAGGCGGCTGCGAAGCGCCCACGGGCACCGGTCAAGTTGGCGAGAACCGCGCTAGGCGAAGGTGACGCCGATGGTGGCTCCGCCCTTCACCGCCCACAGGCCGTTCTTGGTTTCGAGCGACAGGCACCCGCCGCCGCCGGCCGCGAACGTGGCGACGTCGGAGGTCGTGGTGTTGCCGTAGAAGCCCGCGGTCAGGGTGATGGTGTGCGCGAACAGCGTCACGCCGTGGATCTGCAACTCGAGCCCGTCGAGGACGGTCAAGCCGGGCGCCGTCAGGGTCAACGCCGCAATGGAGCCCTTCATGATGTTGATGCGGGTGTGGCGCGTCGGGATCGCGATCGCCCCGTCCGCGCTCAGGGTGATTTCCTCGAGTTCGGAGGCCAGCCCGCCGTGCTCGGTGATGTAGGGCGCGAGGTCCGCGGCGAGGGCGAACATGACCGGCGAGAGCTGCGCGTGGGCGATGGCGCGGCCGCCATTCTGGCCGCGGCTGCGAACGCGCACGGCGGTGCCGTCCACGCGGACGATGGTCGAGTACTCGTTGTTCACCTTCATGAGCGTGCCCGCGGCTGCGCCGGTGGCCGAGGTGACGTAGAACGTGTCGGCATCCTTCGAGGCCGAGCCCGACAGAGTGGTGCGAGTGATAGCCATGAGCGTGAGTCCTTCCTGGAAACTGGGGTAAGGCGGCGCGTGCGGGAGGCGTGAACCTCACCGCGCGCGCCGCGATCGCGACTGGGGCGTGTCGGCTAGCTCTGGATCCGCACGGCGAGCTCGGGGCGCACTGCAGCCCAGCCGTACAGGATGTCGAGACGCGCCGGGGACTGGTCGGTCATGACGTCGTACGCCTTGATGAAGCGCACGCTCATGGCGATGGCCGCGTTGCTGATGCGCTTGCTCACCCACACCCCCTGCGGCAGTGGGAGGTCCGCCATCACGCACGTGAAGGCGTTCGGGTCATACACCAGGCCGGTGCGCGTGACCTTGTTCGCGTGCGTCGAGGCGTGGCCGAAGATCGTGATGGCCGCGTTGTCCGCCGGGCGACCCGTGGCGGTCGCGTAGGCGTTGCTCGCGCCATAAACCAGCGGGGGCGAGAACGGGATCGTCGCGTTGCCGCTGCCGTCGGAGAAGACGTCGGCGCTCACCACGAAGTCCTTGAGCCGCCCGGTGGACTGGTACGACATCGGGTTGATGTCGAAGACGCCGTCGAACTGGATGACGTCGCCTTCGTTCAGGCGCTTGGCCGCGGCGGCGGTCCAGCCGTCCGTGACGAGCGACGTCACGCCGGAGGCGGCGCCGGCCGCGCCCGCCGCCACGTTGACCAAGGGGGTCCCGCCGAGTGGGCCGACCACGTGCGTCGGCGCGTTCTCGTCGATGTACCACTCCTTGATGCCCAGCACTTCGCCGGCAATCTTGCCGGTGCGGTACTGCTTGGAGATCACGGCGCCGGGATTGAACAACGCCAGATTGGCGTTCGCCAGCGACGCGTGCATCTGCGCGGTGAGAATCGCCACGAGACGGCCGGTCGGGACCGCGCCCTCCGTGAGCTTCACGGTCGCATCGAGGTAGGACGCGTTGGTCGTGGGGACCACGGCAGGCGTGCCCACCGTGCGGAACACGCGCTTGTACATCCGCTGGAGCCCGTCGAGGTCCATCTGATTGCCGAGTGCTTCCACGGCCGGGTCGATGTACCGCTCGGTGTAGTTGTCCACTTCCATCCGGAGGCTGGCCGAGCTGAACTCGATGCCGACGTTCGCCTGATCGGTGAGGGTGATCGGGACCACTTCTTCGTTGGCGCTGACGGGGTTGAGCGCCTGGCCTTTGTTGACCATGTAACGCTGCGGCAGACGCGCGTTCACGGTATAGCCCACCTTGGCGCCGGAGATCGTGTACTGGCTGTCGTAGCCCCGCGTCACGTTGGCGGCAAAGCGGAGCGTGTTGGTGAGACGCTGCGTGACTTTCTTGATGACCCAGGACGGCGTCACCAGGCTGTTCGATACGGACATGTCAGACCTCTACGGAGCAGTCGCGTGCTGCGAACCGCCCGAAAGACGACAGGTGCCGGTGGTGGAGGATCTAGCGACGGCCGTGATCGGCGTCCCGCTTGTTCTCGCGGGACATCCACGACTCGAAGGATTCGCCTTCGTCGTCCTCGTCGTCCACTACTGACGCCTTGCTGCTCGCGCCCACCGGCCGGATGGGGGTTGCAGCGCGTGAGACAGTCGTACCGGAACGCCGCGAGCCGGAGGCACGGGGTTCGGGCGAGGACGAGGACGAGAGGCGCGCATCTAGCGCGGCGATCCGCCTTCCGGCAGACGCCGAATCGAGCGACCGAATCTGTTCAAACGTCTCGCTGCTTTCCGCGAGATGCAACAGCACGGCCGTAGGATCGTCCGACTCCATGATGGCGTCGAACATCACCGTCGAGAAGTCCAGCGATTGCAGGATCGCCGCGGATTCGACGTTCTTGCCGAGCGCGTAGAGCAGATCGGCGCCCTTGGGATGCATCCGCACCACGTCGCGCATGAACGGCGTCTGTTCGACCCCCGCGGCGCGCAAGTCCGCCATGGCGGTGGCGAAGTCGGGGGTGCTGGCCTTGACGGCGTCGACGCGGGCCTGCAGGCCGGCGTTGATGGTGGCTTCGGCTGCGCGCGCCTCGATGCTCTCGACGCGGGCGACCGCCTCCGCCTGCACGCGCGCGAGTTCGGCGGCGAAGTGGCCTTTCACCACGCCTTCCGAGGCGGCCGAGCGCGCGTCGCGGTAGGCCTCGAGATCGTCATTGAAGACGTCCCAGTCCTTGCCCGCGTCGTCGTATTCCTTCCAGACGGGCTTCTTCGGGAGCGTGGCCGGCGCGGCGGCGGCGTCGGCGGGCACCACGGGGGTGTCGCGCGGGAAGCCGGGGCGGGCCTGCTCGCGGGAGGCGGCCAATTGGGCGCGGATGTCCGCGAGTTCCTTGGCGGCGGCATCGCGCTCGCGGATGGTGTCGTGCTTCTCGCGCGTCCTGGTGGCGATCTCCTTTTGGAGTTCGGCCACACGCCCCTCGACCGTGCGCTTCGGCTTGCTGACGGCCTCGGTGGCCTTCTCGGCCTTCTCGGCCTTCGCGCTGCCGGCGCCGGTGGACTCGACCGATCCGTCCGCGTGCTCGATGCGCTCGCCGGGGGGCGTCTCGTCGCCTGGCGCCACGTCGGCCGGCGTGTCGTGACTCAGGGTGTGGCGGAGTTCCTCGGCCGTTTCCCGGATCTGCCCGCCATCGGTGATGACGAAGTCGTCATCGGAGACCACCGTGGGGGCTGCGGCGAAGTCGTCAATCGGGGTGGGGGTGTCGGCCATAGTCCCTGCTCGGCTCATACTCTACACGTCAAACGGTTGGCGCTGTCAACTTTTTGCCGCTTTCGGCTTCGTCGCGCGCGCCTCCCGGCCAGTGGCCGCCTCGGCGATCTGGGCCTGTCGGCGGTCGGTGGCTGCCGCGAGGGCGCCTTTCCGCGCGTCGGCGCGCTCGGCCTGCACGTCCTGTCGCACGCCGTCGCGGCTCGCGCGCTGCTCGTCGCCCTCGCGCTGCTCGCGGGCAAGGGCGCGCTGCCGACTCGCCGCGCTGCCGGCCATCAATTCCTTTCGCACGTCGCCGCGCACCGCGCGCGTCTCGTCGCGGTCGCCGGCACGGGCGGCACGCTGGTCCTGGTCCTCGGAGAGCTGCGCTTCGAGGGACGCCTCGAGCCGGGCCATGAGGACGTCGTGCGCCTGCTGCGACTCGCCCATCGCGGCGTCGATCTCGCCCTGCAGCGTGGCGACGTCCACCTTGCCGCCGCCGTTCATCTGCGCGATGGCCAGTTGCGTGCGCGTCGTGGCGAGCACGGTGCGCTCGCGGGACGCGTTGGATTCCTGCGCGATCATCAGTTGCGTCTGGTACTGGCTGCGCCGGGTCTGGATCTCGGTCATGGCCTCCTGGAGCTGCTGCTGCATCTGCTGTAGCTGCATGGTGAGGCCCTGGATCTTCGCCATCGCCTCCGGCGACATGTCCGAGTCGTCGTCCTCGTCGCCCGGCAGGTTGGCGATTGCGGGCTGCACCGCCTTGATGCGGGCCGACAGTTGCTCCGCGATGTCGCCTTCCATCTGCGAGGCGAGCAGGTCGGCCATGAGCGGCGCGAGGGCGGGGGCGGCTTCCATGATGGCGCGGATCGATTCGCTGTTCTGGTCCTTCGCGCTCTGCGTGCTTGGCCCGACGCCCACGGCGATGGTGTAATCGGCGTCGGCGTCGAAGGTGTAGAGTTTCGTGCGCTGCGGCTTCGCCATCCCCGGCATCTGCACCGACTGGCCGACCATGCCCTCCGGCGGCATGCCTGGGGGGACCGGCACGGCTTGCGGCCCGTCCGGCGTCTGCACGAAGGGGGCGCCGACGATCGCGTACTCCTCTTGGTCGCGCTCACCGAGCAAGCGCATGACGCGGCCGGGCCGGTCGTAGATGCTGGGCAGGAGGTCCACGATGATGCGCGCTTCGTAGGCCATCGAGATTTCGGCCAGGTTCGTCAGGAAATGCGAACTCCCGACCTGGGCCTGCTGCTGCAGCGACTGCACCGCCTTGCCGCTGCGCTCGCTCGAGTATTGGCCGAGGGACGCTTCGTGCCGGCCGGTGATGTCCTTGATGTCCTGGTCGGCGGCTTGCGCGGCGATCGTGATCGCCTGGATCGCCGGCTCAGACGTGTTGCGCTGCGGCGGGGGCATGAGATGGCCGTCGTGGCTCGTCGGCATGTAGACCAGGACCGAGTGATTCTCGGAGTTCGCCGTGTCCCACTCCGGATAGAGCTCGGTCTGGCCCTCGGCGGCGATGTAGGGCGCGCGGGGGGCGAGCGCCACGGCTTCGACCTGGGCCGAGCGGTGATACTCGTAGGACCGATTCGCGTCCTTGCCCACGGTGTAGATGCCTTTGAAGGTCCGCTCGCCGTTGACGTTGTGTTCCTCGCCGACGACTTCCACGATCGGGATGAAGCGGCCGGGCCACTGCTCCTCGTCGAGGATTTCTTCACCGTTGAGCACTTCCCACTTGACCACCGGCGTGACGATCTCGCGCTTCAGGACGTCGGGCGGGAGTTGGACGGTCGGCGGGATCTCGTCGGCCCACATCTCCTGATGGCCCTGGCTGGTCGGCACCCATAGCTTGGTGCGGCGCTCGTACTCCACATAGAAGTGCTCGGCGACGCGGATGGTGGCCTCGGTAATCCAGCCGGGCGGCGTGTCGCCGGTGCCCGTGAGCGCGCCGCCCTCGTGCTGCGCGTCGGTCCCGTCTTCCACTACCGACCCGGCCAGAATCTCGCCATCGGTCTGCTCGTCGAGCGCCTTGCGGATCTTGAGCGCCAGCTTGCTGTCCGGGTAGCGGTCTGGATAGTCCCGTGTCGGGATGTCCTCGGTGATGAGGCAGAATTTCATGTCCGAGCCGTCCGGCTCCTTGCGCCAGGGGTCCGGGTAGACCGCGAATTGGTTCAGGATGCGACTGACGACGATGTCGAGGTCGCGGTCCTTGTCGTTGGCGTACTTCGTTTCGATGCGGTAGTAGCCGCGGCCACAGGTGATCACGCGGTCGAGGGCCCAGTTGCGCGCGATGTGCGCGCGGCTGTCGACTTCAATGGCCCGCACCGCGTCCTGCACCAGTTGGGCGTTCTTCTTCGTCGCCCGGCCCGCCTTCGCCTTGATGCGGATACTGAGGCGCGCGTTGCGGGCCTCGTTCATCGTCTGCCGCTTCGGCACGGCCAGCTTGTCGAGCACCAGCATGGGGCGCCCGTAGCCAGGCTTGCCAGACTCGCCATTCGTCTCGCCGCTGCGGCGCGTGATGTCGCCAGCCGTCCAGTGGTCCTCGAGGCGGGCGCGCGCGTACTTCAGGTCGTCGAGTTCGGCGCGGCGTTGGTCTTCGTCGGCGCTGCTCGAGGTCTTGAA
>Ga0163144_10024471_pt1 | contig 11844 bp, 13 predicted proteins | sample OliLak19BULKMAT1_FD_123175 | JGI IMG/M metagenome (GOLD analysis project Ga0163144, IMG submission 123175) | Freshwater microbial mat bacterial communities from Lake Vanda, McMurdo Dry Valleys, Antarctica - Oligotrophic Lake LV.19.BULKMAT1 | ecosystem: Environmental > Aquatic > Freshwater >...
CAACCGTGGTGGAATGGGCAAAACACTCCAGGCCCCAGGCTCGCGCCACCACCGCATCTTTCGTCAGCGGCCGCGGTCCGCGGTGGAGATCCTGCAGATGCTCAATCCCGCTCACACCTGCCCCACCGCAGGTGCGGGGTAATTCCAATGAGCAGTTCGATCAGCTTGTCCTGCGGACTGATGATATGGGTCTTCTGAGGCACGGGCACCTGGCGCAGCCGTTCCAGCAAGCCGTGCGGCTGCAAGAACTCCCCGAAGGCGACAAGCATTCCATGATCTGTATTGGTAATCGGCCACTCTGGCGGCAGTATGCTCACTGGCAGTTCCTCCGCCGACAAGGCTACCGCCACTCTGGTTGGCCGTGCAATTTTGCATCCGATTCAACGAAAAGACGCCTGAATGCGCATTCGTTACGCTAGGCGGATTGGAGACGACCATGAGATCCTGGCAACTACAAGAAGCGAAAAATAAGCTTTCGGAACTGATCGACCGGGCCCTGAAAGAGGGTCCGCAGGTGATCACCCGCCATGGCGTCGCGGTGGCGGTGGTGGTGCCCTACACGGGCTATAAGAAGCTCACCGCACCGCGGCAGCGGCTGGGCGACTTTTTGTTGGCTTCGCCCTTGCGGAAGAGCGGTCTGTTAATTTCTCGGGACCAGCGGACTGGTCTTCGCAAGATTGACCTATGACGACGCCGTACTTGCTGGATACCTGGGTGTTGTCGGAGTTCGTGAAACCGAAACCGCGATGCTAATTTCCACGGGCTGCTGCTCAATCAGCCAGCCCCGTGAAATAGCCGCTTGCACATCGGTGAGGGACGCTTCGCTCAAGACTTCGGCCCGAGCGGCCGGGGGCTGCAGTTGGAGACGACCGGCGGCATGACGCTCTAGCTGGGGGATTGTTAACTGGCGCGGAGGCGGGCCACTTCCGCATCCCATTCCTCGAGTTCGATGCGAATCTGCGGAATGCCTTTGCGGGTCAACAGCGCCAGAAAGCCGCTGCGGGTTAGGCCAAGCAGTTGGGCTGCCTTGCCGCCGGAAATGCGCGCTGCCTGAAACAGCCCCAGAATAACGTACTCCCGCGCGGTCTCACTGGCCTGCGCTGGCGCGCCCAGTAACGCAACGATTTCGCGGGGCAGGGTGATGGGGACAGTCAAGGTGTGAGCCATGGGTGTCGCGCTTCCTTTCCGGCTTCATCATAAGCCAATACATACCCTCCGGCGCTATCTCCCGGGCTTTTCCCCGTCCGTGGTGCCCTGCTCGGCGGGGCGGGTGACGCTGAGCTTCCGCCCGTTTGAGATCAAGACTCTCCGCCTGCGCCCGTAGTGGGTTGGAGCCTAAATTCTGCAATGAGCTCCTGGCCACTTGAGAAGGCCCTGGCGGAGATTGGCAAGCCCCCTTGACGTCATCGCATCTCCGCGTTATAGTTTTGCATGTAGCGCTACGTAGTGGTACAGGTAAGCGTCAAGTGAGGTTGATTGGATATGGATAAACCACACATCGTCACGGCTTCGGAACTGCAGCGGTCTTCTGGCAAAGTCTTGCGGCGGGTTGCTCAAGACAACCAGCATTTGATCGTCGAGCGCGATGGGTATCGCGTGGCAGTCCTGGTGCCTTATCCAGAGTATGAGGCCCTCATGCGCCTGCGGGCTTCGGCCGCTCACCGCCAACTGGTGCGTGCGCTTGGGGCACGGGCCGAGCAGCAAGGTCTGACCGAGGAAGCGCTCTCTGGAGACGTTGAAGCAGCCCAGCGACAGGTCTATGCGGAACGCTATCGAAATGCAGGCACCCAGCGCTAGAGTGCGGGTAATGGTCGATGCCAATGTGCTCTTTGCGGGCATCCTGTGGCCGCGGTGGCCGTACGAGGTGCTCCAACATGGCCTCCGCGGCGATTTCAAGCTGGTTCTGACACCGTTCGTGATCGAGCAAGTGCGCCGGACGGTGTCGACCCGTTTCACTAGCGAGCTGACGCAGTTTGAGGCGTTTCTGAGCCAGTTGGACTTCGAGGAAGCGCCAGATCCAAGTGACGCCGACGTCGAACAACATTTAGGCTTGGTGCGTGACCCAACCGATGGGCCGGTGGCCTGGGCAGCCATCAACGCGCGGGTCGACTATCTGGTGAGCGAGGATAAAGATCTGACCTCGTCGGACGAGACCACGGCCAAACTTCGCGAGCGGCTCAAAGTGCTGTTGTCAGGCACATTTCTGCGCCAGGTGATGGGGTGGACGAGCGCTGATCTGGAGCAGGTGCGCGGACGCACGTGGCAGGCGCTTGAGCCTGACGCGTAGCGGCCAACACGACCAGCCGGTTGCCAGGCGCCAACTTGTCGGCCGGGCGCATGTCGCCGGTCGCGGATGGAACAGGCGGACGCTGCCACACAGGCGTTCCTATCGAGGCACGAATAACAGGTGATCGGTGCCGAGTTTGACAATGTTCCGTGGTGACATTGTCAAAGCAGACAGAACGTCGTGTTTGCCAGACACCCGTTCCATGGACCCTACCCACCTGTGGGCCGGCGCCGCTCTCAAACAAGGCTATTCTCATGCCACCAGCCAAGTTATCCTCGATGCTCTCCCCTGCCGACGCAGGTCTGTTTTTTCGATTGCTGTGGGCGCTGCAGTCCTACGCCAACCGCCGCCTGGGTCTCTTGCCCGGCATCACCTCGCCCGAGCAATATGCCCGCGTCCCGTCAGAAGAAAAGCTGGCCGTGCGCCAGGCGCTCTGGGACCAGCCCGACCTGCTGGAGGCCTTTGTCGCCGGCAATCCCGCGCGCCTTTCGCCTGAAGACCTGCAGATTACACAAAGCTGGCAGAGACGGGTGTCCGGCAATTTCTACATCCTGCGCTTCCTGAAGCGCCAGGCGATCTTCCTGTCGGCCGGCCAGGATGCTCGCCTGTACGGGGTGCTGGGTTTGTATGACGATTTGGCGGCGGTCATGCTGGGGCAGCCCCTGCCCATCATGGTGAAAGCGGTTTTGCTGCCGTTCAAAGGGCGCATCATTTACGATGGGTTGCTGCAGCCTTACCCCGTCACGTTCGGGTCCGGCATCCGCGGTGAACTGAACGAGGTCTATCAGCGCGCCAAGCAGCAGGACGCCATCGTCGAGGCACTCGAACCCGAGGCGCCGGCTCGGCCCCCGGCCAAGCGTCCCAAACGGCGCGATTGGCGGCCGCTGCTCGACAGTGTGGTCGCGACGACCGAGCAATTGCGCCAGGCGGACACGGCGGTGCAGACGCGTGCCTTTGGCGTGTTGAAGGCCAGCGCGCGCCTGGCGCAGGCCGCGGCGCGCGATCCCGACGACTTGGACGAGTTGGACGCACTCGCGCGCCGCACGGTGACCGCCCTGCGCCAATTGGAGACGGCCCTGAGCCGGGCCCAGTAGACTCAATCCAGCTCAAAATACGCGTCCGTTCCCAGTCGCGGGACAAACTGCTGCGCCAGCGCCGCGAGCTGCCCGGCAGGGCCGATGTAAATCCAGTCGTCTATGCTTCCGCTGAAGTGCCAGCGTTGAGTAGTGAATAGGCGCTGCTCGCGCTCCAACAGGACGAAGCGCAGGATGGGGATGTAATGCCCAGTCTGTTCCAGGTGCTCCACCGCGCTTTGCGGCTGGGGGCCTAGGTGTCCAAAGATGCGCTTCAACGCCGCGATGTCTGGCCCCTGGCGCTCGAAGATCACGATGGTGTGGTCCTTGACCCGGATCTGATAGTCGCCGCGTTTGGGATGGCGCTGCACGGCCGCCTCGACCGCAGCGAGCTCGGTGTCCCCAATCACCCGTGGCCGGTCCTGGACGAGCGACACCACGCCGTTGACGCTCTCCGCGATGTGGTACCCCGCCGGCAGGGCATTCACCGGCTCGCCTTTCGGCTCCCGCGCGAAGAAGTAGCGCGGTTTGCCCGTCTTGGTGGTCCCCTGGCACAGGCTGTAGGTCTGTCCCTTGCGGTTCGTATAGTTGATGGGCAACTCTTGCGGCCTTTCCTACCCCGTCTGCTTCGGACCGCTCTGATTATAGAATAGGGTCAATCCATCGTTCGGAGCACCCGCCATGGCCAAGCCCCCCGCCCAAGTGTATCAACTCAAGATCACCCTGAATGACACGCGCCCGCCCATCTGGCGGCGCCTGGTGGTATTGGGCGACACCACCCTCCGCCAGCTGCACGACTGCCTGCAAATCGCGCTGGGCTGGACCGACTCACATCTGCACCAATTCGAGATCGGCGGCCAAGGCTACGGCGCCACTGAGTATGACGACGGCGGCGAATTGGGCCTCTTGCCTGAGCAGCGCTACCGGCTGAGCCAGGTCGCCCCCGACCCCGGCGCCCGGTTTGTCTACGAATATGATTTCGGCGACAGCTGGGACCATACCGTGGTGGTGGAGAAAATCGGGCCGCTCAAGGAAGGGGTGAGCTATCCCCTGTGCATGGCCGGCCAGCGCGCCTGCCCGCCCGCGGATGTGGGCGGCGTGTGGGGGTACGCGGGGTTCCTGCAGGCCATTCGCAGTCGCCGCCACCCCGAGCACGCCGAGTATCTCAGGTGGGTCGGCGGCCACTTCGATCCCGAGGTCTTCGACCTGGACCAGGTCAACGCCCACTTGCGCCGCATGGGCCGCGGCCGCAGCGCTGAGGTGACGAACGCCTGGGTGATGATCGCGGAGGCGCTGGGCGCGGGTGACAGCCGCTTCGACTCGGCCTGGGCGCGGACGCTCGCCGCGGCCGAGCAGGCGACGGCCGAAAGCCTGCCGCTCCGCCGGGACGTCGTGACGCTGCTCACCTACCTGCGGGAAGAACGCGTCACCGGCACGCAGGCGACCGGCAATCTGCCGCTCAAGGCCGTGCGCGCCCTCTGCGCCCAGTTTGTTGTGCCGCCCAAGTTGGCCGACACCATCGGCGACAAGGTCTACCCAGTCCGCAATGAAACGGAAGTCTGGCCGCTGTACTTCCGCCACATGCTGGCGGCCGGGGCCGGGTTGGTCGTGGGCGGCCCGACCCGCCGCTGGCGGCTGACCGCGCCCGGCGAGCAGTTTCTGGCCGCCCCGGCCGCGGCGCAGGTGTGGCGCTTGTTCACCACCTGGTGGACGCGGGTCAATTGGCTCATAGCCTTTCCCTGGGCCTATGGTGACGGCGAGTTGCCCGCCCGCTTTACGGGCCTGGCCCGCCAGCACTTGCTGGCGCTGCCGGTTGGCGAGCGGGTCTCGTTCGAGCCGTTCGCCGATCAATTGATCCAGAAGGCGCCCCTGGTTTGGCGGATTGAAGACCAGGACAGCGCCCGCAACATCCTGCGTAGCCTGGTGGAAAAGGTGGTCGTAAGACCGCTCCAAGACTTCGGGGTGCTGACGACTGAGTATGGGCCAGACCCGGTCCTTGGCCCCGGCTACCAGACGTTGACCGCCCTGCGGCTGACCCCCTTCGGCCGGAGCCTGCTGGCGGCGATGCGCGCCGCCACGCCGCCGGCCCGCGCCTGAGCGGACACCAGTACCACGCATGGGCACGAGATGGATTGCCCGCAACGTCGCCAGACATTCAATCGCCAGGTCACCGAACACCTGGGGATGGTTGCGTTTGCAGCCGCCGGCGGTGCGGCCGAACCGTGCCACGCACAAAAAGTGATTGACGAGTGAGTGCCTGCGCTGTATATTAACTCGTAGAACGTCCGTACCTTCCCATTCCCCCATTCATACCCGGTTTAGCCCGCCACTCATAAACATGGTGAGGAAACTGGGTCGCGGAGCGATAGCACCGGAGCGTGAAAGTGCCTTTGGCAACCCGGCGATAGAAAAGCACCCATGGGCGGCTTTTAAGTACTTGGTTCGGGGTTCGAGTCCCAGGCGGCCCACCAAGAACATCAAGAAACCCGCAGAAATGCGGGTTTTCTCTTGCCTGGAGATTGACCCGGTGCTTATTGACATCAGGTCGAGGCTTAGGGAAAGCGGATCACCCAAAACAAGCCGATTTCTGAGAGGCTTGCTGTCCAACGAGCGAATGGCTCTGCGCTGATTGTCCTACTCGCTGCATTCCGTTTAGACGAGACACTAATTGATCCGGGTCCTGAAGGAATACGGCTCGCACTTCAATCAGGCGCGGCCGCAACAGGGGATAGCGCAACGGGCACCGGCGCCATGGATGTCACGGCCTGGGAGTCTTGGGCAGAGACGGCGATGGCGTTCCCGGTGTTGAACGGGCGGCACCACGATTATCGTTGGGTGGTCGCCTTAGTCGTGTTGGCCAAAAAACGGGCGGATGACAGGGGGAGCCAGCGCAGGTGACCATGGAGACACGCGACAACCTCGGTAGGTGGCCAGGGACGGCGAAGCAGATTTTGTGTGCGGTACGCAGTCTTTTGGAAGTTGAACCCAGGGGGCATTGGGTCTTGGCCGTCTACTGGCACAATGACGCCAGCCGGCTGTGCCAGGGAAAATCCGCCAAACCAGGCATTCAGGGCAAGGGCGTGTGCGCCAGCTGGAGCGAATAGTATCTCCCAACCGTACTTCCCTAAGAGATGCGATCTCCCCGTTAGTGGCTCGACCGCTCGACTTCAGATGTATACTCTCGCCATGGCCGACATGCTGGATGCCCCCGATGGGCGCTTAACACTGGCGCGGACAGCCGCCACTATTCGCAAAAAGACTAAGGTCGAGGCCGCCGTCGACCGTTTGCGCCAGGCCATTCTCAGCGGCGACATCGCCCCCGGCCAATGGCTGCGGCAAGATGATCTGGCTCAGCGCCTCGGCATCAGCTCTACCCCTATTCGGGAGGCCCTCCGCCGGCTGGAGTCCGACGGCTTGGTCGAGCATGTGCCGCATCAGGGCGTCAAGGTGGTGGCCTACAGCCTCAATACCGCGCGCGAGTACTATCAACTGCGCGCCATGCTTGAGCCTTACGCCCTGCGCCTGGCCGCCGAGCAGATGCACCCCGCCGACCTCGACGCACTGGAGCAGCTGGTGGCGCAGGCGCAGTTCTTGCTCGCCGGCCAGGCCATGGCGGAGCTCACCGCAGCCAATTGGCGCTTCCACGAGCACCTGCTGGGGCTGTGCGGGTCGCGCCTGGTGCAGGATGTGGTCGGGCGGGTGCGCCGCAGCTTTCCGCTGGATACCCTCCTGATGATCCCCGAGCGGGCGGCTGCCTCTGTCGCCGAGCACCAGACCATCGTTGCCGCGCTCCGCCACAACGACATCGCCGCCGCTGAGCAGGTCCTCCGCACCAATATCGAAAACGCCCGCACCGCCATGCTGGCCCGCCTGCCGGTCCTTAGGGCAGGGCTGATTGCGCCCGAATAGCGGCGGTTTTACCCCCGGCTGGGACATCCCCTTTCTTAGTATCCGCGCCCTAGCAGCCTGTCGGACTGATCACATTATGTGCGTTCTTAGCACAATATGTAGGCGTCTCGACTAAACATCCGCCGCATATGGCGGGTCGTTAGCCGGAAAAACGTTCTCTCCGATAGGCTGCTAGGCAACAAGCCACCCATCTGTGGGTTGACTCCAACAAAATGTATACTATTATATATAATGACAATTAGGGCCGCTTTTGACCGATTAAGGCCGCTGTGGATGGCCCCCGGGCGCGGTTCCCGGCCGTCCGGCGCTTCGGTGTGGCTCGGCTTTCCTGTATCCGGCAGTGCGTCCCAACCCCATGTCAGGTAGGTAAGCGATGCCCTCTGAAATCGACGATCTTGATATCAAAGCGACCAAGGTCGACGCGGCGTTTACGCCCGTGCAGGATCAAGACCTCGACCAATACGGCGAAGCGCTCGCTCAGTACACCATTGTCGACACCGATGTGCATGTCGACGACACCCTCATGCGCATGGTCGACTACATGGAGGGCCACTATCAAAAGCGCCTCCAGGCCGCCCTCCAGGCCGACTTCCGCGGCGAGCCCGGCAACTCGCTGCGCAACATGATCGCCCACGTCAATTGGCTGGGCTCCTCCTACGACAAGCCCCCCCGCGCCAAGCTGGCCACCAAGACCGAGCTGCTGGAGCGCATGCAGCTCGGCATCATCAACTACAGCATCCTGTTCCCTAGTGAGCTGCTGCCGATTGCCTATCTGCCCGACCCGAAGTGGGCCGCCGCGCTGGCCACCGCCTACAACGCCTTCATGGTCGATGAGTATGGCAACCTGCCGGGTGTCAAAATCGCCCTGGTCGTTTCGCCCAACCTGCCCGACCATGCCGTGGAGCAGATCGCCAAATACGGCAACCACAAAGATGTCGTCGCCGTGTGCGTGCCCGATGTGGGCGTCAACCCGCCCATCGGCGACCGCAAATATTGGCCGATCTTTGAGGCGGCCGACCATTACCACCTGCCCATCGCGCTGCACGGCATCGAAGCGCTGGTGCACGACAATTATCCGCTGCGCGTCTCGCACTTCCCCACGCTCATGCAGGTGCACAGCATGGGCTTCCCCTTCACCGGCATGCTGCAAGTCATGTCTGTTGTCTGCGAGGGCGTGCCGGTGCGCTTCCCCAAGCTCAAGTTCTGTGTCGTCGAAGCGGGCCTCACCTGGATCCCGTTCATCATGTACCGCCTCGACACGGCCTACCGCCAGTACCGTACCGAGCTGCCGGCGCTGGAACAAAAACCGAGCGATTACATCCGCGAGTGGTATTGGGGCACCCACGAGCTGGAAGCCCTGCCCAAGCGCGGCGACCTGCGCAAGCTGATCGAGCTCTACCAGGGCGAGGACACCACCATGTGGGCGTCGGATTGGCCCCACCTGGAGCGGGACCTGATTGCCGGCTTTATGCGCTACGACATGAGCGAAGCCATGCGGCGCAAGATCCTGGGCGAGAACGCCGTGCGGTTCTTTAACCTGGAACAGCGCAAGTGACGGAGCGGATGACTGACCAGCCCCTGGCGGATCAGGCGACGGGCCGCAAACTGGTCATCGCCGCAGCCGCCGACCTGCCGCCCGGCACGCGCATGGAAGTGCGGGTCGGCAACAACCTCATTGCCGTGTTCAATATTGCCGGCACCTACTACGCCATTTATGGCCGCTGCCCGCACCAGTTTGCGCCGCTCAGCCGTGGCAGGTTGCAAGGCACCGTCATCTGCAACGCCCAAACCAATTGGGAAACCGAATGGGCGCACGAGGGCGAAGTGCTGGTCTGCCCCGGGCACGCCATGGAATTCTTAGTGAAGACCGGCCAGGCCATTGGCTACAACCTCAAGCTGCGGACTTACCCGGTTTACGAAGAAGATGGCCAGGTGGTGCTAATCGCATGAGCGGGCCAGGCGCTGGTTGGGCCAGATGATGCGGCATAGTCAGAACGGACGACCGGCATGACCGATTTGCTAGCGCTGGGCAATCTTACGCTAGACGATGTGGTGACCTCCGATGGCCGCGTAGCGCCCAACCAGCTAGGCGGCAACGGCGCTTACGCGGCGGCCGGCATGCGGCTGTGGGGCGAGCGCGTGAGCTTGCTGGGGGTAGTGGGCAGTGACTTTCCCCAGCAGTGGCTCGACGCGCTCGCCGAGGCCGGCATCGACCTGAGCGGTGTGGCGCGGCTGTCCGAGCCGCACCAATTGCGCTCGCGGGTTTTCTATTTTCCGGACGGGCGCCGGACCGATGTGGTGGCCGAAGCCCGCGCCATGCTGCCGCCGGCGGCCGACACCCTGTTAGACCTCGAAACCGAATACACCGCTATGGGCAGCCCCTTCCACCGGCGCATGTGGCCGATCTTTTCGCCCACGCCGGCCCAGTTCGGGCCCAGCCACCGGCACGCGCGCTTTGCGCATCTGTCGCCGGGGCCGCTGGCCAACAATCGCGCCAATGCCGAGCGCCTCAAGGCGCAGTCGGGCGGCGAGCTACAGCTGACGCTCGACTGGCCGTGGTGGGATTGGGACCAGGAAGCCAGCGCCGATGCCGCGCTGCTGCGCCACATCGACTATCTGCTGCCCAGCCAGGAAGAGTTTGATATGCACGCCCAGGCGCGGCCGGGCGAAGCGCTTGACGCCGTGGCGCGCAGCCTGTTGGCGCTTGGCCCACGCGCGATCGTGATCAAGCAGGGCAGCCGCGGCGCCCGCCTGCTGCAGCAGGGCGCGGCCCAGTGGCAGACGATCCCCATTTACCCTGCCCGGGTGGTGGACCCGACCGGCGCCGGCGATTCGTTCTGTGGGGGCTTTCTGGTGGGCCTGGCGCGCACCCACGACCCGGTGGAAGCGGCGCTGTACGGGGCCGTGTCGGCGTCATTCCTCATCGAAGATTTTGGGGTGCTGCACTCGTTGGCCGTGACCCCGGCCCAGGCCGAAGCCCGGCTGACCGAGCTGCGCCAACAGGCCGCGCCCCTGAGCGTGTAAGTTCCGTCAACGCCGTCACTCAAGGAGATTTTGAGACCCATGTTTGCGCGACCCATCCGCAAGGCCGAATACGGGCAGGCACTGCCTGTGGCCATCGACGACATGCTCACCGAGATCCGGACGCAGTCGAACACCATCGGGGCGGTGATGGACAAGGTGCAGCCGCAGCTGGAGGCGATGGACGCCGGCACCCTGGCGGCGGTGAGCCACGTTTACATTACCGGCTGCGGCGATTCCTTCTTTGCGGGTCTGGCGGCGCGCCTGGCTTTCGAGCAGTACGCCGGGGTGCCCACCGAGCCGGCCGAAGCGCTGGAATTTGGACGGTACACTGCCGAGTTTATTCCGCCCCAATCATTGGTGCTGGGCATCTCTAACTCGGGCAAGGCGACGCGGGCGGTGGAGGCGCTGGCCAACGGCCGCCGGGCCGGCGCGCACACGGTGGCCATCACCGGCAACTCCAAGGGCTGGCTGGCCCAGGAAGCCCACACCGTGCTGAACCAGAGCGCCGAAAGCAACGGCAAGGCCCTGACCATGCCCAGCAACCTGGACACGAGCGCGCCACGGCGGGGGTCCTTTGGCCTGGCCAACTACCTGGCCAGCCTGACGACCCTGTACCTGACGGCGCTGCATCTGGGCCAGGTGCGCGGCCGCCTGACGGCCAACCAGGCCGACGCGCTGCGGGCAGAGCTGCGCGGCCTGGCCGCCGTGCTGGATGAGACCGTGACCCAGTGCTCCCCGGCCGCCGAAGCCTATGCCGAGAGCGTCAAAGATGTGTACCACTTCGCGATTTTGGGCGCCGGCCCGAGCTACGCCTCGAGCCTGTTCTATGCCGCCAAGACCTTTGAGCTGGCCCGCGTCAATGGTGTGTCGCAGGAGCTGGAAGAGTGGGCGCACGAGCAGTTCTTTTTGACCGGACCCGGCACCCAGATGATCTTTATTGCGCCGCCGGGCCGCAGCACGAGCCGCGTGCTGGAGCTGATGCAGACGGCCCGCACCATGGGCGCCAACCGGGTGGTGGTGACCGATGCGGCCGGGACCCTGGTAGGGGGCCAGGCCGAGGTGCTGCTGCCGGTGGCCGGCGAAACCCGCGAGGTGTTTTCGCCCATGGTGTACTGCGTGCCGGGCGAGTTGTTTGCCACCTACCTGGCACGGGCCCGCGGGCGGCAGGCCTTTGAGTTCGACAGTGAAACGCAGTATGTGATGAATATGGTGACGATCCAGGAAAGCCAGATCATTGAATTCGGTAGCGAGCGGGGCAGGTAAGCGCGGCAAGTATGCCGGGCCTGAGCGGGGAGAGCCCGTGGGGGGTAAGGAGAGGCAAGCGACTAACCGACCACTGTGAGGGGACGCTCAGTTTGAGTGCCGCTGAAACCGTGTGCCCGCCCCCTGGCTGCCCGGCGCAATCCGCCGAAGGCCCCGGCCAGGCTGTATAGGAGGAGATAAATGTTGGCTCTTAATGGGTTTCAAGGAGGTTGAGGTAAACTAGCCCGAAATAGCGGGTGACGGGTGGGCCATGTTGATTCATATCCAAAATCTGATCGACGATGCCAA
>Ga0163144_10024472_pt1 | contig 11843 bp, 10 predicted proteins | sample OliLak19BULKMAT1_FD_123175 | JGI IMG/M metagenome (GOLD analysis project Ga0163144, IMG submission 123175) | Freshwater microbial mat bacterial communities from Lake Vanda, McMurdo Dry Valleys, Antarctica - Oligotrophic Lake LV.19.BULKMAT1 | ecosystem: Environmental > Aquatic > Freshwater >...
GCCCTCTAGGAATTTCCTCGCGGCGGCGTCATCGTGGAAGTGCGGGGCTGAAAACGTGTCCATTGGCTCTCTCCTTGAGCCAAGACTACATTATGGGTTTGTGGTGTCAACGATATAATTGGGAAATAATTCTTGATTTTTCCAAGTATTTGTTCTATGTTTGTTCTTTACTCGGGGCAAGGGGACGGATGAAGATGGCAAATTTGTTAGCGCGCCGGGTGGCGCAGGGCTTCGGGCTGCAAGGCTTGGTGGGCAATGGCCGCGACAACGCTCCGGACGACGTTCTGGCCGTAATGCGGCAACTGGCGCGGCACGGCCGCTACACCCTGCCCGACGACGGTTCCTCGGAATTCATCGACCGCGCCATGCTGGACGGCATCGCCGCGTTCCAGCGCGAGCGCGGCCTGAAAATCGACGGCTGGCTGGCGCCGGGCGGCGAGACCGAACGCAACCTGGCGCTGCCGCCGGGCCGGATCGCGACGGCGCCGACGCCTTACTTCCCCCTGCGGGGCGAGGTGGGCAATGGCCGCGCCAATAACGAGGACGACGTCATCGGCCTGAAGCGAACACTGGGCGCGCTCGGCCTCTACCGCCACGACCGCACCGCAGACCCGTCGCCGTTCATCGACACCGGGATGCTCGACGGCATCAAAACCTTTCAGCGTGACCACGGCCTGAAGGTGGATGGTTGGCTGCGCCCCGGCGGCGAAACTGCGACCGCGCTGCAAAACCTGCTGCCGCGGCGCGGCGAGCCGCTGAATCTGCGGAACCTACCGTACGACCCGGCCGAGCCGGCCTATGTCCGGACGATGGAAATCCGGCCGGATGAGCCACCGGCCAAACCGGTGCTGCTGGCCGACAGCGTCTCGGTAATGTCGGACGCGTGGGGCCAGTCCCTGCTGGTGGACGACGAACCGGACACCGACAAGCCCGTGCAGGTCGCGATGGCTCCAGTGCTGGCGGCTCCTGCACTGGGCGCCGCAGCGGTTAGGATCGCACCGATTATCGCCAAAGAGGCGGCGAAACGTCTTGCACCCCTTTTCCGACCGGCCGCGACAACTCTCGGCAAGCAGGCCATCGACAACAACGATGTCGTCGGCCGCTACATCACCGACCTCTTCAACGAAACACGGCCAATGGAGAGCAGTCGTGGCGACGAAGACACAGTTGCCGGAAATGATCAGGGCCTTCGCGAATGCATCAAGCAGTTAAACGAGAACTACCCGGAATGGGCGGATAAGATCAAACACGTTGGCGGCGCCACGCAAGACGGTTTGGGCAGGGACAAGCTGAAGGAATTGTACCTCCCAGATGCCGTGGCCAAAGCCGAAGGGCGCGATGGCCGAAAGGGCAGCAGCAATGTCGATTGGTCCTTCCAGGACATCACTAAGGACAAGGAGGAGGCTGGCGCCTTCCTGCACGTCAACACCCAGAGCACAAAATCCGACGGGGTCACGCCAACCGGCCGTGAGGCGCGACAATTTGATAACACGATGCGGAACGCCATCAAAGACACGGTCTACAACATGCCCAAAAGGACAAAAGACATCAGCGAAGAGGAGTATCAGAAGATAGTCGAGGAGCATTGTGCCAAGATGTGGACCAAACACTTGGGTGCGCCAAAAGGCCAAGGTGCCGAAGAACCGGCAAAAGATGGTGAATGACTGTGAGCAAGTGGTTCGGCCCGCCGGCCAAAGTAGCGTTTCGCACTGTCTTGGCCACCTTGTCGGCAGAGGACGAAGTGGAGTTTTCGGCTTTGCTGGCGGCCGAATTGCCGTTGTTCCGGTGCTATGACCAGCCAAGTTGGCGCGCCAGGCGAGCAGAAAGGCCGCCAGGGATAACCCTCCATCGCTCCATCGCAGATTGCGCCGAGCGGATGATCGAATTCTGCTTTGTGAACGATGACTGGCAGCCGAACTGGCTGCACGATTCATCGGATAATTCGTGGGTGAAGAACGCTACGCAAGCACCAAATGGAATTTTTCATCGCAGCGATCGGCCCAAACCGCCAAAGGTAAGCGATGCCGGTACGATGTATCAGTCGATGGGCGGCGGCGATTTTTACTTCCGTTGCCGCGACGGCGTGGAGGAAGACTTCCGGATAGCGAACAAGACGTTGCGCATGCTGCGGCGCTATTGCACCAACAAGCTGATGCCGGTCCATTTCCCCAGCCTACGAAGGCTCGGCGTGTTCAAGAACAACAACCGCTGGGTCGGCCCACACGCCCTGGCCTGGGCGCGCGCCGCGCCGAACCGGATACTCGGCCTCGCCGGCAGCCTCGCCTATGTGCCGCTGGATTGAATCGGCGTGCGCCAATGATGAAAAATGATGAAACTTTGCCGTGCGGCCGGCAGGCGATGTCGAGAAATGTAGAGAAATGTCGATAGTTTCGCCGCTCTACATTCTGCGCGGGACTGCCGTCGCCCTGCTGCTTTGCCTGACGGCCCCTTGGGCCGGCGCCGCCGAACTGCGTGGCGGCGGTACTGCCCGCGCGGTCAAGGTCATCGACGGCGATACGCTGGTGCTGGACGACGGGCGCGAGGTGCGCCTTGTGGGCATCCAGGCGCCCAAGCTGCCGCTGGGTCGGACGAACTTCCCGGCCTGGCCGCTGGCCGAGGAGAGCAAGCGCGCGCTGGAGCAGGTTGCCGGCGGCAAAAGCCTTGGGCTGCGTTATGGCGGGCGCGAGATCGACCGCAACAACCGCGCCCTGGCGCACCTTTATGTCGAGGGCCACGCCGGGGACAATGCCGCCCGCTGGGTGCAGGGCGAGATGCTGCGGCGCGGCCTGGCCCGGGTCTATACCTTCGCCGACAATCGGGCGCTGGCGGCGGAACTGCTGGCCGCCGAACGCGTTGCTCGGGAGGGGCGTCGCGGCATCTGGGCGCTGCCCTATTACCGCGTCCGCGATGCCGTGGCCGACGCCACCGAATTGTCTAAATCGGCCGATACGTTCCAGGTGGTGGAGGGCAGGGTGACGGGCACTGGCGCGCGCGACGGTCGAACCTACCTGAACTTCGGGGCCGACTACCGGGAGGACTTCACCATCGCGATCCCGTCCGGCGCCCGCGCCGCGTTCCGCGCTGCGGGCCTGCAACCGGCCAGCCTGGTCGGCCAGCAGGTGCGGGTGCGCGGCTGGCTGAAGCGGCTGAACGGCCCGCTGATCGACGTGACGCACCCTGAGCAGATCGAGGTATTGCCGTGAAATCCTGGTTCCTGGTCCTTCCGCTGCTGGCGCTGGCCGCCGGCCCGGCCAATGCGCAGTTCGGCTTTGGCGGCCTGTCGGCCGAGGACGAGCGCAAGCTGGCCGCCGAACAGCATCCCGAGCTGGTGCGTGAGCATGGCGGTGTCTATACCGAACGCCAGCTCGACGAGTATCTGGTGCAGATCGGGCTGACCATGGTGCCGCATGCCGGCGAGAAGCAGGAGTGGCGCTTCACCCTGCTCGACTCGCCGATGGTGAACGCCTTCGCCACCACCGCCGGCCACGTCTATCTTACGCGCGGGATTTTCGCCCTCGCCAACACCGAGGCCGAGATCGCCGGCGTCACCGGCCATGAAATGGGCCATATCACCGCGCACCATATTTCCAAAAAAATCGGCAAGTCGCAGACGGCGCAAATCGGCGCCGGGTTGCTTGGCGTGCTGGGCACCATCCTGGGCGGCGAAAGCATCGGCCAGATGGCTGGCCAGGCCGCCAGCGCCGGCGGCGCGCTGTGGCTGCAAAAGTTCAGCCGCGAGGAGGAGACCGAGGCGGATACGATCGGCCTGCAAACCATATCGAGCACCGGCTACGCGGCCGAGGCGATGGCGTCGTTCATGCAATCGCTGAACGACTATTCCGCGCTGGAGGCTAGGAAATCCGGCAAGCCAGGTGGCGAGGCCGAGTTTAGCCTGCTGCAAAGCCATCCGCGTACCGTCGACCGGATTCAGCAATTGCAGCGGCAGGTGGCGCGGCCGACCGCCAATCCGGTGTGGCGGCGCGACGCCTATCTCGACCGCATCGACGGCATCATGTACGGCGACAGTCCCGACCAGGGCTTCATCAAGGACCGTGTCTTCGCGCATCCCTCGCTGCGCATCACCTTCACCGCGCCCGCCGGGTTCAAGCTGATGAATTCGTCCGAGGCGGTGATGGGCAGCGGCGGCAACGGCATCGCGATGCGCTTCGACAGCGATCCGAAAAAGGGCGGCGGCCTGGCCCCCGCCGAGTACCTCACCCGCGTCTGGGCGGTGAAGACGCCGTTGCAGAATGTCGAGCGCATCACCATCAACGGCATGCCCGCCGCCACCGGCCGCGCCACCGGCCAGTCGCAGTCCAGCGGCCAGGTGCAGCTCCGCTTCGTCGCCATCCAGGCGCCGGGCGCCATGTACCGCTTCCTGTTCCAGGCGCCGGCCAACCAGGCGGGCAGGCTGGAACCCGAGTTCATCAAGACCGCGAACTCGTTCCGCGGCATCTCGGCGCAGGAGGCCAATGCGTGGAAGCCGCTCCGCGTCCGTGTGGTGCCGGTCAATGCCGGCGACACCGAGGAAAAGTTCGCCGCCCGCATGCCATTCGGCAAATGGAACCTCGACGAGTTCCGCGTGCTCAACGGCCTGCGCACCGGCGAGAGGATCGCGGCGGGGCAGCGGGTGAAGATCGTTTCGGAGTAGCAAGCAAAGGGTTTAACCGCAAAGGGCGCGGAGGACGCAGAGAAGAGCGCAGAGCTATTCCGTCGTCGTGCAGCGCCATGAATTTAAACGCGAAGGTCGCAAAGGACGCCAAGGTTATTCGTGCTTTGCCCCTTCGCGTCCTTTGCGACCTTCGCGTTTAATGGCGCTGCGCGCCTTCTCCGCGTCCTCCGCGCCCTCTGCGGTTAAAATCTTCCTTACTTCAGCAGCGCATACTCGCCGCCCTTTTCAATGGCCTTTTTGTAGGCTGGCCGCGCGTGGATGCGGGTCAGGAAGTCCATCAGGCGCGGCCGGCTGGCGTCGAGGCCCGCGCGAGACGCGGCCGCTTCCAGGGGAAAGCTCATTTGCACATCTGCGGCGCTGAACTCGGGCCCCGCGAACCACGGGCTCTTCCCCAACTCGCCCTCAAGGAAATCGAGATGGCTTTTGAGTTGCGGGTTCACCAGCCGCGCCATGGCTCCGGCCGAAATCATCTTGGCCACCGGGCGGATGAAGAACGGCACGCTGGGCGGGATCCGCTCGAAGATCAGCTTCAGCAGCAGCGGCGTCATTGCCGAGCCCTCGGCATAGTGCAGGAAATAGGTGTAGCGCAGCCGCTCCGGCGTGCCCGGTGCGGGCGCGAAGCGGCCATTGCCGTAGCGTTCCACCAGGTACTCCATGATGGCGCCGGATTCCGCCAGGGTGTTGGTCCCATCGGTCAGCACCGGTGACTTGCCGAGCGGGTGCACCGCGCGCAGTTCGGGCGGCGCCAGCATGGTCTTTTTGTTGCGCTCGTAGCGCTTGATTTCGTAGTCGAGGCCAAGCTCTTCCAGTAGCCACAAAAGCCGCTGCGAGCGCGAATTGTTCAGGTGATGGACCACGATCATGGGCTGGCACTCCAAGGCGGTCGCCCATTGTCGCACTTGGCGCGTTGCTGTGCATGGTCCTTGGCCCGCCCTTGCCAGCGGGGCGGCGGGGGCGTAAATCCATACCGGAATCAACGGCATGCCAGACCCTTGACGCCTTCCACTGCCCGCTCGCTCCCAACCACCGCCGCGTCGCCCCATGCGGCGGCGCCGCTGTTCGACGCGCTGCGCGCCTTTGTCGAGCGCGGCCAGGCGCCGTTCTACAGCCCCGGCCACAAGGGCGGGCGGACGCTGGACCCGTGGTTCCGCACCCACATCGCCGAACTCGACCTCAACAACCTGCCCGATACCGACACCTTGCACTGTCCCACGGGCGGCATCGCCCTGGCCGAACGGCTGATCGCCGATGCCTGGGGCGCCGGCGAGAGTTTCATCCTGGTGCAGGGGTCGACCTTGGGGAACATCGCCATGGCGCTGGCGGGCTTACGCCCTGGCGACCGCGTCTTGGTGCAGCGCAACGCCCACAAGTCGGTCGTCGCCGGCCTGGTGCAAAGCGGCGCGGTGCCGGTCTGGCTGCAGCCGCGCTGGGACGCCCGCTTCGGCCTGGCGCATGGTGTTGACGCGGCGGCGGTCGATGCGGCGCTCGCGGCGCAGCCGGCCAGGGCGGTCTGGCTGCTGCACCCGACCTATTTCGGCACCGTCGCCGACCTCGCCGCGATCGTCGCGGTGTGCCGCCGCCACGGCGCGCTGCTGTTCGTCGATGGCGCGCACTCGCCGCACTTCGCCTTTCACCCCGACCTGCCGCCGGCCGCCGAGCAATTGGGCGCCGCCGCCGTGGTGCAGTCGGTCCACAAGATCATTTCCGGCCTCAGCCAGGCGGCGGTGCTGCACATCGATCCGGCGCAGCTCGACCCCCAGGCGGTGCGCCGCGCCCTGCAACTGGCGCAGACCACCAGCCCGCACTTCGCCATCATGGCGTCGATTGATCTCGCCCGCCGCGAGATGGCGCTGCATGGGCGTGAGCTGCTCGACGGCGCGCTGACGCTCGCCCGCCAGGCGCGGCGGCGTTTGCGTGAAATTCCCGGCCTGAATGTGCTGGGCCAGGAAGATGCGTTCGGTCCCGGCAGCGGCTTTGCCATGCTGGACGAAACCAAGCTCGTCGTCGGCGTGCGCAACCTTGGCATCGATGGACGCATCGTGGTGGCCGAACTCAACCGCGCGCACGGCGTGCAGCCCGAGTTTGGCGCCGCCGACCATGTGCTGTGCATTCTGACCATCGGCAATACGCAAGCGGATGTTGACCGGCTGGTCGCCGGTTTTGCCGCCATTGCCGCGAAAGCGCCGGGCCGGCCCGCGCGCAGCGACGATGCACTGGCGCGCGACCTGCTGGCGGCCCTGCCTGAAATCGTATTGACGCCACGCGATGCCTTCTTCGCCGCCAACGAAGCGGTATCGCTCGACGCCGCCATTGGCCGGGTTGCGGCCGAGGCGATCACCCCCTATCCGCCGGGTATTCCGGCGATCATGCCCGGCGAACGCCTGACCGCCGGCATCGTTGCCCTGCTGCGCGCCGCACTGGACAACGGCACTCCCGTCAGCGCCGCCGATCCGCAATTGAAAACCGTGAAGGTCGTGACATGAAAAAGAACAATCCCGCGGCTCTGCCGGTCGATCCGCATGATCCCACCGCGACGTTCGAGCGGCTGGAGTCGAACGTCCGCACCTATTGCCGCAGTTTTCCCGTTGTCTTCAGGCGCGCCAAAGGCGCGCTTTTGTTTGATGAGGACGGCCACGAATACATCGATTTCCTGGCCGGCGCCGGCGCGGTCAATTACGGCCACAACCCCGACTTCATCCGTCCGCTGCTGGTGCAGTACCTGCTCGACGACGGCATCGTGCACGGCCTCGACCTGCATACCGGGCCCAAGCGCGATTTCCTGGAAACCTTCGAGCGCGTCATCCTCCAGCCCCGTGGCCTCGATTACAAAGTGCAGTTCTGCGGCCCGACCGGAGCCAATGCGGTCGAGGCGGCGCTGAAGCTGGCGCGCCTCGTCACTGGCCGCGTGCCGGTCGCGTCGTTCAGCGGCGGCTGGCATGGCATGTCGGCCATGGCGCTATCCGTCACCGGCAACAAGGCGCATCGCGCCGCTGCCGGCGTGGCGCTGGGCAATGCCGCCTCGCTGCCTTATCCGGAAGGCCCGTACACGATTCCCGATACGCTCTTCTATATCGAGCATCTCCTGGCCGATCCGAACTCCGGGTTCGACCTGCCCGCCGCGATCCTGCTGGAAACCGTGCAGGCCGAGGGCGGCATCTACGCCGCCTCGCCGGAATGGCTGCGCGGCATCCGCGCGTTGTGCGACCGCTGGAACATCCTGCTGGTGGTCGACGACATCCAGGCCGGCTGCGGCCGCACCGGCCGCTTCTTCTCGTTCGAACAGGCCGGTATCGTGCCCGACATCGTCTGCCTGTCGAAGTCCATCGGCGGCTATGGTCTGCCCATGTCGCTGGTGCTGATGAAACCGGAACACGACAAGTGGCAGCCGGGTGAACATACCGGCACGTTTCGTGGCAACCAGCTCGCCTTCGTCGCCGGCGAGGCGGCGCTGCGCTTGTGGGCGCAACCGGAATTCACTGACGGCCTCGCCGCCCGCGCGCGCCGGCTCGAAATGCTGTTGCGCGATATCGCTGCGGGCCGGCCCGGCCTTGAGTTGCGCGGTCGCGGTTTCCTCTGGGGCATCGACTACAGCAATGCCGGCGGGCCCGAGGCGGCGCGCGCCGCTGCCGCCCGCGCCTTCGACGGCGGCCTCATCGTCGAGCGCTGCGGGCGCGACGACGTGGTGCTGAAGATCATGCCGCCCATCGTGATCGAGGACGAGGTGATGGCGCGCGGCTGCGCCATCCTGCGCCGCGCCGTGATGGCGGGGTAGGCCCGCTCTAAAATCTTCCTAAGCACCCCGGTTTAACCGGGGGGCCCATGCCAGCAGCGCAACGGTACGATGGGTCCCCCGATCAAGTCGGGGACGTAGGAGGTTTGAGTTGATGTCCTCATGCTGAGGAGGAAGCGCAGCTTCCGTCTCGAAGCATGCGCGCAACAATCTCGCCCTTCGCCCTCAGGACGAGGAGTGAGTCTCGGTCCTACGCCTCGATCCAGTCCGCCGGCTGGCCGTCGAGGGTGAAGCAGCCGGCGTTCAGCGTGCCGCCAAAGCCGGCGCCGCCGTCGAGGCTGGCCACGACATGGCCGACGTTCGATGGGCCGCGCGCGCGGTCATAGCCGCGCACCACGAGGCGGAAGCCGGCATAGGGCTCGGTCACGTTGTTCATGTAGCCGCTGCCCCACCAGAACGTGTCACCCTGTTCGCCGAGCGGGCGCGACGGATCGATGCCGGCGGAGACGAACAGCAGTTCGCCGCCTTCGGTCAACGCGGCGCGGCGCAGGCTGGACAGCAGTTCGTCGTGCCCGGCGGCGCGGCGCAGCATCTCGCGCAAACCCGTGGTCCAGCGCACGATGGCGAGCGTGCCCGAGCGGCAGATGGCAGGACCCTGGTTTATGTCGGCACCATAGGCGGCCAGCGTGGGACCGATGCCCTCGTTCAGCATCCAGGTCAAAACCTCGCCAGGGTTGGGTGCGAACTGCAGCTCCAGGAGCTTGCGCCACATCTCCTCCTGCGCGCCGCGCAGGTACACAAGGTCGGCCGCCTCGATGCCCGGCACGGCGGCCAGCAGGGCGCGGCGGAAATCGAGCAGCTCGGCCATGGTCCCGGTCACGTCGGGTCCCCGGCCCATGAAATTGCCCAGATAGACCAGCCGGTCGCCCGGCTGGAAGCGGGAAAAAAGCGCGGAATGCAGCCGTTTCAGGCGCTCCGACTCGCCATGCACGGCGGCCACCGCCCACACCCGGCGGGCCTGGCGCAGGGTTGCGAACACCTCTTCGCTCACGCCGCCAACCCGTTGAATTTAAAAGAAAAAAAGAGGGCCCGGAACGGTCGTCCGGGCCCCTTTATGAAGTTGATCATGGCGAATGAGGGCAGTCTACGCCGCCTTCAAAACCTTCTCCAGCCGCTTTGAGGCAGAATCATCATCTATATTTTCAACCGCCGCCAATTCGTTCGACAGGCGTTCCAGCGCACGCTCGTAAATCTGCCGTTCGCTGTAGGATTGGTCGGGCTGGCCGGCATTCCGATGCAAGTCGCGCACCACTTCGGCGATCTGGATCGGGTCGCCGGAATTGATCTTGGCCTCGTATTCCTGGGCCCGGCGGCTCCACATCGCCCGCTTGATGCGGGCCCGGCCCTTGAGGGTCTCGAGCGCCGTTTTCATCTTTTGCGGGCTTGAAAGCCGGCGCATGCCGTTGCTGGCCACCTTGTGCAGGGGGACCCGGACGATCATTTTGTCGCGTTCGAACTGCACCACCAGCAGCTCCAGCGTGTCGTCGCCGATCGTGGCCCGGTCCAGGCTGACGATCTTGCCGACGCCATGGGTCGGGTAGACCACGGCGGCACCGACCTGGAATTCGGCGCGAACCTTGGCGATATCGACCGGCTTGGCGGCCACGACCGGGGCCTTTTGCTGGTGCCCGTTCAGGCGCGGCGGCTGGCCGCCGGGGCGCGGCGCGTTGGTATTGGCCGGCTTGGCCACCGGCGCGGGGACGGGTGCTGGCACCACCGGCTTGGCGGCAACGACGGGCTTGGCGGCAACAGGCTTGGCGGCAACCGGGGCCTTGTTGTCGTTCGCCTTGGGCAGGGCGGGCTTGGCCGCAACCGCCGCAGCCGGCTTCGTCGGCACTGGTTTGGCCGGGGCGGCCTTGGGGGCGACTGCCGCAACCGGCTTGGCCGGCGCAACCTTGGCAATAACCTTGGCCGGGGCCGGCTTGGCCACCGCCTTGACGGGGGTCGCGACCGGCTTCGCTGGCGCTGACTTGGCCGGGGCCTTGGCGGCCGCGACCGGCTTTACCGGTGCCTTGGCCACCGGCTTTGCCGCCGCCGCGATCGGCTTCGCCGACGCTGGCTTGGCGACAATCCTCTTCGCCGGGGCCTTGGCCACGGTCGCCTGCTTCACTTTTTCCGACATTTTACCCTTTACCGAGGGCTTGGCCGCCGCTTTGGGCGGCGCCTTGCCCGATGCTTTGCCCGATACCCTGGCAAGCCCGGCCTTCGCCACATTGGGCTTGGCCGAATTCCGCGCGCTGGTCGCTGCCTGTTTCACCACGTTCGACCTCATCCGCTATGCGGCGCCGCTTCTGCGTCGGCGCCAATCCGCAACAACAAGACCTCACCGGCAGGCCACGAAATGGCCTTCCGCCTCGAAACCCCACATCCCCTTAACGGGCCCGGCGGAAACCTGCGGTCCCCGCCCCTGGCAAGCCACGGCCTTTATATACCGCTCCGATATAAAAGGCGTGGCGCCGGGCCGATGCTCGTCAACCTGTGGATAAGCCTAGCACGAAATGCCGCAATATGACAGGCAAACCGTGCCTGCGGCAAAGTGTTAAGCCGTGCCGCTCTTAGTCAATGCGTGCAAAAAACAGCGCAATTCGCGCACTCAGGTGCCCTTGCCGGGCTCCGCGCTGAAATGCTCGGCGAACTTGTTGTCCTTGCCGCGCCATTCCTCGGCGTCGGCCGGATGCTCGCCCTTGCGGGTGATGTTCGGCCATTTGATGGAAAAGTCGCGGTTCAGCTCGACCCACTTGGCGGCGGCGCCGTCGGTATCGGGCAGGATCGCCTCGGGCGGGCATTCCGGCTCGCACACGCCGCAATCGATGCATTCGTCGGGGTGGATGACCAGCATGTTGTCACCTTCGTAGAAGCAATCCACCGGGCAGACCTCGACGCAATCCATGAATTTGCACTTGATGCAGTTCTCGGTGACGGCATAGGTCATGCCAAATGCTCCGCCCGCAAAAGCTTCAAACTTGAAATAAACCGGCTGGGTTCTCCGTAGCACGGCGGGGGCGGGCGCTCAAGGGGGCGGGCTCATCCGAGGCAGTACCGTCCAGCCTCCGGGTTGACCGGCGAAGTTGATTACGTGTTTTGATCAGCTTTGTTTGAAGGAAGCGAAGTTCACTTCCTTGGCGATCCGGTCTGCGGGGACATGCAGAAACTCAGCGACACGTTGCGAAAGCAATTGTGATTGCTTCCGCCAATGATGGGAAAACGCGAACACAGTGACGCCGCACGGGCTTCCATCTGTAACGGAATACCTAAACAGCAAGCCGTCCGGCTGCTCATCGGAGTATGCTTTGCAAACGCCGTTAAGTGCCAAATACAAGACATCGCTGTCCGGATCGTAGTTTGAGACGATCATTTTTTTGGCTTGCCGCTTGTCGGCCA
>Ga0163144_10024473_pt1 | contig 11843 bp, 10 predicted proteins | sample OliLak19BULKMAT1_FD_123175 | JGI IMG/M metagenome (GOLD analysis project Ga0163144, IMG submission 123175) | Freshwater microbial mat bacterial communities from Lake Vanda, McMurdo Dry Valleys, Antarctica - Oligotrophic Lake LV.19.BULKMAT1 | ecosystem: Environmental > Aquatic > Freshwater >...
AACAGGGGCTTTCTGACAGCAGGGTTATTGCATTTGAAAATGAAAACGTAAATTTGGAAGAAAGGTACCTGGGCACAGATGGCTAGATATGAAGCCTGCCATCAGAAAGCCCCGACCGTTATGTGCAAATAAATAATACCTTTCAGAAGTATAATAAAAAACTGATAAAATGTTGAACTATGAATCATGAACAATGGTCAAAAACCTATGGAGAATTAAGTGATTATTATAAAAGATTTGCAACACACTATCCCAATTACATTAAGGGAAAAAATAAAAAAATAAGATCCGATGCAGAAAGAGAAATGAGGGCTGCAATGCATGGTGCAACGTTTACTGTAAAAAACAATTCTGAGATTCGGGAATTACTTACATCGGATCCAACACTATTTGGCCGTGTAATTGCATTTGATGAATTTAAAGATCCAAGGTATTTTCAACAAGATATGCCTAATTTTTTAAATAAAATAGAAGACAAAATTAAAAATATAGAGAAGGAAAAAAAGTAAGGACAAAAAGCTTAACTCGACAAAATGAAACCAAGGCATTTGTACAAGTATCAATCTTTCAACACATTTTCATTACAAAATTTAAAGAACAATACAATCTATTTTAATGATCCTAAACAATTTAACGACCCGTATGATACATCCCAGCCTCTTGAAATTCTTGAGTTAAAAAAGGAGACTCTTATAAATCTTGTTTTTGGAACCGAAAAGTCAAATCATGTAAGATTGCTGTTTGACAAAATCGAAACCAATGAATATAATCCTGAAACGCTAATTGAATATCTATTTAGAATTTCAAATATCGTTCTAACCATCAAAGAAGAGTTATTAAATAAACTTAGGTGTACTTCTGATAATTTAGAAGCTCACTTAAGACTTCTAACTCAAAATCGTGAGCATTATAAAAACCTGAAGGAATATGCTTCAAAAGTATTATATAAGCATCTTAATAGAAGCGTTTTAAACTCACTGGAGCTTATCCGGATCGAAAATATAAGCAAGAAAGGGGTAAGTTGTTTCTCTGAAAATTGGAATGATTTGTTGATGTGGGCGTATTATGCAGATGGCCATAAAGGATTCTGCCTTGAGTTCGACACAAATTATGAACCTTTTACTAAGCTTCATCAAGTTCAATATGTTGATGCCCTTCCTAAAGTTGATTCAAATAAAATATTCACAGACGGAGAGGATCAAAGTGAATTAGTTAAAGCTTTCTTGGCTACAAAATACAAGGACTGGTCACATGAAAAAGAGTGGCGGGTAGTCCTTCTTGAAAAAAACAAAGAATACACATTCAAACCGAATGCATTGTGTGCTATTTATTTTGGAAGTAACATGCCATTAGTACAACGTGAAATTATTTCGATAATAATTAAAAGCCAGCACGAGCATATTAAATATTACCAGGTTATTAATGATTCTGGCGGATTTGCACTTAAGGCACAAAACTTTCAATACTATACATTTCAAGAAGCCAAAATAAGGGTTAAGGAGCTTATTAAGGACAAACTAGATTTGGGTATTTTTAACGTGAATTATCTTTCGGATGGAATAGATATTGGTGCCAGTAAGGAGCAAATAGCTACTTTAATTGAGGCTATATTAGATGATTTACATTTGAATAAATCAGGTAGATAGATATGCACATAACAAAAGCTACCACAACAGCAGGGACTCAAACATTGAAAATGAAAACTTAATTTTATTGAAAGCTACCAAGACACAGCCCCAACATATGAGGCCTCCCGTCGGGTAGCCCAGACCGTTAGCATTAATTTTAAAAAAATAGTAGTATGAAGGAAAGATTAGTTTCAGATGTTGATATAATCGAATTAGCGAATCGAGAAGAAAGTCACTTTTATGACAATAAAGCATTTGAAATAAAAGGAGATAAAATTCAAAAAATTGCAGTAGCATTTGCCAACGCTGATGGAGGAGAATTTATTATTGGGATAAAAGATAAAAAAGAGGAAACAAATCCTATAAATAGATGGCAGGGAATTGATGAAATAGAATCTTTTAATTTTGTATTTCAAAATCTATTAGAATTATCACCAACTATCCCACATAGTTTTGAATTTTTGAAAGATGTTAAAGGACAGTATGCACTTCGTATTACAATTGAAAAAAGTGAGGCAGTTCATAAGACTGCAAACAACACTGTATATCTTCGAAATTCAGCTCAGTCATTACCTGTAAAAACTCCAGAACAGATACAGGCTCTGTCATACGCAAAAGGTGAATCATCATATGAAGACACCACAGTAAATTCTGCAACTGCTGAAGACATATTCGAATCGCAAGAAATTAAAAACTTTTTAGCTGATTATTCACCTCAATCCGATGCAATCGATTTTACGGTTAATCAAAATTTAGTAGACCGAAAAAATTATCATCCTCGAACTGCCGGAATATTATTGTTTAGTGACAACCCAATCCCACTCTTGCCAAAACGATGCGGAATTAAAATTAATAGATACGACACTTCGGAAGAAGTTCCCGAAAGAATCCACTTAAAAGAACAATTCACTATCGAAGGATCACTAAATGAGCAGATCAAAAATGCCGCAAAAAGAATAACTGATATAATGGAATCAGTAAAAATTATGGGGACAAGTGGATTAGAAAATGTAAAATACCCTCCTGAAACAATTTGGGAGATTTTAGTTAATGCTGTAATTCATAGGGATTATTCTATTTCAGATGATATTCAGGTTTTAATATTTAATAATAGAATAGAAATAAAAAGCCCTGGAAAATTACCTGGATATGTGACAATTGATAATATTCTTGATGCAAGGTTTTCAAGAAATTCAAAAGTGGTTAGAGTATTAAATAAATATAAAAATCCTGCAAATAAAGATATGGGAGAAGGATTAAACACTGCTTTTCAAAGAATGGAAGAATTTAGACTTAAACCTCCAAGAATAATTGAAGATGGGAACTATATAAAGGTTATTATTTCTCATACTTCATTGGCTTCTCCAGAAGAACGAATAATGGAATATCTAGAAACTAATTTAAATATTAAAAATCGTCAAGCTAGAGTAATTACAGGTGTCAAATCCGAAAATGTTATGAAAAATCATTTTTATGATTTACTCTCCAAAGGATTAATAGAACCCGTAATGAGTCAAACTGGAAGTAAAATCGTTGCTTGGAAAAAGAAAAACTAATGCTAACACACGCTAAGCGCCATTGCCAAATTTTGTCTAGCCGGAACATTTGTTTTCACGAAAAAACTTTATCTTTCCGAAAGTTCTCAGTTCGCTATCATTGGCAACGGACGCCTAGCGCGGGGACGTTAGCTGCAAAAATATATTTAGCTATTACTTAATAAGGTCATCCAATAAGAGGTAAATACATTGAAAACTCTATTTAATAATTGATATATTTGATTCTTCAACATAATATTTAGACCTCAACTAACAGTTTAACATTTAATCGTACTTATCATGAAATATCTGCTCAGCTATGCATTTGTACTTTTCTATTTCATTTCTCAAGCTCAACCATCATTACCCTCATGCCCTAGTGATGAGCTTCTCATAAAACTACTTGGACAGAATCCTGCTTTTCTACAGCAAATGGAATTATACGAAAGAACGTACCAAAGAGAAGTTGCAACTAATGCACGAAAATTAGATATTGTATACACAATTCCAGCTGTTATTCATATTTTTCATTCTGGTCAGCCTATCGGAGCACCAGAGAACCCATCTGACATATCGATAGAGAATATTATAAATGAGGCTACTCAAAGATTTAGACATACACAGCAAGGAGCTGACGATTATAATAATCTACTTTATGGCGTTGATTCTGAAATTGAATTTTGCATTGCCAAAGTTGATCCAACTGGAAACGCAACATCAGGAATTTTGCGGTATAACATTCCATCCTTGTCTGAAGGTGAATATCCTGTATTATATCCCCAGCTTAATCCCTTTAAATGGGACATAACTAAGTATATGAATATTTTCATAGTAGCAGATCTTATTGGTGCTGGTGGAGTATATATTGGTGGTACGTACGATTTTACAATCTATAATAGTGGATCATTTTGGTCAGGATTGGTAGCTCATGAGCAAGGACACTATTTCTCATTAAATCACACATTCTATTCTGGAAACTGCGTTAATAATAATTGCCTTATTGATGGTGATAAAGTATGTGACACACCACCAAAAGCTATGTCAGGTATGCAGGGTGGCACTTGCGAAGCACCAAATAATTCTTGCACAACTGATGATGACGATCTAAGCAATACTAATCCATACAGACCAATTTCACTAGGCGGATTAGGTGATCAGCTTGATATGTTAGCAAATTATATGGACTATACTTTTAATTGTTGGGATGCATTTACAACAGGACAAAGAACAAGAATGAGATTCAATATTGTTAATTCAAGACAGAGTATATTGAATAATTCGGATGTAATATGTAATCTTATTCCTGAAATACTCGGATGTACTGACCCCTTAGCTCACAATTATAATCCTAACGCCACTAATGATAATGGTAGTTGTGAAACATGTTATGATGGCTTTCTGAACGGTGATGAAACTGAAATAGATTGTGGGGGTAGTTTATGTAATTCATGCCTTGAGGATTGTGTTCTTTCAAACTACACTTTAACGTTATGGGATGATTGGTGTTTAAGTTTTGGATTTTCGGGTGCTACGCTTAATGTACAAGGACCTTCAGGCAATTATTACCTTTTAACTGAATTAACATTTGGAAATGGATCATTAGCTTATCAGTACAACACGGATGTTCAGGTTGGGATTGCTGATATAGATATAGAATTTCAAGAGTGGAAAGTATCGGATATTAGTAATCCGGAGTGTAATTTTCATTTTGTTGTTGATAATGTTTGTAATCAATTCAACGGGTTTGGGTGTACGAATGGTTTGGCGCATAATTACAATCCCGATGCTACCGATGACAATGGCTCTTGTGAAACGTGCTATGATGGAATTCGAAATGGAGATGAGATTGAAGTTGATTGCGGAGGATCTTTATGTGGTCCATGTCTCCCAAGTTGTGGAGTTGACATTAGTATTGAAACGGTGGAATGTACATCCCAGAATGTAACTTTTGATTTCCATTTAACTACAACTTATTACACAAATGTTTATACTCAATGGCTGGAAGAGCCAAGTAATTCTATTGTTAACCAAGATTTACTCTTTGTACTACTAAATGAAAATTTTCCAAATCCAGAAATTGGCCAAGTCACATTTCCAAATACTCATTCAAAGTATACTTTGGTCTTCTTCTTTAACGTTGCTCCAGGAATTAGATATTGTTTTGACACATTAGTACTTGATAATCCGTGTGATAATCCTATTCTTGGTTGCACTGATTCTCAAAGTCACAATTTCAATCCAAATGCAACAGAAAATGATGGATCTTGCCAAACTTGTAATGATGGCATATTGAATGGTGACGAAACGGGTATAGATTGCGGAGGAGCGTTATGCGGGGTTTGCCCTAGTATTGAACTTTTTTATGATGCTTTTCATCTCGTATTTTTCTGCCCAGACGATTCCGTTTTGGTCCAAGTTAAGCCATTAAATGGGAAACCACCATTTATATATTATTGGACATCAAGTAATGACATGTTCGTCACAGATTTTTCCTCTGTTTGGTTTAATAAGAGTGGTAATTATAGCGTTTGTGTAGAAAGTCCGAATCTAACTTCTTCCTGTATGAATTTTGAACTTGTTGAGCATGAAATAGGGTGTGTATCTCTAGAAGAATCAAATATCACATTTGAAGTAGCAAGTCTTAATCGACAGCATTCAACTAAGGATTATTCCAAGTATTCATTTACAAATGATTTACCCAATCAAAGTTTGATTGTTTACCCTATACCTACTCTGTCTGAAAGTTCTGTTATTGTTGAAATCCCAGAAAAATTAAATGGAGATATATTTTATCAATTATTGGATTTGAATGGCGCAATTGTTCAATCAAATAAAGTTCATCTAGAATCTCAGAAATTGTTTATTGAGCTAGATAATGTGCCAAGTGGAACCTATATAATTAAGGTGTTTTCATCTAGACTGTACATTGGCAAAATTATTGTTCTTTAAATAAGAATTATATTTGAGTTAATTGCTATTGGATGGATTTGGAGAGATTACTTTTAAAGAGACCAATAAATGTTTTCTTATCCTTTAGTGACTTGGCGGAAGCAAAGGATTAAACATGCTTTTGTTCTATCAGAGAATATTTTGAATTCATTTTGAAAGAGTTGCAAATATTTCCATGATGACTCTCATGAGCCAACATAAAAATGCAGCTAACATTGGATGCTCATAAGCAGGGCTTTTAGCATTGAAAATGAATACGTAAATTTAGACAAAGATGCCCTGGAAACGGCCTCAACAATGTTGGCCTGCCTACGAGCATCCTTCGGCGTTACCTGCAAGCCTAACAAACGACACAGCAAGAATGAACGACAGAATAAAACATAAACAAGTGACTGGACAAATGAACCATCAGACAGCCGACCCGAGAGCCAACGCTTCTGTATTTTTATTTTTTTCTACCGCACCATTATATTCACTATCAAAATCGTAAGACAATGGCGAGAATAATTCTACAAAACGACAATATAAATCTTGACACAGGCAAGAAAGAAACAGTATCAACTGGCTTTATTAGTGACAGAGACATTTTAAAAAAGCGTTCAAAAAAATATCTTGACCTCATTGCTGGACTTGATGCAAAAACGCTTACCGACACAAAAGGAATGGGTGAACTTATGAAAGCAATACAAGAAGAGTTCGGCACAGCCGAACTTACCAGTTTGCCTTTGGGCATAGTTTCCAAATGTTTTCTTGGACATCCTTACGAAGTGCATACACTTGATTTAAGCGGAAGTCAAATTATTAAGCATTATAAAACCACTGAAACAATGGAAGCTGATTTTGAAAAAGCAAGAACAGTTGCAAAGCACAATGCTTATGCAATGGTTGAAGTTTACAAAGACAAAATTATCTTAGTCCGTGAAGACGGCACAGCAACTAAATTATAAATCACTAACTAACTCTTAAAAATATGTCATCAAACCAACAAGTAATCTCTTACGCTGACCTTTCTATTATTAATAGTGCTTTAAGGTCAATTAGTTCAGATATGTCAGGAGTAAATTCTGAATTAGGAACTCTAAATTTTAAGCAAGACCAATTAGAAAGCGAATTGGTAAAACTTGCTGATGCTTTTGCAGACTTTGTAGAAGCAGACTTAAAGCACAAAGCTTTGCAACTTGCCGAAACTAGACAAGGCAATCTAAAACAAGACTTGCAAATCAAGTTCGGTTATTATGCCGAAGTGAGAAGAATGGCAACAGGTATTTTACAAGGTGTTGATACAGGAGTAGTAAGTGATGAAACTCTAAAGTTCACAACTGAGGAAGTAATGATAAAAGCCCCAGGCTATTGGTTAGCACCTGCATTGGTGGCATTAGCTGCTTGGGTAAGAAGCGATAAAAGCACAAATGAGAAAGCGTTGAACGAAGCATTGAAAAGAGACGATTATAAAACAACTCTTTTCTTTATGTTAGTTATGCGTAGGCTGACAAGAAACGATGCAAGTTTAAAATGGCTTGAACGCTATTTTATGCATCAAAACCCTCATAATCTTGACAGAGAATTCATAATAATACTTGAAGCTGTTACAACTGGTGTATTTCCTCCTGCTTCAAGACAATTGATGATGATCAATGTAAAAAATTGGCTAGACCAACTTACACAAGGCGACAATTTCATCAACGAACAAAAAGCACAGTGGGTTAGATTTTTTGAGGCAAAAGGACCTTTGCCTGATGGCAAATATCCTTTGCTTGAAAAGTTTGCAACAAATTGGATTGACCTTGCTTCCTCAATGAGATTTGCAAAAACACATGGAGTTTTGCAATCTCACTTCAACAACATTTTTTCCGCAACATCAGATTTTTCAAAATCAGTCAAGGTTCAGTTAGATGAAATTCTTTCTTTACTTGTAACAAACTTTGACGATGAAGAATTGCCACTACAAGAGCAAGTGAGATTAAACCAACTAATCATTCAAATGGATGGAGATAAAAAGTCTGCACAGGCAATGATTGATGCAGAGAAACACATCTTTAATGAACAGGTGGACTTTTTACAAATGCTGACTAATGCAGCATTCAATCCTGAATTAGCAGGTGCAACTAAAGTTACACAAGCACTTGCAGTTTCAATAAGCCAACCTTGGATTGTAGAGGCACATGACACATTCACAGGAAACAGCAGAAACAAAATACCTGCAACGGTTGATTTGAATATTGATGGTTTTATTTCTTCAACCAAAGACGGCAGTGATGAAAAAGAACAAGTTGAAAAACATGAAACATTTTGGGGAAATGTTTTGCAAACCGAACTTGGCAAATTATCATTCCCAACAGGAATGGTAATTATCGGAGCATTGATTTGTGTAGGTGGATTGTATGGTTTCACCATCAACCCGATTGTTGGATTAATTGGTTTAGGCATTGGAGGAGTTTTAATTTGGAACTCTATCAACAACCACAACAAAGCAAAGAAAGCAATCACAGAAAACATTGAGGAGAGAAAAACAAAATCAAAGGAAGTATTGAGAGGTTGCATTGCTGAAACAGTTGATTTCAGAAAAGAACATTCAACAGAAGATGCAAAGGCAGAAGGATTAAGACAACTGCTAACTTCAATAACAGCAGAAGATTTTTCAAGTGTTTCTAAGGGTTCAAAATCAATTTTACAAACCAACTAAATTCAAAATACAATGGACAATAAAATTCTCTATGACGAAAATGGAAGCACCCCTTTGAAGGGAAAAGAAATTTCATTTTCAAACTTAACCGAAGGAATGAAAATCTCTTTTCAAAACGAAGAAGATGAATTTATTTCAGCGGAAGTAGTTGAACTCTATGTTGCAGAAGAGGATGAAAATATAATCATCGGTTGTGCAGCATCAGATAGCGAAGGAACATCTTATGCTTTATACGAAGAAGATGGAACTATTATTTATTCAACACAAGATGTTGTTGCAATAAAACCAACAATTCAAAAGCAAGAAGTAAAACCGCAAATTCAAAATGAGCAAAAAAAAATTATTATGCCAGTAGAAGAAACCAAAGCAACTCCCAAAAAAGAAGTTGATAATTTATTTAAAGGCAGAACAGAATCTGAAAAAGGAAATGCAAAGTTTCCTGATTGGGATATTGTGCCAGCTAATCAATTCATCAATCCAAGAGTGAAACCACAGTAATGGCAGCACCAACGACTTATTCAGATTGGGTTGCAATACTTGAACGCTTTGGACAAGGAGACGATACTGTATTTGAAGAAATGAATGCGGGTAGTTTTGAATTGGACGCAGGAACAGCACAGCGTTTCTATTCAAGAGTGGAAGAAGTTTACAAGAAACGAAAGCAAGCTTGGCTTGATAAATTTCAGCGTTCATTTCAAATGCAAAACTTCAAAACAGAAGATGATTTTGGAATTGCATTAAGAGATGGAAAACAAAATCTTTTACCGCTATCAAAGTTTGTAATATGCAAAGGGCTTCCCGAAGAACTAAGAAAAACCTTGCATAAAGACCTAACAGATTTTGTTTCTGAAATTAGAAAATCTTTGAAGGACAATGTTTCAAAAATAAATAACGGTAGAGAAAAAATGCTAATGATGCTTAACACTTTCGGAATGTTTGAAAATCCGCAAGAAGAAATAATCAAACAGAAATCAAATAATCAAAACACTAACAACATCATTCCACCAACAGGAAGAAAAATAATTTTTTAATTATGGCAAACAAAGCAGAATTTAAAACTTCATTGCTCCGAATGTTTCGGGCAAGAATCCCTTTTATCTCAATCCGTAGTATTGAACGGGCAAGAGTTTTAGAGGTAGTGCAACAGTTAGCGGAAGAAATAAATATCCCGATTTATGTTCATAGTTTATCACATGGAATGATGGATATTAAAACAAAAAAGAGTGTGAACGATGACCGTTCAGTTGCAGGCGGACTTGACTTTGCAGTTCAAAATATTTCCCAAAGACAAAACCTCACTTTCATTTATACAGAGGTAAGCGACATTGAAGATGATAATATTGTTTCAAGACATCTTTATGATTGTGTTGTGCAAGCAATTGAAAGAGGTGGTAGCATTTGCGTAATCACAACCAAAAGTATATGGTCACAGTTGCAGCGTTTAGGTATGACACTTACACTTGATGCACCTAACGAAGAAGAAATGTTGGAAGTTGTAAAAGATTGTGTAACGCCATACAAAGGTTCAATGCAAATTGATTGGGAAGAAAATGATTACAAAATGGCTGCAACCATTTTGGCAAATATGACAAAGATTGAAGCGGAAAATGTTTTAGCAACACAAATGGCGAAGGGTTCATTGACAAAAGACGACATCAAGGAATTGAGCCAAGCCAAAGACAAATTATTTAGTGATATATCAGGATTAGAAAAAGTAAAACTTGACCCATCTACTCTATCAGTTGCAGGACTTAGCGGTTTGAAACAATGGTTGGACAATCAAAAACAACTTTTGACAGCCAACTTAAAAGCAAGAAAGATGCGACCACCAAGAGGAGTTTTATTAGTTGGTGTTCCCGGGTGTGGAAAATCTTTGTCCGCAAAATTTATTGCAGCTAATTGGAATTTGCCTTTGTATCGACTTGACCTTGCAGCCATTCAAGGACAATATCTTGGACAATCTGAAAATAGATTAAAAGAAGCTCTTGCATCAGCTGACAATGCAGCTCCTTGTGTTTTATGGATAGATGAAATTGAAAAGGGCTTATCAGGTGCAATAGGTTCAAATGATGGTGGCACTTCTACAAGAATGCTAGGTCAATTTCTTTTTTGGCTGCAAGAAAGTATGGCAAAAGTATTTGTAGTTTCAACGGCAAACGATGTTAGTAAATTACCGCCTGAACTACTTCGTAGAGGACGTTTTGATGAATTGTTTTTCGTTGACTTACCAGGCGAAGAAGAACGCAAAGACATTATTAAACTTTACATCAAGAGAAATTTATTACGACAACCATCACCCGAAATTTTTGAAAAGTTAGTTGCACTTGCCGAGGGCTTTGCAGGTTCAGACCTTGAAGGAGCAGTTAGAGATGTTGCAATACAAGCAGTCATTCATGGAGATGAAGTAGTAAATGATGAATTATTTGAGAAGTGTTTTAGAAACATTGTTCCTTTAAGCAAGACAGCACCCGAAAAAATTGAAGCAATTAGAATTTGGGGCAGAGAAAGAGCAGTTCCTGCTTCTGGTGTTTCGTGGGATGCTTCACCGAATGACAAAGTAATTGGCAAAAGGTCAATAATCATTTAAGCAAAGACGATGAAAAAAATTCTAAATTTTTTTTCAATATTCGGAGTTCTTGCAGTTTGCATTAAATATTATTTCGCAGATAAGATTTCATTAGAACTTGCAGGTGGTATTTTGATTGGCAGTGTGATATTAGCTGCATTGGATAAACCAATTTGGCATTTCGTAAAAGCAGGTGTAGCAATATGCAGCTTTGGACTTTTAATGGTAGGATATACATACAACATGAATGATTTTAGGTCTTTGCTCCAACCTATCTTGACATTACTTGTTGCTCTGTTTGGAATTTATTTAATGGTCAGGAGTTTTTTTGGAAGCAGCAGTAATGACGAGGAACATTTCACTTACAATAAAAAAACAGGTAAACTGAAAAGGAAAAATAGTTGGTGGTAAGCCATCGCACATTGCAAGCACATTTTATTTTTTGCAACAGCACAAGCCAACGCAGAAAAAAATAAAAAGAG
>Ga0163144_10024474_pt1 | contig 11843 bp, 7 predicted proteins | sample OliLak19BULKMAT1_FD_123175 | JGI IMG/M metagenome (GOLD analysis project Ga0163144, IMG submission 123175) | Freshwater microbial mat bacterial communities from Lake Vanda, McMurdo Dry Valleys, Antarctica - Oligotrophic Lake LV.19.BULKMAT1 | ecosystem: Environmental > Aquatic > Freshwater > Lake...
TGGCAAAAAGCCCAGGCAGAAGGACTGACAGTTAAGACTGTAGCGGATGCGTCAGATGTGGCTGACCTAATTATGATCCTACTACCCGATGAAGTGCAAAGAACAGTCTACACTAAGGAAATTTTGCCCCAACTCAAAGCTGGTAAAGCTTTAGCATTTGCCCACGGTTTCAACATCCACTTTGCTCAAGTCGTGCCTCCGTCTGATGTAGACGTGATCATGGTTGCGCCAAAGGGTCCTGGACATTTAGTGCGACGTACCTATACCCAGGGGCAAGGTGTACCTGCATTGTTTGCGGTTTATCAAGATGCTTCTGGTCATGCACGCGATCGCGCCATGGCTTATGCTAAAGGAATTGGTGGCACACGCGGCGGTATTTTAGAGACAAGCTTTAAGGAAGAAACTGAGACTGACTTGTTCGGCGAACAGGCGGTACTGTGTGGCGGTTTGAGTGCTTTGATCAAAGCGGGGTTTGAAACTCTGGTGAATGCGGGCTACCAACCTGAATTGGCTTATTTTGAGTGCTTGCATGAAGTGAAGCTGATTGTGGACTTGGTGGTAGAAGGTGGTTTGGCTAATATGCGTCACAGTATTTCTAATACGGCGGAGTATGGCGACTATACCAGAGGCGATCGGATTATTACTGATGCCACTAAGGCGGAAATGAGAAAAATTCTGGCTGAGATTCAGTCTGGACAATTTGCTCGCGAGTTTATTTTGGAGAATCAAGCAGGAAAGCCTGGCTTTACGGCAATGCGTCGCCATGAGTCTGAATTGCAAATTGAATCTGTTGGCAAAGAAATTCGTGCCATGTTCCCTTGGTTGAAGAAAGTTTAATTTCTGTCTAATTATTAAGGGATTACTAAAGAGGTATTAGGGGATTTTGAGGGGGGATAAAGAGGGGCGGACTCAAAAAATGGGCGGCATAATTGAAGAATAATTCGCTAGCGAACTAATCAAGTTTGATCAAAAGTAATGTCCGATCAAAATTTGTTACAATTCTTCAAGATGTGATTGCGATTTTTCCTCCTCAGTCTCCTTAAAACCTCCCTAAAACTTCTCTTTAATAATTTATGGATTTTAATCAACTGCAAATTGCCAAAGAATTAGAATCTTTGCAGTATCAAACCCGCAGTAATCAGCTTGATACCTCTTGGCGCGATCCACTGTCTACTCTACTTGGCTTGGGCAGAGCCGCAGGCGCAGATTTAATCGAGTTTTTCCTAGAACGGAATAATTACATCAGTTGCTTAGCGGAAGAAGATATTATTACTAGCATTTCGCCACGTCTTTCTACTGGCGCAGGAATCAGGGTATTTCGCGGCATGGTTGACTGTTACGTTAGCACTAATGACCTCAGCTTTGCAGGGTTGAAAGCTGCCTTAGAAAAAGGCTTATCTATCTTGGGCTTGAATTTGCCTGCACCCCGTGCATTTGTGCCTGATACTAATTTGGAATTGTTGCGAGACTATGGCGCTGTTGGTGCAAAAGAAGCTTGGCTAGGTGGCTGTAGTTCAATTCAAGAAATGGGCGAAATCCTCTTGAAGGCTACGGACGAATTCAGAAAGCAAGCAAATCACGTTCAATCTCGTCGTGCAAGTTATTTTCGGGATTGGCAAGAAGTGCTGGTTGCTGCTAGTGATGGGACTTTTGCGCGGGATATCCGCTTGACCCAATCAGTCGGATCTAGTTTGCTTTGTGCAGATGGGACAAATCGCTCTTCCATTAGTAAGCGAAATGGTGATACTAGCAATCCCAACTTTTTACGAGAATGGAACTGTGCTGAAGATGTAGCTGAGATTTCCGAATCGGCAGGGAAAATGCTATACGCTGACTTTATCGAGTCTGGCACTTATCCAGTGGTGATGGCGAATCAGTTTGGCGGTGTGATCTTCCATGAAGCCTGTGGACATTTATTAGAAACCACTCAAATCGAAGCGAAGACTACCCCTTTTGCCGATAAGAAAGGAGAAAAAATTGCCCATCAGAATCTAACAGCATGGGATGAAGGACTAAGCGATCGCGCCTTTGGTAGCTTGGATATGGATGACGAGGGAATGCCTACCCAAAGAACTCTCTTGATTGAGAATGGCATTCTAAAGAATTTTATTAGCGATCGCGCAGGCGAAATGCGCACTAATCATCGTCGCACTGGCAGTGGTCGTCGTCAAAATTATGCCCGTGCTGCTGCTAGTAGAATGCGAAATACTTACATTGGCGCAGGTGAATATTCTAAGGAAGATTTATTCGCTTCGATTGAGCGTGGCATCTATTGTAAAAAAATGGGTGGTGGAAGTGTGGGTGCAACGGGACAATTCAACTTCAGTGTAGAAGAAGCTTACTTGATTGAGAACGGACAAATCACAAAACCAATGAAGGGGGCAATTCTGATTGGCGAGGCGAAGGAAATTATGAACGATATTTCGATGTGTGCGAATGATTTGGCGCTTGCGGCAGGTTTTTGTGGCTCAGTAAGTGGCAGCATTTATGTGACCGTCGGGCAGCCTCATCTCAAGGTTGATAAGATCACCGTCGGTGGCAGATAGCCCTTTTCTCTTTCCTTCAATTTTGCGAATTAGTAAATACCACCAGAATTAAAACAAATAGAAAATTATGACCGCGATCGCTAATCTAAAAGAGAATGCCAAAGCTGTAGCCCAGAAACTGGGGATTCAAAAGTTTGATATTTATGGCTCTACGGTAGATGAAACCAGTGCCGAAGTTGATAGCGGGAAGACCAAACAGGTGAGTGCCGCCAATCGAGCCAGTATTACGGTGCGAGTTTGGGGAGAGAATCATAGTGTGGGGATCACTTCTACTACAGATATTGATCCTACTGGTTTAGAATTGGCGCTGCAAACTGCTAGAGATGCCAGTGCCTTCGGCGTGAAAGAGCATATTCCCGATTTCAGCCCTGCGGTTGGGCAACCAGTGGTAGATTTGGGCGATCGCACTGCTAATCAGTCTCCAGTTAGCGATTTAGTAAATGTTCTGCTTGAAGCCGAAAAAGAACTCCTAGCAACTCATCCTGCGATTATCAGTGTTCCCTATAATGGGCTTTCTCAAAGAGATGTATCTCGTTTCTATTTGAATAGCGAAGGAGCAATGCGCCAAGAAAGTCTTTCCTATGCTTCTATTTATCTCTACAGTCGAGCTGAGCAGGAAGATCGTAAACCTCGCAGCGGCGGTGCTTATCGAGTAAATCGGAAGCTAGCGGATTTGGATGTAGCAGGATGCTTGAAAGAAGCAGCCGAAAAAGTAATCAGCCATTTGGATTATGCCAAGATTACCACGGGTAAATATCTAGTGGTATTCTCACCCGAAGCTTTTTTGAGCATAATTTATGCCTTCTCAAGTTTGTTTAATGCTCAGAATATTTTAGATAAGCAAAGCCTCTCTACGCCTGAATCTTTGGGTCAAGCGATCGCTTCTCCATTGCTTTCGCTAACAGATTTTGAACTTCATCCTAGTAATATTGGTGGCGTAAGCTTTGATGGTGAAGGTACTCCTGTTGGTCATACTTCCCTAATTGAATCTGGAGTATTGCAGAACTTTTTGCATAGTTCGGTAACTGCGAAGCGAATGAATGCGAAGCCCACCGGAAATGGCAGCATTGGCGCAAAAGTCTCAGTTAGTCCTAATTTTTTCTGTGTCTCTGCCAGTGACGAAAAGCCAGATATTGATTATGCGCTTGATCAAGCTGAGAATGTAATTCTGATTGATGAATTGCAAGCCCTTCATGCTGGTGTGCAATCTTTACAGGGTTCTTTCTCTTTACCTTTTGAAGGCTGGTTAGTGAATGGAAGCGATCGCCCTAATAGTAGAATAAGTATTGAATCTGCCACAATTGCGGGAGATATTTTTCAGTTATTAAAATCAATTATCTACGTGGAACCTGAGCTAAAAGTAACTCCCAATGGCGTTGCTCCCCAGGTATGGGTGGAAGGATTATCGATTACGGCGGGAGATTAATTTATGGCGATGCTCAAAAAACTTGTAAGGGAATTGTTAATAGTAATTTCTCTAGCTTGTTTGATTCTCTTAGTCGATATTCCTGCTGCTCTTGCTGCAAGTTCTAGTAATAGCTTACTAAGTCATAATCTTGTGAGTAGAATCGACACGATCAAAGCTAAGATGCAAACTCTGCGATTTTGTCACAATGGAAGTTGCTTTTATCGTGAAGTTGGTAGCAAAATTCTGCCGCCAGCTTCTGCCAATGGAAATTATAGTGCAGTTATTTCTGCAATTATAGATCGCCCTTCTGCTTCTCCCGATAAAGCTGATTATCATTTTGAATTGATTAATGATCATTGGCAATTGCGCAAAGGAGAAGAGTATACAGATGTGGCAGATTATATGTTTAATGGCGATCGCTACGAAATTTTTAGTGTGCATAACAATCGCAATTTACATGGAGATATAGCCAAAGCTAGAATTGACGGAAATCTCAAATCTGGTTATATTTCTCTTTATTTTGAGGTATTAGACAAAGGGATAGAGAGAGAGCCAAAGTGAATGCCCAGAATAATTTCCAGGATAATTTAGAGATTTATGAGAGTTCTTTAGGTAAATCTTTACTTAATCTCTGGTATTTAGATCCTGAAGCTACCTATCTCAATCACGGCTCTTTTGGCGCAACTCCCAAAGTAGTATTAACGGCACAACAGGCATGGCAGCAGAAGTTAGAAACTCAGCCAGTCAAATTTATGAGCGAAGATTTGGGAATTGCTCTACGCCAAGCTGCGGCAGAGTTAGCTAACTTTGTTGGAACCGATCCTAATAATTTGGTCTTTGTGGAAAATGCCACGGCAGGCATGAATACTGTTTTGCGATCGCTAGACTTTAGCTCAGGTGATGGGATTCTCACCACCAATCATGGATATGCTGCGGTACAAAATGCTTTGCTTTATACTTGTGAGCGACATAACTTAAATCTAATTGAAGCCCAAGTTCCCTTTCCCATCGATTCTGAAGATCAGGTTTTAGAGGCTATTATTCAAGCCCATAGAAAATCTCAGAGAGAATCTAAAGTAAAAGTGAAATTATTAGTAATCGACCATATCACTTCGGCAACAGCGTTAATTTTTCCGCTCAAACAGCTAATAGATTGGGCACATTGTGAAGGAATTCTGGTGTTAGTAGATGGCGCTCACGCTCCTGGTGCGATTCCCTTAAATTTGCAGGATCTCGGTGCAGACTGGTATGCGGGTAATTGTCACAAATGGCTATTTGCGGCTAAAGGCTGCGGGTTTTTGGCGGTTCTGCCTCAACATCAAGCGGATCTTCATCCTTTAGTGATTTCCCACGGTTTCAATTCAGGATATTTAGCCGAGTTTGATTGGGTTGGCACTAGAGATTGTAGTAGTTGGTTAAGTATTAATACGGCGATCGCTTTCCATCAGAGTTTTAATCAAGGTCAAGAAGGATTTTTATACTCTCACAATCATCAATTGGTGATCGAAGCAGCAGAAATTCTCAGCGAATCTTGGCAGCAAGATCTACCCGCTCCTGAATCTATGCTGGGCACAATGGTTTCTATCGCAGTTCCTCAAGGTATTTATGCGAGCTTAGATAGCGTATCTTTACACAATCTGCTATGGCAAAAATATAAAATCGAAGTGCCAATTATTCCCTTTAAAGATTATCTGAGCGATCGCTTGTGGTTAAGAATTTCCGCCCAGATCTATAATCAACTTTCCGAGTACAAGTATCTTGCAGATTCTCTATTACAGATTCAAGCTAAATCTCTCACTAAATAAATCCAAGGATGTTCAACTTTGGCATAGATATTTTGACCAAATGGCGGCGAAACCGAGCGATTAGGCGCATTTAATAATTCTATAAACTTAGTGATTTCGGCAAAATCCACTTGATGCTCTAAGTGAAAGTGTAAAAACTGGCGCACAATTCTTCTCTGTAAGGCGATCGCTTGATCATTTAATTCTGCCCGATTTAGTCTAGGAACAGATTCTGATCGCCAAAATTCTTTAGCTTTCGCTTCCAAATAAGTGACATCAGCATGTAGTAGCTCTGCGGTTTGGGCTAAGGCAATCTCAACTTGGGGATTAAAATGCTCTGCCATGTAGGGAATCAATTCTGCTCTAATTCGATTGCGGCGATACTTGAGATCATTGTTAGTAGAATCTTGCCAAATTGAAAGATTCAATTCAGTGCAAAACTCCAAAGTTTCTGGTCGACTAACTTCCAATAGCGGACGCACTAAGCTGAGATTTGGATTCAGATTTCGCTGCCAACCCAACGACTGTAAGCCGTCACTCCCAGAACCACGCATCAGATTGTAAAGTAAAGTTTCAACGCGATCGCTGCGAGTATGACCAGTTACTATGATTTCGTATTTCTCTTCTTTTGCTATTTGTTCTAGCATTTGATAGCGCCAAGTTCTAGCATTAGCCTCATTGGCAAGAGGTAAATCTGCAACTCTCAAATGAAAAGGAATCTGCCAAGAATTAGCCAACTCCTGCACTTGAATTGCACAAGCTGCGGAATCAATTCGCCAATTATGATCACAATGAGCGATCGCTAACTGCCAATGCCATTTGGATTGTGCCTGTCGCAAAAGTTCAGCTAAACATAGCGAATCCTGTCCACCAGAAACCGCAATTAAGATCCTAGAATTTTGGGCTAAAAGTCCAGTCTTGAGCGCTAGATTAAATTTTGCGCGTACCAATCTGAGTACAGAAGTAGCCATTTGATTTTGGGAAGAGATGCAGGGATTGCGAGTGGGATCGAATTAAAAATAAAGCCTAAAATGTACAAAGAATGATCAATTTATCCTAATTCGCAAACAAGCAAATCGCATAAATTTTAATGACTGAATAACCTCGTAAAAATTAATATCTTGACATCAGTCCATCTAACCACTAATCTCTAACGAGAGTAAAACTATGTACCTATGGATCCGAAAGCTCGTCCAATCATTGTGCTAGGCGGTGGGCCAGCAGGTCTAGCAGCGTCCTATATTCTGCAAAAGCAGGGATCAGCTGTGACTGTAGTTGAGCGTGATCATACTGTGGGTGGACTAGCTAAAAGCTTTACCCATGATGGTTATATTCTAGATTTCGGACCACATCGTTTTTTTACCAAGCTTGAGCCTGTCCTGCAACTTTGGCGCGAAGTGCTTGCCGAAGATCGGGTCACCGTGAATCGACTAACCCGCATCTATTATGGCGGTAAATATTTTAACTATCCCCTCAAAATCAAAGAAGTCCTGCTCACCTTAGGCATTGGTGAAAGCCTGAGGATGGTCATATCCTATTTGCAAGCCACCCTCTTGCCAAATTCAAATCCGCGCAATTTTGCCGAATGGGTCACAGCTAGATTTGGCAAGCGCTTGTTTCAGATATTTTTTGAAGGATATACCGAAAAACTCTGGGGGATTCCTTGCACCGAAATTAGTGCGGACTGGGCGGCTCAGAGAATCAAAGGGCTTTCTTTGGGGCGGGCGATTCGCAATGCTCTACTAGGCAATGATGGTAAAGTCAAATCCCTAGTTGAGCAATTCGAGTTTCCTAAATTAGGCTCGGGGCAACTCTATGAGAAAATTGCTACCCACCTCGGCGAACATCATCATCAAGTTTTGCTCAATTGTGAAGTATTGCGCGTTAATCACGAGAACCAACGAATCGTAAATGTGGTTTTGCGCGATCGCCAGACTGGCAAAGAATGGGAAGAGCAATTGGAAAGTGCGATCTCATCCATTCCGCTTTCTTTGTTGATTTTGCAGATGCATCCAGCCCCACCAGCCGCAGTTATAAGTGCTGCCAAATCGCTGAGGTTTCGTAATACAGTTTTGGTCTACCTATTCGTAGAAGGCGAAAATCTGTTTCCCGATAACTGGCTATATATCAATGAACCAGCTGTGCAATTAGGACGGGTAACTAACTTTGCCAACTGGTCGCCATTCATGCTGCCAGGCAAGGCAGAAACTCCATTGTGCTGCGAATATTGGTGCGATCCTGACGATCAGATGTGGCAGGCTCCAGAAGCTGACCTGATTGCCATGGCAGAGGCAGATCTGCGGCAAATCAGGCTGATCAAGTCAGAAAAAATTAGATCTGGACTGGTATTGCGGCTGTCTAAGACTTACCCCATCTATACCGGTGACTACAAAGAAGCTTTGGCGACAATTAGGCAATATCTCAGCCAGTTTGAAAACTTGCAGGTGATTGGCCGCTACGGCGCCTTCAAATACAACAACCAAGATCACAGTTTGTTAATGGGAATCATGGCTGCCGAGAATATCCAACAGCCTGGGAAGCATGATCTATGGGATGTAAATTCTGATAGTGAGTATGCCGAAGAAGTAAAAACAGTTAAACCACCTAAGTCCAGCAAGTTTTCGATCTTGCTAGGCGAATTTGCGCGTTACCTGTTTGTGGGTGGCTTGGCAACTATAATTGATGCCCTGTTCTACAACGCCTTGGTTGGTTCGGGGATGTGGTACAAATTTGCCTTGGCAATCAGCTTTGCAGTTGGTCTGAGCACCAATTTCATTCTGAGTCGGCGTTTTGTATTTATGGTTTATTGGGAAAATTGGCTGGTGCAGTACCTAGTTTTTTCGATTGTCGCACTAACAGGTTTGCTGGCTAACTACGGGGTGATGGGCATCCTAATCGATGATCTACATTGGGATAGTAAAAATATATTGACCAGGCTAGTTAGTGCGGCCTGCGTTGTCTTAATCAGTTTTACTGGTCATAAACTCCATTCTTTTGCTGATCGTGATCTGCGGGCAAAACTCGCCAAAGCTTAATCCATGGGAACTAGCCATCTCGCTGAACCTTCTGAGCAAAGCCCAAGGTGGGGAATCAAATTTGGCATTACATTGCTCGCCGTTCAATTTGGGCTGTTGTTGGTTTATACCTTCGCCCATCAGATCCAAGTAGGAACGCCAGTATTACTTTGGGATCAATCTCTTTATTACGGCGATGCAGTCAACTTTTACCGCAAATTCAGCCTCGAAGGGTTCAAAGAAGGGATAAGACCGATCTTCTCTTTTCCTAATGTTTTGCTCTTCAGGGGATTGGGACTAGCTTTAAATCCGTCACTGCTAATTCTTAGCAATTTTTTGGTCTACCAGGGAATTTTTCTGGCAAGTACGTTGTGGTTATTCAGGTTGTTAGGTAGTGGCGCGATCGCTGGGTTGGCAGTGGTTTCAACGATCTGGGCAGCGCCACAGACTTTTGAACTTGGCGCGGATCTATGGGGAGATATTCCGACCACGGCTTGGGTGTTTCTTTACACTGCGCTTTTGGTTTACTGGTATATTTCAACCTATTCGATTCCAGGCTCCTTACTCTTGGGTGTTGTGGGCGCATTGGGGTTACAAATCAAGCCTATTTTTCTATTTTACGCTCTGATCGCCACCGCAGTATTTTTGGTAATGGCAATGCTGGGACTGCGCGATCGCATTCTTGCCAGGGGTTTGCTACCAAAATTTGTTTGTAGCCTGATGGCTGGGATACTTGGGGCTGGAGCGATCGCCTTTTTAGTTTTTCCGAAAAACCTACCTCAGATGATTCGCGATTTGGCTTATACCAACGAGGTTTTGGGGTATTGGCAAGTAGACGAAGGGATTTTCAACTCCTGGCTCTGGTTTGTGAGTGTATTTGGCGAAAACTTTAATATTTTGATCTTAGGGCTAGTTCTAAGTGTCGCAGTGAGTGGATTAGCAGTTGTATTCCAGGCAAGGCGAACTATGCGGAAACTGCCAGAAAATCCTCCTAGCTATTTCTCAAAGAAGCTCACAGGAGATCACTTAGGGAATCTCTTAGAAAGTCCAATTTTGGCTTTGGGTTTAACTTTTGGCTTGCTGCTGCTTTATGCTTCTTTTGCAGTCAAATCTAAGGATTTTCGCTCGTTTCACTTCCTTTTTGCGCTTAGTGTCGCCCTAGGAATGATTGGGATTCAACGCATCTTTGCCACTAAGATTCGGATTTTTGGGCTTGTAGCGGCAGTGGTAATCCTGTGGAATCTTTTGCTCACAATTTCTTGGGGCATTCCCCATCCAACCATCAACTGGACAAGTTCTTACTTTCAACTTAAACAAGGGCGCATTTTTACTAGGCGACCAGATGTACACCATTTTGATACCTATCAAGACCTTGGCATTGCCAGTACAGTGGAATTCCTAGAATCCTTAAAGCGCGATCGCCCTGAGTCACCTGAGTTGACCGTATTTTTGCCGCACAATTCTTGGCGCTATAACGATGCAATTTTTTCGGCTTTTTCCAAGTTTCATGCTCCGATTGAGCCATTAAGCTCAGCTCCAGAGAGCCATCTGCGGTTTAGCTCTGCCACTTTCAACTTTGGCGTAGGCGTGATTGATGGTGGCATTCCTCACGCCTTTTTTACCAATCAAATCCTGCTGTCGGTACCAGAACATAAATTTAGCGCTTTTAACGATCCGAAAATCAATGCTTACTGCATTTTTATTGCCGCCGCATTATCAAAACGTCAACCAGAATTCTTGGAAGGATTGACTGAAGTTTACTCCCGCAAAAGTAAAATTGGCGAGACAGTTGTGCTTTACCGTCGCGATCGCCTACCAAGCCCTGATAGTTTTGTCAAAATCGTGAACTATCTGATTGCAGCTGACCCCAACAATCTCTTCAACGCGCCTTTTATTTATGCTGCCCTGCAAATCGCACCAAATGATCCAGAATTGAAATCCCAGATCAAGCTGATGGCAGACAAAAATTTCCTAAAAAGTGTGCGCTACCACTTTAGAGATCGCCAACGCCAAGAACAAGTAGAAGCTTTGCTCCAGAACTATGAGACCAAAAGCTACCCAGAATTTTTGTATCCCAAATTGTTAGAACCTTTTGTGAAATCTTGATATATTCACTCATTTGAGAAATATACAAGAAAATCCCAGTTGAGAGTGTCAGTCTGGGAAAGTTAAATATGAGGAGTAAAATTTGGTGATTTTCTGCGATCATTCCACTTTGGTAATTAGAAAAATGGGTTGAAATATGAGTTTTTTTCAGGTTGATTCCAGCTTAAAAAAGTTATGTGAACAAACATTACAAGCTACAAGCGATCGCTTTGGCATTTCCACTAATCAAATTGCCCTGACTTTGTTGGAATATGCGCAAATATCAATCATTGGCGCTGGTAAGCAAAATCCAACTTTCTTGAGCAATCAACCACCTGGATATAGTCATCGTGGGGCAGAGCTTACTTTTCCTGCTAGTGTGGCTAAACTTTTCTACTTAGTGGCATATCATGAATGGCTAGAGCGGCGCATGATCTCAATTAGCCCAGAGGCTGAAAGAGCATTGAGAGACATGGTGGTTGATTCTGGTAATGATGCCACAGGCTTGATCGTAGACGTTTTAACTGGGACTACTGGCGGGCCAGAGCTGGCTGAATCACCATTCGGTACTTGGAAAAAACAACGCCAGATTGTGAATCGCTACTTCCAAAGCTTGAATATTCCCGAATATAGCAACATTAATATTTGTCAAAAAGTTTGGGCGGAAGGTCCCTACGGCAGGGAAAGAGCGTTTTATGGTGAAGATATGGGAAATCGTAATCTTCTGACTACTGATGCCACTGCTCATCTGCTCCATAGCATTATTTCAGGTGTTGCCGTGAATAGCGATCGCTGTCAAGCAATGAGAGCACTGCTCTGCCGCAGTCTTGATCCCAAAGACCTAGCTGCCGATCCAGAAAACCAAGTATCAGGCTTCCTTGGCGGAGGCTTGCCTCAAACAGCTAAACTTTGGTCAAAAGCAGGCTTGATGAGTAAGGTACGTCATGATGCTGCCTATATCGAAGTTCCTGGCAGATCGGCATTTACGCTGGTAGTATTTGCCGAA
>Ga0163144_10024475_pt1 | contig 11843 bp, 12 predicted proteins | sample OliLak19BULKMAT1_FD_123175 | JGI IMG/M metagenome (GOLD analysis project Ga0163144, IMG submission 123175) | Freshwater microbial mat bacterial communities from Lake Vanda, McMurdo Dry Valleys, Antarctica - Oligotrophic Lake LV.19.BULKMAT1 | ecosystem: Environmental > Aquatic > Freshwater >...
CCCCGCCCAGCAATCGTGGTGATGGCCTTGGTTCCCAACAGCTTGCGCAAAGCCGACACCTGCACCGACAAATTATTTTCCTCAACCACCAAGCCCGGCCAGACGATGTCAAGCGCCTCATGCTTGGAGACCACCCGGCCGCGGTGCGCCAGCAGGCACAAGAGCAGATCAAAAGCTCGGGCGCCCACCGCCGCCGACACACCGTCCACCAGCAACAGACGCTCGGCCGGTCTGACTTCACAGCGATCAAAGTGGTAGTGGTCTTGCATGAGCCTTAGTGGACAACAGCGTCCTTAGCAACGTTTAACAGATTCTTAAGAAGTTTAAAGGACGGGGGCGGGCTTGCCTTGTACCTTGGAGCCTCAATCCACTTTTTAAAGGAAATCTTGATGCCCAAATATGTCATTGAGCGCGCCATCCCCCATATCGGCACGGCCAGCCCCAGCGACCTTCAAGCCATTTCGCAGAAGTCATGCGGCGTGCTGCGCGATATGGGGCCAGCAGTGCAATGGGTTCACAGCTACGTGACGGGCGACAAGATTTACTGCATCGACAACGCGCCCAGTGAAGAATTGGTGCGCGAACACGCCCGACTGGGAGGATTTCCGGCAGACGCAGTGGCGCGTGTAGTAACAACCATCGCTCCAACGACGGCCGAAGTCTGAGCCACAGGCCTTGCGAACCACTTAATTTTGAAAGCTCATATGAAAAAAATCAGCGTCTACGAAGCCCAGGCAGCCCTACGCATCCAATACAAGGAGACGCCAGAATCAGCCATGGTCACAGACCATGCGATGACCGGCGGAACTGATCCGTCTGACCCTTTTCATGGGCTGGTAATACCCATGGACGGGGGCGCGGTTTCTGTGCCTATTGGCGTGCATCGGGCCGTGGGTGGCCCATATGATGCGCCGTGCCCTGGGGACATGCTGTGCGCCGCCTTGGCAGCATGCCAGGATTCGTCGGTCAGGATGGTCGCCAACCTGCTGGGGGTGGAACTGATCGCTTTGAAGGTTCGAGTCAAAGCAAGCGTCGACGTGCGCGGGGCGATGGGCATGCAAAAGGATGTCCCCGTGGGCTTTCAATCCATAACGTGCGATATCGATCTCAAGGCCAAGGAAGGTACGCCCCCCGAATTGCTAGAAAAACTTCGCATTGCTGCAGAAAGATGCTGTGTAGTTCAGCAAACGCTGCGTCACCCACCTTCCGTTCAAACCACGTTTCATACCTGACGCGAGCCATGCAACACGGGTAACGGATCAGAAAATCGACCCCGCTATGGCGGGCTTACGCTGAGCCGGTGTTGAGTCCCAGCTACCGTTGCCCATCCAGTAGTCAATGAAGTGCCTTGCCGCAGCGCCTGTGTCTCCATCGTCAAGCGCTTAGGCTGAGGCAGCCACGGCATTTTTAATTCCGCCCGCCCCTTTGGCATGCGTACTTTGCGACTCCACGAGCGAAAACAGCGTGCGTTCGAAGCCTGCCAAGCAGGACTCTTTCCTGCGCCATTGCGCCAAACTGCTCGCATTAGAGTGGAGACGGACTACGCCGCCCCCTTCGCCCCCTCCAGCACATCCATGGCCAGGCACAGGTCGGCCCACGCCTTGGCCTTGTCTGCACTGGCGCGCAGCAAGACTTTGGGGTGGTAGGTAACCACCACCGGAATGCCTTGGTAGTGGTAGACCTGCCCGCGCTGTTTGCCTAGGGGCAAGGCAGCGTGCTCAGGGTGCTCGCCCAGCAGCAACTGCGCGGCAAAGCGGCCCATGGCCAGAATAACTTTGGGCTGCACCAGCGCGATTTCACGCTGCAAATATTGCGCGCATTGCGCCAGTTCGGGGGCTTGGGGCAAACGCCCCTGAGGCGGACGGCACTTGACCACGTTGCTCAGGTAGGCACCCTGGCGACCCGTGCCGGTGCGGCTGGCGCCCACGGCTTTGAGCATGTTGTCCAGCAAAACGCCTGTCTGCTCTGCAAAGGGCTGGCCCAAGCGGTCTTCGTCTTCGTCCGGCGGGTCGCCCACCACCATCCAGTCGGCTTGCGCAGCAGTGGGACTTGCTTGCAAGGTGGAATTTTTCCGCCCGGCGCACAAACCACAGGCCTGGCACGCTGCGGCAGTCTGAGCCAGTGTGGGCCAGTCCATACCCTGCAAGTCCAGGGGTTCCCCATGCGTCATCGCAATGGAAGCCACATGCTTGGACGCAGGCACTGCGCCCGAACCGGCAGTCAAGCGTGTCAGGGTGGCTGCGGCAGCCGCAATCGCAATCGCGGCCAGTGGGTCGGCAATGGGGATCTTCGGCGCATGCCGCACTGGGGGCGAAGCCGCTTCGGGCAGCCAAACCTTCACACCCATCTCTTGCAGCATGGCGCGTTGGCGGTCGTCGAGTTCAAGTGTCATTGCAGGGTGTTCAGGTTGTCAGACGCAGGCCCATGACCACCGCGTCTTCACGCTGGCCATTGTCAGCGGGATAGTATTCTTTGCGAAGGCCCACACGGCGAAAACCGTGTGCTTCATAGACGCCCATGGCCCGCATGTTGCCAGCACGCACCTCCAGCCACACCCATTCGGCGGCCTGGCCGCGTGCCCACAGAACAATGGCATCAAGCATGATGCGCGACCAGCCCTGGCGCTGGTACTCGGGTGCCACGGTGATATTGAGCAAATGCACTTCTTCGACCCCCTGCATGGCAACAAAGTAGCCCAACACGGTATCTTCGGCCACCAGCATTTGGGCCTGATAACCGGCTTGCAAGGCGTCTAAAAAGTTGAGGGCGCTCCAGGGGTGTGCGTACGTACGCTGCTCGACCGCCAACACGCGGTCCAGGCGCTGGGCCAACAGGGGTACGAATTGCACCTCAGGGGCCGCTGCGAAAACTTCTACCCGTGCAGTGCGGATCATGGTGCCACCTCGCCCAGCGCGGCCGCCTTTTCTGCCGCGCGTTCCGCTGTGGTCTTGGCGACTTTGTCGCGCACATAACGGGGCATGGCGTGCTCGGCGGGTACAGCCATTCCCTTCGCCAACATGACCGGAGCCAGCCGCAGCATGGCCAATGCAGTCGGCAGTGCAGGGATGCGCATGGCGGTTGCTGCAGCAGGGTCTGCGGCAGCAACCCGGTCGCCATACACCGCAAACGCATTGCCCGCTAGGACCCACGGCGCAGCTGTGGGTGTCTGCCCATCGACCGCCGCCGGGTCCACCGGGTCAGCGACCCCGCAGCGCCAGCGTGCAAGGTCTTCGGGCCGCACCAAGCCACTGGCCTGCAGTTCGGTCCACTGGCCGTTGTCAAACGCATAGGTGGCGCAGTAGAGTTCGTCCATGCGGGCATCCAGCACCACGGTTATCACCCCGCGCGGTTGCGATGCCAGCGTCGCATGGCGCGCCTCTTCGGCCACGGCCAGCAAAGAGTCCACGGCCAGCACCGGCACATGGGCACCAAATGCCAGGCCTTGGGCCACCGCACAGGCGGTGCGTAGCCCGGTAAACGAGCCGGGGCCGCTGCCAAAGCAGATGGCATTCAGTTCGGTCATCTGCAAACCGGCCTCTTGCATCAGGCCCAGAATGGCCGGAATCAGCCCGGTGGAGGTCTGCGCCCCGCCGGGCGCGGTGTGTTGCCACGTTTGCACATGGCCGCCGACCGTGCGTGCCACGGCGATGGACATGGCATCGGTGCCGGTATCAAAAGCCAGTAAATTCATTCCCAGTGCACCCATTTCATAGACAAATCAGCCTCCAGCCCTCGTATCTATTGCGCAAGCAGCTATCGGTTTAATAGCAATCGCCGCAGCCTTGCGTACACCAAACACAATGCCCCCGGTCACCAGCGCCAGCCCCACCAACAGATTCCAGCCCAGGGGTTCACCCAGAAAAACCGCAGCCGATATGGCTGACAAACCCGGCACCAGTGCCGTGATCATGGTCGAGCGTACCGGGCCGTAGTGCTGAATCATCTTGGTGAAGGTAATGCCCGAAATAACCACCGAGCCCACACCCTGAAACACCATTTGAAACGCGACGTCGTGAAACGGTGCCACCCACACCCGCCCCGGCACCCACTGCAGCCACAGCAGCGCGGAGTACACCGGCACGTAGGTCACAAAGGCAAATGCTGTAATAGCAATGGTGGCGCGCACAGCGTCCAGCGCTAGGCGACGCACCAGCACACTGTAGATGGCCCACACAAAAGAGGCCATCATGAACAACACGTCCCCACGCCACACGCCACTACCGTCTAGCGCGTGCAACAGGCTGGTGCCGCCCACCATCAGGTCACCTACCACAATCAGCGCCAAGCCCAGTGCGCGGGTCGGCGTGATGTGGTCGCCCAGAAAAAGCACGGCCAGCATAGCCGTCCACAGCGGCAGGCTGCCAGGCATCAGCACCGACGCATGCGCGGCCGGGGCAAATACAAAGCCGCTGTAAGCCAGCATGCCGTACAACAGGCCGCCAAAAAAACCGACCTGCAGCGTGGTGCGCAGGGGCAAGGGCGACAAGCCGCCTAGGGATTGCCCGGCGCCGACCCGCATCGGCACAACCCCCTCGCGGGCGCGAATGCGGTCACGCCAGCTCAGCCACAGGCCCCAGGGCAACAAAATCAGGCTGGCACCCCAGAGGCGGGCATACACAATATCAAAGGGGTTAAGAACGCCACCGCGCGCCGGGTCGGCCGAGGCACGGGCGATGACGATGAAAGAGGTCCAGATCACCACCGTGACCACCGCAGCCATCAAACCCACTGCTTTTGGCGAAAAAATGGGTAGCAGATTCTGGGAAGCGGTGGACATGGACGGATTATCGGGGGAACGCACCGTATGAGAGCGACCATGCAACACGACCACGCCTACCGGGTTCGACTGATTACCTGTTTCAGCGACGGCAGTAGCTGCATTGCACTGAACCGTTCAAGCTATTCTTTAGCGAAAAACCGACGTTCTTGAAATAGGTCTGATGACAATTTGTCCACGCGGGATCAAACGCAACTCAGCTTTCTTGCGCTTGCTCAGGTGGCGTATATTAAAATTCACCAGGGCGGCATCGAGGTCAATCGCCACGCGAGACACCCCGCGTAAATCGCCTAATAGAGCGGGCGTCCGTCACCTATCGACACTGTAGCAATGGACTATTTGAGGAAACTCTCACTGAACTGCCAGCCCAGCCGGATCCCGCCAGCAAACGGGCAAAATCACCAAAGAAATCATCAACCCGCTTATTACAACAATTTACTGGACTTCTTCTGCACGCTGCCATGGCGCTCGACTCAACGCTCGCGCATGCGCCATTCACGCTTTTCAACTGATCGACCATGCATTCCAAACCGCCCCCGCCCACCAAACAGAAAACGAGTGTTGGCACCACTGCCGAACCCGTCAGTATCCGACTGCAACGTGCCATGGCGCTGCACCAAAGTGGGCATTTGTTGCAAGCAAAAGTGATGTATGAAAATATTCTTTCGACACAGCCCCGAAATGCGGATGCACTCAGCCTATTGGCCATTGTGGCCACCCAATCCGGTGACCATGCCTTGGCTATTGAAACCATCAACAAGGCAATCAAAATAGACCCGAGCAATGCTGGCTATTACCTCAACCGCGGATCCGCGCAAAAATCGCTGAACCAACTCACCGATGCTGTGGCGAGTTTCAATAAAGCAATTGTCTTCAAGCCTGCCTACGCCGAAGCCTATTCCAATCGCGGTGTCGCGCAAAGAGAATTAAAGCAACTAACGGACGCAATAGCCAGTTTCAACAAAGCAATCGCCATTGATCCGGGCTTCGCCGAAGCCTATTCCAATAAAGGTCACGCACTACGTGACCATAAACAATTGGAAGCTGCAGTGGCCAGTTGTGACAAGGCTATTGCTATTAAGCCTAACTTCGCGGAAGCCCACTCTAACCGCGGCAACGCGCTAAGAGAATTGAATCAATTGGAAGCTGCATTGGCCAGTTATGACAAGGCCATTGCCATTAAGCCTGACTTCGCCGAAGCCCACTCCAACCGCGGTCTTGCGCTGCAAGATTGCCACCAACTGGATGCGGCCTTGACCAGCTTCGACAGAGCCATTGCCCTTAATCCAAACTACCTCGAATCGTACTTTAGTAAATCGCAGGCACTCTTATTGGGTGGAGACTTTGACGCAGGTTGGGCATTGTATGAATGGCGATGGAAATGCAAGAGCACCGGTCTAACGAAGCGCAAATTTCATCAGCCAAGTTGGCTTGGTGTGGAATCATTAAAAGATAAAACCATCCTGTTATATGGGGAGCAGGGGCTGGGCGACACCTTGCAATTCTGTCGTTACGCAAGTTTGGTCGCGGCGCTTGGGGCACGCGTGATCATAGAAGCGCCTAAGGTACTCCTGGAAATATTGCGCGGTCTGGAGGGCGTGAGCGAGGTGGTGGCAAATGGATCCACGCTACCCGCTTTTGACTATCACAGCCCCTTGCTTTCCCTACCGTGGGTATTTAAGACAAACATCAGCACAATCCCCAGCAATCAGGCGTACTTAAAAGGCGACGCCGACTTTGCCATTCAATGGGCAGAAAAGTTGGGAGTCAAAACCAAACCGCGCGTTGGCATTGCATGGAGCGGTAGCGGCACCCATACGAACGACCATAACCGCAGCATTGAGTTGTCAAACCTTCTGCCACACCTACCGGAGGGTCTCGAATATGTAAGCCTACAAAAAGAACTGCGTGAAGTCGACAAAGCAACGCTGAAAAATAGCCCAAACTTCAGGCATTTTGGCGAGGATTTACACGACTTTTCGGATACCGCAGCGCTGTGCGGTTTGATGGACTTCGTTATCAGCGTCGATACGAGCGTTGCACATTTGAGTGCTGCATTAGGACGCCCCACCTGGGTACTGCTTCCTTACAGCCCCGATTGGCGCTGGTTGCTAAATAGAACCGACAGCCCTTGGTATTCCAGCGTCAAACTATACCGTCAACAGGCCGCAAATGATTGGGAAAGCGTGCTTGGCATACTCCAATCTGACTTATCAAAGTTGACGGGGGTCTTGTAATTATTCGGTTTAGGCATTCCACCAGAAAAACGGATTGGTTTATTTTTTTCAACACCAAAACATGGGCCAATTTACCGACAAAGGCCATAGCGTTGAGCAGGCTGGTTTTGACCAGGCCCGTTACTGGCCAACTGCCTTGGCTGCAATGTGCACCGCTTGCACTACCGCGATTGCATCTGCCTGTGACATTGCGGGCCCCATGGGCAGACTCAGCACTTCGTTAGCCATGCGCTCGGCCAGCGGAAACGTGCCCCGCGTCCAGTTGGCGTGCACATAGGCTTGTTGCAGGTGCGCAGGAATGGGGTAATGAATCAAAGTGCCCACGCCCGCATCGGTCAGCGCCTGCTGCAAGGCATCGCGTTTGGGGTGTTGCACTACATACAGATGCCAGGCGGGCTCGGCCCACTCAGGCACATGCGGTAATGTCAAACCGCAGTTGACCAAGCCTTGTTGGTAACGCTGCGCAATACCTGTGCGGCGCGCGTTCCATGCGTCAAGGTGCGCCAGTTTGACGCGCAATATTGCCGCCTGCAGTGGGTCGAGGCGGCTGTTGTAGCCCTGAACCTCATTGACGTACTTCACCCGCGAGCCATAGTTGCGCAGCACACGCAGGCGGTCGGCAAGGTGCGGGTCATTGGTGGTGACTGCACCACCATCGCCCATGGCGCCCAGGTTCTTGCCGGGATAAAAACTCCACGCCACCGCATCGCCATGTGCGCCCAGGCGTTGGCCTTTGTAGCGTGCGCCGTGGGCTTGTGCACCGTCTTCAAGTACGCGCAGACCGTGCTTGCGTGCAATGCCCAAAATCGGGTCCATGTCAGCGGGTTGGCCATACAGGTGCACCGGCAAAATGACTTTGGTGCGCGACGTGATGGCGGCTTCAATCAACGTGGGGTTGATATTGAAGGTGCGCTCATCTGGCTCAACCGGTATCGGCGTGGCACCACATTGGCTGACGGCTAACCAGGTGGCGATGTAAGTGTTGCTGGGCACGATGACTTCGTCGCCCGGGCCCACGTCCATGGCGCGCAGCGCCAAGTGCAAGGCATCCAAGCCGTTGGCTACGCCTATCGCGTGGGCAGCAGTGCAGTAGGTGGCGTACTGGGCCTCAAACTGATCCACCTCGGGGCCGCCGATAAACCAGCCGGAGCTGACGACGCGGGCGATAGCCTCGTCCAGTTCCTGTTTGAGTTCTAAATACGGAGCTTTTAAGTCAAGAAAAGGGATCACGCTGGCGCTCCCACAAATTGACGAAATGCCGCATAGTCGCGAATGTAGTCCGCCCCATCGTAGTGGTGTGATGCAAACACCAGTAACACGGCATCCGGGGAATACTTGTGTTGGACACCCCAAACCCTCGGTGAAAGGTGCAGGCCCAGATCCGGCCGATCCAGCACAAACTCTTCGCGATTAACCCCATCATCAGCAATGGCCGACATTTTTCCGCGCGCACATATCAAAAATTGGTGGCATTCTTTGTGTGCGTGCTCTCCTCGCACTTCCACCAGCGGCACTTGGAACACCATGAAATAGCGCTTCACCTCAAAGGGAATGGTCTTGCCAAATTCACCTACGGTGAGATTGCCTCGTGGGTCTATGACACGTGGCAAATCAATGAGGCGATACTTTGGCAGCTGCGGCTGTTGCAGTGTTTCGGTCATTTAAAAGCTCCTACTCACTTCAATTTTCATCGATAACTTTCAGCACCTTCGCTGGGTTGCCCCCAGCAATAGAAAATGCAGGCACATCCTTGGTGACGACACTGCCCGCACCCACAATTGCACCCCTGCCTATGCGTACGCCCTTCAAGACCATTACGCCAAACCCAATCCAAACATCGTCTTCTATGACTACTTCAGACTTTGCCACTTGTGCAATAGGAAATGCTTCTCCAAGGATCTGCTTGCGGCGATCATCTATGTTTACGGGGTGCAAATCTGTATCAGTTATCAAGCCACCAGCACCTATTTGTACGCGGTTGCCGATAACCACCGATTGATACGCAGTAATCGCAACTCCATTCAGGTCGCAGTTATCGCCAATTTTGATTATGGAATTTTTCCCAATGACAAATTTAACGGGCGTCGGAATGGGCGTGTTGGAATTTTCATTATCGGAATTTAATATGGTGCCATTTCCAATTTGCAACACGCTGCCAAATTGATTTTTAATCAGTGGCAGCGTTCCTAGCACCAGCACCTTGCCCATGAGGGTTACCCCACGCTCCTTGAAATAATCTTTTTCCACGTCTGACATGACGTGTGATGCCAACTTGTTCTTCATTGGCGATTGATGTAAATCACTCATTAGCACCTCTCAATTCATGGATAGCATGTTGGAAATCGATCACCGAGTCAACGATCAAATCGGGGGCATAGCTCAGCAAACTTTCCCTACTCAAAAACCCGCTTAGTACGGCACATGTTTTCATATTCAACAACTTGCCAACCTGTATATCCTTACCGGTATCACCTGCCAGCCAGTCTTGCGTGCTGAGGCCCGCGACATGGGCGGCTATCAACGACTCTTTGCTTTGCTTTTGCTCGGTGACCAGAATTTGCTTGAAGAATTGCAGCAGATTGAGGCTTTCAAGTTGATCTAGCACCGGCTGGCGTAGCTGCCGGGCGGTACACACGTGCAAGTCCGCCCGCTGTTGCAGAACTGCCAGCGTGGAGTGGATGCCCGCAAAATTGCTATCTAACGCCAGATACGGCGGGGACTCTATCAGGGTCATCCACTGGGCGACAAAGCGCGCGATTTGCTTTTGGTCATGTCTCAGCTCGGACGACAGTATTTTCTCATTAGAGATTTTGTTTTGCTTGAAGGCCCAGTACTGCGCATAGGACAGCGACGAGTCTGGCACCAGATGCTGAAACAAACGGTACAACCGCAACCTTGAATCGATCAAGGTGCCATCAAGGTCAAAGACGATGTTCATGCCAGCCCGGCCATGTAAGCGTATTCGGCCTGCAGCCCGGTGTTTAAAACGGTCTCGGCGGGCAGCAGATGCTGGCGCAGTTTGGCATTGTTGAAGATGTAGTTTCTCTTGACCCCGTTAAATGTTCTTGCGGTAATCGCGACCGGCTTACCACTGACTGCGATGAGTTGGTCTAGCAGCTCGCGTATGGTCACCGGCACGCCGCCGACCACGTTAATAGGCCCCACGTCCTCGCGCAGTTTGACCGCCTGCAAAATAGCGGCAATCACGTCATCGATATAGATGAAGCTGCGGACCTCGCTGCCATCTCCCCAAAGCTCTACAGGTTCACCGGCCAGGATGTTCTTGATGGCCTTAGGCAGAAATTTTGCATATTTCTCTTCGCCCGGGCCGTACACATGGCCAATGCGCAAGATCTGGCAAACAAGATGCTGGTTGGCAGCAAAGACAGCTGTCATGCGCTCGCAGTAAAGCTTGGACCAGCCATACATACTGACCGGCAGCGTCGGTGTGTCCTCGATTGTCAGCTCAGCCGGCTCATATATATCCACGGTGCTGATGTAAATTATTTTTTTCAGGCTTTTGAACGGCAGGGCCAGCAGCTTTTCAGTGAAGCGAATGTTGCCGTTGCATTCTTCTATTGCATTGGCCTGCAGAGCGTTTTTGGGAATGAATGCGCCGACATGTATCAATACATTCACCGTGGCCAACAAGGCGTGGTCGGCCGCGCTCAAATTGAAATCAGGGCCGTGGTACACGATGCTGGGGCAGGCGCCGGTCTGCCTAGAACTAAAGCCGATGACGTTTTCAACGCCAACCGCGGCGCAGGCTGCGCTTACCAGGCGTGAGCCTATGAAGCCGGACGCGCCGGTAATCAACAGCTTCATGAGAAGACGATCTCGCTATTGATGTTGTCCGCCGTCATCAGGCGCGGCACCACATCCATGCCGCGCAGCCACAGCAGCCCGGTGGGCAGTGGATTGATTTTCTTCTCCAGTTGCGGAAACTCGCCATACAGGGCAATGTCTTTAAAGATCTCGGGCATATTCAACCCGGCTTCGGTGAAAAATAGCACGGTGGTGAAAAAGCGCGAGATGTTGATTTCGGTCGGATTCGGCACGCCGTGCTTGTCGTAGGCCATATCCACGCCGAAGATGCCATGCGGACGTGCCGCAACTGCTTTAACGCTGGCTATGGCAGCCTGGGTAACCAAGTCATTGTCACAAGTGGCTCCCACCTTGGTTACGCCAGTAACACCGGAGATGCTGCGGTTGCCGTGGGTCCATCCTCGGCGCTCTCGCGACTGTGCCACCACCAGTTCGCCTTCGTGCCAGATCGATAACCAGGTGACGGTGTTGGGTGTGAGCATTTCGGCGGCGACGAATTCTCCCCAGCCTTTGTAATGGTCTATCCAGGCCTTGGCCAGCACATAGTCGCTGGTGGGAATGGCACCCTTGCCGCCGCCACCTATTGACGACGCGCGCAGCCAAACCTTGCCGGTTTCGTCGGCCAACGTGTCGAACGCTTCACGCAAGTCCTCTTCGTTGTTGATCATGAGGTTGCGCGGAACGGTTACACCCGCTTGCTTGAACGCGAGGTAGGACTTGTACTTGTGCACGCAGGTATCGATGACCTCGTGCTCAGGCATGAAGAGTTTGGTTCCGGTGGCCAGAATGTCATCCCGCAGAAGCGATGCGTGATAGATTTCTAGGTCATTTTGAAAATGCAGCAGATCGGGCTTTTCGGTGTTGAGCAGATGCAGCAGGCGGTCTTTGTATTGCGGTGCGTTGGCATAGGGCACATAGAATTTCTTGCTGGCCTGCGACAAGACCAAGTCAGTTGGCTCGGAACCCATGCCCACCACGGTTTCTGCTTTTTGGCCTCGAAGCAA
>Ga0163144_10024476_pt1 | contig 11843 bp, 10 predicted proteins | sample OliLak19BULKMAT1_FD_123175 | JGI IMG/M metagenome (GOLD analysis project Ga0163144, IMG submission 123175) | Freshwater microbial mat bacterial communities from Lake Vanda, McMurdo Dry Valleys, Antarctica - Oligotrophic Lake LV.19.BULKMAT1 | ecosystem: Environmental > Aquatic > Freshwater >...
CGGTTTCAAGCAGCGTCTTCTGTCGGCCGTCATCAATGAGCAGAGCACGGCAGCTGAATTCCAAACGGTTCTGCGAATCTGGCGAAAGCCAGCCTTGCCAGAGTTCCTTCGGAGCGTTGCCGAACATGGCGCCTCCGTCCAGGCGTTGCGAATTCCCAAGAACCGAGTGAGCACGGAGCATAGAGTGGAGAGCTTGCGCGGTGAGCGCGGCAAGGTAAAGCCGGAGGGAGAAAAGCCGGGGAAGTGGGGCTTTCAAGCCAACGGTTCGCCCCTTTCGGGGTAGTGTTGCTAACGTCACAGGCATCCAAACGGAGGACAACCCTTCATGAAAATCGTCTACACCCCACGCCTGCCAGAAGGTGCGAAGGCTCGAGTTGCTGAGCAGTTCCCTGAGCTGGAGTTCGTAGCACTGTCAGCGAACGCTCCCGAGCTTATGGCCGAACTTGCAACGGCCGACGTGATTGCCGGCTGGGTGCCCGTCGAGGCGTTAGCCGCCTGCAAACAGCTCCGTTGGGTTCAGCTTGGGAGTGCAGGCGTCGAAGCGGTACTCGGGAATATTCCTGAAACAGCTAGGTTGACCAACGCCAGTGGAGTCTTTGATCTCACCATGGCCGAGCACGCTCTGGCGCTGATTTTGGCACTCACGCGGGGTGTGGACCAAATGGTGCAAGCGAAAGCAACGTCAACTTGGAACTCTCGAACCGGGCGAGGGGAGGTGTTTGGAAAGACTCTCACGGTCGTGGGTTTCGGCAATATTGGAACCGCTGTGGCGGAGCGTGCCAAGTGTTTTGGGATGCGAGTGATCGGCGTCCGGCGGCGTGTGGCTGAGAAACCTGCTTGCGCAGACGAACTCATTGGGATTGACGAACTGGACGTCGTGCTGCCCCGAACGGATCACCTGCTGTTCGTGCTCCCTGGTGGCCCCCACACGCGCCACGTGTTGGATGCACGCCGCCTCAAGCTTCTGCCACCGCATGCGATGGTCTACAATATCGGACGCGGCAACGCGATCGACGAGGTGGCTCTTGCTGAAGCGATCCTCGGCGCACGGCTTGGTGGCGCAGGACTCGACGTCTTTGAGAGTGAACCGTTACCCGAAACGAGCCCGCTTTGGGGCTTGCCCAACGTCATCATTTCGCCGCACACCGCTGGCCGAACCTCGAACTACCCTGCCCGCTTCTTCGAAATCTTTTTTGACAACCTCCAGCGATTTCGGTCAGGCGAACCACTCCGCAATGAAGTGGACCGCTATTGGGGCTATTGAGATGAGCTCTGCGTAACTCCCTTTCAGAGAATGGGGCGATCGGGCCCCGAGTTCCTCCGCCAAGTTGAATAGGCGAGGTGACTTGGTCGTCCATCGCGGGTAGCTTAAACGCGGAGTCGACCTATGAACCCTATTCGTCTTGTTTCCCCAGCGAGTGTTTTCGTGCTCAGCCTGCTCGGCAGCATCGCTCAAGCCAATGCCCAGCCAGCCCAAGCGGAAGTGCCAACGCCCGTCGCGCCTGCCTCGCCTGAGACAGCAACTGCTGCGCCAGCGACTCAGTCTCCGGCAGCTCCGGCGCCGCAAGCTGAAGCTTCCAAGTCCGAAGGTCCGAAGATCGACGTCAGCGTGCCCGCGCCCGGACCCGAAGTGCAGCGTCAGTATCAGATGCACGAGGGCTTCTACTTGAGGGGAAATCTCGGTATTGGCTTGCTCTCCAACCGCTTCGACGACGGTAGCCTTACCAATAAGGATCTGAGCGGCAGCGGATTCGCGTTCAGCTTCGATCTGCTCGCGGGTGGCTCGCCTGCTCCTGGGTTCACCGTGGGGGGTGCACTGATCAGTTCCGCGGCGTTTTCTTCATCGTTCGAGCGCGACGGCCAGAAAGCAGATCGGGATGCTAGCCTCGGAATGCTGGGCGTCTTTGTCGATGGCTTTCCAAAGGCCACCGGTGGGTTCCATTTAGGGGGTGCCTTCGGCTTGGCCCAGGTGAAGATCGAAAAACAGCTGGGCGATCTCGGCAAAGACACGCTAGGCGGTTTCGGTGGAGCCGCCTGGATTGGTCAAGACTTTTGGGTGGCAGATGAATTCAGCATGGGTGGCCTGCTGCGCTTTGCGGGTGCCCTCACTTCAGCAAGCCAGAATAGCGTCGAGACCAGTGCTTCTACGTTCTCCACATCGCTGATGTTCACAACCCTCTACAACTAGGCTCTAGCTGGGCCATTGTTGGGGGTGAGCAACCCAGGCGCACTTTGAGCGCCTTTCAGCCCCGCCGCTGAGCCTCGCGGATGCGCTTGAGCGTCACTCGGGCGGACCCAAGTACGAGCCTCCCAGATAGTTCGTATGCTTACTATCTCTGTGCGCTCTCTCGGAGGCATGCCCTGCCACCGAGAACCGAGCCGGCTACTTCGGAACAACATTAAGTCGCCTAGGCTCCGGAACAACATTAAGCGCTCCGTTGGGGGCTTGCCATCGGAGCCGGATCAAGTCGGTGCTCCGGATTTGAGTAAAACGGGGCTATTCCAAAAGCTGTGTGGTACGGATGCCTCGTACAGGCCACAGCGTGATGTGGGTGCGGCCGAGGTGGGCTTTCTGGAAAGGCCCGGGCAATAATGCGCTGGGATCGTAGGGTTGGCCGCGGAAGTCCTTGTCAACTCCGGGCACCGGCTCGCACTTTACTGAGAAGAGATTCTCATCAAAATCGAACTGCCAAGAGACGTTACGGCTCTGCAAGCCGTCACGATTGGCTTTCATCTCGCCGCTGTTCGCGTCGTGTCCGAGCACTTTCCAGAGTTCAAAAGGGAGCAAGAAATTCTCTTTCCACCATTTGAAATTGGGCCAATCTGACTCAGGCACGCCCTTGGCTTCAAGCTCTGCTTTCATCATGCCCGCCACGTGATCCGGCGTCATGGCGGGGCCGACGGCCCATTCTGGCTCCTGGCCCATGTGCGATTTGTTAGTCACCTGAAAGAGGGGGCGTGAGGCTTTGGAGCCTTCATCCAGATACTCACCACCGCCCATGAACAGGTTGCCATTCGAAACATTCCGGCCACCGCAGCTATAGGGGATCGGATAGCCGATCGCTCCCACACGGTTGCCCAAGATCAAGTTGTTGAAGATTTTGAGATCCCAACAGCCATCTTCGGGCTTCACACGTGGCGTGCAATACGAGAACCAGAAGCCGAAGTTGGCGTTCGCGTACAGGAGATTGTGCGCGAAGGTCACATCCGCCAAATCATGGCCGTAAATGCCGTTGCCCTGCCGAGTGTAGGCGATGATGTTGTTGTCCACCAGCGCCGGGCCGCGACCCAGCTCGACATTGAGCCCGGACCACAGGTTGTTGAGGATAATGTTGCGGGTGACGCGCGTGCCACGCCATTGGTTATCAATCCAAATGCCATGGGCCTCGTTGTCGCGCACGAGATTGCCCTCGATCAGGCCATCATAAATCTGGTGGAACTTGATCCCCGCAAACTCCCAATACGGCGAGGTGTAGCCGGTGCGATTGTTGCGCTCGATCACATTGCCAAGAACTTGCGTTCGGTAATGGCCGATCCCGGTTAGCCCGCAGTGGCCGTTGTCACAGATGTGGTTGTCACGAATGATGTGATTGCCAGGAATGTCCTCAGGGTACTTCCCAAGCCGGGCGCACTCGTTCACTTTGTGGCAAAGATCGCCTTCGGGGCCGCGGTTTTCGATGATTTCGCGACGCCCTTCGGAGCCACAGTCGATGCCGACGCTCTTCGCGTAACGCACCGTGTTGCCTTCGATCACCCAATGGTGGCCGCTGCGAGTCGAGAGGATCCCAATTTGGGCGAAGGCGTTGTCGCCCCAGCACGGAAAATGATTGGCTCCGTGCTCGATCGTGAAGCCGCGCACGGTGATATAGCCGAGCGCCCGGGTGAGGGGTGCAAAAACCGTGTGGCGGGTGGCAATCTCAACGAGACGCTGCTCTTTCGGGAGATCCGATTCCGGAAAATGCACGAGCAAATTCTCGCCATCGAGATCCACGCACCAGGTTCCGGGGAGCTCGTACAGCTCCTTCAGCTCTTGCACCTCCGTGAGAGGTTTACCATCGACGAAGACTTGCCCGAGAGTTGTGGGCAAAACGTCGGGATTATCAATATTTCGGTGCTTTAGCACGAGCCCGGACGAAGTGTCAGCGGGCCGCACCTCTTGGTTAGCGACGAAGGGACGAACCACGTGGTTGCGGTTGAAGTTGCGTTTGTAAGGATTGCAGTCCCCAAACGTCTCGACATCCACATGTCCGGCGTAGGCGCTCAAACCAAACATGGAAGCCGGAATGGCTCCGCGAAAAACCCCGGGATGGTCAGTGAGCGCTTGCCACACAGGGCGATACTCGTCGGAGCCGCGCAGGAAAACGTCTTCACCCAACGCAGCTTCATACGTGATGGGTGCGCCCGGCGTACCGCCACGCTGGGGATCGACGCGCTCGCGGTAGATGCCGGCGTGCACGCGGATGGTTTCGCCCGGCATGGCCAGTTCTGCGGCCCGATTCAGCGTAAGAAAGGGGCTCTCAAGCGTGCCAGGGTTTTGATCGTTGGCGTTCGGATGGCGTTGGGCGACGTGCAGGATGCGACCGTTTGCTGATTGAGTCATAGCGTTCGTTCCATAAAAAGGGAGCGGCACCCTACTTCAATCGTTGCGAGGCGCGAAGCCCTGTTTGTTGGCTTCTTAGTTGAAGATTTGGACGCTGCCGTCGGGTGATTCTCTGCACTAGGCGCTGGGCTTACGTCTGCCGCGGAGGACCACCTGGTACTCAGAGATCTCGAACCCCTCAAGCTGTTCGACTTGCTTGACCGTGAGCCTTTCCCAAGGAATGTCGACGATTTCGCCTGTTTCTTCATCGATCAGGTGGTGATGCGGAGCGAGCACGGGGTCGAAGACAGTGCGCCCCTCGGTGAGAACGAGTGGTCGCAAGAGCCCCGTTTCGACGAACAGGTTCAGTGTGTTGTAAACGGTGGCGCGGGAAACCATCGGGAATCGTGTGCGCACGCGCGCCCAGACTTCCTCGGCAGACGGGTGCTCGCTTGTCCTCAGCACGTACTCTGCCACGGCAAGCCGTTGTGCCGACGGATTGATCCCGTGACTTTTCAACAGCTCAACCTGGGAAAGGGTCACCAATTTAGACTAAGTCTAAGGGCCAGTCGCGTCAACCAACGCTTTCTCGCTTGCCCAGACAACTCAGGGTCGATTATCGCGTCCCGATGACTCGAATCATCGACCTGGTTGCACGCGACATTCGTTTCCCAACTTCTCGGCAATTGGATGGTTCGGACGCAATGAATCCTGATCCAGACTACTCCGCGGCGTACGTCACATTGAAGACGGATCATCCCGATGGTTTGGAGGGCAGCGGCATGACCTTCACGATCGGGCGTGGAAATCAGCTGTGCGTGGCCGGCATTGAAGCCCTGCGGCCCCTGATCGTTGGGCGCACGCTCGAATCTTTCACCGAAGACATGGGCAAATTCTGGCGGCATATCACCGGCGACAGTCAGTTGCGTTGGGTGGGGCCCGATAAGGGCGTGATTCACTTGGCCACAGCGGCTGTGGTGAACGCGGTCTGGGATCTTTGGGCGAAGGTGGAAAAGAAGCCGGTGTGGCGCATGGTCGCGGATTTCACACCCGAAGAATTCGTGAAGTGCATCGATTTCACGTACATCGAAGATGCTCTCACGCGGGAAGAAGCCATTGAGATCTTGCGCAAGAATCAGGCCGGAAAAGCCGCAAGGATTGCCGAGATGGAGGCCAATGGGTACCCCACTTACACGACATCAGCAGGCTGGCTCGGCTATTCCGACGAGAAGCTGAGGACGCTGTGCCGAAGCTTGATGGCGCGCGGCTGGAGGAATTTCAAGATCAAAGTGGGGCGTGATCTCCAAGATGATATTCGGCGCTGCGCCATTCTGCGCGAAGAAATCGGCCCGGAAAACATTCTAATGGTGGACGCCAACCAGGTTTGGGGTGTCAATCAAGCCATCGAGTGGATGAAGCACCTAGCGCCCTATAAGCCGCACTTCATTGAAGAACCGACCAGCCCCGATGATATTTTAGGGCATGCGGCGATCGCCAAGGCGGTTGCTCCGATCCGCGTGGCGACGGGCGAGATGTGCCACAACCGCGTGATGTTCAAACAATTCATGCAAGCGGGCGGCATGGGCGTGTGCCAGCTGGATTCCTGTCGCTTAGGCGGCGTGAATGAGATCTTGAGCGTGCTTTTGATGGCTAAGAAGTTCAATATCCCGGTATGGCCACATGCTGGCGGAGTGGGCCTGTGCGAGTATGTTCAGCATCTATCGGTGATCGACTACGTGTGCGTGAGCGCGGATCTCACGGGTCGGCTCACCGAGTACGCAGACCATTTGCACGAACACTTCATCGATCCGATTGTCACGAAGGATGGCAAGTACATGCCGCCCAAGGCCCCTGGCTACAGCGCCACGATGCTGCCCGCCACGCTGGAGGAGTTTGCGTTTCCAAACGGCAAGGCCTGGCAGAGCTGAGCGGAAGCAGACGAGGCGAGCGGCAAGCGTTGATTGCACTAACTCGACGGACGCGTCGCCATGTAGGCCTCTTCCAGGCTCTTTCCAGGGCGTATTTCAACGAGTCGAGCGCCGGCCTCGAGTAGGCGCGGAATCACTAGTTGGTTCACGTCGGCGACCGACATGCCGCTGGGGCCCTCGACTTGCAGGGTGTTGCCCTTAGCAACCACCTGCACTCCTGGGAGCTCGAAGGCGATGGGGGCTTCCAATTCGTAGCTGATGCGCGCCGCGCGTTGGGTGACTTCACTCAACGAGCCTGAGAGTACGACTCGACCCTTCTGCATGAAGACGACGTGATCACAGACGTTTTCAAGCTCGGCCAAATTGTGCGAACTCACGATCAAGGTTCGCTCACCATGCTGCGCTAAAATGAGTTCGCGCATCTGCAACACCAGCTCTGGATCCAGCCCGTTGGTGGGCTCATCGAGCAGCACGAGCTCTGGCTTTCCGAGCAACGCCTGCCCAACGGCGACGCGACGCTTCATACCATGAGAGAGTTGGTGCATTTTGGCGCGTTGGCGATCGCCGAGGCCCACGCGTGCCAAGATCCGATCGGTGTCTCGATCCGCTGCACCGCGGGTGAGGCCCTGCAGTTGCGCGAAATGGACGAGAATCTCGCGCACCGTACTGTGTGGCGCGAGTTCACAATCTTGAGGGACGACTGTCACTTTCCCGGCGTGGCGCGCTGGGTCGAATGGTCCCAAGCCCAGGATATCTAGGCTGCCTTGGTCTGCGTGGATGAGCCCCGCAAAAATGCTGAAAGCGGTGGTTTTCCCGGCGCCATTCGGCCCGATGAGGCCCGTGATGCTGCCGCGCGGGATGTCGACGCTGAGGCCATCGAGTGCGTTCAGTTTTCCGTAGCGTTTGAACACTCCGTGGGCGCGCACCGCGAACTTTGAGGCTGCTGCAGAGTCAACCATCGCGCCTCGCGAATCGCAGGTAACCTAATGAGAAGAATCCGGCACCCAGGCCCAGCAACATCACTTCCGCCGAAAAGCGCGGCAGAAATTCGGGGCGCCACAGATCCAACCGGTGCGCCCCGGGAAAAATCTCCTGAACGCTCGGTACGAGCACCGGTGCCCAAGCGCGCACCTTCTCGATATCCAGCAAATGGTGCCCGACGGTGAGGAAGAACCAGAGCAAAAGGCCGCCCGCTCGCGCTAAATTGACCGACGCCGTGAGCTGGGAAACCAGAAAAGCTACCCCAAGAAAGGCAAACCCAAAAAAACAGGTCCGCGCAGAAAGCACGAACATCCACTGTAACGTTCGCCAGGCGTCAAAGGAGGCAAAGCTGAAAGCACCAAGCAAGTAGCTCGCGAGCGCCCCGGTGAACACGCCGACGACCATCAGCCCCACCTGGCCGAAGAACTTTCCTAGCGCATAGCTCAGCCGATCGCAGCGAAACAGCGAATAGCGCACAGCGCCGGTGGAGACCTCGAGTGCGATCGTGTCGCTGGCGCTCAACACCACCAAGAGTGGGACCAATCCTAGGGCAAAAGCACCATAAAAGAGTGCCAGTGGAGGAATGCTGACCAGCTTGGCAGCCAATGGCCCGTCTCCCACCAAACCCTCCAAAATTCTTCGAAATTGGTCACTCTGAAAAAGCGTGGAGGTCATGGTGCCTACCTGTGCGGTCCGCGACACAGCCAGCGTGTCCGCGAGCGCACCCTCAATGGCTTCAACCGTCCGAATGAACAAAGCGGTACCTGCCAGAGACGCCGTTAAGTAAAGAATGAGCAGCGCAAGCGCTTTTTTTGAGCGGATGGCATCCCAGAGTTCAAAACGCGCCACCAGGGCTATCGAGCGAAGCTTCATGGCGCAGGTGCTGGTGTTGTCGTTGCCGTAGCGGGTGCTGTTGGCAAGGGTGTGCCCGCATCGCCGGCCTCACGTCGGGCTCTGAGCGATTCAGCGGCGCCTTTGAACATCTCAAGGTCAACGTAATTCCAGACCTGTTTGCTCGGAGCATCCACCTTTTCGAGTGGTTCCGCCCCGACGGTCGCCTCGAATTCAGATTGGCCCTTATACATGATCGAACTAACTTCCTGGCTCACGAACAAGAGTTCGAGCGGCTGCGGCTCTTCAGTGGCGGACGCGAGCTGCATGAGTTGGTCGGCGTAGGGCGAAAGCTCTTGGTTCATCTTGAGGACCACTTGGTCCACACGCGCCAACTGCTCATCGCTGAGTTGCGCTTTCTCTTTGAGTGCGGCGCGTGACTGTTGAGCGCGTAACTTCTGAAGCGAAATGGCGGCTTCGAAGCCCTCACGCCGTTCAGGGCTTTGGCCGCGATCGGCTGTGCCCTCGCCTCGATTCTCCGAAAGCCGCGGCGGCGGCGGCGGCGGACTGGACGGAGGCTGGGTCCCTTCAGCCGCACGAGGCGGGCTCCACCAGCGCCGTCTGGGTCGGTCGTCACTAGATTGCCCGGCTGACTTTGAGCCGCTGACTATCGGGGTAGCCTGTTGCCCGAAATCGCCGAACCCTGGAATGGGCAAGAATCTGGAGCCGCCAGAACTGCGGCGCCCACCTTTTAGTTCTTCATTCGCGCGTGTGAGCTGCTCTCTCAAATCTTGGGTTTCAAGCCGCGGCCGCACGCCGCCCAGCAGGAAGCCCGAGATGAGCCCCAGCACCAGTCCACCCATCATGAGGCTCGCTCCACGCATGCTGTGAGTCTAGGGTGGCTGCTTGCCTGAGGGGAGTGGCCTGCCAGAAAATGAGCGAAGAACGCGCTTAGACTCGCCCTAAACCTAAGAGCAGAACCGCGTGGGGGGGGACGTTCACACCTTGGGTGCGGTTAGCTTTAGTGCCAAGCTTAGATGCTTTGGGTGCGGAGGCTGTGTTGACAAGTTCGTACCAATCGCCTGCGAGCGGAACCTTTGGAAAGTCGAAGTGCTGAACGCGACTGCTGGCGTTGAATATCAGCAGCAGCGTGCGCCCTTTGTTGGGTCGACCTCGTTCGTCGATTTCACCGGAGGCATCGCCCGGAATCAAGACTGAAATGGCGCGATTGGCAGGGTCGTGCCAGTTCTCGAGGGTCATCTCTTGGCCGTCTGGGCGGCGCCAGGAGACATCTTTGACCCCGTCGTCGCCGACCGGATTACCTGCGAAGTATCGGCGCTTGCGAAACACGGGGTTGCCGTTTCGGATCTGGAACACAAGCCTGGTAAATTCGAGCAGATCTTTCTGCGACTCGGAGAGATCCCAATTGATCCAGGAAAGCTCGTTATCCTGGCAGTAGGCGTTATTGTTGCCGCGCTGAGTACGGCCGAGCTCATCCCCATGCGAGAGCATCGGCACGCCCTGTGAGAAAGCGAGTGTGGCTAGGAAATTGCGCTGCATGCGTTCCCGCACGCGCAGCAGTTGTCGGTTTTTGGTTTCCCCCTCGACTCCCCAGTTGCGGGCGTTGTTGTCGTTGGCACCATCGCGATTGTTCTCGCCGTTCGCTGCGTTATGCTTCTCTTCGTAGCTCACTAGATCATTTAACGAGAAGCCGTCGTGGCAAGTGACGAAGTTGATGCTGGCAAACGGGCCGCGATTGCTGGGTTGAAAGATGTCGCTTGAACCGGTGACGCGTGACGCGAGCTCAGGGACCATGCCTTCGTCGCAGCGCCAAAAGCGCCGAACGCAATCGCGGTAACGCCCGTTCCATTCGGTCCAGATGGGTGGAAAAGCGCCCAGGCGATAGCCGTTGGGCCCCAAATCCCAAGGCTCGGCAATCAACTTCACGCGCGACAAAATCGGATCTTGCTGGATGGTTGAAAAGAAGCGCGCGTACGGATCAAACTCAATGCCCCGGTCGCGAGCCAGTGTGGGGGCGAGGTCGAAGCGAAAACCGTCCACGTGCATCTCGGTGACCCAATAGCGCAGGCTATCCAGAATCAGTTGCAAGGTCCGCGGGTGTGAGACGTTCAGGCTGTTGCCGCAACCGGTGAAATCCTCGTAGTGCCGAGGGTGCTCAGGCGAATGTCGATAGTAGGAATGGCTGTCGACACCACGCAGGCACAGAGTAGGCCCGAGCTCGCTACCTTCGCCGGTGTGGTTGTAAACAACGTCCAAAATGACTTCGATGCCGACACGATGGAAGGCTTTGACCATCGTCTTGAATTCGTTGACTTGGGCACCGTGGGCGTCGCTGGCATAACGCGGATCTGGCGCAAAAAAACCAATGGTATTGTAACCCCAGTAGTTCGTGAATCCGAGCTCGGCGAGCCTGCGATCAGAGGAGAAATGTTGCACGGGCAAGAGCTCTACGGCTGTTACCCCCAATTCGAGCAAATGATCGAGAATTGGATCGGAGGCAAGCCCGAGGTAGGTGCCTCGCAAGTGCTTCGGCACGCGGGGGTGCAGCATGCTCATCCCCTTCACATGGCATTCGTAGATGATACTGCGACTCCACGGCGTCTGCGGTTGCCGGTCATCACCCCAGGTGAAGGCGGTGTCGACCACGACCGATTTGGGTACGGATTTCGCACTGTCTGGCTCCGAAAATCCAAGGTCGAGTTCAGGGCCGTTGAGCGGATAGCCGAAGACGTCATCGGTCCACTCGAAGGTGCCGGCGATCGCGTAGGAGTACGGATCGACGACTAGCTTGTTGGGATTGAAACGATGCCCTTGCAGCGGTGCGTACGTTCCGTGGACGCGATACGCGTAGAGTTGACCGGGTCTTACGTCTGGCAGGTAGGCATGCCAAACGCTATTAGAGCGCTCGGGCAGCGGGATCCGGACGGACTCACGTTCGGACTCAGGTGAATCGAACAAACACAGGTCTACGCCGGTGGCGTTCTGTGAAAAGATCGCAAAGTTGACGCCCTCTCCGTCCCATGTTGCTCCTAGTTGGGAGCCGTCTCCAGGCCAAACACGCATAGCCTTTCCCTCATACCCGATTCGGGAACAGACGGCGAAGGGGAAGCTTGGCCCCGCTTGGCGCTTCGTTAACCGAGGACCTCGACGAGCTTTTGGATCTCGGCGAGGGACCCCCTGACGATCTCGTTGACCGCGTCCGGGGTGAGGCCCAGAACGTCGTACACTTCGTTGCCGACAGCTTGCTCCGCCTCGCCAGAATCAGCGCCAAAGCCTAGGTTGTAAGTCGCGCTGCTGGCAACGTGGACGGCGGCGATCAGGCGGCGGGCGTTCTCGTCAGGCGCGTTGAGCGGCTGGTGGTGCCACATGGCGATGAGTTCAAGGTCGGAAGGTAGCTGCCAGCGCCTGACGATTTCACCACCCACCTCACAGTGGTCGGTCCCGATTGCACGGCGCTCGGCCGCCACTGGATCGCCTCCGTTTTCGGCTCGCAGCGACGGCCA
>Ga0163144_10024477_pt1 | contig 11842 bp, 10 predicted proteins | sample OliLak19BULKMAT1_FD_123175 | JGI IMG/M metagenome (GOLD analysis project Ga0163144, IMG submission 123175) | Freshwater microbial mat bacterial communities from Lake Vanda, McMurdo Dry Valleys, Antarctica - Oligotrophic Lake LV.19.BULKMAT1 | ecosystem: Environmental > Aquatic > Freshwater >...
CTGATCAGCATCGGCGTGATTGCGCTGCTCGACGTCGATCTCAATGCGCTGTTCGCCGCGATCACCGCAGGGGGCGCAATTGCCACCTATGCCCATGCCAATGTCCGCGCCAATCCGCCGATCTGGTACGGGTTTTTCTTCACCACCATCCGCAATCACAGCCTGCACCACACCGCGCTGAGTTACGAGGACACGCGCTGCAATTACGGCAATAGCGTGATCCTGTGGGACCGGGTGTTCGGCACCTACCGCGACGGCGAATCCGAAGTGGTCGGTCAGGATGATCGCAAGCGCCTGTCGATCAAGGAGCAATGGCTGTTCCCGCTGCGCCCATGGCAGGAGCGCAAGCAAAGCGCGGAAGGCTGAGCGCCGCGCACGGGAGTTGCAGCCCGCGCGCATCCGGCGCACGACGCGCTGATGGGGATCATGGAAATCATCGGGATTGCAGGCAGCGTCAGCCTGCTGTCGGGCTGGCGCTTGTACCTGTGCGTCTTTGCGACCGGGCTGGCGATGCGGGCCGATCTGCTGCCACTGCCCGAACACCTCGCCAGCCTCGGCGTGCTCGCCAATCCGTGGGTGATGGGAATTGCCGGAATCGCCGCGCTGGTAGAGTTTTTCGCCGACAAGGTGATGTGGCTCGATAGCGCGTGGGATGCGGTGCACACCTTTGTGCGGCCGGTCGGCGGAGCGTTGCTGGCGCTGGCGATTGTCGATCCAAGCGATCCCGCAACGCAGGTGATTGCTTTCCTGCTGGGCGGCGGGGCGAGCTTTCTGGCGCATGGCGGCAAAGCGAGCGCCCGCGCCGTGGTCAATACTTCGCCCGAACCGGTGAGCAACATTCTGGCGTCGAGCGCCGAGGATGTCGTCACCGTCGGGCTATTGTGGGTGGCCTATGAATATCCCGTGGTCGCAGGCGCCATCGCAGCGGTGTTGCTGGTGCTGGCGGGGGCGTTGCTGTGGTGGGCGCGGCGGGTGATCAAGCGGGTGTTTTTCCGCCGACCCAAAGTGCAGGGCTGACGCCGCCCTTACCCTGCGTGTTTCGCGATCCATTCGTCCACCACGGGGGCAACTTTGTTGCGCCAGCGGCTGCCGTTGAAGATGCCGTAATGGCCCGCGCCTTCGGCCATGTAATACCGCTTCATATCGTCGGGCAGGTTGGGCGTCAGCTTCAGCGCCGCGCGGGTCTGGCCGAGGCCGGAGATATCGTCGCGTTCGCCTTCGATGGCGAGCAGCGCGGTGTCGGTGATCTGGGTGATGTCGACCAATTCGCCCTTGTGGCGGAATTCGCCCTTAGGGATCGAGTGCTTTTGGAAGACCTCTTCCACGGTCTGGAGATAGAATTCGGCGGTCATGTCGCAGACAGAACGATATTCGTCGTAGAAATCCTTGGTCGCCTGCGCGTTCGCATCGCCTTCATCATCACCTGCGGAGAGGTGTTTGAACATCTCGTAGTGGCTCATCATGTGGCTCGACAGGTTCATCGACATGAAGGCGTTAAGCTGCATGAAGCCGGGATAGACCCGGCGGCCACTGCCGGGATACTTCATCGGCACAGTCGCGATCACGGTCTGGCGGAACCATTCGATCGGGCGCTGCATCGCCATGGTGTTGACCGCTGTCGGGCATTCGCGGGTGTCGATCGGCCCGCCCATCATCGTCAGCGTCGCAGGCGTCGCGGGCGATTTGTGGAGGTTAAGCAGCGCGGTTGCGGCGAAAGCCGGCACCGAAGGCTGGCACACCGCCATCATGTGGATGCGCTGCCCCGGTGTTACGGCCCCAGCTTCGGCGTGGATGTGCTCTGCAAATTCAATCAGATAGTCGATGTATTCGTCGAGGTCGAAATCGCCTGCGCTGGTCGGCACCATCTTGGCATCGGCCCAGTCGGTGACAAACACCTCGCAGCTTTCGAGCATCCGTTCGACCGTGCCGCGCAGCAGCGTGGCGTAATGTCCGCTCATCGGCGCGACGATCAACAGGCGCGGACGGTCGGTGGGCGTGCCTTCGACATGGAACCGCAGCAGATCGCCGAACGGGCGCTTCAATGCCGTGGTTTCGGTTACGGCGTGCAGCTTGCCGTCGATGGACACTTCGGTGATGCCGAAAGGGGGCTTGCCGTAATGCGCGGTGGCGTGGGCGAAGACTTCCAATGCGTTCGCCATCATCGGGCCCATGCCCATGTAGCCCAATGGATTGGCCGGGTTGGACAGCATGCCCGAACTGATCGAAGCGAGCGCGCTGGCGCTGTTCATCCAGCTGCGTTGCAGCTCATAGGCGTGATAAAGCATTGTGTGGCCCTCTGGCATCGCGAACAATTTGCGCCTCGTGCCGGGGCGCTTGGCACTCCAAATGGGCCTTTGCGCGTTATTGTGCAATGCACAATTGCATCCACGGCAACGCCCAGCCCGCGCATTGGCGCCCGAAGCTGTGCAGATAGGTTGCTTTTTGCACGTGAATTTTTCGGCGCGCGGGGCTAGAGGGGCGCGACTATGCACGGCGAACCCCAGACACGCGGAATCCCTGACCCTCAGACCGGTGACGAGTCTGACCCGCTGCCCGCAATCGCGGACGCTGGTCATGGTCCGGATGAAGCGATTGATCCTGCAGTGAAATCGCGCTCGCTCGCACCTTTGCGGATGGTGTATCGCGCAGCGGCTAAATACCCGATGCAGCTCATCTTCGCACTGATTGCATTGACAATTACCGCGATGGGAACGCTTGCCATTCCTGCGGCGATGCAGCTGATCGTGGATCGCGGTTTTGGCGGTGGAAGCGCCAATGGCATCGAAGGCGCAGGCGATATCGGGCGCTGGTTTCGCTATCTTTTCGTGATCGTGCTGGTCATCGCGTTGGGAACAGCTGCGCGATTTTACTTCGTCAGCTGGATCGGTGAGCGGGTCGTCGCGGATATTCGCCGCGACGTCCATCGCAATTTGATGCGCCTGTCGCCCAGCTTTTATGAAGAAAATAGCCCCAAGGAAATCTCCAGCCGGATGACGTCCGACACTGCGATCATCGAAACGGTGGTGGGCACCACTGTTTCGGTTGCGCTGCGCAATTTGTTCCTTGGCATTGGTGGCACGACCTATCTGTTCTGGCTGCTGCCTGGACTGACCGTTTGGCTTGCGGTCGGCATTCCGGGGATCATCCTGCCGATCGTCTTTTTCGGCCGCAGGATTCGCACGCTTTCCCGCGACAACCAAGACCGTGTGGCCGATGTCGGTGCGATGGTAACCGAAGTGCTTTCGGCGATGAAGATCGTGCAAAGTTTTGGTCAGGCATCCCGCGAGGCGGACCGGTTTGGCGACGCGGTCGAACGAACTTTCGAGACCGCGCGGCGGCGGATTGTGCTGCGTTCGATTATGACGGCGATCATCATTCTTGCGATCTTCGGTTCGATTGTGCTGCTGCTTTGGCGCGGTGCCGAAGGGGTCGCATCAGGCGAGATCACAGGTGGCACCATCTTGTCTTTCATCGTGGGCGCGATGATCGTTGCCGGAGCCTTTGGCGCGCTCACCGAAGTTTACGGCGACCTTTTACGCGGTGCGGGTGCGGCGAGCCGGCTGGCGGAATTACTCGAAGCGCGGCCCGAGATTGCTTCGCCTGCCCGGCCCGAAAGCCTTCCGGTGCCCCCGCGTGGCAGCCTGTCGTTCCGCAATGTCACCTTCCGCTATCCCGCGCGGCCCGAAACGGCGGCGCTGAAGGACTTCACGCTCGAAATCGAACCGGGCGAGACCATCGCGATTGTCGGGCCGTCGGGCGCGGGCAAATCGACGATTTTCCAGCTGGTTGAACGCTTCTATGATCCGCAGGGCGGCACGATCCGCTTGGACGGGGTGCCGCTGACCGCCGCTGACCCAGCCGAAGTGCGCGCCCGCATCGCGCTGGTACCGCAGGACGGGGTATTGTTCAGCGCCAATGCCCGCGACAATCTGCGCTATGGCAAGTGGGACGCGAGTGACGAGCAAATCTGGGATGCTGCCCGCGCCGCCAATGCAGAAACCTTTCTGCGCGCACTGCCGCAAGGGCTCGACACCTATCTTGGCGAAGGCGGCACGCAATTGTCCGGCGGCCAGCAACAGCGCGTCGCGATTGCCCGCGCGCTGCTGCGCGATGCGCCGATCCTGCTGCTCGATGAAGCAACCAGCGCGCTGGATGCCGAAAGCGAACAATTGGTGCAGCAGGCGCTCGACAAGCTGATGGCAAACCGCACCACACTGGTGATCGCGCACCGGCTCGCCACCGTGCGTGCGGCAGACCGGATCGTGGTGCTCGAAGATGGCCGGATCGTCGAACAAGGCACGCATGAGGCGCTGTCCAAGGCGGGCGGGCTGTACGCCCGGCTCGCGCGGCTGCAGTTCACGGCCAACGCCGCCTAGCACCCGCTCCAAGGATCCGGACGTTTTCGACGAAGCGCAGCGCCTGCCTGACCAAACGCAACCTTTCGCCCCATGCGGCGTTAGTGTGACACTATCAGTGACGGGTGCAGGCACGGGCCTGCTCCAGCTTTCGGGGACTTCGCACATGATCCACAAATCCGCCCTGCTTGGCGCAAGCCCATTCGCACTTTGTTGGGCTGTGCTTGCCTTTGCCGCGCCAGCCTTTGCCAACGACGATGCCGCCGCGCACGAAACCGGTATCGAGCTGCTGCTTGAAGACAGCGCCGAAACGGCGGCTCCGGCCCCGGCCCCTGCGATGCCGACGATGAGCTTTGGCGCATGGGGCGTTGATCCCGCGCTGCTCTCCACAACCGCCAAGCCGGGCGATGATTTCAACGCATACGTCAATCAGCCGTGGATCGATGCCAACCCGCTCCCGCCCGAATTCAGCCGCTTGGGCGCGTTCACGCTGCTCGGGGAAAAGAGCACCAGCGATGTGAAAGCGCTGATGGATGATCTGCTGGCCAAGCCCGCCGCCAGCCTCAGCGCGGACGAACTGCGGATCGTCACCGCTTACAATTCGTACCTCGATACCGCCGCGATCGAAGCTGCTGGCCTCGCGCCGGCGCGGCCGCATCTGGCCCGCATTTTCGCTGCGACGTCGCTGGATGCGCTGGCCACCCTGTGGGCCGATCCCGGCTTTGCCAGCCCGGTCAGCGGAGGGGTGAGCGTCGATGCCAAGCAGCCTGACCGCAACATCGCATCGGTCGGTTTCGGCGGATTGGGCCTGCCCGACCGCGATTATTACCTCGACGAAAGCGAAAAAGGCCGTGCGCTTCAGGCGCAATACAAAGGCTACATGACCTTCCTGCTGGGGGAAGCGGGTTATGAAGACCCCGCTGCCGCCGCCGCAGCGGTCTACGCGTTCGAAGACCAGATCGCCCGCACCGTCGCATGGGATCGCACTGTCCGCCGCAACCGCGACCTGACCTACAACCTGCTCACCGCCGAAGAACTTGCCGCGATTGGCGGCAAGGTGCCGGTGGCCGCGATGCTCGCCAATATCGGGATCGAAAACAGCCCGGGTTTTGTCGTCAGCCTGATGCCGCCAACGGCGGAAGAAATCGCCACGCTCAAACTCGATCCTGCAACCCTCGCCAAGATCGGCACCGGCATGCCCGGCATGTTCGCGCTGCTGGGCGAAACGCCGACCGCCACTTTGCAGGCTTGGATGGCCAAGGAATTCCTGTCCAGCCACGCCGCCGTGCTGCCCAAGCGGTTCGACGATGCCAGCTTTGAATTCTACGGCAAGGCGCTGCGCGGCACCCCCGAACAGCGCCCGCGCTGGAAGCGAGCGATTGGCGAATCCGAAGGCCTGCTCGGTGAATTGATCGGCAAGTCCTATGTCGAACGCTACTTCCCGTCCGAGAACAAGGCGGCGATGGACGATCTGGTCGTCAACCTGCGGATCGCGCTGCGCGAATCGATCGCCGAAATTGGTTGGATGAGCGAGGAAACCAAGGTTCAGGCGCGCGCCAAGCTCGACAGCTTCGATCCCAAGATCGGGTATCGCCCCAACCTCGAAACCTATGAAGGCCTCGCCATCACGGCGGGCGATCCGATTGCCAACCGGATGGCGGCGGCAAAGTGGGGTCTGGCGGACAATGTCGCCAAGCTGGGCCAGCCGATTGACCGCACCGAATGGTTTATGCTGCCCCAGACCGTGAACGCCTATTACAACTCGACCAAGAACGAGATCGTCTTCCCCGCCGCGATCCTGCAGCAGCCGTTCTTCGCGCTGAGCAACGACATCGCGGTCAATTACGGTGCGATTGGCGGCGTGATCGGCCACGAAATCGGCCACGGGTTTGACGATCAGGGTTCCAAGTCGGACGCCACCGGCGCGCTGCGCAATTGGTGGACCGATGAAGACCGCGCCGCGTTCGATACCCTCGGCAACCGGCTGGTGGCGCAGTACAACGCGTTCTGCCCGCTCGATAACGGCACCACCTGCGTCAATGGCCGTCTGACTTTGGGCGAGAATATCGGCGATGTCGGCGGGCTTTCGATGGCCTACCGCGCCTTCAAGATCGCGACCAAGGGCAAGGATGTGCCGGTGATCGACGGGCTGACCGGTGATCAACGCTTCTTCCTTGCCTGGGCGCAAGTGTGGCGTTCGGCGCAGCGCGAAGAAAACTACCGCAACCGCCTGCGCACCGACAGCCACAGCCCCGAAGAATACCGGGTCAACGGCGTCGTCCGCAATCTTGACGAATGGTACGAAGCCTTTGGCGTGAAGCCCGGCGATGCGCTGTATCTGCCGCCCGAAGAGCGCGTGCGCATCTGGTAACGAACACCAAGGCCCGCTCCCCCACAAAGGAGCGGGCCTTTTGGTTTGACACCGCCGCACGGCTCGCCAAAGCACCGCGGCATGAACGAAATTATCGTAGCGATCCTGCTCGGCATCCTTGAAGGGCTGACCGAGTTCCTGCCGGTGTCATCGACCGGGCACCTGATCCTCGCCAGCGAGCTGTTCGGGTACGATGCCTCGCAGTGGGCGCAATTCAACATCGTGATCCAGCTGGGCGCGATCCTCGCGGTGGTGGTGACCTATTTCCGTTATCTGTGGGGCATGTTCATGGGCCTGCTCCGCTGGGAGCCGGTGGCGGTGCGGTTCGTGCGCAATCTGCTGGTGGCGTTCATGCCCGCTGCGGTGATCGGGCTGGCGATCAAGGATCAGATCGACGTGATGCTCGAAAGCCCGATGGTGGTCGCTTGGGCGCTGTTGATCGGCGGAATCGCGATGCTGGGGCTGGAGAAAACCGTTCGTCCGGGCGAGGATAGCGGGGTGGCTGACGTGCCGCTCAAGAAAGTAATCGGCATCGGGTTTATCCAGTGCCTGGCGATGATCCCCGGTACCAGCCGGTCGGGCGCGACCATTTTGGGCGCGCTGGCCATGGGCGTGGGGCGCAAGACCGCCGCCGAATTCAGCTTCTTTCTTGCCGTGCCGACCATGATGGGCGCCGCGACGGTCAAGATCCTGTCCGAACCGGACAAGCTGCTGGCGGGCGGCGGTTTGATCGGCTGGACCGAGATCGCGCTTGGGCTGGTCGCCGCGTTCCTGACTGCGCTGGTGGTGATCCGCGCATTTGTCACCTATGTTGGCCGCTTCGGTTTCGCGCCGTTTGCCTATTACCGGATCGTGATCGGCGGCGCGGCGATTGTGTGGCTTATGATGCGATAATCGCAACTCGCCCGGAACCTCCTGCGCGCCCGCTGGTTGGGCAGTTGAACCGGCAAAAGCTGGTTACCACGGGGATCATCGCGAAAATGGCATTGCTGGTGCTGATTGTGTTGGGCGCTACTGCCGGGTGGGTGGCCTCAATCCTTGCGCGCACCGAAGCGCCGGGTGCCATCCTGCGGCAAGTTGCAGGCGGCGCAATCGTCTCGCTGGTCGCTGGCGGCGTTGCCAATGACGGGACAATGCTGGGCGGGTTGTCGCTGCTGGGATTGGGCGTCGGCCTTGCCGCACCGGCGATTGCGCTGGTGCTGTATCACGCGGCACGGGGCGGCCGGGCAAAAACACAAACATAGTCCAACATGGGCATAGTCCAACATGGGCATAGTCCAACATGGGTTGGAACTTTATCGCGAAATCGCTCCTATGGCATCCATGGTTGGTCAATCCCCTGCCATACTGTTGTTTGGAGAGCATCATGAAGTTCACTATCAAGCATACCGCCACCGTGATGATCGCAGCGCTGGGTCTGTCGGTCGCTGCCTGTGAAGGCCCGAACGAAAACGCCATGGAAGACGCCGGCGAACAGAACGCCGAAGTCGTTGCCGATCAGGCCGAAGACATGGAAGACGCCGGCCAGATCACCGACGCGCAGGAAGATGCGATGGTCGATACCGCTGAAGACAAGGCCAGCGCCATGGAAGCCCAAGGCGAAGCCATGGACGAGGCAGAGTAACTCTGCCCGCGCATGACCAGCAATGGTTCTGAAAAGATGAGGCGGCCCGGAGGTTCACTCCGGGCCGCTTTTCTTTGGCCTAAACCGGAACGGCGCCGCTACCGCGCCCGCCGCGCAGGTGGTATTCTTGGCTGCCCCGGTGCAGCACATTATCGACATCGATCACCGCCGAATTGGCATAGGTAAACCCGGACGGAAGGCTGCGGTACAATCGGTCAAAATCGCGCTCGACCGTCTGGCGGTACAGGTCTGCGAAACTCTCGATCACGAAATAGGTCGGTTGCAGATCGCTGATCACGTAGTCGGTGCGCATCACCCTATCGACGTTGAGCATGATGCGATTGGGGCTTGCCGCCTCGACCGCGAAGCGCGCCTCGGCGGGGCCTGAGAGGATTCCCGCACCGTAAGCGCGCACGCCGCCTGCTTCTGCGATCAGCCCGAATTCGACCGTGTACCAGTACAGTGCGCCCAGCGCCTTCAGCCGGTTGTAACGCATCGCCTTCCACCCGGCGCGGCCATATTCCTGCATGTAATCGGCATAGACCGGATCGGTCAGCATCGGCACATGGCCGAACACATCGTGGAACACGTCGGGCTCCTCGATGTAATCGAACGTTGCGCGCGTGCGGATAAAATTGCCTGCGGGGAAGCGCCGGTTGGCGAGATGCCAGAAGAACACGTGATCGGGGATCAGCATTGGCACCGGCACCACGCTCCACCCGGTCAGCGCGCCGAGTTCCTCCGAAAGCGCACCGAATTCGGGGATCCCGCCGCGCCCGAGATCGAGCTTGTCCAGCCCCTGCATAAAGGTTGCGCAGGCCCGGCCGGGCAGCACCTCCATCTGACGGCCGAACAGATCATTCCACACGGCGTGATCCTCAGCCGTGTAGGCCGTCTGCGCCGGTTCGAGCCAATCCGCCCCGACATGCGCGGGCTTGGCAAGCGGCGCTGTGAAGACATCGCCCGCCATGTCTGGCAGGATGGTGTAATCCGGGGCAAGTTCGGTGAGCGCGGTCATATCGTTGCAAATGATACTACCATTGCCGGTCTGCAAGGACAAATGAGGAGAGAGCTATGGGGATGAAGCGCAAGGACTATGACGAGGCGCTCGCACCGCTGACGCTCGAACTGGTGAGCATGGCGCGCTGGGCCAAGGCTACGGCTGCGCGGATCGTGGTGATTTTCGAAGGGCGCGACACAGCGGGCAAGGGCGGCGCGATTGGCGCTGTGCGTGATAGCCTCAACCCGCGCCAGTGCCGCACCGTGGCGCTGGCGAAACCCAGCGAGGCGGAACTGACGCAATGGTATTTCCAGCGCTATGTTGCTCACCTGCCGACTGCGGGCGAAATCGTGCTGTTCGACCGGTCATGGTACAACCGCGCGGGCGTGGAAAAGGTGATGGGCTACGCGTCCGAGACGCAGGTTGCGGCCTTTGTGACAGCGGTGCCGGCGTTTGAGAAGTTGCTCTTGGATGATGGCATCCTACTGTTCAAATACTGGCTCGCCGCCGATCAGGACGAGCAGGAAGCGCGGCTGCGCGAACGGCTGGAGGACCCTCTCAAGCGTTGGAAGCTCTCGCCCATTGATCTCGCCGCGCGCGCAAAATACGACGAATACACCGCCGCGCGCGAAGCCATGTTGGCGGCGACGCACACAGCGCACGCGCCGTGGACCATCGTCGATTTCAACGATCAGCGGCGCGGGCGGCTGACGCTGGTCCGCGATCTGCTCAGCCGCGTGCCGGACACACATAAAGAGCCCGACGCGATCGATTTTCCTGACCTCGGGCACGAACCGGCGAAGGAAACCTATGGGGTGCTGAGGCCGATTACGGATTATCCGGTGGACTAGAGGCTGGCGCTCGCCTGCGTCACCTGCCGCCCATCATCGGCGAAGGCGGCGAGGTCATACCCGTCAGCGCTTTTGCGCATCACCAGATGCAGCGGCTCACCTACGATGGCGGGGGAAAGGCCACGAAAGCTGAAGCTGCGCAGGCGGTTCTCGCCCAATTCCTGCGCAGCCAGTTGCAGCAGCAGGCTCGCGGTCAGCGGGCCATGCACCACCAGCCCGCGATAGCGCTCCACCTGTTCAGCATAAGGCGCATCATAATGAATGCGGTGCGTGTTGAAGGTCAGCGCGGAATACCGGAACAGCAGGCGCGGGTCGGGGGTCAGGCTGCGATGCGCGTCCCATTCCGAGGGATCGAAGCGAGCAGCGCCCGGCGGCGGGGGCGAAAGCGGCGCATCCGCAGCCGCCGCCTCGCGGTAAACCAGCGTCTGTGCCTCGATCACCGCCAGCGTGCCGTTGGAACGGGTGTGGTGCTCGATATCGACGAAGGCGAGCCGGCCCGATCCGCCGTCCTTCTCGCTCACCGCCGCCACCCGGCTGCGCCGCTCGATCACCGCGCCGATGGCGATGGGCGCATGAAAGGCGATCTTGGATGATGCCCACATGCGGCGCGACATGGGGAAGGGCGGCAGGAAGCTTTGCGGCGATGTGTCGCGCGCCGGGTGGCCGTCCTCGCCCAGACAATCGCTGCGTGTCTGCGGGTTGCACAGAGCGAAGTGGATGCCTTGGGGCATGATCTTGTCGCCCGGCCATTCGAGATCGAACGTCGAACACCACTGGAAGGCGTGCTGCGGGGTCAGCCGGTCTCGCCCAATCTGCTCCCGCCCGATCCAGCCCGCAAAGTCTGTCATGCTGCCCGCTCGAACACCGCCGCGATTCCCTGTCCGCCGCCGATGCACATCGTCTCAAGCCCATAGCGCACCCCGCGCCGGTGCATTTCATGCGCCATATCGGCGAGGATGCGCCCGCCGGTCGCCCCAATGGGATGGCCCAGCGAAATGCCCGATCCGTTGACGTTGAGCATCTCGCGGCGGCTGTCGTCATCGCTCCAGCCCCAGCCCTTGAGCACGGCGAGCACCTGCGGCGCGAAAGCTTCGTTGAGTTCCACCATTCCGATATCATCCCACGAATACCCGCGCCGATCGAACAATCGCTCCACCGCAGGCACCGGGCCAATCCCCATCCGCGAAGGATCGCAGCCCGCCGCCGCCCAACCGCCGAACCACAGCATTGGCGTTAGGCCGAGTTCTTCGAGCTTGTCCTCCGCCACCACCAGACACGCCGACGCCGCATCATTCTGCTGGCTGGCATTGCCCGCAGTGACGATCGCGGCCGGATCGCGTTTGCCATCGATGGCTGCGAGTTTTCCGAGAGTCTCCAACGTCGCGTCAGTGCGGTAGCCTTCGTCGTGGTCGAAGATCACCGGATCGCCCTTCCGCTGCGGGATCGCAACAGGGACGAGCTGCTCGGCAAACTTGCCGTCTGCCCATGCCTGCGCCGCGTTCTGGTGGCTGCGCACCGCAAAAGCGTCCGCCGCTTCGCGCGAAATGCCATAATCCTTGGCGAGGTTTTCGGCGGTTTCGATCATCCCGGTGATCACGCCAAAGCGTTCGACCGGTTGGCTCATCACCCGCCCCCGCGACA
>Ga0163144_10024478_pt1 | contig 11842 bp, 5 predicted proteins | sample OliLak19BULKMAT1_FD_123175 | JGI IMG/M metagenome (GOLD analysis project Ga0163144, IMG submission 123175) | Freshwater microbial mat bacterial communities from Lake Vanda, McMurdo Dry Valleys, Antarctica - Oligotrophic Lake LV.19.BULKMAT1 | ecosystem: Environmental > Aquatic > Freshwater > Lake...
CTCTCCAAACTCCTCGGCCCCGCACAGATGCGGATCGCCCGAGAAGAAGTCAAGAAGGCCGATGTGGTTCACCTCCACTGCGTCTGGTCGCCGAGCACGCTCCAGATCGGTGCCATCTGCCGCGACTTGGGTGTGCCTTATGTGGTGTCATGCCACGGCATGTTGGACGACTGGTCGATGGAGCAGAGTTCGCTCAAGAAGAAGGTCTATCACACCGTCGGTGGCCGCGTCCTCCTCGAGAAGGCCGCCCGCGTTCACTGCACCGCGCCCGCAGAACTCGATCAATCTAAGAAGTGGTTCCCAAACGGTTCGGAAGCGATTATCCCCTACCTGATGGACCTCGAACCCTTCCGTGACCTTCCCGGCCCCGAGTTGGCCCGGAGGAAGTTCTCGATGCTGGGCAACGGTGGCGAGCCCACCGTTCTCTTCCTGTCCCGCATCCACTACAAGAAGGGGCCGGAACTGCTCCTGCACGCCGCCGCCAGCCTCCGCAACGAAGGCATCCGAGGCAAGGTGGCCTTCGCCGGTACCGGCGAAGAGTCCTATCTCGCTTCCCTCCGAGCCCTCGCCACCAAACTGAACCTCGATGAAAACGTGCATTTCCTCGGGCAGGTGAAGGGCAAAGAGAAGTTGAGCCTCTATCAATCGGCCGACCTCTTCGTGCTGCCCACAAGCCAAGAAAACTTCGGCCTGGTCCTCATCGAAGCGCTCGCGTGCGGAACCCCTCTTATCACCACCAAGGGCGTGGATATCTGGAAAGATGTTCAGCAGAGCGGGGCCGGCGAAATCGTCGATCAGGTGCCCGCGAAGTTGGCCGGGGCCATCAGCACCCTGCTCCGCGATGAAACGCTCCGTCGTTCGATGGCCGCGAAGGCCCGGCCTTGGGTTTTCGAAACCTTCGATGAACGCCGCCTGACAGCCCGCTATGAAAATCTCTACCACACCTGCGCCGACACCGTGCGCACCGCGCCGCTCGCCGGCAAGGCCCGTATGGGCGGTGGAAGCGGATGGCGCACCATCGCTCCCGCATACGCCCACCACAGTTGAGAGACCGGTCGCGAATCCTCATGGAGGGGAGCGCGAGCGGAAGTGAGGTCTGGCTCATCCACGAGGGTCAAACTTGTGGGGGTCGAATCCGGAAGGGTCAGCCGGGTTGATCGAGCGAAGATGGGGGATAGAGCGGATAGCCCGGGCGATGCGCCCGGGCTTGTCTGCTTTTGGGGAATGTCGGTGGTTCATGAAACCCGAGGCTCGTCTGGTTTCGTGCCACCGGCACACGGGCCCCTCTAGAATGTCCCGGTGACCGAGATCATCATCATCTGCGTCCTCGTGGTCGTGATCGGCATCCCGTTCACGCTCTGGTGGTGGAAGCAGGCCGACAAGTGGGCCGATGCCGAACACCGCCGGTTCGAAGTCAAGAGCGACCCGCGCGAGCGCATCGTGGTGGCGGCTTCCCCGGATGTACATTCGACAAAGCAATCGAAGCCCGCCACCGCCGGGTCCGTGACCCCCATCCCCTTGTACAGCAAGCCGTAGCAATCACGCAGCCAGATGAATCCCAGTAATTGCACTTAAAATCAGGAAGTCCCAGATTCTCGCAAGCGGGGCTTCGACCGCCGACATCCCGCAGGGGCTGCACTTTGGGCGAGGCCGTGATATCTTGCGTTTCAGGCAGTCGGCTCCCGCTCCCAGCCCGAAAGTGTGTTGCCGGCATCCGTCCGCCGCGGCGGGGCCTTCACCATCAAGGCGTTCCGTTTTCCGTTGAGTTCCCTGATTCTGAGTCGAAAGAGAAGAGGAGATTGCATCATGTTCAAGCGTGTTTCCACGGCGGCTGTCACCGCCTCATGCCTCATGTCGTGCCTGACAACGGCCGCAATGGCCGAGATCCGCACGATGGTCTGCTACATCAGCGGACGTCAGGAGGTTCCGGCCAATGCGAGCCTCTCGCAGGGGTGCGGCCGGTTTGTCATCGATACGGACGCCAACACCGTTTCCTACCGCATCACCCGGTCGCCTTTCGCGACCAACTAGGTCGCCGCCCATATCCACGGATTCTCAGCCCCCGGCATCAATTCCGGAGTGCTCCACAACCTCCCGGCCGGTGAACTCAAAGTAGGTGTCTGGAACTACGCCGAAGCGCAAGAGGCCGGCATTTTGAACGGCCAATGCTACGTGAACATCCATTCGACGGCCTTCCCCGGCGGCGAGATCCGCGGCCAGATCACCGATGCGGTCGCAGAACTCGACGGCGGGCAGGAAGTCCCCGCCAACGGCTCAACCGCCCGCGGCTTCGGCGTCGTCAACATCAATACCACCACCAACATCGCTCAAATCCACGTCGGGCTCAACGGTGTGGTCGGCGAAGTCGCGGCCCACATCCACGGCGTGGCGCGTCAGGGTGTCAACGGCCCCGTCGTCTTCGCCCTCCCCTTGGGTGCCGTCAAAACCGCCACTTGGAACTATCCCGAGGCCGTCGAGGCTGAACTGCTTAACGGCTTGCTCTACTTCAATGTGCACACGGCTGCTTTCCCCGGCGGTGAGATCCGCGGCCAGATCATTTCAAGCATCAACGTCGTTGATCGCCTCCAAGAGGTGCCTCCCTCCGCCACGTCCTCAACCGGATGTGTGCTCTGCGGCATCGACCGGGCCAACAACTTCCTGACCTACGACCTCCGGATCAATTTGGTCGGAAGCACCCAGACGGCCGCACACATCCACGGGTTTGCGCCCGTCGGCGTCAACGCCGGCGTTGTTCACGCAATCGGGGTCGGCAACCGCGTCCTCGGGGCTTGGAACTTCCCTGCCGTTGCGCTGCCAAATATCGAAAACGACCTCACCTATGTCAACGTGCACTCGAACGTCTTCCCGGGCGGCGAGATCCGCGGCCAACTCTTCTTTGATCCGCTCTGCCCGCCCCCGGTGACCTGCGCCTGGCAGACCGCCGGTACATGCGCGGCCGACTTTGACGGCGATGCCGACTTCGACTCAGATGACGTTGCTCGCTTCTTCACCGCCTTCGACACCTCCGAAAACTGCGCCGATGCCGACGGCGATGGCGACGTCGACTCTGACGATGTGATCGAATTCTTCAACAAGTGGGAATCGGGTTCCTGCTGAACCACGTTTCGATCGGCCTCATCCCCGTCGATTCCCGACCCACCCCCTCAACCAGCCCCTAACCCCACCGCCCGGCAGCAACCCTCTCGTTCACCACGAACGAGGGTTCCTGTCCGGGCGGTTCTATTATCCGAGCCAAACGCTTCGTCCCGTCCCACAACCCAACTTCCGTCCGCCACTCACCAACCCTTCCGACCCAACCCGCATCCATGGCCGCCATCAAACACACGCGAACGCTCCCCGAAACCGCCACCGAGGCAAGGTTCTTCAACCGAGATCTCTCTTGGCTTGAGTTCAACCGCCGCGTGCTCGCGCAGGCGGCCGATGGACGAGTGCCGCTCCTCGATCGGGTTCGATTCCTCGCCATTTTCACCAGCAACCTCGATGAGTTCTACATGAAGCGGGTGGGCTTGGTCAAGCGCCAGGTTCACGCGGGTGTCGACGCCCCCCAGCACGACGGGCTGACGCCCAGGCACCAACTCACCGCCATCCGCGCCTTCACTTCCGACCTGCAACGCGAGCAAACCCGCTTGTGGAGCCAGCACCTCCGCCCCGCCTTGGGCGACGCCGGAATCCACCTGCTCCGCTGGACCGACCTCTCCAACAAGGAGCGGTTGTGGGCCGAAGAGTGGTATCAAACCAACGTCTTCTCGGCCCTCACACCCCTCGCGGTAGATCCCGCCCACAGGTTCCCTTTCATCTCCAACCTCTCCGAGAACTTGGACGTCACGGCCCGCGACCCGCGCGATGCCGACATTGCGCAATCCGATCGTGCCACCGGCGACCGGGGTTCAGAAATCCAGTACGCCCGCCTCAAACTCCCCAACGCCGTCCGGCGCTACATCGCGCTGCCCAAGGGTTCAGATTCCGACCGTCGGTTCGTGCTGCTTCGCGACATCATCCGTAACAACCTCAGCGAACTCTTCCCCGGCATGGTGCTCGATGAGCAGATGCACTTCCGCGTGACACGTTCGGCGGGCATCCAGAAGGACGATCTCGAAGCCGCGAACATCCTGCAATCCGTCGAGGCCGACATCAAGCAACGCAAGTTCGCGAGGGCCGTTCGCATGGAGATCGAGGAGGGCGCATCCCCGCAACTCTCGCGCTGGCTGCAGGACAACCTCAGCCTCGAGTCGCAGGACGTCTTTGAACTCCCTCAGGATGCCGATTATTCGGCCCTCACCGAACTCGCCGACATCGATCGGGCCGATCTGCGCGAAAAGCCCTGGAAACCGGTCGTCCCAGCCCGTCTCTCGGGAGAGCAGGCCGGCGACCGTAACCCGGCCAACTACTTCGCCGCCATCCGTCGGGGCGACATCCTCGTGCACCACCCGTACGAGAGTTTCACTGCGACGGTCGAGCGATTCATCGCCGCCGCCGCCAACGACCCCGATGTCGTGGCCATCAAGCAGACGCTCTACCGCACAAGCCGCGATTCACCGTTCATCGAGCACCTGGTGCGGGCCGCCGAAGCGGGCAAGCAAGTGGCCTGCCTTGTGGAATTGCGGGCCCGGTTTGATGAATCACGAAACGTGCTGTTCGCTCGCCGCCTCGAGAAGGCCGGTGTTCACGTGGCCTACGGCGTCATCGGCCTCAAGACCCACTGCAAGACCAGCCTCGTCGTGCGCAAAGAAAGCAAGGGTCTGCGCTGCTACGCCCACCTGGGGACAGGCAACTACCACTCCAAAACCGCTCAGTTGTACACCGACGTCGGCCTGCTGACGTGCGACCCGGCCATCACCGCCGACCTCGTGAACCTGTTCAACTACCTCACCGGCTTGGCCGCCGTGCAACGCTACGAAACGCTGCTGGTCGCCCCGTTCAGCATGCGGCAGCGCTTCAATCAGTTGATCGAACGCGAGGCCGATTTCGCCCGCGCGGGCAAGCCCGCCCGCATCGTCGCCAAGATCAACTCGATGGAAGATCGCGACATCACCGAACGGTTGTACGCCGCGAGCCAAGCAGGCGTCAAAATCACTCTCATTGTCCGCGGCTTCTGCTGCCTGCGGCCCGGCGTCAAGGGGCTCAGCGAGAACATCGAGGTCTTCTCGGTCATCGGGCGTTTCCTCGAACACAGCCGGATCTTCCACTTTTCGGCCGGCAAAGACAACCCGCTCGACGGTGAGTGGTACATCTCCAGCGCCGACTGGATGTACCGCAACCTCTCGAATAGGGTGGAGGCCGCCGTGCCCGTCCTCGACGACGAAGCCCGGCGCAAACTGCAACGCATCGTCGAGGTCATGCTCGCCGACCGCAGGCACGCCTGGACGCTCGACTCCGCCGGGTCCTACTCAAGGCGCGAACCCACGGGAACTGAAGCGCCAGACTCGCCGGCGGTCATGGGCACATTCCAGACGCTCATGCGCGAGAGCGAACGAGCCTGACCCAACGCCCGGTGCGCAAACACCGCGTTTTCGCGAACACCTACTCGGCGATCTGCCTCAGCCGCTCCCGATACTTCCGCGCCAGTTCGGTCTGCTTGTTGGAAAGATCAATCTTCCGGCCGTCGATGTAAGCCGCCGTGATCTGCGTCCGAACCTCCATCGGGTCGCCGGTGGTGATGATTATCGACGCTCGCTTCCCCTTCTCGAGCGAGCCGTACATCTTCCCAATCCCCAAAATCGTCGCGGCATCGATCGTCAGACTCCGCAGGCCGTGCTCGTGGTCCAGACCGTGCTTGACGGCCGTCGCCACCGTGTACGGTGTGTTGCGCTCGTGGGCCGTGTCGTCGGCGTTCGCGATCGTGAACATCACACCAGCCGCCGCCAAGCGGGCGGGCAGCGTGAAGGCACTGTCATACGCCGCATCGTCCCGGCTTGGCATGTTGTGCGTCCCCATCACGATGACGGGGACATTCTCCGCCTTCAAGAGTTCGGCGCACCGATCCGCCTCACGCCCGCCCACAATCACCATCCTGAGGCCGCGTGCCTTGCCGAACGTGACGGCGGCGTTGATCTGCTCGGCATCGCTCGCTCTCACAAACACGGCCTCGGCCGGGGCTTCCTGGTTCCCTAAGTCTCCATCGTGGCCTTCAAACGCTCGAACAGGCACGACGCCGCCCATCGCCTCCCACCGCAGGTCGATCGGGCTGGTCGTATCCGTGATCCGAGACATCTGATACGCCGAAACCGTATCGAACACCCGCTCGATCGCTTGTACGGCCTCGCGCGCTTCCTTCCGCTGATCATCCTCGCTCGTCACCATCCCCGGGAACGTGAACGTCCGCATATTCGGCCAGCGCAACACCTGCCCCGAGCGCCGGACGATCGTGAGGTCATCCGTCGTCCATCCATCCAGCCGGATGATCGAAACCTGACCAGGCAACGGCCCGCCAAGCGGTGCGACCGCCGCGATGAGCACGCCGTTGCTCCGTGTGATCGGCAACAGCGTCGAGTCCGGATTCACCGCCGTGGCCGGGCACACCTCGGGCGTCACCCCGCCCAATTCGATGGTGTCCCACGTCTGCTGCACGGCCTGAATCTCGGTCAGGCCAAGTTGCGTCCACGGCGCGATCAGGCCCGGATAAATGTGCCCACCCCCGCAATCAAACGATGTATACCCCGCCCCGCCGGCCGCATCCGCAGGCCCCGGCGTCCCGCTCCCGATCTGCGTGATCACACCTTCGGAGAAAACAATGAAGCCATTCGCAATATCGTCGCCGACGATCGGATGAATGGCCGCGTTATAAAGACAGATCGTCCCGGTCTGCGGGGCCGCCTTGATGCCCAAGTCCTGCCCCGAGGCCAAGCCCGCCAAACCAGCGACAACCGCCGCCGCATACGCCGCGTGAAGAAGCGATCTCATCGTGAACCCTCCATCGAACGTTCCGCCATGTCCATCAACTGATCTTCCGAGAGTTCTTCGCAGCCGCAGACGCCCGGCCGGTGCGCACTAAGTCCGGCCGCCTTGGCCAGCATGTGCCGCCGTAATGCCCACGCCGCATCAGATTCTCCCTCCGATGGCTGTCGCCGGCGTCGCCCCTCACCGGGCGGGCCGCCCGGTCCTCCACCGTCCGCGGGTTTCTCGCCATCCGCCTCGCCCTTTTCGCCGTCCTTGTCCGAATCCTTCTTCTTCTCGGCGCCCACCAGCACCTTCTGGATCAGCCGCTGACGCTCCGCCGTAATCCACGCGCGGTGCTCGGCGTCCTGTTCCAAAGAAAACAGCCGCCGCCCATCGACCCACGTGGCCTCGCACTTGCTGAACGCCGACAGCGGATCGCCCGACCACAACGCCATATCGGCGTCCTTGCCCACTTCCAGCGTGCCAACCCTGTTGTCGATCCGCAACTGCTTCGCGGGGTTCAGCGTCACAAAGCGCCACGCATCAAGATCGCTCAGCCCACCATACTTCACACCCTTCGCGGCTTCCACGTTCAGACGTCGCGCCAGTTCGTTCGAGTCCGAGTTGAACGACACCACCGCACCCGCCTCGTGCATGATGGGCAGGCCCGCAGGGATGGCGTCCTGCACTTCCACCTTGAACGCCCACCAGTCAGAGAACCCCGACCCGCCCCCGGAGTAATCGCGCACGTAATCCGCAACCTTGTACCCCTCGAGGACGTGCTGGAACGTGCCGATCTTGAACCCGAAGTCCTTCGCCACATGGCACAACATGACGATCTCATCCTGCCGGTAGGCGTGACAATGAATCAGCCGCGTGCCCGCGAGAATCTCCGCGAGGGCCTCGAGTTCAAGGTCGCGCCTGGCGCCCATCGGCTCGCGGGCATACTCCTTCGCCGCCGTAAACCGATCGCGGATCAACATCTCAACGCCCATACGGCTGATCGGGTACTGCCCGCCGTTGTCCCCGCTGCCGTTCTTCCCCGTCGGGTTCTCACCGAGCGCAAACTTGATCCCCGGAATCGATCCCTCAAAGTGCATCGCATCCGGGTCCGAAACGCCCCACCGCATCTTGCACGTCTGCGACTGACCCCCGATCGCGTTCGCGCTCCCGTGCAACGCCAGCATCCCCGTCACGCCGCTCGCCAACTGCCGATACCAATCCACCGTGTCCGGGTTCGTCACGTCCGCGATGCGCACCTCCGCTGTCACCGCCTGCCCACCCTCGTTCACCCCGCCGCTGATCCCCGTGTGCGAATGTGCATCAATGATCCCCGCCGTCAGCACCTTGCCCGCTGCATCAATCTTCACCGTCTCGTCGTCAAACATCGGCGTCGCCCCGGTCCCCACAAAGATGATCTTTCCCTTGTGCGCCAGCAGCGTGCCCTTCTCAATCACCTCGTTGCCCGTCCAGATAGTCGCGTTCTCGATCAGCGTGTACCCCGCCTCAGCGGCATACACGTCCTCGCGCAGGCCGTACGGCCCGAAGGGCATCGGCAGAGCGTCCGGAACGCCCACCAGCCGCCACGCTTCGTCCGCCGTCTCCTCTTCCTTGGGTGCCGGCGTGCGCACCGCCTTGTACACATGCTTTGAATCATCCGGCAGCGTCGAAACCCCCACCAGCAGATCGCCCTCCACCACCACCCGATCCTTCGAAACCCCTTCGACCCCGATCGCCTCCAGCGCGTGCTCAAACGTCAGCACGCCCTTCTCGATCGCCACCTTGTCACCCTTGATGATCGTTGGTTCAGCCCCCGCCCCGTCTCCAGCCTTGCTGAAGGTCAGCGTCACCGCCTTCGACGTCACCACCATCTCCAGCCCATCTCCGTCCATCGCCTTCAACTCGCCGTCCGCCTCCACCACCCGCCACTTCCCCACCGGGCTCGACGTTTCGCCCCTGCGCTTCACACCCTCGAACGCCACCACCGTCTCGCCCGTGCGTGCTTCGCCCTTCACACTCACCGGTGTCGCCTTGCGGTCCATCACCATCCGAACTTTGGTTGCGGGTTCGGCTTCGCCGCCCGCCACCTCATACTCCAGCACATCCGCCTCACCCGTCACATTCGTGGCCACGGCTGTCGTCACCAACTGGTCATCGCCCAGCGTCCGCACCAGCACACGCTCGCCCTTGTCGTTGTCGGCCTTCAACACCTCGATGGTGCCCGGCCGAGCAAATCCACCCGCCTCAGCGCCCATCAACCGATAATCCCAGACCCCCGTCATCGACGACAGTGAACCTTCCGGCATCCGCGTCGCGCTCCAATCAAACCGCTCCCCATCGGGCCGCACCCCCTCACCCACCAGCCGCATCGCCTTCCCGTTGTGGTCAGTCACCACCGCCGCCGACATCGCATAGATGCCCTTGGTCTCATCCAGGCCCTCGTGATCAAACGTGAAACTCAGCACACCGCTCTCGAGCGTCACCTTGTCGCCCTTCACGCTCTTGTCGTTCCTATGAACGGTCACACCGTTCTCTTTCGTGATCTCCAGCCGCCGCTTGGCCTCAGGAGCACCGGGAATCGTCACCAGCCATTCCCCATCGGCTTCCGCCGGCGGTGCAAAGAGCACGTGCTCCACACCATCCACAAACACCGAGCGATACTTCGTCTTCTTTTCAAACACCGGCCCATCGGTCACCAGCAGGTTCGCAACCTTGCCCACCTCCACGGTCCCCATCCGCTCCGCCATCGCAAGCAAACCGGCGGGCCGCGTGGTCAGTGCTGCTAGTGCGTCATCCTCCGAGAGCCCCGCCAAAATCGCCAGCCGCACATTCCCGCGGAACTCGTCACGCTCGCGCAACCGGGCCGTCGTGAACGCAAACTTCACCCCAGCGGCCTGCACCCGCCTCGGGTTCGTCGGGGCCTGCTCCCACGCCATCAAGTCGGTCAGTTCCGTCGCTTCCTGCTTGCCCACCGTCCCAACTTCCGGAGCCTTCGGGAAGTTCACTGGCAAAAACAGCGGTAGATGCTCGGTCTTCGCAATCTCACCCAGCCGCTGATATTCAAGCCCGCTCCCCAGCACCATGAACGTTCGACCAAACTCCTTCGCCACGCGAATCGCCCGCAACTCCATCAGTTCGTCGCGGCAGTCAAACACTAACGTCCCCGCCCGATCAACCAAGCCGTCCGCTTCTCGGCCGCCGCCGCCCGGCTTGCCCGGCGCACCAACGGCGACCAGCGCATCAACCGCATCCGCCCCGCCCGTCATCCGCCCCGACACCCGCTCATCGTGCTGCCACGCAGCATCGCTCAAACACTGCCGAACCAGCGCAATCGCTCCCATCTGACTCCCCGGATACCCGCCACCACCCCCCTCAAACGCCACCGACTGATACACCCGATTCCGATACACCGCCGGCCGCGCCACGCTCGCATCCGCGGCGGGCTTCGCCAAACTCACCAACGCCGATTGACCCCGAAACACCCCACCACGCGGCGAAATGCACGCCGCCGCGAAACCCAGTTTTCGCAACCCCGCCGCCGTCCCCTCATCGATCCCACCCCCATCAAGGGCCGTCCGCTGCGGAGTCACCCGGGCGTTCCAATGCCGCCCGTTGGTGTCCGCCGCGGGCGCAGGCACATCAATCTCCACATAAGGGTCGATAAACCCCGAATACACATGCAGCCCGGCCCCCGGAATCACCCGCGGGCCAAGGGGCGTCCGCCCGGCCACATCATCCTCGGTCCCGGTTTTTCCATCAGGCCCCGCCTCGCCCAGCAGCACGGCCACAATCACGCCGTCGCGGCACACCACCGTCGCATGCTCCACCACCTGCCCGGGCCGAATGTGCACCACACAGTCATGAATGGCAAACCAAGCCGGATCGGCCCGCCGCGGCCCGTTGGCGGGCGGCGCCAAAGGCCCCGTCGAGGAAGGCTGACCAAACGCCGCCGTGGCGGCAAGAAGGAATGCGACGGTGCTCCCGAACGCGCGAGAAAAACATGAGTTCATGGGTGCGGGAAGTCTAACCGCGTTTGCCCTTCCGTGGTTTGAGTGACACGGCTTTGAGCCGCGGAGCACCGGCACACAGACGCGGAATCGCGATAACCACCACCAAGCCTCTATCGGGTATGCGACTTGGATCAAGCTCGCTCCATCTCAGCTCTTTCCATCAGCCCCCGACACCGGTGTCTCCCGCGGAGCCCTTCCTCCTCACTCCTCCACCGCCGATGCCCAATCCCCAATCCGTTCTTCCCTCCGCAATTGACCCCCCCCGCCCCCCGTTCTACACTCATCCCCCTGTCATGCCGGGTGGGCGCGACGGATCTGTCCACGCATTGGGCCTTTCACCGGGCCGGCGTGCGGGTTTCAAAGGGTTTTCCCTTTAGAATCCTGCCGCGGGTCTCGGATGTCGGTGCCGAGTGAGCGGTGCAGGGTTCCAGCCACCCAAAATCGCGGGTTTCCTAGTTTTTTTCGCCACCGTAGCTCAGTGGTAGAGCACTCCCTTGGTAAGGGAGAGGTCAAGGGTTCAAGTCCCTTTGGTGGCTTTCGAAGTCGGATCGGCGGCCGGTTTTCCGGCCCTTTTCCAGGGCTTTTCGACGGCTTTGGCAACCGTCGATCGGTGGACGTTGTCATTTTAAAGTGACTGGTTTGGTGGAGGCGCTTGGGAGCCCCGCCCCAGACCTTGGTGTAGGGTGTCCCGCTTCGCAGTTGGAGTAATGCATCATGGCTAAGGGACAATTCGTTCGAAACAAGCCGCACGTCAACGTCGGCACCATCGGTCACATCGATCACGGCAAATCCACCCTCACCGCGGCTCTCTCGGCCCGCTCGGCCGTCAAGAACGGCCAGATTCCCAAGACCTACGCCGAGATCACCAAGGGCGGCACCGTCCGCGACGCCAACAAGACCGTGACGATCGCGTCCTCGCACACCGAGTACGAAAC
>Ga0163144_10024479_pt1 | contig 11842 bp, 8 predicted proteins | sample OliLak19BULKMAT1_FD_123175 | JGI IMG/M metagenome (GOLD analysis project Ga0163144, IMG submission 123175) | Freshwater microbial mat bacterial communities from Lake Vanda, McMurdo Dry Valleys, Antarctica - Oligotrophic Lake LV.19.BULKMAT1 | ecosystem: Environmental > Aquatic > Freshwater > Lake...
GTGGAACCATTACGCCAAGCCGTTCAATTGGACACGCCACTCGTTCGACAAAGTGCTGGCGAAAGCGGAACAGCAAACTTTGGAGGCCGCCGCTTAATGGGTCAGCCTTTTCTGCGGCGCTGTACTTAGTTCGTGCTCCGGGCGTCTTGCCCGGATAAATTCATATCTGCATTTGGTCTGGGCGAGTCGCCAGACCACGGTTCGATTCTACTTCAGAGCTGCTTCCACACTCGCGCGGCCTTCTTTTAAACGGCCATAAATCGAGGCGTCGTCGAGCAGGGTCACGCTTCCGGATAGCGCGAGGCAGAGCGGCGGGTGGCCGGCGGCGCGAATCGGGATGGATGCACTGACCCAGCCGGGGCGCTGGAAGTTTTTCAGCAGCAGCGCGTCATTGCGAAGCCATTTTTGCGCGAGATCGAGGCATTTTTTCGGCGTCCGCGGAACGCTTTCGGTGAGGCGGTCCCAGCCGTAGCGGCGGCGACTTTCTTCAAGAGCCTTGAGCGCCTCGGCACGCGGCCAATCGAGCATCAAGCGCAGCGCCACGGACGACAGGTGGAGCGGGTAGCCGGTCGTTGAGGCCAGGATCGGATCGTGGTCTTTATGCGTGCGCAGAAAGTAAATCAGGTCGCCTCGCCACAGCGTTGCCAGTTGAACGAGCAAGCCATTGCAGCGTTCGGCCAGTTCGATCACGGCAATTTTCGGTTGGGTCGTGATGGGAAAATGTTCGGCGGCAATTCCGCTCAGCGCCAGGATGCCATAGTCGGGCGCGAAGCTGTGGTAGTCCGGCTTGCGGACGTAACCGGCGGCGCTGAGGATTTTCAGGATGCGCGACACGGTGCTTTGATGCAGCCCGAGCTTTTTGGCGAGCTCCGTGGAGGTGACCGGGTGCGGCGACACCGCGAGCAGACGCAGCACCTCAAGACCGTGCATTAAGGCGTTGGAACTGCTTGGCGCGGGATTAGCCGGGGATGTCATGGCTTTCCAATCTCCGTCCGGCAGTCTCGCGGGCGAACCAACGGCAGGCTGTTTTATGGCACACGGGTTCAGTCACTCGCGCGATTCAATCCGGGCGCACTCATTTCACGACGGATTTGACGGCGGCGGCGATTTTGTCAACGTGGGCGCGGGCTTGTTCGAACGTGGTGACGTCTGCGTCCAATTTCAGCAACTGCCATGTTTCGGGAAACGTGTAGCTGGCGCCGGGCTTCAATGCAATCTCCGGGCTGAGCGGTTCGACCTCGCCGACTTGGGGGCTCCAGTAGAATTCGACGGAGTTCCCCGCGTCGCTGTAGACACCCTTCGGATCGTACGGAAAACTCTTGATATAAATTTGTTTGCCGCGCGCGTAGCCGATCCAGCCGGCAGCGCTGTCGGCACCGAGTTTTCCGGAACTCACGTCTTTGCCGGTGGCCTCCGCGACGAGCACGCCGTCGAGAATTTTCGTGTTGGGCGAAGCGGGCGTTTCGTTATCGAAGTACTCTTTGCCGTCCTTTTTGTAACGCAGTCCCCAGCGCGCATTCATGGTTGATTTCGGATTCAGCGGGATCAGCACGAAGCCGCCGCCTTTGCAAAGTGTGCGGTCCCAGAGGCAGAAATTCGTCTCTTTGTCCGACACGTTGGTCATGCTCTGAAGGATGCGCAGGTTTCCGGTTTTCGGATCGAGCGTGAATTCTTTTTTAAGAACGATGCCGGAGGCCGCGCAAGGTTCGCTTTCACAGATCACGGAATAGGGGCCGTTCGCGCGCGCTTTGTACCGGCCCATCCACAGATCCGGGTGCGGCGGCATTCCGCGTAGTTCCGGGCCAATATCGAGATTGTATCCGCCGACCCAGAAACCTTTGGAATTTTTAAGCGTCTTGCCGTCGGATCCGGGCGTCTCAAAAATAATATTCGCGTCGTCGGGCCCGTAATGCAGCACGCGGCCGCCGACGGCCGGAACGATCACGGCTTTAATGCCGGTCTCGGCGGACGACAGGATGTACGAATCCGGCCACCCTTTGTAGGTCTGAATTTGCACGCCTTGGGCAGGCTTGGCGGGATCTTCGGCGCAGAGCATAACGGCTAGCAGAGTGAGCGCGAGAAGACCGAAACGTTTCAAATACGGCATGGCCTGCTCCTTATAGTGAGGCCGCGGAGGGCGGCTTTTTGAATCTACAGCAAAGTTAGCGTGCACATGTGGAAAAATATCTTCGGACGCAAGATTGTCATCTAAGTGACGATACAGACTTACGTTCGGTAGAGTCCGATAACATTGTTAGCGAACAAATCAAAACAAGACAGTTGAAGGAAACGGGGATTTGGATAGTCTGGTTAACGCTTTAGCCCACATCGGTTTAGACCCCTGTCTGAGAAGGATTCAGCGGGCTGAACCGTGCGCTATGAGGTTTCATGAATTCGGTGATCAAAAACACGCTCAATCGTTGCCTTCCCGCGTTCGGTCTCACGCTGATTTTTTTAATCAGCGGATGCCGGATGAACGAAGCTGTTTACCGGCAGGATGGATCGCGCATTATCTACATGCGGCCTCCGCTGATGCGCGTGGTCGAAGAACTGGACGAGCGGCACCAGGCGGTCGACAGCGTCGCGGCGCGGCTGAACGTGACGCTTGTGGACACCGAGAAGAACAAGGAATTTGCACTGGTCGGCGTTTATATCGGCGACAAAGACGGCAACATGCGCCTGCGCATCACGGCGCCGGGCGGCCAGCTGGTGCTGGATATGGGCAGCCACAACGACGAAGTGAATGTCTGGCTGCCGCGCAAGAACCGCTTCTTTCACGGAAAAGACACGGACCTTCTGAATAATCAAAGTCAACTTTCGATTCTGGCTCATGCGGGCGGATGCCGCGATCTGTTTTTTCCGCGCGCGTGGACGGAGACGGCCACTGAGCGCCGCGTGACATACAACAATGGCCGCGAGGTCATCAGCGTGATTGAGAAGCCGAGCTTTATCCGCAGGCGGTCGCGCCGCTTGACCATGGCGCCGGACACGCCCACGGTGGAATGCGTTGACGTCTACGACCGCTTCGGACGCGATGTGGGTTCTATTCGTTATGGCGATTACCGCTTCCCCGATCCGCACGAGCAGGATGCGCACGCGGAAGGCATAGGCCTGACGTATCCGGGGCAGATTACGCTGTGTTCCAATGATGGCGTGCACCGCTTGGAGATGCGCGTCGAAGAAGTTCAGATTAACTCCACCATCGACACGGCCAAATTCGACGTTCCGCGCCCTGAAAACACACGGGTCCTCGAACTGGGCTCCGCGCTGAAACGCAGCGGCAACTTGTGGGAATAGCGTCGCGGTTCGGTTCTCCCTTTCCTTTTCTGCAAATGTGCCACGCGAAGGTGGGGCAGACATTCTTGTCTGCCACCATCGGGGTCTGTGTTCAAACTGAAATCTTTATAAAGGCCGAAGCCGACAAAACCCCTGTTTCCTGAAAGCAATCTCTTGCAACCGTCCAGCCGTCTTGAACGCATTCTCGGTGATTGGGGCGCTTACGTGGCGCGGCATCGCGGCCGTGTGCTTCTTGGCACGCTGCTCGTCACGCTGCTGGCGGCGCCGTTTGCATACCGCGCGGTGACTCATCTGGACGCGAATCTTTTCAATCAAGCGTCCGACAAACTGGTCCGCTTCCGCCTGATGCGCGAGCTCGCTGAAGAATTCGGCGGCGACATCCTGGCGGCGGTGATTCAAATTCCCGAGAGACACGATCCAGCGCAGGTCAGGGAACTCAAGGCGTTCGGCAGTTTGCTCGCGGCGGAGATGAGCAACGTAGGTTTGCCGGAGGAAGACCGCGCGCGGCTGACCGATGCCTTGAAAAAAGAACTGCCGGCGGACGGGCCGTGGCTGCGCCAGGTGGAGTGCCGGACGGGGCAGGGCATTGAGCAGACGTTGCGCAAGATCGTGAAAGACCGGCCGTACGTGGCGCTGACGCCGGACGATGTGGCGGACCTAAAGAAACTTTTTGAGCCGGAGAATCTCAAGCAGTCGCTGGAACGGGTGGCGGCGACGCTGCAGGATCTGCCGCCCAATTCCGCGGAGAAGGTGAAGCTGCAGGAGGACCCGCTCGGGCTTTCAGAGCTGGCAAATAGAGGTCTGCAGTCGCGGCTTTCCAAGCGCGGCAGTTCGTTCGCGAGCAAAGATCCGGACGGATACTTTATTTCAAAAGACGAAACGATGCTGGTGGTGCTCAGCCGGGCGGCGCTTCCGGCGAACCGGCTGGATTTTACCTCCGTGTTGATGGCCGCGGTGCAGCGCGCCGAAAACAGGGCGATTGCGAACTTCAGGAAAACCACTCCGGCCTTATCGACGGCGTTGAAGGCGCCGACATTTGCGCAACTGGCCGAGCCGGAAGGGCAGTTGAACGTCGGTTACACGGGCATGCCGGCGGTGACCGTCGAGAACGAGATGAGTCTAAAATACGATCTGCTGGGCAACACGGCGACGGCGTTTGTTGGCGTGCTGCTTTTATTTCTGATCGTGTTCCGGCGCGTGACGCTGGCGTGGGACGTGACGTGGACGACGGCGGTCGTGATTCTCTGGACGCTCGGGATCGCGGGCGCGACCAAGGGCAGCATCAGCGTGCTGGGCGGCGCGTTCACCTGCATTCTGCTGGGCACCGGAACCGATTACGCGATTCACCTTCACAATTCTTATCACGCGCTGCGTTTTGGCGAAAAATTAAGCGTCGAAGAAGCGATGCGGCAGACGTTGATGCGGTGCGGGCCGGGAATCATGACGGCCTCGCTGACGACCGCGATTGCGTTCTTCGGCGTGACGTTCACCAGTTTCGTGGGGCTGGCGGAATTTGGATTGCTGGCCGGCGTGAGCGTGGTACTGGGCTGCCTGATGATGCTTCTGGTTTTTCCGGCGCTGCTCTGCCGGAAGGAAAGTACCGGAAGCACTAAAAAAGTGGAGCCGCTGAGCCTGGGAATGCCCACGCTCGGGCGGCTGCTTGAGAACCGCGCGGTGCGGGCCGGGTGCGCGGTTGCGGGCATCGCGGTGATTGTTTTCGGCGTGCTGTTCATTCAGTATGGCGGGCCGCCGCGCGCGGAAAAAGTCGCAGGCGTCGCGTTCGATACGGATCTCGGCAACCTGCGGTCGCTGCGCATCAAGGCGATTCCGTTGCGCAACAAGCTGGCTGAACGGTTCGGCCTGGGGCTCGCCGATGTTCGCGTGGTCGTGGATGCGGCGAATGAAGAACTGGCCATGGCGGCATCAGAAGAAGTGATCAGGCGACTGGAACCGTTTGTGAAAAAGGGCGAGTTGACGCCGGGTGGCAACGTGCTGGATTTCGTGCCGTCGCCGCGCGCGCAGCAGGCGACGATGGATGCGCTCAAAAATTTCGACGTGGAAAAAGCGACGGAGAGTTTCAAGCTGGCGGCGACCGAACGCTTCGGCGAGAAGGGCGTTGTTTTTTTCAAACCATTCCTGCGGCGGCTGCACGATTTCGGATTGCTCACGCGGGAAGCCACGCCGCTGACGCTGGCGAACGTGATGGCCGGACCGCTCGGCGGCATTCTCGCGCCGTTCGTGAGTTTGACGACCGCAGCGAACAAGCCGCCGCGGGTGCGGCTGGCATCGAGCTGGTTTCCCTCGCGGCTGGATATGCCGGCGGAGTGGTATGAGCAGATTGCGCGGGCGGTCGAAGGCGCTCCCGGCGCTTCGCCAGAGGGCGCGGCGGTGAGCATGACGGCGGCGCGCATGGTTGGTTTTGAGATGAAAGACAGTTTGCTCCACGATTGCAGCTGGATTTCGCTGATTGTGGGAATCGCGGTGGTGATCACGCTCAGTGTCGCGTTCCGCTCGCCGATGACTTCGATGCTGGCGATGATTCCGCTGCTGTACGCGTTTCTCGCGCTGCTGGCGGGCGTGACATTTTGCCAGCGCATGGGCTGGGATTTTTCGCTGAATTTTGTCAACCTGATCATGTTTCCGCTGCTGCTGGGATCGGGCATCGACGTGGGCATTTACATGGTCTGCGATTCCACATCGCCGCGCCGGCCGTCGATGTTCGAGCTGATGTCGGACACGGGGCGCTCGGTGCTGTGTTGCACGCTGACGACGCTGGTGGGGTATGGCTCGTTTTTCTGGAGCAGCTATACGGGTTTGATTTCGCTCGGCACGGCCGCGATTTTCGGTTACACGGGCGCGCTGTTCGGGGCGCTGATTGTGCTGCCGGCGGTGCTTGGATTGATGCGCAAGCCCGCGCCGGTGGTTAGCGGCGCGGCGCCAGCGGCGCCCATCGCGGAGCCTGCTACGGCACTCGCGGCGGACGAGTGCACGCGTTAAGATCAATGCAACAGTGAAGCAATTGCCGTTCTCGCCGTCTGAGTACAGGCAGATCCGGCAATCACAACCGAGGCCCTATTAATGGGGCGAGAGAATGGCTGAAAAAAATCGACAACGCGTGACGAACATACTGTTTGTACTGGCCGTTTTTGCGCTGAGTTGCAATCTCACGTTCAGCTCGCTTCACGCGGCGGATGAGCCGGCACCGTCGGCGTTGCCGGGGGAGGCCTTGCTGTCGCCGGCGGACGCGGAAAAGATTCTGCACGAATTGCCGGCGTTCAAGGACCCCAAGCCGATCAAGGCGCGCATCAAGACGGAGGTCGATGATCTGCTCGGCGCGCGCACGGATGAAGGCGATCTGCTGCTGGACCGGCCGGCGCGCGTGCTGCGCCGCTTCACCAAGCCGTCGCTGAAAATCTGGCTGCTGGATGGGACGCAAATTCAGGAATACGCGTCGCGCACGAAGACGCTTTATGTCAAAGATTTCGCCAAAGCACCGCGCGCGCTGAAGCTGATCCAAGCGGCGTTCACCGGTGATGTGAAAACGCTGCGCGAACTTTTCGATGTGTACACATTCAAGAGTTTTAAAGACGGCAAGGACGCGTACCGCTTTGTATTGAATCGCAAAGCCGGTTCGGCGAGCGGAATTTACCGGCGCATTCAAGCGCGACTGAATGGTGAAGCGCTATTTTTTCACGAGATCGAATATTTGCCTGAAGCGGGCGACCGCGTTGTCGAACGCTACACGGACATCGTGGCGATTGAGAAGCCGGTGGACAAGGATTTCGCGCTCGATCTGCCTGAAGGTATCACGCGCAAGGCGGAGACGATCAACGGGGCGGAGTGAACGAGCGGATTTGGCGCAAAGACACGAAGATTGAATAGGTAAAAGACGACGACTAATGAGGAGACATCGATGACGAATTTAGTGACTGCGGATTATGTCAGTTCTTATCTTTCGCGGCTGGACGTGGTGATGAAGTCCATCGACCCCAAGCAGGTGGCGCGCGTGGGCGAATTGCTCACGGCGGCGCGCGCGGAAGGGCGGCAGGTTTTTCTGTGCGGCAACGGCGGCAGCGCGGCGCTTGCGTCGCACATGGCGGTGGACCTTGGCAAGGGGTGTTCGCGCAACCGCGACAAACGGTTTCGTGTGATTTCACTGACTGACAATGTGCCGTGGATGACGGCGCTCGCGAATGATATTTCGTACGACGACGTGTTCGTGGAGCAGCTTAAAAATTACGCGGTGAAAGGCGATCTGCTGATTGCGGTCTCCGGAAGCGGCAATTCCAAGAACGTGCTGAAGGCGCTGGAGTACGCGAACACGATCGGCTGCGACACGGTGGGGATATCGGGATTCGCCGGCGGCAAGCTGAAAGACCTGGTGAAGGATCATGTTCATATCAAGGCCGATCACATGGGCTTGATTGAAGACGGCCAGCAGATTGTTTGTCACACGCTGGTTTATGGATTCATGGAGACGGAAGGCTGCGGCTGAAGCCGTCGCGCGGACTTGCAGCCTGCGAGTTTCATGAACAACGGATTCGACACAAAGACACAAAGATGTCATTAAACACGGCGTGGCCTGGGCGTCTCGCCCAGACGAAATCTGTGGAGAATCGTCGCGCAGGCTTCTAGCCTGCGAGTTTTAAGAAACGGATTTTCGGCTCTAAGGCACGAGGGCTTAAAAAAATAGATAGGACTTATTGTCCGGGCGAGACGCCCGGACCACGAACGGCGATTCCCAACGGGCAGGGTTGTTAGAGACGCAGGCTAGAAGCCTGCGCGACGAAAGGCAGGCGGGAAGCCTGCGGTACAAAGGCCGGCGGGACGCTGGCGCTCCCAGCTAAGGTTTCTTTAATTTTTCTTCGAGGCGGCCGCGCAGGAAGGCGGGGGCCGGATCGTTGGGCATCAACTTTTCGGCGTCGCTGAGTTTCTTCGCGATGTCGGCGGGGTCCTTGCCCTGTTCGAGCATTTCGTAGGCTTCAATCAACGCGAGCACACCGCTTTCACGGGAGCGGGCGTCAGGGTCTTTGACGTCGATGGTCTTGGCGCTGTCTAAAAAACTGCGCGCCATGGACGGGCTCTCGCGGACTTTGATCTTGGCCTGCTGAAGCAAAGCGGTGTGCGTTTCCAGCAATTTGTCGCCGCCGCCCGCCAGTTGACTGATCAGCAATCCAATGACGACGAGAACCAGAACGGCGACGGCGCCGAGAAGGTATTTTACCGGACCGGTGAAAAAGCTGGCTTCGGTGGATGGCGTTGCGGCCGGCGCGGTCTTGCGGTGCATCTGCGTCCCCGGGCGGTCGGGCACGGCGGTGCGCTCACCGCTGGTGCGCGCGGGCAGCGGCGCGGGACCGGAGGCGCGTTTATCCAGGGTTCGGGTGTCGCGCGCTTTCGAGGCGCTGGGATCGACGCCGAGAGATTTGTAATCGATGGAAGTCGGCGTGTGCGAGTGTTCGGTGCCGATGACTTTTTTGCCGACCTCGGATTTTTCCAGCACCATCGTGACGCGCTTGATGGCGGATGCCTGCTTGGTTTTGTTTTCGGACATCGCCGAGCGGCAGACGGTGAGTGCTTCGAGCAGAGCGCTGCCGTCCACGTAGCGTTCATTGGGCTGCTTGGCGAGGCAGCGGTCGATGAGCTCGATCGTGGCGGGCGAAATGTCCTTGCGCGTGGTCGAGATCGGTTTGTGCTGCTGCTGGATCGACGCGAGAATGGCATTCATCGGGTTGTCGGCTTCGAAGGGCGGGTGGCCGACGAGCAGGGTGTAGAGGGTCGCGCCGACGCTGAAAATGTCGGCGGGCTTGCGCGTGGTCTTGGCGTCCACGGCCTGTTCGGGCGCCATGAAACCGGGCGAGCCCATCGGCGCGTTGGATCCGGAGATCAGGCCGCCGAGTTCTTCGATGCGCGGGATGCCGATATCGGCGAGCTTGGCTTGTGAAAAGTGAAAGACATCCGAGCTCTGCCGCGGAATAAGAATATTAGCCGGGCGGACATCGCCGTGCACCATGCCGTCACGGTGCGCCTGCGCGAGGCCCTCGGTGGCGGCGATGCAGATATCGAGCGCGACAGCTTCAGGCAGGCCGGGGGCCTTGGTGGCCTTGATGCGGTTCAAGTACGCCTGCGCGGAAATGCCGGCGACGAATTCCATCGTGATGTAGGCGAGCCCGCCGTCTCTGGCGAACTCCTTGATGCCGACAGTGAACTTGGACTGAATTTTCGAACTGTGCGAAACCTGCTCGGCGAGGCGCGCGAGGATTTCGCTGCTGGTGCCGGCGATGGGAAAGACTTTGATCGCCAATTGCATGCGGGTTTCGGGACGGATGCCGTAATAGACCGACGCGGTGGAACTGTGGCCGAGTTTACCGAAGAGGGGAATGCCGCCGATTGACGGAACGATTTTGCCGTCGACGTCGATGCGCTGCGTACCGTCGAGCAATTTATCGCGCGTGAGATCCTGAATGGTGACGGAGGGATCGATGTGGCTGAGGAGTCCCATCTTGCCGAGAATTTTTGTCTTGCCGGGCTTGAATGAATCGGCGGTGTAAACGTGCGTGGGAGGATCGACGGCTTTGTTTAGCGCTGAAATGTTGGCAGTCGGTTTTGGCAGCGCGGGAACGACGTCCGGCTCTTTCGGCGGGGGCGGGAGGGGGGGCGGAAGAGGCGGTGGCGAGGCCGCTTTTTGGGGCGCGCTTGCGGGCATTCCCGGCAGGCCGGATATCTTGACCTGAACCAGCGTGGGTTCGTCCGCCTGATCGTGCGACGAGTCTGGTTTTTCCATAGCTCCGTTTTGCTCGGCTGTTGAACGTGTGGGCGTCTCTGTACGTGGTAGTTTAAGGCGAGGGCACGACGCTGCAACCGGGGAAAAGGGCAAAAAACCAGAGAACGGAAACGGCTTCTCACGCAAAGCCGCAAAGAAGAACGGAAAAGACGGAAAGGCAAAACGGCAAGGGGGGAAAGTGACTGCCGCCACGGAGTCCGTGGCGCATCGTGGCATACTTAAAAAATTTAAACTCGCAGGCTAGAAGCCTGCGCGACGAGACTGGCAGGCTGGAAGCCTGCGGTACAGAGCGGGGAGATCTCAATCAGGCGAAGCATTCGTGGACGGGTTTGCCCTGGTCGGTGATGGGGACGGGGCGTTCGCCGTCGTAGAGGTACTTTTCGGGATTGATGCCGAGGGCGCAGTAGAGGGTGGCGTGGAGGTCGGGGACGGAGACCGGTCGAGAGGCAATGTTTTTTGAGAGCTCGTCGGTCGCGCCGATGACCTGGCCATTTTTCAAGCCGCCGCCGGCGGTGACAACGGTAAAGGCTTTGGATTGGTGGCCGCGTCCGCCGCCACCGTCAAAGCCGGGCGGGCGTCCGAATTCGGACGCGATCACGATCAGCGTTTTGTCGAGCAGCTTGTTTTTTTCAAGATCGAGCACGAGCGTCGCGACACCGCGGTCGAGATCTTCGATCAGGGCGTGCTGCTGAAGTTGTCCCTGATTGTGCGTGTCCCAGCCGGTGCCGTTCAGGAAATTCAGATTGAATGAGACTTCCTGGAAACGCACGCCGGCCTGGACGAGGCGGCGCGCGAGCAGGCAGCGCTGGCCGAATTCGCCGCCGTAGGCTTCACGCAACGCGGCGGGCTCTTTCTTAAGATCGAAGACGCTCATGAAGCGCGGGCCGGCGAGGCGGAAACTTTCGGCGATGGTGGTGTCGTATTCTTCAACCAGTTTATCGGCTTGGGTGCGCTGGCGGTAGTGTTCGCGGACCTGCGTGAGCAGACCTTCGCGGCGCGTTTGGCGTTCGGCGGTGATGTCATGCGGCCGCGTGAGACCGTTGGGGCCGCTTTCGGTATCGGTGAGATAGAGGTAGCTGTATTTCGAGCCAAGAAAACCGGGGCCGCGCGTGATGTTGGGGTAGCCCATCACGACGTACGCGGGAACGCCGTCAACGGCCGTGCCGCGCTGGTGCGAGACGACCGAGCCGATGGAGGGGTAGATGACGGTGCCGCTGGTCGGGCGCCCGGTATGGAGGCGGTTGGTCGCGGCGGCGTGCTCGTCGACGACATCGTGGTGGACGCTGCGGAAGAGCGTGAAGCGGTCGAGGATCGGCGCGCAGCGGCTGAGGTGCTTGCAGACTTTGGCGTCTTTGATGGCGGTGTCGATCGTGTCGTAGTAGCAGCCGGGAACTTTTTTGCCGTCGCCGCGCCCCTTGGGGTCGAAGGTGTCGATCTGCGACATGCCGCCGCCGAGCCAGATGAAAATGCAGTGTTCGGCTTTGCCGACAGGCATTTTTTCTTCGGCGCGGGCGCTGGATAAGGAGAAGGCGGCGGCGGTGAGGGCCGAGGACTTTAAGAAACTTCGGCGTGAGATGTTTTGCATTTGGAATCTCCTGTGACGGAAACCTCTCCCCCGGCCCCTCCCCTAAGAAGGGAGGGGGGAACGCCAAACGGCGTACGGCAAGGGCGAACGGCGAACGGCAACGGCGAACGGCAACGGCGAACGGCAACGGCGAACGGCGAACGGCAACGGCGAACGGCGAACGGCAACGGCAACGGCAA
>Ga0163144_10024482_pt1 | contig 11842 bp, 9 predicted proteins | sample OliLak19BULKMAT1_FD_123175 | JGI IMG/M metagenome (GOLD analysis project Ga0163144, IMG submission 123175) | Freshwater microbial mat bacterial communities from Lake Vanda, McMurdo Dry Valleys, Antarctica - Oligotrophic Lake LV.19.BULKMAT1 | ecosystem: Environmental > Aquatic > Freshwater > Lake...
AATCGCATCACCATTCGTATCGAAGGGATTATCAAGACACAAACAACGTACCTCATCAATGGTCCTCCCGTCGAAATCAACATTCGAGGAAGAATCTTTCAAGACCGAATGCAATACCTAGAAGGCGGTGTAGGTCTTCGTGGGATTAAAAAAGCCGTGACGGAAAATTACGACGTCCATGTGGACCGGGTTCTGTCCGACGACAAACAAAAGATTACTCTGACGGGGAGGGCAATCTTTAAGGATGGTCGAGAAACCATTGAAAGTGTACAAATATTTGAACGCATCGAATAGAGAGACAATCATATCATAATAGAACTTAAATTTATAATAGACACATGCCGTCTTTCTTTCTCATTCGTTAAGGTAATCCTTGATGTATGCGGAGCATGTCAGCCCATGATCGCATCGACTACTAGTAATTGAAGCAAACAATTAATCAATCCCAGGCATTTACAATTCAATTATTGATCTACATGCACACGCAACTGAAAGAAGTTTTCTTTCGTTTTTGTAGAGATTAGGACGGCGCCAGCGGGGTACATGATTAATTAGCAAAGCGATCAATATTAAATACTCGGAGCAAACCAGATAGAAAGATCTTTCCACTCGCTGTGGTGAACGCCAAGTTGGTGTTGGCGGTGAATCAGTTGAAATCGGATTGCCAAAGATAACAACTTGAGTACATACAGTACTTGGAAAGCACCAAAACAGATAAGAAGCATGCGGATGAAAAATAAATAGAAAAGTCTATCATGGTTTGGTCTATTACTGGATATCATTATAAACAGTTATTATTGATGGTATGGAAAGAAGTCCCGAGCCAAAGTTGCTTGTGTGTTTTGGACAAGATATTGGCAGTAAGTGAGTAGCGCATTTGCTCAGGTATATAAAATCTTCTGTGAGAGGAAGGATGATGGCTCGTTCGCTTTGTATGTACATGGAATGTGTCCATCATATTCCCTTTTTGTGTTTTGGTTCTGTTTCATTTGTTTTTCATTTATAGCATATCGGATCATGGCAAGTACAATATCGTTATGCAAATAAGATCCCCAGTCGAGTCGAGTGGGTCTTGAAGCGTGATGATGATGATGGTAAAGTATACGAGGTATAGTATACGCAGGAAACAACAGAAAGAGGGTTTCTTTCCATTCAGGTTTGGTGTGCTGAAACGTGTTTTGGTCTGTCCAGTGGGTCTGCACACTTCCGCTTGTTCGTGTAGTCTTGCCTTGTGTGTTTTACCACATGAGAGCATCTTCGTCTTCGTCATCGAGGGCATCGACAAAGTATCCCCATCCATCCTTTTCTCCGCCTTGTTGTTCCATTACGGGACGTGACCATTGACCATCGCCGGCTCCATCTTCGGCCATGGTGCTGAGCGAGGTGGAAGCTTGTCGGGTTTGGGCGCTTCCCCATCCTCGTTTCAACCCGCCGCCTACTACGGAGGAGGAGGCTCCACCAGCACCACCTACGGCACCCACAACACCTTGGGCGTTGTGATGATGGTGGTGATGAGCATGATGTTGATGGTTGCCAAAGGAACTCAGTTGCGACTCGGACGATGGATGATGGTGATGTGCGTCGCTCAGAGTCAGGGCCGATAGATTGAGGCTCGAGGGACCAGCAGAAGAGAACGAGCTAGAAGTACTCGTCGTTCGATGCATCATCATCATTCCACCCGTCGTGCCGCAACCTCCCGAGGGAGATGGAAATGGCATGCCCAGAGAGTCTTGGCTCTTGAAGGATTGATAGGAAGAAAGCACCATGGTTACTACTAGTACTGTGTTTAGTTTACTACTGTAAGACTGCGTTGATTGATTGACAGAACACGAGTGATGTAATGTGCGTTTGTGTGATGTTGCCAAAAGAACGCTTTTTCTACAGCTCTCGACAAGATAATGAGGGCCGTTGTGGAGGTGATGAGGCTGATGATGATAGGTGATGATGGAAGATGATCGATCGCTCTTCCGTTTAGCTAACGAGAAGCTACAGGAGTAATGTATCACGGTTACCCTGTCCACGCTAAACCCGGTTGTGGGTTGCGGGAGTGTAAGCGAGGATCTTGGCTACATTGAAGGCGCTACTGGGTAGCTACTGGATTAGCAACACTGGTACGTCGTAATGCTACGCCTGCAGTGCTTCCTTGAATTGTTGCATGCCTCTATCATCTTCTTCGGGATGACGTGGTGATATTGTTGAAAGACGTTTTGATTTGGAAGTTCGCTGAAGCCGTGTAGAACTTGGTATTGATTTCTACACAGTCTGTGAAATCACGAAAGAACTTTGCATGATTGGCTTGTTGACAACTTCCACGCCACGTCAATCCAAAACGAATCGGTTGGACAATAGACTAACTCTGATTGGTCATTGATGCACCGGCAAGGATATCAGAATATCGCACCGGTACTCGATCATCATTCAAAAATATGCGTTAGAAACTCGAGCCAGTCAGTACACCCGGTGCTTACGAAACCCAAGCCGATTTATTGGAATGTGCAATCCAAATTTCAACGTAGAAGGCAAGAACCCGAAACTGCCCCACCATTGCCCCTCGAAAGAATCCTATTCTATGAAAAAGTCATAGGTTAGGTCATCTTCTTCACTTGATCTTGCTAATGAAAGAAGTCACAGCCATAAAGATGGGCTTCGTTCGGTATTTATGACTCCACGACTTCTGTTGATTAGTGTCAAGTAGGTGCATGACGCATTTCCGCAATAAACCTCAATTGACGCTTTGACAATCGGCCTTCTTTCTCATGTTTAACAAAATGTCGTCTTGTTGAGGGTTGGCACGTCGGAGTTCAGTAGAGTTACAGTACAAACCAGTCTGTAAAGAACCGATCTCTATCGAATCCTTTCAACTGCCCCTCCGACCTCGCCGGAGAAAATGAAATCAACGTTGAATGACGCATCATCGATGTCGATCGACTCAGAACTGGTTTGGCGTCCGTCATGACATGCAATTTCAGAATTGGCCAGTGAAATGGGTTCTCGGTCATCAGCACTATGGCGATTTCTGTACAAATTCTACTCGTATCCAATTCGGAAGTTCACGTCAGAAAGATGACTACTTGAACAGGATTCTAACGTGCTGGAAATCTGTACCGTAGAGCATGACTGTGTTCTTGCTCTTGATGTTGCAATAGCTACTGCAATTGATTGTTTTTGATGTTGCCCTTCTTGAATTTGAAGGAGGGAAAAGTGCTCAAAATAAAGACATGCTCGAGCAAACTTCTCGGAAAAGATCAAGCACATCTTTGCCTCTTTCCTTCACTGTTGAGCTCATTATTTTCAAGCCAAAGCATTCTTAAAGAAACCTTTCTTTGGAACATCTCTCAACTACTACTACTACAAAACGCAAAAGCCAAGATGCCCGGAATCATGATGAACAGTTTGAAGCGAAGATCTTTGCAAGGTCAATCCTCGAAACTTTCCTCGTTTGCCTCGTCTTCGTCAAGAGGGCGCTTTGCTAGCGGATGTCTACGAAGAGATAGTCTCACTACAGGCACTACCGCCACAAGCACCAACACTAATAGCCATTGCAGCAGTCCACGCCTGCAATCGAGAAGAACGTCCATGTCTTCCGTGGTCTCGGATGTTTCGCTTCCGGGTCATCAAGAAGCTGCAGACAACTGGGGCCACTTTGTCGACATTGAATGGTCCTCCTAAATCTCTACTGAAGTGAACGAACTGAACTGCTACAAACTAACCAACTGTATACTAAGAACGAACGACGACCTTGGACGACTGCTGTTGTACATATAAACACACATGCATATACAAAGATCCGTAGATCGTCTGCAAAGAAAGCAGCACTAGACTACTACTGTAAATAATATAACAACTTCTATTTGAAAACGAGTCCAAAACAAAATCTGTAGTAGCATATGTTACTGTAGAAGTCATTACGATTAGTGAATGGATGTGCGACTTGAGAATATCTCATTCTGAGCAGTAATGGTACAATTGTATCCAGATTACTCTTGACTTGCCGAATCCTTTCCTTTCCTCGGCGTTTACATCTCTGGCTTTCTACTGTATAAAGAGTGGTCAGAGGTTGAGTGATTCCTGTTCTGCCTGTAGTTACAGAACATCCTCACAATCTCGACCTATGTTCTTTAGAGTCTCCGATCGCTAGCTGGGTAGTTGGCCTCCATCTCTGCGGCACAAAAGTACTGTGATGATAAGCAGGAGGCCCATAGGTACTGACAAGATTCTAATATTCATACAGTATAGTAGTTATAACTCTTCTGAAGTTGTCCTTGTAGGCTCGACCCAGAGTGTCTCGCCGTTGCTGTCAACGTGGACCACTTCGCGGATGACTCGAATTACATACTCATTCTTGTGATTGCCACTCTTACGGTGTTGCTTCATGTCCTCGTGAAGGACGAGGGGCAAGTGAAACTCAGATCCACCTGAAGCTGATGGTGATGGTGCTGAAGTTGCCGGGTCGAATCGGCCAGCAATTGGAGAGGGAGGAACGACAAACATGTACATTCCAAAGCAAGCAAAACCAAAAATGATGGCAGCAAGAGACATCATAATCAAAACCGAAGTGCAAACCAAAATGTTGTTTTCGTGTATGAACTCTGCGATCTTGGGATTCACACCCGAACTTTCTTCTGCTGCTTTGGATTTGTTGATGACTTTTTGTTTCCGGAAACCCTGTAATCGTTTCTTGAGTTCACCTGAACTGAGTTCCGCATCTGTAGTAGCATTCCATTCACTTGAAACGGCGGTTCCGCTTTGTTTCAGGACGGAACCTACAGAGTCGGCACGTTGCGCCATGAGCATATCGTCAAGGACCCTGTAAAAGTGGGCTACCGGCGACTCACCGTCCAAGGGTAAGTTGGCCTTAGACACTCTAGGAATGCGTTCTTCGGTTGCCGGTTCAATCTGTTCGTAGTCATTGGAGTTTTCGATGTTGGAACCAACTGTATTGGAATCCTCATCGCCATCTTCAAATACGAGTGGATTGCCTTGTCTTCGTTTACCATCTACTTTGCCCTTTTTAACAACAGAGTTCAAGTCCTCAATGTCCTTTCTGCCATCATCGAATTCATCAAATTCAGTGTCCGTGACAGCCGACATTTGCCTATTGTTGGAAGCGAGTGGTGTCGACGACCTTGTAAAAGAGTCGGCAGTAACTGGGATGTGGATACTTGAGAGCCGCCGCTGCTTCGTTGTCTCAGCCCGTTCTGTGATTCTGTATCGAAGGTATCCAACATCAATTTTCTGATTACTAACTCCTCCGTCCTCGTCTCCAGCGGAATTATCGTTCATTCCAGTTTCAGATCGTGTGCTCCCTCCTCTGCTATCCCTTGCTGTTTCCACAGGTGGCGGTGAAGTAGCCCTAGACGGGCGATCCGATTCATCGTCATCTTCCGAACCAATAACGACGCTACCAGGAATATTCCGATCTGAATCATCTCCACCGCCAACATGGTTTACCTTTGACGCTTCTTCCGCTGACTTGTTAATCACCCCCAACGCACTCAAAATAACTTCTTCCACAGTTGCATTCGGATCGTCAAACAGATACGCGTCTTGGTAAGTTGCCCTTTGGTATTCATCCCGCTCCCGTCGCTTTTGTCCAGCTTTTCGACTAAGCTCTTCTTGTTCTTTGGTAATTGCATGAATACCAGCATCTTCCATTTCCAAAGCGTGGCATAAATAGGCGGCAACTTCTGCCATGGCCACCGTTGTCGCTGGATCATTGGCGAGCTCTACACCCGACCAAATCAATGCATAAAAATCATGGACGAGCTTCTTGTTTTTGCCCATGGCAGCGGCATCTACCACACGGCATCCTAAAACACCAAGTTGTTCCAAGAGAGCTTTGACTTCTGGGGTGCTGTGCAATTACATTTCATTGTGCATATTGTTTGGTTGTTGAGTTTTTTTTAATTTGCGATATTAGTTTTGGTGTTTTGTTGTGATTCAAATTCAGAATGTTAGAATACTTTTTCAAAAGTAATTTACATGACAATAGAAGGACTGCTTTTATACACGTAAACAAACACAAATACTTACTGCAGTGCTTCACTCAATTTCACAACACAAGCCATGCCATCCATAAGTGTTTGTCGCGATGTATCACTGCTAACGACATCCAGCAAATCTCCTCCCACGCGAATAATTTTATGACGAAAGATGGATCCTTGTTCTGTACTGACAATCACGGCCACCAAATGATAAATGCTGGCGCTCAAAATGCGAAACCAATCCTTGAGTCGTTGGGGACTGACTTGAGAAATATAATCCACAATTCCCGCAAAAATATGTGGTAACAATACATGGCGTGTCATTTCAATGGACGGCGATAGAATAGTACCAGTGGTGGACAAGGTGACTCCTCCTGCCAGTCTAAGAATGCCCAATACACTGGACAATGCCGACTCACCCAATCGTTCCGTCAAGGAGGGTGGCTTTTCCTTGTTGTCATTCTTGCGAGCAGTATTTTCAGCGCGTTTCTTGTCTTGATATCGCGATTTATTGGGTGATTTTTGCTTCATTCTTGGTGGCGGCAAGGACGCCGACGACAACAGAACTCTCTTTCCTCCGTTGTGGCAGCGATTTGGCGTCGAGTTCAAGGATCCCGAGGTATTAGCTGCTGCTGTAGCTGCCGCAGCAGCCGTGTCGGAATATGCCGTACGCGCAGGAGCCCAAGACGACGACGCAACAGAGGTTGTTCCATCTATGGATGCTGCTGCTCCAACGCTCACAGCACCGGTTTGTCCGTCATTTTGGGAAGTCGAGTCCTCCTTCTCCTTCTCCTTCTCATTGTCGTTGTTGGACTTGGGCTCTTGCTGGGACATGCTTTCTCTTTTTCGTTGGAAATGCAATTGAGAAAATGACGCTATTCACTCGGATTTTGGGCCAGATCAGTAGTAACCAGGGGCGCGGGAGAGTAGGTGTTTTGTGTGTGTGTGTGTGTGAAAACAACACAGTACGTAATTGCTTCAGTACATTGTTGTTACCATGATGATGGCATGGTGCCTCATTTGTTTCTTCTGTTGTTGTCGACGTTTGTTACTCTGTACAGTACGTTGAACGATGATGCAGCGGCCGAAAAAGATGACGACACTTGTGAGTAGTATTTTACGACGCACACTTGCTTTTGAAATTGTGTTAATAACGCACACTCGCTCAATCTTGAACCCATGGTAAATCTCTTTGCGCCCCATCCATTTTTGCGACAAATAATACTATTACTATAATCGCCACAGATGGCACACTACTCTTCTATTTGTATAGTAGCTAGCTATTAGCAAATGCATGGCATCCTGGCATCGTTGCCAATGGTAAGACCATCTTTGTGCTTAAAGTAGCTACCAGTGCTGATAGTTGTGGAGAACAAGCAAAAAGAAATCGAATCCATTTTTTGCCCCACCATCGATTTCTGGTCGACAGACGACTGACTACTACTATCGCCATGCCCAAACCCTCATCCACACAATCGATTCTCGCTATACCTGATCCTGGTAATAATGCTACTGTGGAATATTGTCAAGCCGTATGTGACTTGGTGGGGGGAAACCTTCGAGTCATACAGCAAAAAATAGGCATGGAAGAAGACGCGAAGGATAAAGACACAACTTTGATCCACAAACACAAATGTCAGAAGAACAAGGGCAACGAGGATGACTCAAATAATAAGAAAGACGAGCATCAATTGTATCGGGAGTGGTTCTTGTCAGTGGCAGCTGAAATGATGAACAATCAAAATCATCCAGGATTTGTAAATGTAGCTGGTAATGATGAGAAGAAAGATTTCTCCCGAAAGGAAGCAAATGACAATCATCAAAGTGTTGGTGGAGGAGCATGTAGGATTCCATGTTGCATGGACTGTGGGGCTTCCTTACAAGCTGGCTACAAAGACACGACAATACACGTCAAGAGTCTCCCAAAGAAGTCGCGAATCCGACAACCCAAAAAAGCAAACAACACCCGTAGTAAAATGATGAGACCGCAGCTGGCGACATGGAGAGACTCGGTCACAACGATCCGTAGTACAAAATACTCTCCTACTACGACGGGTAAAACTTGCAGACCCAAAAATGGCGGTGCAAGTAAACAAAACCACCACGATACAACTTGCCACAGAAATGCATGTCGAACAGAGTGTCGCAATGAATTGGTTCTCACGTGTGGGACATGCCAATCAAAAACAATCTATCCAGGGATGCCTCGTCGTTCTGCTACCAAAGCTGCTGCGGTTGTTACTGATAAGAAGGGCGGTGGTAGTCGGAATAAGCGTGGGGTAGAGAGGGGTTCTGCTACTGATAACAAGGCTTCCAAGATAATGGCACCTGCAGAAACGACACAACAACAGGCTCTGGACGACAACCTAGACTTTGTTCCTTTGACAGCCCCTGCCAGCGCCGCCGCCGCCGCTGCTAATTTTAGTAATGCCGGGTTTGGAAAGAAGCGCAAAGGGAATGCAACACCGTCTTCTCTGCTGTTGCCTCTGCAAAATCCCAAAAAGAAAAAGAAGAAATCACAGCTGATGGATTTTTTATCTTCTTTAAACAACTAACATCAGCTTCTCTGGTAAAATAATGTATAGTAGAGCCACTCTGGTAGTCAGCGACGCCCAGAGAACTAGCAAGCAAAAAAAATTGGGCGAAAAGTAACATTGAATCATGTTCCATTCTCTGCATACCACTGGTAATGCTACGAAAGCCGAACACTTTAAAAGTATAATATTAAATTAGAAAAAGAACCACGTTTTCTTAAAATCTATCTTTCACTAGTCTTCCTTGCAGAAAGTATGGCACAAGAGTCACTGGTTTCTCAGTCGAATATTCCTCCAAAAAGGGGTTACCAATTGGTTCGAAATATCCAACGTCATTCGCATTCCACAACACAAAAAGACTGCATCAATAATGATTCAGTAGTAAATTGTGTGTGATTTGCACCAGTCTCTTGTACCGTTCTCGGTGTCACTCCTCTCTCGCCTCGTGTTGGGCATTAGTATTCCTTGCCGAACATAATCATGTCTCAATATTTGTCGCTTTCGTGCCATGGCCAAACAACCTCCTACTATCCCACTTGACGTGAAACAACAAATCGAATTAAACGACATGAAATAATAAAACCCTAGAGACGAGAACTATGGGAGTGACACAAGAATTAACCTCATCCGCCACCCATTCTTGCTTCGCAAGCTCCTTTGATTCCATGAGAAAGGACGAACACAACAAGAGAAACAAGAGAAAGGAACAAAAAATCGTGAATCACGGAATGGAACGAAAGAAAAAAGGCGACCAACAGTCGACACCACAAACGAACAATTCAATCAAAAAGAGGGAATACAATAGACACACCTTGCAAATTTCCCACGCCACGAATGTTGGAACCGCCGCCCTTGCCTAGTTTTTGGCCGCCGCTGCCGCCCTTGTACGAACGACCCCCGTTGCGTTGAGCATATGTTCTCCTCTGTCGTTAGGAATGACAGGACATGACATAAAGTATATATGAAGTATAGTGAGTGACCACAGCAAAAGGACAACAACAGAAAGGACGGGGAACAAAAAGAAAAGGACCGTACGTACATTTGAACTAACAGCATCCACCTTGGGTGGGTTTAGAATCGAAGCGAAAAATAACGCAAAGAACTGGTAAATGGAATTGAAAAAGTCCGAGATCCATCTCCCGGGGGTCTTGGACCCACCAACGGTCCCGTCACGAGCGACGTACACCATTGTCTGATATAGCTTTATTGCTCTGTATACAGTGTTGCTTCTGTAATTTTCCAGTAAAACAATACAGATTCTGCTGCTTGTAGAGCCAGCGGAGAGGTGGGACTGATTGCTGTTGCTGTTGCCTCCTGAGTTAGTCTTGTTGTTGTGCGATATGACTGTCTTTCCATGGAATAAAATTGCAGCTGTCACAACGGGCACCTGGTGCGAAATAAGTCGCTGGTACAATTGTACGTACGATACCTGGTACCAAACACGGCTTTGGTACTAACTGCGGCAGCAGTAAAACTGTAATCATTGTCGTACTGGTATTCGAACTATAAGGCTTCCAGAACCATTTAGTTCGCACACCGGCCCTTGTTTTATTTAGTATGCAACCGATTGCAGCTTGCACCGCTTTCAAAAATTATATAGACTAGCTAGCTAGTTCAGTAGAGTCAAACTTGTAGCTACTAGGCCAGCTACGACGCACTTTGAAGCTGAAGGGCTGACGTAACAAAACGCAACTCTTATACAGTAGGAGCATTCGGTTTTTGGCAGAGGTTGACTAACTCTGTTCTTGGAGGTGTCGATAGTCCCGATAAAAAGCCGTGAAAAGAACCAGTGTGTGAAACAGCTGTGCAAATATATAGTCTCGCTTTGTCCCAGCGTGACGCCGGTCTTGGTAGACTCCATGACATTACTACAGGCGCAAATCGAAATGGCCTATGGACTTATGAATCTGAATGCCTCGGAAGAAGTGCCGGAACAAAAATAGCCAACTGAAATGCGGAAACTGGGAGCAAGGCGCCAGTCGACCAAGCCCCGGTAGAGACAGTGAGCTCAGTAAGTATTCGCCATCCAAGATGCTCAGCAACTGCCGCCTTCTCCCTGGCATGGTATCGTTTCAGCAGTAAGGCCGACATCATCGCAGTCAAGGCTTACGCGTAGCTCCACCGAGCAACTGCTCATGCATATAATTATGGTAACGACGTCGGGGAAGAGTGCGTCATTCGCCTCCACCCAAGGAAGTCCGAGTGGCAGCTTGGAGGCGACGTTTGAAGCCAGACGAGACGTTTGCATGGAGGTAGAGAGCCTGGAGCCAGTTTGATTCACACTTTGTGAGGGGTTGTTCCAGACGTCGCCATGAGCATGAAATTGGAAGATGGATAGGTTTTGACGAGTCCCCTACCCGAACTAACCACGCTCTGTACGATTGGCGGCGTCGTGCTGGTGTCTCGTAGGAAACCAGTTCCTGCCGATTGCATAATATTTCTCAACCATTGTTTGACGTCAGTGTGTTATTGTGTACAACCTACAATCGAGTAACTCATTATGATGCAGCATCCAGTACTTCTTCCAAGAATTTGGTGTGATCCAGAAAAGCTGCACCAATGTGTCCCAACCCAGAAAAAACTCGGGATTTAGCCTTGAATTTTTCAACAAGCCAGACACCATGGGAGGGGGGACAATCCTCATCGTCGTCCGCATACCAAACGACGAGGGGGGTGTCCTTGATTTGGCGAACGTCGAATCCATGGTCCAGGAGCGTGTCCGTCGCACCCATGTAAAGCCAACCCTGCCCCGTGCTAATGACACCGCGTTCCATTTCCTCCTTCACGCATTTCATCTCGTTCGGATATTCCTGGTTCATCTTTGTTAGAACTGCAAGCATATTGGGTTGAAGGCTCTTGATGAAAATTCTCTTAATGCCGCTTGGCTCATCCAGGAACCCAGCGGGATTGCTACACATTGCCATGAACGCCTTCCCTGCTATGTGGCCAAAAAGTGTCGTGTTCGCCGATTTAGAAGTGAACTTCATATCGGCCTGGCCAAGAGGCAATCCCTCCTCCTCCGAGACCGACCGACCAATATAGGGCACGCGCATCCCCAAAGCCTTGACACGATCGGGGCCAAAGTGCACGGCAAAAGCCTGGGCGTGAGGACTCCCAAAGCTTACGCCCGTAACCACGAAGGGTCCTGTCACTTTCTCCTTCTTTAGAATGGGCTCCAGATCCGTTCGGGGCCAATTGGCAATGGTCCAACCTGGATGGACGGTGCTGCGACCAAAGCCAGGGTACGACGGAGAGATGGCCCTAACATTCTTCTCGCGGCACCATTCCATAACATTGGGGAGCCTCCCAATGAGTGTGCCACTG
>Ga0163144_10024485_pt1 | contig 11840 bp, 6 predicted proteins | sample OliLak19BULKMAT1_FD_123175 | JGI IMG/M metagenome (GOLD analysis project Ga0163144, IMG submission 123175) | Freshwater microbial mat bacterial communities from Lake Vanda, McMurdo Dry Valleys, Antarctica - Oligotrophic Lake LV.19.BULKMAT1 | ecosystem: Environmental > Aquatic > Freshwater > Lake...
GCTGCGACAACCCCGCCCGCGTTCAGCGGGCGGAATCGGGGCGTTGGAAGCGCCGTTGCGCCGCTGAACGCGGCGCTACTTGTCGCAGCGCGACAAGTTCCACCTCCAACAACATCGGGATGCCCCGCAGACGACCCGCCCAAGCAACTGTTCCTTGTTTTGATCCAATGGCGGTTGCATCATCGGACCCATGCCCCAAACCGGTTTTCTTTCTCCCAGAGAAGATCGCTGCGGCATTGTCCGCGCCAGAATCCTGATCTGGGTCGCGCTCGCGCTTTCCCTCGCGTTGACGGGAACATCTCAGGCGGCGATTCTTTGGAGCGACCTGGGCACCACGCTGGTTCATGAGTCGGGCGAGGGCGGGGATATTTCCGGCGGGCTGGTTCGCCGGGACGATCAATCGACCGACACGCTTTATTTTAAGTTCCACCTCGACCCGCTCTCCGATGTCAGCACGGAGGAATATTTCGCCGCCTTCCAACTTTATGAGGGCGAAACCGGTCGATTGGCCGTGGGCAATTCGCTGAAAGCCTGGGCCTACAGCGCGTTTAACTCCGCTGTGACCGGCACCAATAACGCGGTGGCGGGCGACATTGATTTGCGTTCCGCGCGGCCGGAACCCTCGGCGGTTCTCGGCGTCTTTCTCCCTTACGAACTGCCCCGGCGCGGCACGGACAACTCCATCGTTTTCAAAGTGCAATACGTCGCGGACGGGGACGACGAGGTGACCGTCTGGTTGAATCCAGACCTTGGTCCCGGCGCAACCGAAGCGGGGCAATCCACCAACCTGATCACGCGTTTTACCGCGAACGCCTCGTTCAACGAAATCCATCTCCGTCACGGCGGAGGGGGCGGTGGATGGACCTTCAGCGACTTGGCCATCTCGACCTCGTTCAACGCTCTGGTGACCGCCGGAGGCCCCGAACCGGGCGATGTCTCGGGGGCAGGCTACGGCGAGTTGCCGCTGATCTTTCGATCCTGGCAACGGGAACAGGGCCTTCCGCAAAACTCCGTGCGTGCGCTGGCGCAAACACGAGACGGCTATCTTTGGGTCGGAAGCGAAGAAGGCGTCGCCCGTTTTGACGGGTTGCGATTTGTTTCGTTTGGAATGCGCGAAGGTTTGCCGGGCGGCCCAGTCAATGCGCTCTGCGCCGATCGCGACGGCGCTTTATGGATCGCGACCTCGGGCGGCGGTTTGACCCGGTGGCATGAAGGCAGGTTCACAACCCTGACCGCCCGGGATGGACTGCCCTCGGATTCGGTGACGGCCCTGGCCAACGACAACGCGGGACGATTGTGGATAGGCACCGAGGCGGGCCTGGTGATTTGGGAGGAGGGACGATTGTCGGCAGTGAAGACGGCGGACGAATTTAAAGGCAAGGTTGTTACCACACTCTACCAGGATCAGCACGGGACGATGTGGGCGGGCGTCAAAGGCGCGGGGGTTTTCAGTTTTGCCGACGGCAAATGCACAGCGCTAAACGACGTCTCTGTGCAGGGATTGCTCAGCGATCCGCACTGCCTGCTGGTGGATCGCCTTGGGCGAATCTGGGTGGGAGCCGGGGACGATTTCGTGCTTTGCCGGGAAAACGGGCAATGGCACCGGTATCGCATCCCACGCCACCTCACGCGTCCCTATGTCAGCGCCCTGGCCGAGGAAGCGGACGGGACGGTGTGGGCGGGATCCGTCAGTGAAGGTTTGTTCCAATTCAAGAACGGGAAACTCACCGCCATCAACGCGAGCAGCGGCATCTCGGATATTTTTGTTCAGGCCCTGTTGGTGGATCGCGAGGGAAATCTCTGGGTGGGCACCTCCGCCGGATTGAACCGGATACGCCGTGGAAACCTGTGGGCCTTCGGCCAAAACAGAGGCCTCGGTTACGGTGCCGTCCGCGGCCTGGCTGAATTGACTCGAGGGGCAATTCTGGCCGGCAAACCGGGCGACGGACTCTATCGTTGGAACGGCCGGGATTTCACCCGCACATCGCCACCGGAGGCGCCTGAATCTTTTCTTCAGGTCAACGCCCTCCTCGCGCAGAAGGATGGGGGTTGCTGGGTGGCCGGACCGGGTGGCTTGATGAGATTTCACCCGGCCGAGGGGACGACTTTCGCGTTGGCGGGCACAAACGTTCTCGCGCTCGCCGCCGGTCGCGCCGGAACGATACTCGCCGGCACAAGCGGAGGAGAACTTTGGCAATGGTCTGGTGGAAACTGGACGGCGCGGGCTGAAAATTCCAAGCCACATGCGATTACCGCAATCGTCCAGGAGAAGGTCGGCCCGCTCTGGATCGGAACGGATGGAGACGGTCTGCATCGAATCGAGAATCAATCCTCCGCGCGTTTTGATAAAGGCAATGGGTTGTTGAGCGATTCCATTCGCACGTTGCATTTGGATTCCTACGGCGTGTTGTGGATCGGCACGAGCGGCGGCGGCTTGAGCCGGTGGCGCGACGACCGGATGGATAATTTCACCGCCCACGAAGGACTGCCGGACAATACAATTTCGCAAATCCTCGAGGACGACGAGGAACGGCTCTGGCTGGGGTGCAATCGCGGAATCGTTTGCGTCAGGAAAAGCGATCTGGAGGAACTGGCCGCAGGGCGGACCACCACTGTTTATCCTCAAGTGTACGGGCGCGCGGAAGGGATGTTGTCCGAGGAATGCACCAGCGGGTTCTTCCCGGCAGGTTTAAAAAGCAAATCGGGTTTGCTCTGGTTCTCGACGTTAAAAGGCGTTGTCGCAGTCGAACCGCGGGTCAATAGAACATCGTCGTCGCCGCCCTCGGTGTTGCTGGAAGAAGTGCTTCTGGACGGGAGTTCCGCTGCCGACTGGCAGGCTTTTGTTACAACGGAGCTCGCGAGCAACGAGTCAGCGCCTCACCCGAACCAGGCGCCACAGTCTCTGCGCATTCCGCCGGGGCGCCACATGCTCGAACTGCGCTACACCGGCCTCAATTTCGCAGCCCCGGAACACGTTCGCTTTCGCTATCAACTGGAGGGTCTCGACTCCGACTGGGTTGAGGCGGGAGGAAGGCGGACGGCAATTTATAGTTACGTTCCACCCGGCAACTACAATTTCCGCGTTGTCGCTTGCAACGCGGATGGCTCATGGAATCAGACTGGCATCGCGCTGGCGTTTCTGGTGATGCCGCACTTCTGGCAGACCTGGTGGTTCATCGGCTCGTCTTCCCTCGGCCTCCTCTTTCTGGTCGGCGGCATCGTGCGGGGTGTGGAGAAACGGAAAACACAACGGCACCTGCGGCGCATGGAACAGGAACAGGCCTTGCAGCGAGAGCGGGCGAGAATCGCGGAGGACCTGCACGACGACCTCGGGTCCTCGCTGGCGCGCATCTCGTTGCTGAGCGGATTGATCTCGGCCGACACGCAACATCCCGGCCAGGTCGAAATGCACGCGAAGAATATTTCCCAGTCTGCGGATGAAACGGTTCGCGCGCTCGAGGAAATTGTCTGGGCCGTCCGCCCCGGCAGCGATTCCTTGCAAAGCCTCGTGGAGTACATCGCCCATTTTGCGAACGAGCTGTTTGCCGACTCCGCCACCCGGTGCCGCCTGGATCTTCCCCACGATCTGCCCGCCCGGACACTGCCTCCCGAGATGCGACATAATATTTTTCTGATCGTCAAAGAGGCGCTGACCAATGTGTTTCGACACGCCTCGGCGAAAGAGGTGCAGGTGAGGGCCAAGGCGACACCGCGCTCGCTCGAAATCGTCGTTCAGGACGACGGAGAAGGTTTCGTCCCGCAGTCTGCTTCGCCCGGGCACGGATCGACGAACATGCGCAACCGGGCGGCCGCGCTGGGGGGGCGCTTGACAACAGAAACCAAACCGGGCGCCGGAACGCGCGTTCAACTGGAAGTGGAATTCCCGGCGATGGAAGAAAAAGGAAAGATTTGAATGCGCAGACTGTTCCGGCAAATTGAGCGGGTCACCCAGCGAGTTCGGAGCACCCGCCCGTCGAACCGAGGCGCTGCGCTCGTGAAAGAAAATTTATGCAAATCAGAGTTGCCATCGTTGAAGACGACGCGGGGATCCGTGCCAGCCTCGAAGCTCTGATTCGTCGCGCGCCCGACCTTTCGTTCAAGGGCGGTTATTCCGATGCGGAAAGCGCGCTGAAGGAAATCCCCAAACAAACGCCGGACGTGGTGCTGATGGACATCAATCTTCCCGGCATGAACGGCGTCGAGTGCGTCCGCCACTTGAAGGCCGCCGCACCGAAGGTTCAGTTCCTGATGCTGACCGTTTACGAAGACGGCGAATCGCTTTTCAATTCATTCAAAGCCGGGGCGAGCGGCTACCTGCTCAAGCGCACGGCCTCGGCGCGCTTGCTCGAGGCAATCCGCGACGTGCATGCCGGAGGCTCGCCCATGACCCCGCAGATGGCGCGGCGCGTCGTGCAGTTTTTTTCCCCGCCGCCCGGGGAACCTTCGCCCGTCTCGACCCTGACTCCGGGCGAACGCGATTTTTTGGATCTGCTCGCCAACGGTTATGCCTACAAGGAAATCGCCGATCGTCGCAAGATCAGCATCGATACGGTGAGAAGTTACGTGCGCACCGTTTACGAAAAACTTCATGTCCACTCCCGCACGGAAGCAGTCGTCAAATATCTCAAGGGATGAAACCGGTCACACGCATCTAACTTCGGTTGCTTTTTGTCCCGCGAAGGCAGCGAAGGTCGCGAAGGCAGGGTGCATTCTCCCTTCGCCACCTTTGCGTTCGTCGCGAGACACTCTTTGCCCTCAATCTCTCAAAGTTTTCTGAATATGAGATACGGCCGTGATGGATAAACTCCATTCCTTTCGCCGGGGGGTCGATTCCGGAGATTCCTGGCGCTCCCGGATCTGCCGAAACTCACCTCGGACCTTGGTTGAAATATATTTTCACATTCCGGGTCGCCCGACCCGATGCAACGATGTCCAGCATCCCATCGCCGTCCAGGTCGGCCAGGCAAAGATCTTCGCAAGCCATCGTGTTGTCATCGACGGATGTTTGCCGCCACTTTCGGCCCTCGGCATCCAGTGGAGTAAAAAGCTTGATGCCCACCCTGGCATCAGGTTTCCCCATCGCCCGCCAACCCACCACGATTTGATCGCCGCCCATCTTGGTGAAGTCACCGCAGGCAAGCGCGTGTCCATCCACCAGTGAACTGTCCAGGACGTTCCGCTCCCAGCGACCACCCTGAGTCGCCTGTGCAATGTAAACAACCAGGTTCGTGCCGTGCATCGGCTCAACCGTTGCGACGAATGATTTACCGTTGGCCAGCTTGCCTGACCGCACTTCGCCCGCCCCGCCGCTCTCGTCCCCGGCCAATCGAATCCGTTTAAAAGCTCCATCGACCCAATTCACCGCAAACACTCCTTCGCGTCCGGCGATCAACAGCTCTTCCGCCGCGTCTTCGTCCCACTGGACCGGATCGAAGTTGTGCGTCATGTGCAACGCATCATCAATCACGCGAGTGGTCCATGTTTCCTTCGGGTCAGCCGGCTTTTTGTAGGCCAGAATTTTCACGCCCGCGCCCTGCCCGTTTTTATTCCCGCGCCCATGGAGGGGGACGACCACCAGCTCAAATTCATTCTCCCGATTCTTCACCCAGCGCATTCGGTGAGTGGTCGGTTCGTGCGCAAGTTTTACCGGTTGCCACCGATGCTTTCGGTCGGCAGGAGGAACCATGTAAAAAACGGCCCCGCTATTGATGGTATCGCCTGGATTCCACTCCGCACCAACGGCCACCTCCGCTTTGCCGTCGCCATCGATATCGCGAGCGGCAATGCAGACGTGATCCTTCGGAGTGAGCTTGTCGGCGAGGATGTGCTTGGTCCACGAGGGATTTTGATACCAGACAATCGAATTTTTGTCGGCCAGCAGGATATCCGGCTTTCTGTCGCCATCGACGTCGGCAACGGCTATGCCGTAACCGATTTCGATTTTGGTATCGACCTCCACCGCGCGGAAAGACGGCACGCGCGGTTCCTCGGCGCTGGCCGCCAAGAGTCCGCTGAACAGAAGAGGAGAAAGCAGTTTTATTTGCATGGTGGTCTCGCGGGTTGTTTTCCAGACAATAGAAGACTCCACGATCAATTCAACTGGTTTCCGGGACGATTGTCGGCTGGCAGCCTGAACATCAGATCGTTCCCATCCGAAAAGACAAAGCCAAACGAAGGACACTGACGATTCGCGGAAAGGATCTCCCGGAGTTTCTGACGCTCGCTGCGCCGGAGAATCGGGGGCCGATGGGAGCGCAGACATTTTCGTCTGCCACCCGTGCGCGGTCCACCATCCTGGCGGACAAAAATGTCCGCGCTCCAATCCCAGGTTCATGGGAGAACGTTTTCAGCGCTGGAAACGAACCCCATCCTCGTGGACGCGGTGCGGCGGTGTGTCGTGGCGCAGGTTTGCTGCAACCTGCCGTATCGCCGATTTGCAATCGGCATAGCGTCATTCCAACCCGCTATTTCCATGATCAATCCACGGTGAAGAGCTCGCGATTACTCCAATAAAATAGGAGGCCACATTGCCAAGCAACGAGGCGACGATTGCCCGCCTCGCGCTGACTCCAACAAATCCGCCTCCCTGAACAAACGGGGCGGCGGCAATGATCTTGATGAGCAGGGCATCAACCATCACAACGCCGGGCTCAAGAAACCACAGTGACACGTCACCCGTCAGCGGAAGGAAACCGAACAGAAAAATGATGAGATTGCCGATGAGCAGGGTGCCGAACAGTGGCAGGAGCATTACGCCCGACGACACCAAAATGAGCCCCGCAATGCCAGACTCGATGACGAGTGCCCAGAAAGCAACGATCGCGAACGCGAGCGCCGATTGCCCGTCGATCGCGCAGGGGTTCGCGCGAGCGATCAACGGCATCATCATGAGCAGGACAATGGGTAGGCGTGTTCTCATTCTGGCATTCAGAAGTTTCTGGCGATGGAAGGTGCCATCATCGAATTGGACAACGCTGCGCCCAAAGACTCACGACTAGTTTTGACTCGGAGCGCCGGGAAACTTCTTGCGGATGGTCACTCAGGAAAACCTCTGGGAAACTCACCCGCACGGGATTCAGGCAAAGGCCAAATTGATTGCGGTCAACTTGGGTTCGCACTTAGATTGCAGCGCTTGAAACGCCATTCTCAGAAGCAAAACCACGGCAAAAACTCAGCCGCTCCGCCGAAATCAGGCCGCCACCTTTCCCCTCGGCGCTTGTGGCTTTTCCGGTTCGTCGCGCTCCTCTTGCCGCTGCTCTTGTTCGCGGTGCTCGAAATCTCGCTGCGTCTCTTTGGCTACGGCTATTCCACCGGCTTTTTCAAGGAGGAGCAGATCGGCGGAAAAACCATGCTCATCAACAACGACACATTTACGCTCCGCTTTTTTCCGCCGGAACTGGCGCGCTGGCCAAGTTCCCTCGCCATGGAAAAAGTGAAACCGTCCGGCACCAGCCGAATTTTTATTCTTGGCGAATCGGCAGCGATGGGCGATCCGCAACCCTCCTTCGGCGCGGGTCGTTACCTGGACGTCTTGCTGCGGGAGCGATATCCCGGAAAAAAATTCGAGGTCGTCAATGTCGGAATCACCGCCATCAACTCTCATGTCATCCTGCCCATTGCCCAGGCCTGCGCTAAACAAAGCGGAGACATCTGGATCATCTACATGGGCAATAACGAAATGGTCGGGCCGTTCGGCGCCGCGACGGTTTTCGGTTCCCGCGCGCCGCCTCTCACCGCAGTTCGCCTGAACCTGGCCGTCCAGCGAACGCGAGTCGGGCAATTGCTCGTCGCCGGGTTGCGTCAACTGGGCGGCAAATCCAAAAATTCCTCCTGGGGCGGCATGCAGATGTTTCTGAATAACCAAATCCCGCCCGACGATTCCCGCCGCGAGACGGTTTACAAAAATTTCACGGGGAATTTACGCGACATCGTGGACGTGGGAATTCATTCCGGCGCGAAGGTCATCTTGAACACCATGTCGGTCAATCTGCGCGACTGTCCCCCGTTCGCCTCGCTGAGCAACAGCAATCTCCCGCCGGCCGACCGCGCTCAATTCGACAAACTCTACGCCGAGGGTAAATCGCTGGAGGGTCAAGGCAACCTGGCCGATGCGGCGAAGCTTTTCGAGCAGGCGTCGAAGATTGATCCGCAGTTCGCAGAACTCCAATTCCGCTGGGCCGATTGCCTGCTGCGCTCCGCCAACTCCACCAGTTTGCCTCCCCGCCAGCGCTTCCAACAGGCGTGCGATAACGACGCGCTCCCTTTTCGGGCCGACTCGCGCATCAACGCGATCATCCGGGATGTCGCGAAAGCATCCGCGTCACCGCAACTGTTCTTCAGCGACGCAGAACAAAATCTCGAGAATTACAGCCCGGTTAATATTTCGGGGGACGAATCGTTTTTCGAACATGTCCACTTCAACCCCGAGGGGAACTATCGGCTCGGACGCCTTTGGGCGGAACAGGTCGAAAAGCTCCTGCCAGACGCCAGTCCCGCGGGCGGCACCGACGACTGGACGACGCAGGAGGACTGCGACCGTCTGCTGGGATTATCGATCTGGAATCGCGCCTTTCTCGTGGACTCGGTCATCGCGCGGATGAACCAACCTCCACTCAACAACCAATACAACAACGAGGGGCGGCGGACCGAGCGGCAAAACGAGCTGCGAACATTGCGCCAGCGCCAGGCGGAACCCGGCACCGTGGCGCGGGTTCGAGGAGAATTTGAGCAGGCGATCGCGCGCGCGCCGCGCGACACTTTCCTGCACGAGAGTTACGGCAATTTTCTGGAGGCCACCGGCGACCTGAAATCGGCGACCGAGGAATATCGAAAGATCAACGAGCAGTTGCCGCACGATTTCTACAGCGCGCTGCAAGCGGGCCGGATGCTCGGCGAGCAAGGGAAGTCGCTCGAAGCACAGGTTTTTCTCAGCCGCGCGGTAAAGCTGAGACCGAATCTGCCGGAGGGCTGGTCCGAGCTGGGAACCGTCACGGCGGCCCAGGGGAAATTCACTGAAGCCTTCGCACATTACGACCGCGCCTTCACGTTGCGTCCCGGAGATGCCAATTACGTCTGTTACAAGGGACAGATGCTCGCCAAATTGAACCGGCAGGCCGAGGCGATGCAACTGTTCCGGCAGGCCATCCAACTGCGGCCCGACTTTTGGGAAGCCCATTTTTCGTTGGCCGGCGAACTGGCGGCCGCAAGCCAGGTGGACCCGGCCCTCCGTGAATACGCGGAAGTCCTGCGGATCAATCCCCGCCATACCGTCGCCCGCCTGAATCTGGGCGTAATGCTGGTGCGCCAGAACCGGTTGGACGATGCGATCCTTCAATTTGAAGCCGTGCTGCAGATTTCCCCCACCAACTCGATCGCCAGGGATTACCTCGAACAAGTCCGGGCGCGGATCGGGAGCAAGCCTTGACGCTAACCGGGGATCCTCGCCCGCCGCCACCCTATTTGCTCGAGCCACTCCCGCTTTATTGGAGCGCAATCTCCCTGAGTGGATCTGGGGTGAGAATTCTCCCAACCGAAAGTTCGTGCTTTGAACCCCTGAACCAACTTGCTGGAGCGCCGGTCTGTGACCGGCTTTTGACACTCGCAAACCCGAAAGCCGGCTACAAGCCGGCGCTCCGGTTCATGGAAAGGATGAGTGTGCGACAACGATCCGCGCGGCGTGGAAAAATATTGGCACCTGACGGCGAGGAAAGAGCGACGCGCCAAACCGGCCATCGTCCGTCAGGAGACCGCACAAACATGCGGTAGACCGCTTTTCTCTCTGCGGTATGCTTCTATTGACCCAACATAATAACCAAAAAGAAATGTCTCAAACTATGAATCCTGTTTTTACACTCAAGGCTGCCCGGTGCCTCGTCGCGTCCGGTCTGTTTCTTTTCGCGACGAGCGTCCTCCAGGCGCAGAACCCCGTGACCTTTTCAATCGATATGACGTCCCAGCCTTCGGCGACTGACGTTGCCGTCCGCGGCTCGTTTAACGGCTGGGGCAGTTCTCCCCTGACCAACAACGGCTCTGGGATTTATATCGGGACAGTCGATATCGCCGGCAACCCTGGCGATGTGCAGAACTGCAAGATTTATTATGATCCGGGTGCAAATTGGGAAGGTGATCCAAACCGCCAGTTCGTTCTTACCGGCGGGCCCCAGGTCCTCCCCCTCTCCGGCTGGAACGAGAAATACCCGGCCCCCACCAACAATGTCACCTTCCAGATCGACATGTCCGCTCAAGTTTTATTGGGCCGATTCACCAATGCTCCGGATGGCTATGTGCGGGTTTCGGGCGCATTCAACGGATGGAGCGCCAGTATCGACTTCACCAACAACCCGGCCGCATCCGGCAACGCCAGTAACATCTACAGCCAAACCCTCCCTGTCACCGGTTTCCCCGGTGGACAGCCTGGCGAATACAAATTCCGCGCACCCATCGGCGACACTTGGGAAAGCGTCAACAATCGCCCGTCGTTTACGCTGACGGGCGGGGACCAGGTTCTGCCTCTCGTGTTCTACAACAACGCCAGCCCGAGCGACCTGATCGCGGTGGACACTCCGGTAACTTTCACCCTCTTCCTGACCAATGGCACCGTGGATATCGACGGCTTCGCCTTCAACAAGGCCACCGATAAAGTTTACATTAACGGCGCGTTCCTCGGCTGGTGGACTTGGAACACCGGCTTCGGCGGCAGCGAAAGCCCCGCTTATGAAATGACCAACAATCCGGTCGGAAGCGATCTGTATCAAAGAACTTTTATTCTGCCGAGGGGCGAATCGATCGCTGTCACCTACAAATACAGCATCAACGGATTTGATGACGAGGCCGGGTTCGGACTCAACCACATTCGCTACATACGCAGTGCCGCCGGAGTTCCTTACTCAATGCCGCAGGATAATTTCCTGACCAACGCGACGGCGGTTCGGATCGAGCAATCGTTTGGCGACCTCAAAATCGAGAAACCGGTGGGCGGCGCGGTGCCAATCACCTGGCTCGGACGTCAAGGTGTCGTCCTGCAAACGCGAGACAATCTGACGAGCGGTTCATGGGCGGATCTCCCCGGGACCGACGCGACCAGCTCGACCAATCTGCCGGTCACCGGAAGCGCCGGGTTCATCCGCTTGAAAAAGAATTAGACATTTCGCCCACCCCGCCAGCATTGGGTAGGGTGGGCGATTTTATTTTAATCAAACAAAGGAGAGGCAGGCGCCTCTGAAACCATGAAGTCAAAGAAAACAGGATTTACTCTGATCGAATTGCTGGTGGTCATTGCGATCATCGCGATTCTGGCGGGTCTGCTCTTGCCCGCGTTAAGCAAAGCAAAAGCCAAGGCCGAAGGAATCAGTTGCATGAGCAACACCAAGCAACTGGCGCTGGCGTGGTTGATGTATGCGGGCGACAACAATGAATATCTCGTCACCAACGAGGATCTCTATCGCAGTTCACGCCCAAAAAGCTGGTGCCTGGGAATCCTGAATTGGCGCACCGATACGATAAACACCAATACTCTGGCTCTGACCACCGACACCGTTGCGTTGCTTGCCCCCTACTCCGCGCGGCAGTCGAAGATTTACCGTTGCCCCTCCGATCGCTACGCCAGTTCCGAGCAGCGCACACTCGGCTGGTCCGGGCGCGCGCGAAGCGTGGCCATGAATGCAGCCCTTGGCGCCGACGGAAGCGGCGGCGCAAGTCGCGCGCCGGAATTTCAACCCTGGGCCTCGGACATCGTGAAGAAGAAAACCGGCGAATTGAAAAACCCCAGCATGATCTGGATAATCGCCGATGAACATGCTGACAGCCTGAACGACGCCATGCTCTACGTGAATCCCTACGCC